>Ga0172371_10011524_pt1 | contig 11779 bp, 6 predicted proteins | sample Lak12m_FD_114543 | JGI IMG/M metagenome (GOLD analysis project Ga0172371, IMG submission 114543) | Freshwater microbial communities from Kabuno Bay, South-Kivu, Congo - kab_022012_12m | ecosystem: Environmental > Aquatic > Freshwater > Lake | place: Democratic Republic of the Congo: South-Kivu...
ACATCAGCCGCTTCAGATCAGCCAGGTGTTTCTGGTAAACCTCGCGCGGGGTGATATTCTGCTTCCTGCAGATTGATGCTGCCATGCCAACAATCTCACCCATGGCCCCGCAGGTCCGCATTACCCTCACGGTCCCCAGCGCTTCGTGCGTAACACTGATGTCACGGCCTGCCATGAAGAGGTTGGATATGTTCCTGCTGTAAAGACAACGGTACGGCGCCCAGTAAGGACGCTGGAATTTATCATGCGTGGCCTTGGAAATAAATTCATTGCCCTCGAACCCTTTCTGATAATTTTGATTTGGAGAGTGAAGATCGATAGTCCAGGTACAAGGGAAACACCCGTCATCCCAGTTCTTCCCGCTGACCAGATCTTCCCTGCTCAAAACCACGTCACCCAAAAGCCTCCGTGATTCGCGCGGTCCGGATATGAATGCCGCCCAGGTAAGCTCATGATTCGGATAAAGTGTATCCTTGTTCTTCAACACATCCCAGGCTCCAAACATCGCCCGCAGGTTCCAGTCCCGCATCTTTTCCCTGTCGGCAATCGGATCCCAGTCAAATCCGCACTCCCAGAACCACTGGCCCAGACTGCCGAGGCCGGGTTTTGACCACTGGGCGCTGTTCTTCTCCTTTCCTGGAAAAGGTTTTCCTTCAAGATCAAGCGCCCATGGACATTTCGGGAATGAACTTGGGGCGCCGGTGTCCCTGACACTCCACAGATTACTTGGTCCCATATGCCCCTTTGATGTTGTTTCCTGTTCAGCCCCGGCAAGGAATCCTATTGTTGCGTCACCAGTGCAGTCGGCAAACAATTTCCCGGTAAAACGTATCCTGGCTCCAGTCCGAGTATTCTGCGCCGTTACAGCCTTGATTATTCCTGATTCCACCTGGACCTCGTTTGCCCTGTAGTCAAGGAACAGCGTGATGTTCGCTTCTGCTTTTACCAGCGCAATGCGCTTATCATCTTCGTACATTTCCGCCGTGCCCGGATGCGCCCTTTTCTGGGGCTCCAGTTCTTTCACTATGTCCCCAATCCTGGGATACGGCGGCTTGTTCACTTCGCCGCCAAGCCAGACCCGGATTTCCGAACTGTTATTCCCGCCAAGCACCGGCCGGTCCTGGATCAGTGCAACCTTCAATCCAAGGCGAGCGGCCGAGAGCGCCGCGCATGTTCCGGCAATACCGCCGCCAGTCACAACCAGGTCGAATTCGCCGCCATCTTCCGGCTTATACGGTTGTCCCAGGGTCTTTATTCGAAACTCCGTCATTTCCTTTCCGGTATCAGGAGGAACCAGCTTCTCATCCGTTGTAAACAGAACCGCGTCGCACCGGCCGTCGAAGCCCTGCAGGTCATGCAATGCAAGATTAACTTCCTTCTTGTCGACTGCCACCTTGCCGCCATCCTGCCAGTGCCACTCTGCCCCTTCCCTGCCAAACGTTACAGGAAGAGGCTTGCCGGCAACTATCAGCTGGAACTCTCCCGGCGTGCCTGAAGCCTTTAACGCTTCAGGTGTCCCGGGCGTTTTCCACGTTCCAACCCAGTCCCTGGTCCGCACCCAGACCCTGTATTCACCGGTCTCAGGAAAAGAAACCGTGGTTACCGCGTCCTTGACCGGCCTGCCAAGTCCATGCGCAAGGACAAAAGGCGAACCCATGGTATCCATGAACTGCTGGTCAAGCCCCCATCCGCCAAGGTCCTTGAAGTTCTCACACTCAACAAGAACCGTCGCGGCACGAGCCGGAACGAAAGTCATGAATAATGCAAACATGGAAAAGACAATCTCACGTCTCATGGAACACCTCATCTGTATTCAAACTGCGCAGTTGCCCTGCAATCCCTGTCGCACTCCACCCTTATCCAGCTTGCCTGGAATGCGTCCGGAAATACATATGAAACCGTCTGACCCGGCGCAACCTTAAAATCCTTGTACCGGCTCCAGCCATTGCCGCCGAAATCAACTTCCAGGAAGAACCCCACTTCTTCCTTTGAATCATGCGAAAGCTGAAGACTCTTCCTGTCGTAGCCTGTCATCAGATACACATCCGAAGGCACACCGGCTTTTACAGGCGTATCCTTCAGCGGCCCCCCAACACCGCGCGGCTTGCCCAGCTGCCAGAGATCGTCAACTGCGCCAACCCACAGCGCGCATTTTCCGTCATCAGACTTCACAATATGTCCGCCGGCATTCGCGTCGGCCACAACCCCGCTCATCACAAGTAATCCGCGGTAGGACGCATAGTCCTTGATGCGCCGGTTGTGCGTGGCAATGGGACGGATTTTCGCGAAGCCGCCGGCATTCTCCGCGGGCAGCTCGTAGAATGTCCCGTGGGCATTAAAAAGATCCCGCTCGGTGCATACTTCCCGGCAAACTCTCTCCTCACCGAGCGGCCCCGCTCCGTCAAACGCAGTATCGCCCTTCGGCAGCCGCCAGCGTCCTTTCCCGTCCACATAAAGAACCGATGCAGTATCAACAGTCAGGATGCCCTTTGGAACTGCCACATTCTTCTTAAGCCAATCGCCAACAGATGGATTCTTCGCGGGGCGGAGTTTCAGATCACCGTCAAGTTCGTAAGCTCCGGTTTCGCCCTTCTCATCACAGGCGCCACAGCGCAGTGTCCATTCTTCACCGCCTGCATGCACGAGGCCGCCGGTAACGGCTTTTGAACCTGGCCCGGCGAGCCCTTCAAATATCGCCGCAGGAACAACCCCTCGCCAGTCGCTGTTGCTGAAACGGAACATGGCCGTCGCCTTCGCACAATCCTGGTCAGTTTTTATACGGATCCAGGCGCCCTGCTCGCTCCCCTGGAATTCAGTCCACACATATCCGCGCGCCGGCACTTCGACAACACGCAGCGCTTTCCACGAACCATCGCCTTTCGAATCAACCTCCAGTTCAAATTTAACCGGCTGTTCGCCGCCATGGGAAATGTGCAGTCCCCTCCGCTCAAATCCGGAGAAGAGGAACGGATCTGACGGCACGCCAGCCTTTACCGCATCGCCCAGCCAGGCCGCCCCGCAGGCAACCACCGGACCAAGCGAATCAAGTCTCGACGGCTCGATGAACCAGAGGTTTGACTGCGACCGGCCAGGCGCGGCAAGTTCACCCTTTGCCCTGCGCTTGTTAAGAAATTCGCTTTTTGCGGTGTCATCGCAGCCGCAAACGATACGGTCATCCCAGCGGCAGAAATCGCCGATAACTTTCAGGTACATGCTGCGCGGCATGATTCCGGCCGACGATGCATGCGAAAAGTTCTTCGGGAATTTCCAGAACATTCCATGCATCGTCATAAGGAGCGAATCCTCGCCGATATCGCGTATGCGCGGCCACTCCGTGTTCCAGCCGTGCGCACCGTCGTAACAGTGACTTCCCTTCGGAAGCCGGTAAGCGTGCCACGTCCCGCCATCAAGCGCCATTAATATAAGAGACCGGTAATCCCATCCAATGCTCCATACCTGGTCCTTTCCTGGATTTCCATTGCCATAAATCCCGCCCGGCCCGGTCACTTCAGTGAACTGGTTGCGCCACACAAGCTGCCAGTCGCCGCTGCCGCGCCACTCGGCGAGCGCGCCGCTTGGAATCGCAGGGTCGAACAGGGCCTGCCGGCTCTTTTCACCATTATTTGCATAGATCACACGGCCCTGCCCGGAATACAAACCCTTGCCGTGATAGCCCGGCAGCTGCGAATCGATTTTTGCAGGACTTTTCTCCGAAAGTTTTCCGCGATCAATTTTATTTCCGTCCTTTATCAGCCCGGTCACTTCCAGCGTCCTGACATCCACTTCGTACAGTCCTTCTTCCATCGTCGCGAAATAGATTTTGCCGGCAGGATCCGCCAGGTGACGCGCACTGCCGGTAAGACGGCCGGGCATGTCCTTCCACGATATGACACGGACATTCCGGTTCGTATCGATAAAATAAGGACCAATAACAAGCTGCCCCGACTCGCGGTGAATCATGCGGTTCGCAGGCGTGCCGCCGATGCTTTCAGGGCGGATGACCTGATTAAGGCCTGGCGTAATCTCGTAGAGTTTATCCGATGAACCGGATGGCAGATGAGGCCCATAAGTTATGACCCAGAGCCGGTCTGCCCATGGAACAACAGCGCCGGTGCCGCACTCGCCCTCCAGGTTACACATTGCGAGGTGCGGGTAAATACCACTGACCGACATCCTATTCTCACCCTCGACACCGGCACTGCACTTTCCGGAAATGCCCAGAATCAGCCCAAGAAGAAAGAATCCATTCCTTGTCATATTGTATATTGCCGGTATCAAATCCGCCACGGTTCACGCATTGCACGCGAGCGTAGTCTATTGGCCTCAGGATCTCCAATAAATTCGGATTTAACCAGGTCCAGCTTCAGGTTCCTTTTCAGCTGGTCGCAGATATCGGCAGCCAGCGAAATGGACATTGAATTATACATGACTTCAGGATTAGCCACCGTTTGGTGCCGTGACTTGACGCAATTGAGGAAATCACGCACATGGTTCATTGGACGCTGCGTCCTTGCAGTGTACCCACCCAGCACTGTCTTGTATTCATCAAGCAGTGCAGGCGAGGAAACATCCGGTTTTGAATAACCGTCAGCGGCGGCGGCCCAGCCCTCGGAACCGTCAAACCGCTCGCCACAGGAACCATGCCAGTACTCGTTGGGACTTCCACAATCACCACCGCGAACGAGGACCATTTTCACTCCGCTGGCCAGGCGGGTGACGATGGTAGCCCCTGCCGAACCATACTCAAGTTCGACAGGTGACACGCCCGACATATCCAGGCCGGCCAGCGCCTGAGCAATCGTGTGTGCGCCCCACATGGCTGCATCTGTGGCAAAGTCATAAAAGTTATACCACCCGTTGCCGCCATTTAAATACGCCCCGTTGTAAGGCCGCCAGGGACATGGCCCCAGCCAGATATCCCAGTCGAGATCATCTTTCGAAGGCTCAGGCTCCGCCGGCAGCCAGTCGTAACGGGACCCTCCCCGCCACCTGATATCGGCATAGACCGTATGAATCTTTCCAAGCCGCCCAGAACGGGCCATTTCGATTGCAAAAACGTGATTCGCCTCGCTGAGCCGTTGTGTCCCCGTCTGGTAAACACGACCGTATTTTCGCGCCGTCTCCACCACCATTTGACCCTGCCCCATGGTAAAACACGACGGCTTTTCGCAGTAAACATCCTTGCCGGCCTTCATGGCAAGCACCGAGGCAAGCGCATGCCAGCGGTCGCCGGTGGCAATCAGGACCGCATCAATATCCGTTCTCGCCTCAAGAAACTCCCGGATATCCCTGTGCATTGTGCAGTCTTTTGTACCATACCTGTTGTCGACCATCTGCTTGACGGCTTCCCGCTGTCCTTTTCTTACATCACAGATTGCCGCAAACTGGACATCAGGCTCACCCATCATCCACGACACGTCACTTGAACCCCTGCCGCCAATTCCTATCCCGCCAAGGAGAATGCGGTTACTGGGCGCAACCGAGCCGTCACGCCCCAGGGCTGAAGCCGGAATTATGTAAGGAACGGCAAAAACACTGCTGGCAGCAAGTGCGCGCCCGAGAAACTGACGCCGGCTCAGGGAGCCGCCCGGAATCTTCGTCTTAACAGTCGAACTGGTCATATTTCTTCCCCTGTTCAATTGGTATTTATCATTCGGCATTTTATTTCTCTTTCTCGATCTGCTTCAGAAGCTCTTCTGCCCGCTTCACTTCAGCCGGATTTCCCGCAACCTTGACAACCTTCTCAAGCGCGGTCTTTGTCGCGGCTGTAGCCTGTTTCTTTGTCCGCCTGTTCGCAATTCCCAGGACCGCAGAAACCGCATCGGATTTCACGCCCGGCTGATCGAGGTACGAAGTAATCATTTCCAGTGATTCGGCATTTCCCATGCTGCCCAGCGCGCCCAGCAGCAGCTTCTTCTCCTCATCACGCTGGATAAGGAGGAAAGCTTCCCTGCATATTTCAAGCTTCGCCTTTGGCAGGACTTCACGCTTCGCGGTCATGCCAATGTAGCCGCGAAGACTGAGTATCTTATCCGCCTGTTCTTTCGAATTCTTCGCGAGATCCAGCAGCACCGGAACTGCATCCACTGTTTTCCATTCGCTCAATACCCTGATGGCTGCCATGTGCACATCCTGGTTGGAATCAGCAACGGCGCCACGGACAGCCTTTAAAGCTTCAGCCCCGCCGGCCGCCCGCAATACCCTTAAAAGGGCCTGCTTTGATTCCACGGTCGCCCGGGACAGGCCGTCCACCAGCCTCTTTACAGATGCCTCCTGGTCTTTGCCGTTCAAACAAATAGAAGTGATGGCCTTCTCAAGCGCTCCGATCTCGCCTGCATTTGTGCTTTTTACAATCCGCTCAAGCAGGGGTGGAAGCTCCGCGGGTCCGGCCATTGCCCCGAAATTCCTTATCGCGGCAAACCTCACGGCCTCCTCCTTGTCCTCCATCGCTTTGGCAAGGACAGGGATTGCTTTCTTGATCCTGCGCTGCCCGGCAAGATCAAACATCCTGACGCGCACCGAGCTTTCAGGACAATCCAGCATTTTCACAATATCATCATTGATGGTGGGATCAGGCAGAACAGCCAGGCTCGCGGAAGCAGCCTTGGCAATCTCGGCATCTTTATCACTCATGAGTTCCATCAACGCCGGCGAGGCTGTGGAGTCGCCCGTTTCCGCAATCGCGCCAATGGCCGCCAGGCGCACGGCCTTGTCGCCTTTCGTCGCCAGCTGTTTCAACTCCGGGACTGCAGTCTTGTCTCCCCGCTTTCCCAGGATATTAACCAGCAGGACAACTTTTTCCGCCGGCAGCCTCCCGATCTGGAAAATGATGGCAGAAGTTGCCTTCTTGCCCTTCAGTTCCTGCGCAACCCTCAAACCCATTGCAAACACGACAGGATCACTGCTGTTCAACTGCTCGATTAGAAGCTTCACATTGCCGCTGGAAAGAATCACTCCCCTTGTTGCAGCAGACCTGACCAGGACCGGCACATCATCCTTTGCCAGCCTTTCGTAGAAGCCAAGGGCCCTGGCTTCCTTGCCCTCCGAAAACATCACATCGGCGCAAGCCAGGCACTCTTCGCAGAGAAATTTAAATTCGTCGCCCTTTGCCGCTGCAATGGCAGACTCAAGGACTTTACCAGATTCCACGGTTCCTATCCTGCCCAAAGCTGCCGCCGCCGCCCGCGCCACCTGCGGATCGGAATCCTTCAACAATCCGCCCAGCAGCCCGATGGCATCTTTATCACGACGCACTCCGATGGAGTTGATTAACCCGACAAGAAGCCGTCCCTTCAACTTACCCAGCCCCGCGCGGAATGCCGCGTCAACAGAGGGATCCGGAATCTGTTCAAGGCCGTACCTTGCCATGTGCGAAAGTTTCTCGTCGCCGAGCAGCCCGGCGAGGACCGGTACGGCGCCCCTGTCGCCTATGCGCGCCAGCTCCCTGCAGGCCGCGGCCTTCTGTTCATACGACGAGTCGGGCTTCTGCAGTGTTGCCAAAAACCCGGCCTGCGCCGTTCCGTTCGTAGCCGCCATCAGCAGCGGCGGACGGCAGAAAACCACACCGGTTATCAGGACCATAACAATTGCAACTGCACAACCTGTCTTTTTCATTTTCATTACTCCTGTTATTTTATCCATCCCAACACTCTAAATCCGCCACGGCTCCCTCATAGCGCGCGAGCACAGCCGGTTTGCCTCGTCGTCACCCTGGAAACGTTCAGTCACCGGGTCCCACTTCAACGATCTGCCCAGCTTGAACGAGAGCGCAACAAGATGGCCCATCGACGCCGCCCTGTGCCCGATCTCCTCGTGCGCGCTGGGCCTGGCCCTTGTCTTTATGCACTGGAACCAGTTCTCGTGATGGTTATTCGCGCCGACATTTGCCGTGCGCACCAACAGCCCCATTTCCTTGAAAATACTTTCCGGTCCTCCATCAATGTCGGACTTCATCGTCGTTACCCAGCCGCGTTCGCCGACAATCACTCCGCCGAAACTGCCATCCAGCTTCGCGCTCTCCGGTACCGCACCATACAGTTTCTTGACCTGGTCCCAATGGTCCACATGATGAACCAGCACGCCGCTGGCATACCTGCAAGTCATCGTAGGGAACTGGCCGCTGGAAGGATGAATCACCTCCACGGGCCCGCTTTCCTCCATGCCGATTGCATATTGAATGACATCAGCACTGTGGGAGTGATGGTTCGTCACCGCGCCTGCGCCAAAATCATCGCAGAACGTCCAGGGCACAACCCCTGGAATCGGGTTCCTGTGATAGGAATTATTATAAGAATGCCAGGCAGACGGGCCGACCCACATGCCCCAATCCAGCCCTTCGGGAACAGCTTCCTCAGGCAGGACAGGCGTCAGCGGCATTCGTGAATTGCCAAAGGTCGGGACATATACCCAGTCCCAGTGAATGAATACAGACTTGATCTTCCCCAGTCCTCCTGCGCGGACAAAATTCACAATCTTCCGTATCGCGGGGATTGACCGGTACTGCGTGCCTGTCTGGAAAACCCGTCCGTACCTGCGGACAACATCCACCAGCGTCCGGCCCTGCTCAATAGTCAGCGAAACCGGCTTTTCACAGTAGACGTCCTTGCCGGCCCTTGCCGCATGGATTGAAATCAGGCTGTGCCAGTGGTCCGGCGTGGCAATGATCACTGCGTCTATATCGGGCCTTGCCAGCACTTCCCGGTAATCGTTGACAGATGCACAACTCCCTCCCTTTCCGGCAAGCCTGCGAGCAGTGTATTCATCCTCGACAATCTGCCGTCCCTCTTCGCGCCTGGTTTTGTCAACATCACAGACGGCCATGACCTGCACAGCAGGATCGCCAACAAGCCAGTGTAAGTGCCCGGAGCCCATGCATCCCCGCCCGATCAGGGCCACGTTGGTCCTGTTGGCCGGCGACACGGTGCCGTCAAGCCCCAGCGCCGATCCCGGTACAATCCACGGCACAGCCACAACCCCCGCCCCAATCCCCTTCAGAAAGGTTCTCCTCGTGACCCGGTTATTTCTTTTTCGGTAAATCATTATTTCACTCTACTCAATTCGGCATTCGGAAATCGGCATATGTCCTACACCCTCACCTCAATCCTCTCCCCTCAAGGGAGAGGAATCCCTTTCTTCTTCCTCGCCCTTTTGGGGAGAGGTATACCCTTCTTCTTCCTCGCCCCTTGGGGGAGAGGATTGAGGTGAGGGGTAATCTTCTCACTTCAACTCAAGGCTCACCTTGTCAAGAAACTCCACGCACTTTCTGATATCGGGCAGCGACTCAGTGAAGTTGTACGCATACTCTATCCCGAACATCGTCGGGCAGATATTCAGCCTGCGCACTTCTTTCAGGAAATCCTCAATCTTCCCGACCCCCGTCCCCCACGGCACATCATGCCCCTGCGAACTCAACTCGTGCAAATCATGTACATGCAGCGTAATGATCCTATCCTTCAGCGTATTGATTGACTTGAGCGGATCGATCCCCACCCTCATCCAGTAGCCGATGTCCGGACATGCCCCTATCCTCCTGCTCCGGCCCTCGCAGGCCTTCAAAATTCCCTCTGGATTCCAGTAATTGGGGCATGCTTTCTGATCATGATTATGAAGCCCGACATTGATGCCATATTCTGCGCAGAACCTGTCGATCACCGCCAGCGATTCGGGCGCCGGTTCGCTCATGAAAGTCTCGATCCCGATCTTCCGCCCGAACTCGAAGATCTTCCTGCAGCCGGCCTCATCGCCCGGAATGGACTGTATGTAATAAGTCATCAGCCGTATCCCGGCCGAATCCAGCTTCAGGCGGATTTGCCTGAGTTCATCATCGGTGAGGTCAGGAGTAAAGAACCTGGGAATTTCCGCGCTTACCTTCTGGAAACTCAGTGCGCCCATGAACGCCAGTCCCAGGCCGGCCGTTTTGTCAACCGCCTCGAAGAAAGAATACTTGTGGAACGAATACGCCTCCATGCCAAGCCGCCAGCCGAGCTTTTCCTGCGCCCTGATCGCAGGCGTCAACTTGCCTGAAGGTATAGTCGGGGCCGCGAGATCGCCCAGTACGAACTGCGCCGCCGCAAGGTAAAACTCCAGCATCTTCGGATCCTGGAACACTGCAGGATGATGACCGAAAGCTGTATAGAATATCCGCCCCTTGCCGTACTGCCGCACCCATGCCATCGCGTAATCCCTGTCCTCGCGGTAAGCGCCGTCATGCGGCTCATTTTTCAGGTCCATCTTTTCAAGGTCAAAACCCAGAAGCACGCGGTCGCGGTTCCGTGAATACGTGCCTTTGGGCCTGAAGAATTCGTCGGACAATTCAACGTCCTTTCCTCCGAAACATTTTACAACCGGATGTTCCGGGTCCTCAACTTTCATGAAGACCTTTTCCGTGTTTGCCCGGTGATAGGCGCCGCGCATGCCCAGCATGACTGCAAACTCCGGCCAGTCCTCCCTGCCTCCTTCATCCCATTTTACAAAAGCCACCGATGTGCCGTGCACGCCCATCAGCCCCCCGCCGCCGTATACGAATTCCAGAAGGTTCTGCCTGAGTTCTGCGTCCTCAAAAAGATTACCAACGGTGTTATTCAGGAATACTGCGTCAAACTGCCCGAGAGATTCTTTCTTGAAGATGGCGGGATCGCGGCTGATGACGGTTTCGAACGCGCCAGTCTTCCGCCCCATCAGGGTGAAAGTATCGCCGGCGGTCTTTATCGACCTGTGCCCGCCGTATTTCACATTCAGGTCAAATATCAGCAGCTTCCTGGGCTTTTTCGGGACCGCCGGAGCCTTCACAGGCAGTGCGGCTTCAAGGCTGCCGCCATCATTCTGGTCCGCGCATTTTCCGGCCCACGGAATTACAAGCATTCCACCGGCAGCTGCAGCACTTCCAAGAAAAGACCTCCTCGTTGTCATTGGCATTCTCATTCTGACTCCTGAATTCTAACTTCTATTTGTTCGATAAATTATAATTCCTTCAGGACAATATTCCTGAACTGGATCTTCATCGGCGGCCCCGGATGCATCTGCAATGCGATAATGCCGCTGGACGCGGACTGGCTGGAATCATTGTCCATAAACTGGCACATCAGCACATCGTTGACGTAAAGCGTGATTTCGGGACCGCGGCAGACGATCCGGTATTTGTTCCAGTCGCCCTTCTTGAAATTCTTGAGCAGCTCTTCCGGTTTGCCGATGCTCTGCACTTCTTTCTTTCCATCGGCGGAGATCGTGACTTTCTCGCCGCGCCCGGCGATGAGTCCGCGCTTGTGATGATACACAAAGCCGGCCAGCCCGCCGTCACCCGTCATGTCGGCCTGGTAGCCGCAGGTATCCCATTTTGGAAGCGCCGTGGACCGGATCTGCACCCCGGAATTCGCGGCCGCGCTCAGCTTGAATTCAACGTTCAGTTCAAAATTCGTCGGCTGACCGCCCGTCCAGACCAGGTAATTGCATTCCCTGCACGGCTTCTCCGGCGTGCTTTGTGCAGTAAGCGCGCCATCCTCGACATGCCACCAGCCCGGCGCGCCATCCCATCCGGTCAGGTCCTTACCGTTGAAGAGAACCCTGTCTTCCGCAAATGCTGTTGAAATCAAAAGAAAGCATCCAAGAACCAGGCTGCATGTAACCTTCTTCTTCATATTATCACCCGTGGTTGTTGCTTTGAACATTTAGCAGGTAACATGCCAACACAGGCCCGGTCCCGCAGGGTATGGACATTGCCTTGCGGCAAAACATCTTATGCCGGAATAGAAATTGAAACAGTCGCATTAACTTTCAGGGAAAT
>Ga0172371_10011525_pt1 | contig 11779 bp, 9 predicted proteins | sample Lak12m_FD_114543 | JGI IMG/M metagenome (GOLD analysis project Ga0172371, IMG submission 114543) | Freshwater microbial communities from Kabuno Bay, South-Kivu, Congo - kab_022012_12m | ecosystem: Environmental > Aquatic > Freshwater > Lake | place: Democratic Republic of the Congo: South-Kivu...
GCCTGGTGTCCTGGCGGGAGGCGCAGTAACGCGGGGTGACTCAGATGATCGACCAGATGCTGTCTCGGCGCCATTTTCTCAAGACGTCGGCCGCGGCCGGCGTGGCGATGCAGGTGGCTGCCACCTGGGGTCAGGAAAACGCAGGCCGGCGTCTGCGCGTGGGCCTGATCGGGGCCGGCGGCCGCGGCAAGGGAGCGACCAACGACTGCCTCGAGGCCGCCAAGTCCATCGGCGTCGACCTCCGGGTGGTGGCGGTGGCCGATGCCGTCGAGGACCGCGCCAAGGGCGCTGGCAAGCAGTTCGGCGTGCCGGCAGAACGGTGCTTCTGGGGCTTCGACGCCTACCACAAGGTGCTGGAGACCGAAGCCGAGATGGTCATCCTAGCGACCTCGCCCAACTTCCGCCCGGTCCACCTCGAGGCCGCGGTGAACGCGGGCAAGCACGTGTTCATGGAGAAGCCAGTGGCGGTGGACCCCCCCGGCATCCGCCGCGTCATCGCCGCCGGCGAGAAGGCCAAGGCCAAGGGGCTGGGTGTCGTGGCCGGGACCCAGCGCCGGCACCAGCAGGGCTACCTCGTCAACCAGTACCTGGTCTCTCAGGGGGCCATCGGCAAGATCCTCTCGGGCAGCGTGTCCTGGTGCGGGGGGAAGCTCTGGTACCAGACCCGCAAGCCGGGCGAGTCGGATGCCATCTACATGGTGCGCAACTGGGTGAGCTTCACGGAAATGTCCGGGGACCACATCGTCGAGCAACACGTCCATAACCTGGATATCGCCAACTGGTACATCGGTCGGCCCCCCGCGACCGCCATCGGCTTCGGCGGCAGAGCCCGCCGCCAGACCGGCAACCAGTTCGATTTCTTCAGCATCGACTTCGACTACGGTGACGACGTCCACATCCACAGCATGTGCCGCCAGGTGGATGGCTGCTACAGCGCGGTCCGCGAGTACTTCGTCGGTACCGAGGGCAGCATGTGGGGTGCCGGCAAGGTGACCTCCACCAACGGCAAGGAGATCAAGGTGCCAGAGTACCCGGTGCACGGCAACCCCTATGTGGAAGAGCACGCGGCCCTGATGCGCGGGATCCTCGAGGGGAAGCCCCTGAACGAGGCGCAGGCGGTGGCCGAAGCCACCATGACGGCCATCATGGGCCGCATCTCGGCCTACACCGGACAACTCGTGAAGTGGTCGGACCTGATGACCAAACCGGATTCGCCGTTGTACAACCTGACCCTGAAGCCCAGCGCCGATGACTTCGAAAAGGGCGAGGTCCAGGCCCCGGCCGACGACGTGGTGGCGATCCCGGGCCAGGCGTGAGCGCCGGAACGGTGCGAAGTACGGACTGGACCTGCGGAGGGTGGTGACGATGAGTGGACTGTCGCTGAAGCGCGCGGGAATCGTGCCCTTGGTCTGGGCCGCAACCCTTGGCTTGCTCGCCGCCGACCCGCCGCAGGCCTCCGAGGCCGCGGGCGTGCTCACGGTCAAGGCGGGACCGTTGACCGCGGAGTGGCGCACGGCAGAGAAGGCCCTGACCGTGAAGCGTGACGGTCAGCAGGTGGGCGGTAGCGGCGGGCTGTTCGTGGTGAGACCCGGCAAGGAGGGGCTGCCGGAGGCGGCCCCCTTCACGGCGGCGGGTCTGCCGGCCGCGGCTGCCGGGGCGCTGCTGGTGGCGGTGGCGGCCCCGGGGAACGGCCTCGATGGCGTGGCGGTTACGGCGGTCGTGCTGGGCCAGGGCGTCGAGGGTCTGGCCATCCCCTTGGCTCAGATCGGCGTCGGCGAGGGTGTCTACGCCGGCTTCCGCCTGGCCACCAACGAGTTCTTCGGGCCCGTGCGGGGCAGCCTCAGCCCAGCCAGCCTGGCAGGCGGTTTCGTGTTCCTGGCGCGAAACGCGGAACGGCCGGTGGTCCTCTGTTCCTCGGCGTCTGCCTCGGGCGCCGAGCAACTCCTCAAGGCTGCCTGGAATGGCGAGACCCGGACCCTCTCGGGAACGGTCCAACTCAAGGAAAAGGACCGCCTGGAGCTGCGCCTTCTGGCGCCGCCTGAGCCGGCGCTCTGGGTCGTCGAGGCCGCCGCGGTCGGCGCCGAAGACCGCCAGGCCGGGGTCCAGATCGATACCATGCAGACGCGGCCCTGGCTGCGCGTGGCCATCGACAGCCCCGTGGCACGCACGGCAAGCTGGACCGTCACCTTTGCCCAGAAACCGGTGGCCACGGTGGCCGCAGGCCAGGTCAGCGCCAAGGCCGAGGCCGTCTCGCCGCGCGTCGTGCGCCTCAGCTACACCGGGACCACGGCCGACCTGCTGGCCCGCCGCGAGGACGGGCTGGAGCTCCCGGCTGCCGGTGGCCAAGTCGCGGACCGCGCGGCCCTGCCGGGCCGGAAGACAACCTATACCTTCTTCCCACTGAGCTGGAGCGCGGCCGCGCCCCAGGCCCTGGGCAGTGCCGAAGTGACGACCCCCGAGTTGCCGCCCCTGCCACCCCTGCCGAACGTCTACGCGGCTGACCTCAAGGCCGTGAAGTTCGCCAGCGGCTGGAACGGTAGCCCGCGCCGCGACCTCTCCATCGAGGATAACCCCATTCGCATCCGCGGCGAGGTCTTCGCCAAGGGCATCGGGACCCACGCGGTGTCCGAGATCAGCTACAAGGTCCGCTCAGACTTCCGGCGCTTCGTGGCGGTGGTCGGCGTCGACGACGAGAAGGACGGCGTGGGCACGGTGACCTTCTCGGTCCTGGCCGACGACAAGCCGCTGGTGGAGACGGGGCCGCTGACCGGCTTCCAGGAGCGCATCCCCATCAACGTCGAGGTCCCCAAGGGCACCAAGTTCGTCCGCCTCCTGGTCGGCGACGCCGGCGACGGGGTCGGCTGCGACCACGCCGACTGGGCCAACGCGGGCTTCATCACCGAGGGCCAACCCCAGCCCGAGGAACTGCTCGAAGACTGGCTCCAGCAGGGCTTCGCGCCCCTCTTCAACGGCAAGGACCTGGCAGGCTGGGAAGGAGACCCACGGTTCTGGTCCGCGCGCGACGGGGCCATCCGCGGGGAAACCACGGCCGAGAAGGTCGCCCCCAACAATACCTTCCTGATCTGGCGCGGCGGCACCCTCAAGGACTTCGTCCTCAAGCTCAAGTTCCGCATCCAGAACGGCAACTCCGGCGTCCAGTACCGCAGTAAGGACATGGGCAACTGGCGCGTCTCGGGCTACCAGGCGGAGGTCGAGAATGCCCCGGGTAAGGTCGGCTTCCTCTATGACGAGGCGGCGCGTGGGTGGCTGGTGAATGTCGGTGACACCATGACCATCACCGAAGACGGCACGAAGCAGGTCACCGGCAAGACCGCCGACAAGGACGCGCTGATCAAGGCAGGCTACTACAGGGATAAGGACTGGAACGAGTACACCATCACCGCCCGGGGCCGGCACCTGGTGCAGCAGCTCAATGGCCATACCACCATGGAGCTCACGGACCTGGACGCCAAGGGCTTCCGGCCTGAGGGCATCCTGGCGCTCCAGATCCACGCCGGGCCGCCCATGGTGGTAGAGTTCAAGGAGATCCAGCTCAAGACCCTGAATGCCGAGTTCGGGACGCCGATCGCCCTGTTCAACGGCAAGGATCTCGAGGGCTGGACCGTCTCCAGCGACGGCGTGAAGAATACGTTCGGCGTCAAGGACGGGGTCATCACCGACACCGGCGAACCCCCGGGCTACATCCGTACCACTGCCGACTACACCAACTACGCGTTGCGCGTGCAACTCCGGCACGTGACGGAGGGCAACTCCGGCGTGTTGCTGCGCATGACGGGCCCGGACAAGGTCTGGCCCAAGTCCATCGAGGCGCAGGGGCTCTTCCGCAACGTCGGTGACATCTGGAACATCGACGAGTTCCCGATGACGACGGGACCGGGCCGCACCAATGGCCGGCACACACCCAAGCTGAACCCCTCGAACGAGTGGCCCTTGGGCGAGTGGAACCAGTACGACATCACCCTCGACGGCGGCGTCCTGGAGATCTGGGTCAATGGGCTGCTTCAGAACACGGCCACGGAGTGCCAGGAGATCGCCGGCAAGATCTGCCTGCAGTCCGAGGGGGCCCAGATGGAGTTCCGCAACCTGACGCTGATCCCCATCGCCAAGACCTCCGCCGCCGCGGCGGCGAAATAGAGCCCCCCCCTTGGAGGGCGCCAGCCAGTGGCTGGTCCGCCTCCGGCGGCACGCTCCCCAGTCGACCAGGCGCCGCTGAGCCGGGCCCCAGGACGGTCCGGGGAACGGGTGTCAGGGCCCCATCTCCTCCCGTGCCGCCTTGATCTCCTCAGGGGTGAGCATCCGCATCCGGATCTCCTTCAAGGCGGCCTTGGTGTACCAGGTCGCCAGGCCGAAGGGCTTGGAGCCCTCGACCTCGGCACGCACGCCGATGCGGCGTTGGCCGGGCCGGGCATCCACCACGCGCTTGTCGCCAATCCACGCCTGGATACGGCCGTCCGTGACGCGCAGGCGGATCGGGTACCACCGGCCGTTCTCGAAGTTCATCGAGGTCGTGGTCTCGTTCTCGGAGGCATCCATGCCATCGAACGACGAGATGCCGATGAGGCTGCCGCCCCAGCCCCCGACGATCAGGCTGCAGAAGGACTCCCTGATGGGGAAGGTCAGGCCACAGAAGAAGTCGCTGCCCTGAACCCGCTGGGCCTGCAGGCTTATCTCGTAGTCGAGCTTCGGCATCTGGCGCGTGCAGGTCACCCCGGACATGGAGGTGGCGCCCATATCGAGGATAAGGGCCCCGTTCTCGACGCGGGCATCCTCCGGGGCGCCGCCGAAGTCGGTGACCTTCCAGCCGCTGAGGGTCTGGCCGTCGAAGAGACTGGTCCATTCGGGCTCGGCGGCAGGCAGGAGCCCGCTGAGCAGAGTGCAGATGGACACGGCGAGCAGCCGGGCCGGGCGAGCAAGGTAGAGCTGAGCAGCGGACGACATGGCATCACTCCGTAGGGTTCCTGCCCCGGACGCGCAGCCACGCACCGCGGCGTCGGCCAGGCGCGCACCGTGTCACAGACTACCGTAGCGCTACTGCAGCCGCCTCTCAACCCGCCCTGGCGCGGCCCTCGCCCTGCGGCGGATGGATCCGCCAGATCCGCCAGATCGGGCCGATCAGGTCTGGCGGGGCCGACCGCTGCCCGGGCCGGCTCGGTCGGCTCCGGCCCTTGAACGCACGGGCAGGCCAGGCTATCGTCTGCCTGCTGGCGTGGCCCCGCCAAGGCGTGGCTGGGTGGCCGCGGCAGGGGCCCCAGCCTGGGGCCGACGACCGGGCCCGGTAAGGAGGCCGCCTTGACGCCGTATGCGATGTGCCGGCACGTGACCCCTTGCGGCACGATCGAGGAGCAGGGGCCCCCCGCCCTGCTGGCCGACCATGCCACGGAGTTCACGCTGCGCCATCTGTCGGTCGAGCCCGGTAGCCAGGTGGCCGAGCCGGGCTGCGGCACCGGGGTGCTGAGCCTCTACGCGGCCCTGGCCGGCGCGGCCAGGGTGACCGGCACGGACGTCGACCCCGCCGCCTTGGAGGCCGCGCGGCTGAACGCCCAGCGCAACCGCCTCGCGAACGTCCGCTTCATCCAGGGAAGCCTCCTGGAGCCGGTGCCGAGCGGCCTGGAGCTCGTGGTGGCGCTCCTCCCGCACAAGCCCGCCCCGCGTGCCTTCAACCATCGTTACTACGGCGGCCTCGACGGCACCGACCTGCTGTTGGCAACCATCCGGCAGTCCGCGGAACGCCTGATCGCGGGCGGACGACTCGTGCTCTACGTCAACAGCATCGCCAACCCGGCCCGGGTGCGCGCGGCGTTCGAACGCGGGTTCGAGGTGCGCCTCCTGGGCGAGAAACGGCGCCATTTCACCCAGACGGAGTTCGACGGGCTGACCCCTGGCATGTTCGCTCACCTGGTCCGGCAGCGGGACCTGGGCCAGGCCGAGTTCGAGAGCGACGAAGAGGGCCTCTACTTCATGGCGCGCATCTACGAGGGGAGGCGCCGATGACGGGCCGGTGGCTGATCGTGGTGGCCGACGACCTGGGACTCTCCCCCGAGGTCGACGCCGGCATCCTGGAGACCGTCCGCGCCGGGACCGTCACGACCGCCGACCTCCTCGTCAACCCGCCCTACACCGCGGACATGGCCCCCTTCACCGCGGCGGGCACAGCCCTCGGCCTGCATCTGAACCTCACCCACGGCAGCCCGTGCGCAGGCCCCGGCGACGTCCCCTCGCTGGTCGGCGGCGATGGCCGCTTCCTGGCCCGCCGCGAAGACACCCTCGCACGGTTGACGGCCGCCGACGCCGAGAACGAGATGCGGCGGCAGCTCGAGCGATTCCGGGAGCTGGTCGGCCGGGGGCCCTGCCATCTCAGCGTTCACAAGCACCTGCATGCCCACGACCCGCGTCTCCTGCGCCTCGCAGCGACGCTGGCGCGCGAGTGCGGGGCCCCTCTGCGCAGTGTCGATACCGCGACCCGGGCTGCCTGCCGGGCCATGAGCACGCTGACCAATGACGAGTTCCTGGGCGAGGTCCGTCCGGCGCCCTACTGGACCCTGGACCGCCTGCGCGAACTGGCCGCGACGCCGGCCGAGGGCCTGACGGAACTCATGTGCCATCCAGGGCGGGGTGTGAAGCCCATCCCCGGCCTCTGGTACCTGGCCGAACGCGACACCGAGCGTGAGACGTTCTGCGCGCCCGAGGCCCGGAGGCTCCTCTCCGCCTGGCGCCTGAGCCCGTGCACGGCAGAGCTCTTCGGAGAGGCCCCGTGACCCCGGCGCTGACCATCCTGGACTACAGCATCTACGGCAACCGCCCAGACCCCATCAGCGATGGCCTGCTGGCGGCTGCCGCCCGCACCGCGGGAAGCGAGGTCGCCAGGGTGCCCATGGCGCCGCCGGGACCCGCGCCCCCAGGCACGCGGTGCGTCTGGCTGCGCTATGACCTGCGCTCCCGCCAGGAGCTGTCCTGGGTCGTGCGCGTCGCCCACGACCTCCGGCAGCGCGGGCACTGCGTCTTCCCGTCCGCCCGGTCGATCCTGCTGGCCGAGGACAAGTGGGAGACCTTTCACGCCTTCCGCACCGCACGCGTGCCGACGCCGGACACGGCCCTCGGGCTGGAGCTGGAGCGCTTCCGCCTGCCCGCGATCCTCAAACCGCGTGTGGGCTGGGGCGGCAAGGGCGCTCTTCGGGTGCGGGCTGATGCGGACCGTGCCGCAGCAGCCGCACGGGTAGCCGAGGACGACGTTTGCCAACCGTATATCGCCCACAGCCACACGTGGATCGTGGCCCTGGCCGACGGGCGTGAGGTCGTCACCCTCCAGGAACCCCGCAATGACCCGGCCCACGAAGGCGAGACCTACGCGCGGCCGGCACCGCCCGGAGCGGTTGGCCTGGCGTGTGCCGCGCTGGCCTCAGTGGGGCTGGTCGCCGGGACAATCGACCTCATCGAGAGCCCCGGGGGGCTCCTGGTCCTGGAGGTCAACTCCGCCCCGCGCATCCCCTACGCCGACCTGCCCGACGTCGACCTGGCCACGCCCATGGTCCACAGCGTCCTGGCCTGGATGGAGCGGTCATGCGCATCCTGATCTGCGCTCCCTTCGAGCCTCAGGCGGCCAAGGGCAACAGCGTGGCGGCGGCCCGCCTGGCGGCGGGCCTCCGCCGCCAGGGCGAGACCGTCGCCTGCGTGGCTTCCCCGGAGGTCGAGGACGAGGCCCGGGTCGAGGCCGCCGTCGCGGCTCTGCAGCCCGACGTGGCGCTGGTGCTGCACGCCTGGCGCTGCGCCGCGGCCTGGCGCGCCCTCCTCAGGGCCGACCGGTGCCCGGCGGTGGTCTCCCTGCGGGGGACTGACCTCAACGAGATGCTGGGCCAGGGCGAACGGGGCAGGCACATGGCGCAGACCCTCACCGAGGCCGCCGCCGTCGTCGTCTTCCATGAGGCGGCCCGGCAACGCCTGCTGGCACGCGACCCGGCCTGCGCCGCCAAGATCCACGTGATCCCCAACGGCGTGGAGTTGCCCGCCTCCGACGTCGACTTCCGCCTGCGCCTGGCGCTGCCACGGTCGGCCCTGGTCGTCGTGGCGGTGGCTGGCCTGCGCGAGGTCAAACGGCCCCTCTGGCCCGTGCCGCTCCTGGCCCGGCTGCGGGCGACCGGGCTGGACCTGTACTGGGCCCACGCCGGCCCGCCGATCGAGGCCGCGGTCGCCGAGGAACTCAAGGCCCTGCTCGGGCGATACCCCTGGCTGCGGCATGTTGACGAGGTCCCGCATGCCGAGATCGATTCGTTCCTGCGTGCCGGGGATATCTTCGTCTCGGCCAGCCGTTCGGAGGGCATGCCCCACGCCGTGCGCGAGGCCATGCTCGCCAGTCGGGCCGTGCTGCTCTCGGACATCGAGGGCCACCGGGACCTGGCTCGGGCCGGGCACGAGGCGCTGTTCTTCGCCGACGAGGACACCTTCCTGCACCAGGCGCTCCGGCTGCTGGCAGACCCGCCCCGGCGCGACCGCCTTGGCCACGCCGCCCGGGAACGCGTGCTGGACGACCTGAGCCGGCACGACGAGGTCCGGGCCCACCGCGACCTGTTCCATGCACTGGTGACGCCGCGTCGAGGAGACACCCCATGAGCGAACGCACCGTGGATGCCCGGGGCCAGCTCTGCCCGCGACCGCTGATCCTGGCCAAGCGGGCCCTGACCGAGATGCAGGTTGGCGATACCCTCTGCGTGCTGCTGGACAACGACGTCGCCAGGGACAATGTGCTCCGTTTCCTGCGCGACAACGGCACCGCGCCCACCTGTAGCGCCGAGGGGGGCGTCTTTCGCCTGCAGGCCAGCAAGTCCCGGCCCGACCTGGCGGCGCCTCAGGCTGAGGCCTACTGTACCCCGACCGGCAAGGATCGAGCCCATGTCATCGCCCTTACGCACAACGGCATGGGCTCCGGATCCGAGGAACTGGGCGGTATCCTCATCCAGGCCTGCCTCAATGCCGTCAAGGAGGTATCGCCCCTGCCCTCGGCCATCGTCTTCTACAACAGCGCCGTGCACCTGGCCTGCGAGGGCTCGCCCGTGCTGCCAGCCCTGGCCGACCTCGAGGCTCGAGGCGTGAGGCTGCTGGTCTGCGGCACCTGCCTCAACTACTATGAGCTCAAGGCCCGGGTCCGGGTCGGCACGGTCTCGAACATGCTCGACATCCTGCAGGCGCTGGCGAGTGCTGGCCACGTGGTTTCGCCCTGAAGAGGACCCGATGCCGCCCAACCGCTACTTCGACAATGCCGCCACCTCGTTCCCCAAGCCGGCTGCCGTCGGCGCGGCGGTGCTCCGTTATCTCAATGAGGTGGGCGGGCCCTACGGTCGCAGCTCCTACCCCCGCGCCCTGGAGGTCAGCCGCACCGTGGAGGCCCTGCGGGATCGCCTCGCGGCCCGCTTCGGCCTCGCCCGACCCGAGTCCCTCGTGTTCATGCCGAACGCAACCACCGCCATCAACACGGTCCTGCACAGCCTGTTGCGCCGCGGCGGCCGGGTCCTGGTCTCGCCCTTGGAGCACAACGCCGTCATGCGGCCCCTCGCCGCCCTGGCGGCCCGCAGCGGGGTCACCTTCGGCCTGTTGCCAGCCCAGCCCGACGGCAAGGTCGACGTGGCCCGCCTGGCCGCGGCCCTGACCCCGGACGTGCGCCTGGCCGTCGTGAACCACCAGAGCAATGTCAACGGCCTCATCCAGCCTCTGCCGCAGATCCGGGAAGCCCTCGGCACGGTACCCCTGCTGATCGACGCCAGCCAGTCGGCCGGCAGCGTCCCCATCCTCATCGACGCCTGGCGCCTGGACTACCTCGCCTTCACCGGCCACAAAGGCCTGCTGGGCCCAACCGGCACCGGCGGCCTCGTCCTGCGCGACCCGGCCACCGTTGAGCCGCTCGTCCAGGGCGGCACCGGCAGCGCCTCGGCCAGCTACGAGATGCCGGGCTTCGCGCCAGACTGTTTCGAGGCGGGCACCGGCAACCTCGCCGGGCTTTTCGGCCTGCTGGCGGCCGTCGAGCAGCGCCCGGTCCCCCAGCACTCCCGCCAGGACTTCCTCGACCTGGTCGAGGGGCTCCGGGGCCTGCCCGGGGTGAACGTGCTCGCCGCCCACGAGCCGGACGACCAGGGCGAGCTGGTGTCGGTCCGCCATGACCGGCACTCGAGCTCCTGGCTGGGCGACGAACTGCAGCGCCGGTTCGGCATCGAGGTCCGCGTGGGCTTGCATTGCGCCCCTCTGGCCCACCGGACGCTGGGCTCATTCCCGGGAGGCACGGTCCGCATCGCCCCCTCGCCCTACCACTCGCCCGCCGACTTCGCCGACCTTCTGACCTGCTTGCGGGAGCTGGCCGTCACATGAACGCCCTCTTGCTTTTCCGTTCCACCCGCGAGGTGATCAGGGCCGAGGCGGTCTGCCGCCTGGCAGGCCTGGCCTGCCAGGTGGTAGCCGTACCCAAGGACGTCTCGGCGGAGTGCGGCATGTCCATCTCCGTGGACGAGGCCGCCGCCAGTCTGGCCACCAGCCTGCTGGCCGAGGCGGGCCTCCCGGTGCAGGTCCACCGGCCAGTCCCACGCTTCGACCTGCTCACCACGGTCGAACAGGGCGGTTGCTCCGCCAAGCTGCCCCTGGACCTGCTGCTGGCAGCCATCCGCGATCTGCCCGTGCCCACAGACCCGAATCTGATGGTGGGCATCGACACCTGCGACGACGCCGGGGTGTACCGCCTCAGCGACGACCTGGCCCTGATCCAGACCACCGACTTCTTCCCGCCCGTGTGCTCGGACCCCTACGAGTTCGGCCAGATCGCGGCGACCAATGCCTTGAGCGATGTCTACGCCATGGGCGGGCGCGTGCTGACCGCCATGAACCTGGTGATGTTCCCCGCCAAGGGCATCCCCATGGAGGTCCTGCGCGAGATCCTCCGTGGAGGCCAGGACAAGATCACCGAGTCGGGGGGAGTCATGGTCGGCGGCCATACCATCGCCGATTCACCCCCGAAGTACGGGCTGGCGGTCACCGGCGTGGTGGACCCCCGGCGGGTCATCACCAATGCCCAGGCCCAGCCTGGGGACATCCTGATCCTGGCCAAGCCCATCGGCACGGGGACCCTCCTGGCCGGAGAGCGCATCGGTGAGGCGAAGCCGGAGGACCTCCGGGCCGCCCTCGACACCATGAAACTGCTCAATCGCCGCGGCGCCGAGGCCATGCAGGAGTTCGGCGTGCGCTGCGCCACCGATATCACCGGCTTCGGGCTGCTGGGACACGCCCTGCACATCGCCCATGCCAGCCGGGTCACCCTCGACCTCGACGCCCGCGCCGTGCCGCTGTTGCCGGGCGTCCTGGCACTGGCCGAGATGGGCTGCATCCCCGGCGGCGCCTTCCGCAATCTGGGTGTTGTCGAGGGCGAGTGCCGCTTCGCCGAGGCCATGCCCTACGCTCTGAAGCTGCTGCTGACTGACCCCCAGACCTCCGGGGGCCTGTTCATGGCCGCGTCGGCCTCAGCGGCCGAGGCCCTGCTGGCGGCGCTCAGGACCCGTGGCTACCCGGCCGCCGCCGTCGTCGGCCGCGTGGCGCCGCCCGCGGAGAAGCCCCTGCAGATCCGCTACGCCGCCGGTTGATCGGCCGCGGTCCCTCGGCCGCCGGGGGCCTCAGCCTGTGGCCGCCCTGTTCCCGCACGCGTACCCGCGTCAGCCACCGCGGGCAACGGCGGTGCGCGTGGCTTCGCGGCCCTGCCGCGACCGCCGCGAGTGCCTGCCGTTGTCCGCCA
>Ga0172371_10011526_pt1 | contig 11778 bp, 10 predicted proteins | sample Lak12m_FD_114543 | JGI IMG/M metagenome (GOLD analysis project Ga0172371, IMG submission 114543) | Freshwater microbial communities from Kabuno Bay, South-Kivu, Congo - kab_022012_12m | ecosystem: Environmental > Aquatic > Freshwater > Lake | place: Democratic Republic of the Congo: South-Kivu...
AAAGGGAGCGTTAACAGATAGGATTAATTTCTTTCACCATATGGGATGCAGGATTTCGGATCATTCCTTAGAACAAGTAGTTTATTTAAAGGGTACTGAAAATGAGATTTCTCTAATATTTAAAAAAGCTCTTTCAGGCAGTAGTTTGTTCGAAACGGAGATTATGAAGTATAAAACACATATCCTCTTATTTCTGGGAAAGGAATATGCACGTAGAAACTGGGTCATGCAGTTCCACATAGGCACTATTAAGAGTGTTAATAAAAGAATGCTGAAGCTTCTTGGTCCAGACACGGGTTTTGATACGATAGGAGATTACCCATTCGTAGAAGCACTTGCTAAAATTCTTAATGCAATGGATCAAACCAATGAACTGCCAAAGACAATTTTATATTGTCTCAATCCAAAAGATAACGACGTTTTGGGGGCAATTATTGGTTGTTTTCAGGGTGAGGGTATTACTGGTAAGATACAATTCGGATCGGCTTGGTGGTTCAATGATCAAAAGGATGGAATGCTTAGGCAGATGACAACACTTGCAAATCTTGGACTTCTAAGTAGATTTGTGGGTATGGTTACTGATTCCAGAAGTTTTCTTTCCTACTCAAGACATGAATATTTCAGACGGATACTTTGCGATCTTTTTGGAACATGGATTGAAAACGGGGAAATTCCAAGTGATAAAAGTCTGGTTGGGTCAATAATCCAGGATATATGCTTTAATAATGTGAAAAATTACTTTTGTATAGAATTAAAAAAGTAAAATTTCTTTTATTTTCATCAGTAATTTCAAAAATTGGCACGAAATTTCACTACCCGGGGAAACAAATAAATGGTGAGTTGCACTAATTGTTAACAAGGTTTTAATTGCTCTGTTATAGGATTATACTTTTTTGCACTTTCTTTCAATCTCCTAGTTTCTTCTTTAGTTATTGGTTTAAACTTGTCAGCAATGTCACATGCCCACCAAAGCAGTTCAGCATGACTTGGTGATACTGCAGCAGTAACTGGCATTGAGAGCGTAAACCTCAAAGCTAGATATGCTTCCTTGTAACTGTCAATTGGAGCATACCAGCACTTAGGCCATTTTTTTTCTTCATCTTTATCCCAGATTCTTTTTGCGAGTGATTTTAAAGCAAGAATACCGATATTTTTTTCTTGAGCTTTATTTAGAACTTTGGGGCCAAAATTATCCTTCAGCCAGCAGACCCAGTTAAAAGGAAAAAGTATGCTATCAAAGTCATATAGTTCCATTAAAGCAAGGGCTGATTCTTCTGTATGAGCTGAAAATCCAATATATTTTATTAGACCTTTTCTTTTAGCTTCCGTGAAAGCCTCCAATGCACCATTTGGTGCAATTATTTGATTGACCTCATCTATTGTTATAACTCCATGAAGTTGGTATAAGTCAAAATGATCGGTTCTAAGTTTTTTTAAAGAATTATAGAGCTCCTTAGTTGCTTTTTCTTTAGTTCTCATTGCAGTCTTACATGCTAAAAATACTTTTGAGCGATAAGTTTCTAAAGCTGGGCCCAGTTTTTCTTGAGCATTTAAATATGTAGGAGCTACATCAAAATAATTTACACCTCTATCGATTGCCTTTGATACAAAGTTAGCTGAATCTTTAGTTGATTCATTTGCAACTACCATACCCCCAAAACCAATTATTGAAAGCTTTTCATTTGTTTTACCCAGTACTCTTCTATCCATTTTTTGCTCCTTACATAATTTTTGAGTATTTGATTAATTAATTCTTACTTGACAATTGACTAAAATTAAAAAATTCTGTGCTTACAAAATTAAAAATAAAAAAATGAATCATTTTGTAAATGTCAGTCAATATTATATATTAGTAAACTTTATTTTTAAAACAAAAGCTCTTCGTCGTTCATATTATTTAAATGCTAAAAGTTCTTTCAAAACTATCCCAATTACCAGGATAAAACTGGTCCAAATACCGTTAATATTATCATCCTGCTGGATTATACTTAACAAAATAAAATCTTTAGATCTTTGGGTAGGGATAAAAGTGCAGGTAATATACATAATACTCATACTGTTTACGGTGGTGATCAGCCTAATAGGGATAATTGTTTATTTTGTGAAGAAAGAGGAAAAATACTACAGATCATATGAACGATTCTAATAACTTCAAAGGGGTCAATACTTCAGATGATCCAAATGCATCCCGTAGCTACTATAAAAGCAAAATCAATAGACCTCTTATATATTTGGGCAAGAGGGTGACTTTATATTAATTGTAACAAAACAGAATGGAGCCATCTTTAGCTAGGGGCAATTTTCATACATCACCCAAGGGTTATACAATAAATTGTGGACATTGGCTTGGTGGATTTAAAAAATATTAAATTACAGCATATTAAGTTAAACTATCTTTTAGTAATATTAATACTACTTACAGATATTAAAATGCGAGATAAAAGATTTATAACAGAACATCGTGGAGGATCTCTAAAAAAGGAACAGCATAAACAATTAATTAAATGGGCCCGCGACTGTGTCGAGCATATATTGCCACTCTTAGGTGAAAAATTAGATGAACGATTAGAGAATGCCATATTGATTGCCAAAGAATGGGAGAAAGGAAAGGCTACGGTTGGTGAAGCGATGAAGGCATCAGTAGGTGCACATTCTGCAGCAAGAGAATCTTCTGATCCGATATCAATATCGGTAGCCCGTGCTGTTGGTCATGCTGTTGCTACTGCACATATGGCTGACCACTCAATAGGAGGTCCATTATATGCTTTGAGGGCCGTAAAGTATGCAGATGGGTCAGTAGACGAGGAAAGAGAATGGCAAAAAAACAAATTAAATCAGTTGGAGTTGCCATTGGAAATTGTGGAGTTAGTTCTAATTACAATGACGAAGAAAGAGAAAAGTTTGAAAATATAATCGAAATTTATCTATCTTGGCCTTTTATAAATAGTTGTTCTGGTATTTTTATCAATATGAAAGATACATTACATAGAACAACAGTGTTTCTTACAAAAGACCAGCATGAAAAATTAAGGAACTTAGCTTTTAAGAGAAGGAAATCAATGGCTCGCATTACTTAGTGCCGTTATGTCACCCTGCTTTGCTGCTTCTATTTAATCACTGGTTCATCCTCATCAACTTTTATATCCATAATTTTTAATATACTTATAATCAGGACAATTCACTTTTTACATATTTCAATTCTGGAGACTTTTTCTGCCTTTTTTAAATCTTCTTTTATCTTTTTATTATCCTTCAGCTGCATCATTAAAGCATTGATAATATTCAGATTTGCTCCTATATTTTCATTAATTGAATACTCAACCCAAAGTCCACTTTTGCTATGCGTGATTATTTCAGCTTCTTCTAGTTTTTTAAGATAAAATGAAATAGTAGGTTGGGAGAGGCCGATGATCTCCTGTATCTCACAGACACACATTCCCTTTTTATGAGAAAGCAGGCAAATAATCCTTAATCTATTTTCGTCAGAAAGAGCTTTTAGAATTTTTATAATTTTTTTCATTAAATGCTCCATTATTTTAAATTAATAAGTGCTTTAATATATTGAACTTTTAACAATTTATTTTTTAACTTATTTAAATATATTTTACTCTTTTTTATACTACACTTTTCCATGATAACTTTCGCTTAAAATAAAGCCCGACGTTTACCAGTAAAAGGAGCACCGGCACCTCGACCAGCGGACCGATGACAGCCGTAAATGCTTGCCCCGAGTTAATACCGAACACTGCTATGGCCACTGCTATTGCCAGCTCAAAGTTATTTCCTGACGCATGGAAGGCAATAGTTACAGTTTTACCGTAGTCGCCGCTAAGCTTTCTGCCCATAAAGAACGATACGAACCACATGATTACAAAATAGATAATCAGAGGAACAGCTATCCGTACCACGTCTAACGGTAATTGGACAATAATTTCACCTTTAAGTGAAAACATCACAACAATTGTAAAAAGCAGCGCAATCAGCGTAATGGGGCTGATTTTTGGAACGAACTTGTTTTCGTACCAATCTTTGCCTTTTACTTTTACAAGTAAAAATCTGGTAATCATGCCCCCGAAAAAGGGAATACCCAAGTATATAAGAACGCTTTGTGCAATTTGCCATATCGAAACATGAACCTCCATTCCCTTAAGCCCGAACAAGGGAGGCAAGACGGTAATAAATATATAGGCAAAAATCGAGTAGAAAACCATCTGAAAAATGGCATTAAATGCAACAAGACCTGCGGAGTACTCATTATTTCCCCTGGCAAGTTCACACCATACAATGACCATGGCAATACATCGTGCAAGCCCGATCATGATAAGCCCGACCATATAATCAGGATAGTTGCCCAGGAAAAGAATCGCAAGAAAAAACATTAAAATCGGCCCTATAAACCAGTTCTGGACAAGTGAGAGGGTCAGGACCTTCCAGTTGCGGAAAAACTTGGGAAGTTCTTCATACTTGACCTTGGCAAGCGGCGGCCACATCATCAGGATAAGACCGATGGCAATTGGAATTGAGGTCGTACCGATAGATAGTTTATTTACAGTCTGACCCACTTGAGGGGCAAAGTATCCCAGCCCAACACCTATAAGCATCGCAACAATTATCCATAGAGACAGGAAACGGTCGACAAATGAAAGACGTGGGCCACATGATGCAGGTACCTGTTCACTCATATTCACTCCATCCTATTAATAACTTTTTTTAAAAATCTTAAAGTTTTTTATTATTTTAAAATTAAATTAAATAAATAACCCGTAATCATAATACCGGCCCCAACAATTGCCGCAAATATTAAGATAAGTTTTGTTTTCATTACTCTTTTTAGAATCAAGAATTCCGGGAGTGACAAAGCTGTAACTGCCATCATGAATGCAAGCGTGGTTCCAATTGCGACACCCTTTTCAGCAAGAGCACTTACAAGAGGGATCACTCCGGCTGCATTTGAATAGAGCGGAATACCGATTATTGTTGCAACAATAACACCATACCATTTATCGGCCCCTGCATACTGGGCCAGAAAATCTACAGGCACATAACCATGGATAAAGGCCCCAATGGCTATACCTATTAAAATAAAGTACCAGACTCTTTTAATAATCTGTCCCGTATAGCTTTTTGCATAGATAAACCTGTCTTTCCATTTCATCTTAATGCTATTTTCAGATGGATTTATCTTGTTTTTAAGACCCAAATCCACAACGAGGTTTTCAACTTTTAATTTTCCAATTAAAATACCTGAGAGTATTGCAATAATAAGTCCGCTTCCTATATAGATTAGAGCTACCTTCCAACCGAAAGATCCTATAAGCATAACAAGGGCAACCTCATTTATCATGGGTGAAGACACAAGAAATGAAAAAGTTGTACCAAGAGGTATACCTGCTTCCATAAATCCTAAAAACAAGGGAATTGCGCTGCATGAACAAAATGGTGTAATTATTCCAAGTACTGCAGCAAGGAAGTTTCCCACATATTTATTTCTTCGGGATAATATTGCTCTTATCCTCTCGGGTGACAGGAATGTCCTGATTATTGATACTGCAAAAATAATAACCGTAAGTAAGATAAATATCTTTATTGTGTCAAATATAAAAAAGTTGACCGCAGAGGCCAATAGTTTTTTATCAGCCAGATGGAAAACATTAAAAGTGAGCCAATCAGCAAGCAGTTGCACCGGATAAAATACACTCATATTCTAATTCTCGTTTTCCTTAATTTTATTCTTTATTGTTTTTACATCCGGAACAAAACCAGACAGTACTACTTTACCGTTAATGGCAAGTGCCGGAGTCTGCATAATACCCATCTCAACCATTTTTTGAATGTCAGTTACATATTCAACTTCTTCTTCAATACCCGATTCTTTAACAGCTTGCTTTGTTACCTCAAGTAACCTTTTGCAGTTTGCACATCCTGATCCTATTACTTTTATATCCATTTTTATCTTTTCTCCTTTAATTTACCTTTTAATTTAATTTTTTAAATTGCCATTGATAAATTAATATATATAGATATAATAATATAAATTATTATGTTTGAAAAGTAGATTTTTCAAATTAAATAAAAATTAATAAAATATATGCAATTGCGACCGTGTGGAAGCTGTTAAACAAATTTAAAAATATTTAGAAATGGAGAAATAAGACAATGGTTAAAACAAAGGTTGAAGCAGGTATATGTGGATTTGTGACAGAGATAGAGGCAATCTCAGAAGATATGCAGCACGTTTCTATTAAGGTAAATACTGATTGTGAAAAAATAAAAAAATTATCTGAGAAATTAACTACTTACGATGCATACAATGAAATAAGGGATGGTTTTGAGGGAGAACTTTTCAAGGCTATAAGAAGCGAGCTTAAGGGTTGCTGCGCAGGTTGTGCTGTCTCAGTGGGATTATTTAAGTCAATGCAGGTAGCTGCAATGCTTGCATTGCCTGAAGATATATGCCGAATGATAAATGTGGTAAAATTTTAGCCTGTGGTGACTTTGTCTCCTGATAGCTTAATTGCTTTTTTAAATTAATTATTATCCAATATTAATATAGTTTTTAAGTCTTCGAAAGCCGGGCTATTTAAGACTTTTCCGGTAGAACGGAATCTTGAACCATGACATGGACAATCCCATGATTTCTCAGCATTGTTCCACCTGACAACGCAATTCATATGAGGACATAAAGGATCAAGGAAATATCCTCTTCCATCAGTATCTTTATATACGGCCACTTTTCTGCTATCTATTTCGATAATTTTTCCTTCATCATTTTTTAGATCTGATAAATATTCTTTAGGATTTTGGATTTCTTTAGTTTCATTTTTTTTACTTATTTTGTTCTTTTTTACAAGCAGCTTTTTTTCTGAAACGCTTGATAGTGTAAATCTTGAAGGGTCATAGATTTTAGCAAAATTATTTTTTAAACCTAAAATTAAATCTTTTAAAATTATTCCTGAAATTGTCCCATGGGTCATACCCCAGCCATTGAACCCTGTGGCAATATAGATATGCTTTGTATCCGGGAGGTATCTGCCAATATAAGGAACCATATCAACCGTATTGTTATCCTGAGATGACCAGCAAAATTCAATAATTTCAATATCAAAAAATTTCCGCACATAATTATTCAGACTTATAAACCTGTTCATCGTATCTTCTATTCTGCCGGTTACATGCTCCTGGCCGCCTGCGATTATAAGTTCATCTTCATTATATGGTTGAGAGCGAAAGGAATATATATCTTTTTCAGCACTGATAAAAATACCATCCGGAAATTTTGTTTTTATTTTCATTGCGAAAGTATATATTCTTCCTGCTTTCATTCGTGCATAATATTTACCAGGTTTATCATAAAATGGAAAATGGGTCGTTATTGCAATATCCTTTGCAATAATGATCCCAAGGTTAGTGATAATCTTACATGGATTGCCTTCTTTTAAATCCAGGGCCCTGGTATTTTCAAATATAAAGCTTCCTTCACCCGGAATTTTAGAGGCCAACCTAAGTAAATATTTTCTGGGATGAAATTGACCCTGATTTTTAAAGCAGATTGCGCCTTTTACGGGTATAGGAAATGATATCTTTTCAGTGTAATATGCCGGAAGGCCCAGACTTTTTGCAGCTTCTGCTTCTTCAATAACTTTTTTTAAAGTTTCTTCATTCTCTGCATAGGTAAATGCAGTTTTTCTGAAAAAATCACAATCGATATCATATTCCTTTGTTAGCTCTGCTATTGTTTCAATGGCTTTCTGATTTGCATCTGCATACTGTTTTGCAAGTTCAAAACCAAAGTTTTTAATAAGATATTTGTAAATCAATATATGTTGCGAAGTGATTTTTCCTGTCGTATAACCTGAGACACCCTCTGCTACTTTATCTGATTCAACTAATGCGACTGTCTTACCTTCCTTTTTTAAAAAGAGAGCGGTTGAAATTCCCGCAATCCCTCCACCTATTACAGCTACATCAACTTGAATTTTTTCAGCACTGGAAAGCGAGGGATAATTTGTTTGGGGAGTTGTTGCCAGCCACAATGAATTTTCATTTTTACAAAGGCTTTTTTTGGTTTCAATGATTTTCATTTTTAAAAAAGTATGAATGATATATAAGTAAATTTAGTATTTTATCAATTGTAATATTTTTGAGCCTTGGTGCAAATACCTTAAAAAAATTATAAATAAAATTATATGATTGCATATTTATGATAAAATGGAAAAATAGATATCAGTTAAAAAATTATTTTTTAAAAATATTTGTGATATTTTTTAAATTTACTTATATGAAAAAAGGTAATTAAAATGAAAAAATATAGATGTACTGTTTGTAATTATATTTATGATGAAGAAAAAGAAGGTAAGAAATTCTCTGATCTGCCCGATGACTGGAGATGTCCCGTTTGCAACTCTCCTAAGTCCGTTTTTGTGTTGCTGTCAGAAACCAAAGAATCAGATGAGGTCCAAATGACTGTTTCAGATATATTAATTGAGCAGATTGCAGCATGGGGAGTTAAGTATGTTTTTGGGTTGCCGGGTACTTCCTCTCTGGGAATTGTGGATGCTATTAGAAAAAATAATAAAATAAAATACATTCAGGTAAGACATGAGCAGACAGCTGCATTTATGGCTTCTGCTCATGGTAAACTTACCGGTAATGTTGCTGTTTGTTTAACTATTGCGGGCCCGGGAGCAACTAATCTTGCCACAGGATTATATGATGCAAAATTGGATCATTCTCCGGTCCTGGCGCTGACAGGTTTAGTTGCAAGACAATTAATCGGACCAGGTTCATTTCAGGAGATGGACCAGCATTCATTTTTTGAACCGATATGTGTATTCAATAAAGTTTTAATGTCGGAGGATCAAACAACAAAACTTGCAACTCTTGCAATCAAACATGCATTGGTGGAAAAAGGTGTATCTCATCTAAGCATACCTAACGATGTTCAAAAAATTCCATATAAGGCAAAGATTCTTCCATTGGAGGGAAGGATTCCTAATAGAGCCATATCATCATCGCAATTTCTCATAAAAAAATCTGCATTGATAATAGATCAAGCAAAACGCCCTGTAATAATCTCGGGTTTTGGTGCGTTGGAAAATGGAGATAAGCTGCTGAATCTTGCTGAAAAAATTGCTTCACCAATTGTCACAACATTCAGGGGAAAGGGTGTTATTAATGAAGATCATGAATTATATGTTGGAAGTCATGGTACCATAGGCTCAACATCAGCATCAAGTCTGGTTCAAAAAGCTGATTTATTGATTGTGATCGGTTCATCTTTTTCTGATATGACGCAAATTCCGGAAAAAAGAATGATACAGATTGACATTGATCCTATGATGATAGCTAAAAATTATCCTGTAGAAGTTGGTTTATGGGGGAATTGTTCCGAATTAATACCGGCTTTAACAAATGCTGTAGATAAAAAGCAAAATATGGAATATCTTGATGAAATCAGGAGATTAAAAAAAGAATGGGTTGATTTGCTGGAAATGGAAGCAGATTCAACAAAGAAACCAATCAGACCTCAATATATAATTAAAGTGTTGAATGAAAAATTATCTGAAGATGCTGTGATATCACTTGATGTTGGAGAAAATGGCTGGTGGTTTGGCAGAAATTTTTATATGAAGGTTAAGCAAAAAATGGTTATGTCAGGCTACCTTGCATCAATGGGTTCTGGTTTGCCAGGGGCCCTGGCCGCACAACTTATTTATCCGGAAAAACAAGTAATATGTATTACCGGGGATGGTGGTTTTTCAATGGTTATGGGAGATTTTTTAACAGCAGTAAAATATAAACTGCCGGTTAAAGTATTTTTATTTAACAATAAACAGCTTGGTATGATTATGCAGGAGCAAAAAGTAGAAAATTATCCCAATTGGCAAACGGATCTTTATAACTGTGATTTTGCAGATTATGCAAAAAACTGCGGAGGCATTGGAATAAAAGTAACAAATCCGGAAGATTTACCAACTGCTGTGGATAAAGCTCTTTCTATTCATGAACCGGTAATCGTTGATATTGATACTGATCCAAGAAGGTTTATTTAGATAAGCACTCTATCTGTCTTTTTCACTTTATTATTGTAAAGTAACAGGAACCATAAGCTACATTTGTCTCAAAAGAATCAAGTGCGAATACACTAAAGTAATATTCTCCTTCCGGCAGAGATTCTGAAATCTGAGCATATTCTCCAACAGGAATATTTTCTACCGGATATACACCTTTATCGGATTAAAATAAACTATTGGCTCATTGGCCGCCTTTAAGACTTTCCAGCGCCTCTCTTGCATCTCTGCGAATTGATTCATCATCAACTTTGGTCGAATAGTCTTCCAAAGTACCTAAAATATTTGTTTCTTTTAAAACATCAGGTTCAGCTTTACTTATCATTTTAAGCGCCTGAATCATAAATACATAGCTTGACAGTGTAATATGGTCCCAGGCATCCCTGTAAGTAATTAATTTGGGGCTGAATATCAGGTTATCACGTAACACACTTACTATGGCACTTGCTGCTCTTTTTTCTTTTAATCTGCCAAGCGCATCTGCGGCAAAACCTCTTCTGTCTTTATCAGTTATAAAATTAAGCAGCAATTCTGTTGCTTCAGAGTTATGACGGCTCGCAAGGGTGTATAAAACCTCAAATAGCAACCTGTCATATTTATATTTTTTAAATCCCCCGCTTCCATATAAAAGATTATTTATATACATAACGGCACTGCTTTGCTCATAATTTGTCATTTGCTCTTTTGCAATTTTTTCCCAATCCCATGAAAGATAATCATTATTATTTTCCTTGACACATTCATCAAGTTTTTTCATTAAATCATCAGTAAATTTCCGTAAATTATTATAAAATTCCGGATCCATTTATTTCCTTTCCATTTAAAATATATTTAATACTATTAATGCCGGCAATATAACAATTATATTATTAATTGAGCAGGTTTTTCAAATTAATTAATCCTTCAAAATTGATAAAGATAAAAAAAGTTATATAATTTGATTATGTTTGGTAAAAGAAGAATCGGAATTGCTCTTAGCGGGGGAGCCGCCAGGGGACTTTCCCATATAGGTGTTTTACAGGTACTTGAAGATATTGGTGTTGAAATAAGTGCCGTGAGCGGCTGCAGCATGGGTGCAATAATTGGTGCCATTTATAGTACAGGGTTTGGTTTAAAGGAAATGGAATCATTCATTACTTCCACTGACTGGAAAAATTTCCTTATGTTTTCATTATTATCTCTTTCCAGATCAGGAATAGTGAATGATCGCAAAGTTGACGAAGTTCTTAAGAAATTTCTTGGAGACAAGACTTTTGCCGATTGCACAAAAGACTTTTGCTGTGTTGCCGTAGATATTTTAAACAATAAAAAAGTTGTTTTTAATTCAGGATCTTTAAGAGAAGCGGTAAGAGCATCAATGGCGGTCCCCGGAGTTTTTCCGCCAATTTGCCTGAAAGACGCAATGCTTGTTGACGGCGGGGTAATGGAGCCGCTGCCTACGGAGGCTCTGAAAAGCCTGAATGTGAATTTCATGATTGCATCATCAATAATTTTTGAAAGCGCAAAATCTGATTACACGGATTATAATACAACCGGCAATATGAGAAATAATTCTGAAAGTAAAAAGCTTTCTATCCAGGCGATCCTGGATAAAAGCATGAACATGATGCATACCCAGATGGTTAAAAGTTATCTTACGGATGCGCAAATAATAATTGAGCCCAAAATTGGAGATTTTGGTTTTTTTGATTTTTCAAAAGGCAAAGAA
>Ga0172371_10011528_pt1 | contig 11775 bp, 9 predicted proteins | sample Lak12m_FD_114543 | JGI IMG/M metagenome (GOLD analysis project Ga0172371, IMG submission 114543) | Freshwater microbial communities from Kabuno Bay, South-Kivu, Congo - kab_022012_12m | ecosystem: Environmental > Aquatic > Freshwater > Lake | place: Democratic Republic of the Congo: South-Kivu...
GGACTATAGTCCCGGCACTTACGAGGTGCATGAAGGCATCACATCCGAGGTGGGCAATGCCCGCAACTACTTTTTCCACAGCCTGGGAACGAAGGCTTTCCTGGTGGAGATCGGAGGCATCAATTCCCGCGGCATAAGCGTTATCCATCCCCCTGAAAAGATGTTGCACCGCATTGTGCAAAAGCATCTTGCGGCGCTGATGGAGCTATTTTCCGCTCCGGGTGTTTAGTTAAATAGGAGTCAGCCATGCAATTTCTGGACGATCTCAAAAATCCGCAGTCCGAGCTTGTTCGAACCCTGAACAGCCTTTATGACGGCGTGTATGTGGTAAATCCCCAAAGGGTAATCCTGTTTTGGAACAAAGCCGCCGAACTGATGACCGGTTACCGCCCCGACGAGGTAACCGGCAAAAGCTGTAAAGACGACATTCTGAATCACATAGACGAAAACGGCGTGCTGATCTGCCGTTCCGCCTGTCCCATCCTAAAAGCCATCGCCTGCAAAGGTACCTCAGTTGCCAAGGTTTACCCCAAAACCAAAGCCGGCAAACGCTTTCCCGTGGAAACCCACGTTTCCACCGTGATGGACGAAAATGGCGTGGTCGTGGCTGCCATCGAGGTTTTCAGGGACGTTACCCACCAGGAGGAATACCGCATCATGCAGGAAAAATTCAACACTCTGATCCGCAAATACGTTTCCTCCACCACCTACAGCGAGATTCTGGACAGGGTGCAGTCCGACAGCCAGCAAGGTAAACCGCGCATTCTGGACATCAGCGTGATGTATCTTGATGTGGTGAATTTTACCGGATTTTCGGAAAAAAGCTCCCCCGAAGCCACAGTTAAGCTGCTGAACGACCTGTTCGGCATCTGTGACGTGATCACCCGCGAGTGCTATGGCGATATCGACAAATTCATCGGCGATGCCATCATGGCGGTGTTCAACGATGCCAATGACGCGGTGCGCAGCGCGGCGAAGATCTTGGACATCGGCATTCCGGAACTGAATAAAGTGCGAGAGGAAAACGGCGAAAAGCCCATTGCCATCCGCATCGGGATCAATAGCGGACTGGTTTTGCAAGGCGACGTAGGCACCATAGACCGCAAGGACTTGACTGTGATCGGCGATACCGTGAATACCGCCGCCAGAGTGGAAAAAACCTCGCTGCCCAACCGGCTGATGATCTCCGAGGCAACCCTGTCCCGTCTGAATGCGGAACAATATGCCGAATTCATCTTTCACCACAGTGTGGAACTAAGGGGTAAGAGCGAGCCGATCAAGCTCTTCATCCATGAGGGAACCCACCTATAGCCTTTAATGTGGATTTGTGTCCACAAAAGTTCTTTTTCAATAAAACAAATCGTACTTTACCGTTAGGACAAAGCTCTATCTTGTATATTCTATCCATATCGCTTTTTTTAGAGGAGACTATTATGCATACGAAAAACCATGATGAATCCGCAAAGCCGCAACTGACAAAGCAGGAACTGCAGGAACTAAACCGCGAGATCGACGCAATTTCCTATCGTAATGGATTTATTGAGCTACTGCTGGGCATTGGCATCATCTTTTGCACCCTCAGCCTTTGCTACAAAGCCCTGGGCAACCCAAGGTTGGGCTTTATTTTCAACAATTTCTGGTTATTGTTTTTGATCTACTTTCTCATTTTGGCCTACAATCGTAAGCTCATCTGTAAAAAATGCCCGGAAGCACGCTCCATTGACGTAAAAAGAGGTATCGAAGCAAGTCCTTTCTTAGTCACGATTGCTCCATTTTTCTTAACCGCGGTGCTGATCGGGTGGAGAATGAAAGAGTCAGGAATCCAGATTCCAGCTTCGCTGTATAAAATCATGGCAATGATGTTTGCCTTTGGCTGTGCTTCGGCAATAACGCTTTACGTTTATATGCTGTCCAGATACCTGAGCTGGTTGATTTGGGGATTGATCACTCTGGCCTACCTGATCCTCTATAGCTTTGAGCTTATCAACATCAGCAATTACTATTTTTTTACCTTGCCCTTGGGGATAGTGATCTTGATAAGCGGGGTAGTGGCAAATCTGAGGTTTATCAAAAGAGAGTTAGTTTAGCTAAATATATTTACTCCATTCTTTTAAACCAATATACCCTGCTTCCTTCGATCCGGATTTTGCGTTTTTTTTGAGTCTCTTGAGAAACTCCGGAGATTTTCACCGGAGGCTATCACAACACACTCGATATATTGATCTGAAGGGACAGAGGATGGAGCATGAGTTGAGGGATAAAAAACTAAGCCAGGAGTCATTTGCGCCTTTCGCAGTTTAACTTTCGGTTGGAACAATTGCGGCGCAAAGGACTCATGCGACCACTGCTACTCATTTCGCCGCTCAGAATGAGTTTAACAGAAATTCGGGTATGGCGAATATGACTCCTGTCCTGCTAAATCTGCCTGATCTGCGAATAAGCTAAAATGCTTTCCTAAAACTGGCTGCTGCCTGTGATTTGATAAGCTGATTTTTATTGACAGCCAGTGAACTGCCAAAATAATGATTCTATGATAAAATATTTCTGGTGTGCCCATTGTTTTTCCTGATGACGCAAACCGGAGACCCGCTAAAGAAACAAGGAGATAACCGCCGATGCGCAAACCGGGACTACATACGCTACGCTATCGCAAGAACCAGGGCACTTCCTGCCTGATCATGCTGCTCATCCTGGTGTTGCTGGTGCTCCTGGGTGCCTACTGGCTGGTCAGCAAACCGGAGATCAAGCTGCCCCAAAGGAAGGCGGAAATAAGCATACCTGCCCTCATAAAGGCTGACACAACCGCAAAGCAAGTAATTCCCGTTAAAGCAGATAAGCCGGTTGACACCTCTGCCGCCTACAGGGATAGGCAGGCAAGGATGCTGAACCAGGGCGACTATCTGCTGATCGAAAAAAGCAAACATCTGCTGCATCACTTTCGCGACGGAAAGCTGCTGAAAAGTTATCCCGTTGCCCTGGGCAAAAACCCCGAAGATAAAGCCAAAGAAGGGGACAACGCAACGCCCGAAGGGCATTTCGAAGTAAATTTCATCAAGGATTCCAACGCCTGGACTCACGACTTCGGCGATGGCAAGGGTGCCATCAAAGGCGCTTACGGACCCTATTTCATAGCCTTATACACCGGTTCCAAAGGCTCGTTTTCCGGGAAAACCTGGCGCGGGATCGGCATTCATGGCACCCACATTCCTGCCTCAATCGGCACCAACGCCTCCGAAGGCTGCATTCGCCTGCATAACGAAGAGCTGGTGGAACTGGTGCAGGGGATCGAGGGCAAAAACAGGGTGCAAGTGGATATCATCCAATAACCTGGCGTCATTTAAGGAGGTTCACGTGAAACGCATATATATAGTTGTTCTGCTGCTGCTTTGCCTGTTGCCGTTGTTTGCGGCGCGCAAAGCATTGGTGATCGGGAACGCCGCTTACGAACAGGGCGATCTGAAAAATCCGCTGAATGACGCTTCCGATGTGGCAGGCACGCTGCAGGAGCTTGGCTTTGCGGTTAGTTCCTATCAAAACCTTGACCGGGCGGGAGTTTTCAATGCCGTGGGGGACTTTGTTTCGGCTTTGACCCCCTCGGACGAAGCGGTGTTTTTCTACAGCGGGCATGCCGTGCAGATCGACGGCACTAATTATCTGATCCCGGTGAAGGAATATATCGATTCCTCCACACGCTGCGCTTTCCTTAGCTACAATTGTTCCATGTTGCTGGAAGAGCTGCGTCGGGCTGCCATCAGCATCGTGATCCTGGATGCCTGCAGGGACAATCCCTTTGGCTTCACCCGCTCCCTGAACAAGGGTCTGGCTTCCATGAAAGCCGCCGCGGGCACCCAATATGTGATCTTTTCCACCGAGGAAGGTAAAACCGCCGAGGACGGCAGCGGACGCAACAGCCCTTTCACCGAGTCGCTGCTGGCAAATATCAAAACTCCGGATAAAAAGGTTACCGACCTGATCCAGATCGTGTCCAATGACGTTGCCATCAAAACCCAGGAACGCCAGATCCCCTACAGCACTGGCATCCTGTGGCAGGATTTCTATTTTACCCGCGGCAGTCAGGCATTGGCTGCTCCGGTGATAGTTCCCAGTGTGGTAAAACCGGCGCAGGAGATCGAACTGAAGCCACAAACGGACTACTTTGGCAGCATCCAGATCGTCAGCAAATACGGCGGCGATCTGTATCTGGACGGCGAATTCAAGCAAAGCCTGTTTTCCGGCGCTTCCACCACCTGGACAGACATCAGGGTGGGGGTGCATACGGTGGAACTGAAAAGTCCCAAGGGCGCTCTGTCCCGCAAGGTGAACGTGATCAAGGATCAAACCAGCCTTTTGGATTTTGACGCTCCGGATACCTACATCGAGGAGCTGAAAGAGCCGGAAAGTCCCAAAACCACAGGCAGAACGGAAACCGTCAAACAGCCGGACAAGCCGGTAAAACCATCCCGTCCGCCTTTGCCACCTATTAAGGCTCTGCTTTCCGGCGGTAGCGGCAGCCTGGAAGTGCTTAGCCCCATTTCCGGCGAGGTCTTTTTGGGCGGCATGAATATCGGCAGCGTTACAGCGGACAAGCTGAAACGCTTTTCCAAAGTGGACGCCGGAGACTTTACCTTCGAGCTGTTCGGGCAATTCAACTGCCATCGCGAGGAAGTTCGCATCTCCGAAAAAAGCACCACCAAGGTAAATATTTTCCAGGACGAGGTTTTCCCCTATTCCGGCGAAATGATCTACCTCCCCGGAGCGGAATTTTCCATGGGCACCGGCTTCATGAACCGCAGCGAGTATGAACGACCCCGGCATGACGTGGTTTTACCATCATTTCTGATGGGCTACACCGAGGTTACCCAGTCCATGTGGAACGAAGTGATGGGCAGCAATCCCTCGGTGCGTCCGGGAAACAACTATCCGGTAACCAATGTTTCCTGGTATCAGGTGCTGGAATTTTGCAATGCCCTCAGCCTGCGAGACGGCTTTGACCCGGTTTACAAGATCAACAAGGACTTTCCGGACGCCAATAACGCCAGCGATTTCGACAGTCTGCGCTACAGCGTTTCCTGCAACTGGCAGGCTTCCGGATACCGGTTGCCGACCGAAGCGGAGTGGGAATTTGCCGCACGTTGCGGAGACAGCGGCAACAGCCTGCAGTATTCCGGCAGCAACAACCTCAATGAGGTTGGCTGGTTTGACGGTAACAGCGGCAAACAGGTGCGCGAAGTGGCTACCAAAACTCCAAATAGCTGGGGATTCTTTGATCTCAGCGGCAACGTTTTTGAGTGGTGCTGGGACTATTGGGGACCCTATTTCAAAGAGCGGCAGATTCACCCCAAAGGCGCGATCAGCGGTTCATACCGGGTGGCGCGGGGCGGAAGCTGGATGTCGGAAAGCGATCCCTGTTCCAATACCGCCAGGGGTGGTTTCGCACCCCAAACCCAAAGCAAGGAACTGGGCTTGCGTCTGGTGCGCAATGCCCGTGCATATTAACAAAAGTAACAGGATAAATCATTATGAATCAATATCTTTTGGCGGCAATTGAATGGGCTATCATGGCAGTGGCACTGTGGCTGTTGTGGCCACTATTGGGGTTTAGAGGCTTACTGGGCTTGTTTTTTGCCTTTGTCGGGTTCGAACTGCATCTGATCTGGCATCGGCGGGACAGGGAAACCAAGGCGGAGCGTAGAAAACAGCAGAACGGTCAATAGTCCGCGGCTTTTTCCTCCCTGCTTGCATTGCGCTGGCAATACGCTGTCATTGCGGATAAACAGCGTATTGACTGCGTAATGCCACCGCAATTCCCGCAGGAAAGCGGTAAAAATCACGTAAAGATTTAGCAAAAGCCCAATTCCGCTTAATATGTAAAGAAAAATAAGCGCTGTCCGGCGGCAATATTCCCGTAAAAGTCCTGACTGTGCGTAAATTTTGCCGGTGGGACAGAAAAAAGGAGACAAAATGGCTGATTCTACTATGGTGAATCCCGGTGCCTGGGCTGGGATGATTGCAAAAGCCCCGCATTTATTGACTACGATCGGTTTGAAGCTATTGGCGGCAATCCTGATCTATCTAATCGGAAAATGGGTAGCCCGCCAGATCAGCAATCTCATTAAAAAAATGATGGGCAAAAGCAAAGTTGATCCTTCTCTCACTGTTTTCATTGGCAATCTGGTGTATGCCCTGCTGTTGATTTTCGTGATTATTGCCGCGGTCGGCAAGCTCGGAGTGCAAACCACCTCCTTTGTGGCGATCGTCGGCGCCGCCGGTTTGGCTGTCGGCATGGCGCTGCAAGGCTCTTTGGCGAATTTTGCCGCCGGAGTGATGATCATCCTCTTCAAGCCCTTCAAAGTTGGCGATAGCATCATCGGCGCCGGAATTAACGGAAAAGTGCATGATATCGGCGTATTTTCCACCATCATTCTGACCAGCGACAACCGCAAGGTGATCGTGCCCAATGCCAAGCTGTCCAGCGATTCCATCACCAATTTCACCGCCATGCCCACCCGCCGCATCGAACTGAGCATCGGAGTTCCCGGGGGCACGGAGATCAATTCCGCCCGGGAATTACTGATGGCGGTGCTGAATTCCGAGGAAAAAGTGCTGAAAGACCCCGCTCCCTCTGTGGCAATCATCGCCGCCGACGCCGGAGCCATCACCTTTGGCATGTATGCGCATGTGAATAATGCCGATCTGGGTGGTGTGCAGGCTTCTTTGGTGGAAAAAGTGAAGCTCGCCCTCACCGCCAAAGGCATCTGGGCTTAGGAGAAAAGAAAATGAAGTGGATTCTCGCCCTTCTGTTGATCTTGCCGGTCATGCTAACAGCGGAGAACTGGAAACTGGATTCGGATGTGAACCTGGCGCTTACCCAGAGCACCTACAGCAATTCCTGGCAGGGAACCGAACTCAGCAATATTACCTGGGTGGCTTCCTCCAATACCAGTGCGGAAAAGCAACTGAAGCCCTGGCTGAACAGTAAAACCACCCTGAAACTTGCCTTCGGGCAAACCCATCTGGAAAAAGAGGATGCCCTGAACCAGCTTTACTGGGAAAAGCCCAATAAATCAACCGATAAGATAGACCTAGAATCGATGCTGCGCTTCACCACCCAGGGATGGGTTGACCCCTTCATCGCAGGTCGCATGGAATCGCAATTCCTGGATCTGTCCGATGCGGCAAAAACCCGGATCGTGAATCCCATGCTGTTTACGGAAACCGCCGGTATCATCCGCACCTTCGTGAATACCGATACCGATAACCTTACCACCCGTTTGGGCGCCGCCTTCCGTGAAAAGCTGAACAGGGATGTTCTGCAAACCGATCTGGTAACCCGCGAACTGGAAACCACACTGGACGGTGGTTTGGAATCGGTGAGCGAACTCAAGCACAATTTCACCCCGCTGGACGCCAATTTCAAAAGCCGTTTGCAGGTGTATCAGGCGCTGTTCAATTCCAAAAGCAAAGACCTGACAACTGATGACTGGAAGTCCCCGGACGTCGATTGGGAAAATATCTTCACCACCAAACTCTGGGGTCTGGTTTCCGCCAATCTCACTTTCGAGATGCGCTACGAAAAGGAAGCCATCCACGACGTGCAGTGGAAAGAGATACTGGGCTTGGGATTCAGCTATTCGCTGTTCTAACTAAAACTCATGCAATTGAATTCAGATAAAGCCGGAAGATAGAAGCTCCGGCTTTTTTTGGTTCGCAGGTTTTGTAAGGCTGGAAGGATGGAATAGGAACACTGATTTGCCCGGATTGCCCGGATCAACACGGATTATTTATCTTTGAACCGACGTTCACCTTCCAACTATCGAACCCAACAGCTACAAATCCTGTTTCACCTTTTCACTTTTCCACTTTTACGCCTACTCTCCACTTACAAAACAAATTCCAGATAATTCTCTCTGTTTACTACTTCAAAAACTCCATTAGCATAAGCTTCCAGAAACTTTTCCGGCGCTGCTACCTTTCTTGGTTTCCATTTGAATTCAAAGGCAAAGAGCTTCCCCTCCCTCTCCTCGATCAAATCTATTTCCTGACCTGTCCAGGTCCGCCAGAAAAATTGGTTGGTTATCATGCTCTGATAGCTTCTCTTTTTAAGGCGTTCCATAAACAGATGATTTTCCCAAAGCACTCCCACATCATCACGTTGGTTCAAAGGGTTGAAATTGGCGATCAGGGCATTGCGAATTCCATTGTCGTAGAAGTAATATTTGGATTTGGAATTGATCTCGTTCCGTAAATTGCGGCTAAAACCTGTCAGCCTGATAATAATGTGCGTTTTTTCAAACAGGTCAAGATATCTGCTGACGGTCTTCACGTCTATCCCCAAATGATTGGACAACTCATTGAAAGATACCTGCCTCCCCACCTGAAAGGCTAACATTCTAAGCAGGTTTGTAATTGACCCGGATGATCTCACTTTATCCAGATCCAAAATGTCCTTCAGAAGGTAGCTCTGCACCAGTTCCCTCAGCAGTTCTTCTTTTTCCTGTTTTAAGTTTGTGGTTATTATCCGTGGATAGAATCCATAGACCAACAATTGGTCAAGCTGCGAATCCAGTTCAAATCTGTTGCAGTGGTTTAGCAATTCACCCGACCAAATAGGATACAGCATCAAAGTCCTTTTTCTGCCGGTAAGTGGCTCACCTACCTGCCCTAAAAGCTCAAAGGACGACGAGCCGGTAGCGATTATCTTCAGTTCAGGGCGACTGTCGATCAGCATCTTCAGCGCCAATCCAATATTGGGAATCCTCTGCGCTTCGTCAATAACTACCAGGTTGTAACCCTCGAATCGAGCCAGAATAGCTGATTGATTTTGCGAACCCAGAATTTCCCGAACTGCAATGTCATCGCCATTCAGCATTATTGCCGCTCCGGAGTGATTGTCCATGATGTTCTTAACCAGTGTAGTTTTACCTATCTGACGGGGACCAAAGATAAGCAGGACTCTGCCTTGCGGCATCATTTCCATGAGATTCTGGTATCTTCTTGTAATAAGCATTTAATTCTCCTTTGGCTTCATACTCCATATAATAACCCGATTTTACGGAGTGTCAATCCATAAAATAAGCTTATTTTATGGAGTTGAGAGGCTGAGAAGTCGAGAGATCGGGAGGTAGTATCTTGTTTTGCAGGTGATTAGTGCTTACCTAATCCGTGTTCATCCGTTTCATCCGTAAAATCCGTGTTACCATTCCTCTGTGTCCTCTGTGTCCTCTGTGGTTAAAGAAAAATCCCGTGTTCCCAATCTCCCGCAGATTTTCCTCATTGACAGCATTTTCACTTTGCCAAAGCTTGGAAAAATTAGATTATCCCTACCCGAGGTGAAAAAATGAGAACTTTGCTTACCTTGTCGCTCATCCTTGTTTCCTGGGCTTTGCTGGCAGCCGAACGCGGACTGACCGTGGCTGAAGTCCCCTGCTTAGATGTAGTTAGCCGCACCGAAACCCCGGTTTCGCAGTTTAATGAAATAGCTCCGCCAGTATGCAATCCCCTGCCAGACCGTGAGGATTGGTCGCCGGTGCTTGATCTGGAGCTGAATTTTCGTTTGGGCGCCAAGCAGCAATATGGGCTGGAATACGATAACTTCAGCTCCACAGCCGTCCCCTTTGGCAGTCCGGGGGTTCTTTCCGCGGAGGGCAAACAAGCCGTTAACAAAGCTCCAACCTGGATGCAGACCGAGCTTGCCAGCGTCCTTGCCAGTTTGCAGCCGGATAAACAGACCCTGTGGGCAAATCTGATCCTTGCCACGCAAGACCCCTATGTGGATGAGGTTGCTTTTTGCGTCGCTAATTCTTCGCCGCAGTATCTGAATTCCAGCTATGCCCTGCCGGAGCTGTTTACCGAAAACGCCTTTTATATCTATAACATAGACTCTCAGCTAAGCTATGTGGAGGTGGTGAATACAGGTTCGGCAGCCATTGGCGGAAATTATTATTCCACCACCCGTTATTACAAAAAAGACGCCAATGGTCAGCTTCAGCAGATTACCGTGCCCAAAGAGCTTTACTACTGGTATATCGTGCATCCCAAGCTGACCGACGAGATCGCTGCCTATATCAATCCCACGGTGGTGGAGAATAACTCCAATCATTACAACAACATCGCTCCTCCGCCCGAGGGTAAATTCTGGCGGAACTATATCTTTACCCTGAATGAAACCGGCTATCCTGTACTGGCGGACACCCTTTCGGAATGCCAAACCCTCTTCAATAGAGACGGAACGGGCAACGACGCCATCCGTACCATCCAAGGGTGGATAAACCAGAACATGAGCTTTACTTCGAACAATGAGCGTCCCCACCAGCCGGTTAGGATCATCACCAAGCGCATCGGACGCTGCGGCGAATATGCCGATCTGACCTCAGCCATAGCTCGGTTAGCCCTGATTCCCTGCACCAGTATTTTGTCCGTTTCCACCGACCATACCTGGAACGAATTCTGGGATGAGGACTGGGTGCAATGGGAACCGGTGAATGGCTACATCAACGTTCCTCTGGTTTACGAAAACGGCTGGGGCAAGGTGTTTGGAAGCGTATTCGAGATACGTTCCGACGGGCTGTTGACGCCGGTTACCGAACGCTATTCCGAAGGGCATGCCACCATCCGCATCCAGGTGCTGGATCTGGCAATGCAGCCAGTGGATGGCGCCAGAGTGGTGCTGGCAATTTTGGATACCAGCAATCGCTTTGACTGCGAACAATATACCGATAATAGCGGGTTTGCCACTTTCACCGTGGGTGAGAACCGCAATTACCGCGCCAGGGTGGAAACCACTTTCGGGCTGTATCCGGAAGTGGCGGGAACCTATGCGCAACTTGTGGAAAACGCCGAAAACGGAGTAACCTACCAATATATTTTGGTGATCCCGGCTGCCCGTCCCCTGCCCAGTCTGGAGCAAATTCCACCCCCCAGCGATCCGGTGGACGATCATCGCTTTATGGTTTCATATCAGAGTCCGGGGTATTACATCAGCGGGCTTACTTTGTGGGACGACATCTATAATCTGGGCTCGCAGCCGATGCACTACAAGTTTGTGGAAAATCCTTCCGATGCGGCTTTTATGGTGATGGATGCGGACAATATCCTCTTCTGGCAACTGGATGGCATGGGCAGCGCCTGTAATTACCTTGCGCCTGCGATGAACGGCAGTTCCACCTTCAATATCCCCACCGGGCAGAACTGGTTTGCCTTTATGGACAATTCCCATCGCCATCGCAACGCCGTGAAACTTGGCGGTGCCATGGTCTATGAAAGCTATGGCTCTGCGGTTCAGGACGATACAGAAGTTCCGCAAGCCTTCAGACTGCTGAAAGCCTATCCCAATCCCTTTGCCGGCAACATGGTTCTGAGTTTGGAGATGTCAAAGCAGGCGGAGATTATGGCGACTATCTATAACCTTAAAGGACAGGTGGTTAAGAGCTGGCAACCGACTCTCTGCGCAGTGGGGAAAAACACCCTGCGCTGGGACGCCACCAATGATGACGGCAGCAAGGTAGCCTCCGGCATCTACATCTGGAAAGTTACATACGGCAAAGAACAGCAAAGCTGCAAAGTAGTGGTTACCAAGTAAAAGATAGAACTTGACGAAAAAAGCCGTCTTGCTATAAACTCAAAATTCGGAATGTCTTTTAAACAGACATTCCCAGGGAGTTGCAGATATGAAATGCTTACAGTGCCTTGCAGCCATAGCGAAGAGCATAGCTCCGATAGGGTTGCTGTGTGTGCTTTGCCTTTGCACAATCCCTCTTTGCGCCTCAGTTTACACGA
>Ga0172371_10011530_pt1 | contig 11775 bp, 10 predicted proteins | sample Lak12m_FD_114543 | JGI IMG/M metagenome (GOLD analysis project Ga0172371, IMG submission 114543) | Freshwater microbial communities from Kabuno Bay, South-Kivu, Congo - kab_022012_12m | ecosystem: Environmental > Aquatic > Freshwater > Lake | place: Democratic Republic of the Congo: South-Kivu...
AAAATTTAAATTTTAATTATTGGATATCCAAAAATCCCTCCGTTTAGTGCGGAGGGATTTTTTATAAATTATTTTAATGTTTGGTTATTGTTGGACGATTTCGTTTTATCTTTGGGCTGGTTGATCTCGGGCGGAGCAAGGGCAGTATTTTTGAATGGATCGTGGACGGTGGCCCAATCAATATTATCGCCTTGTATTTTTTCCATTATCTTTTTACTGACGATATCAAAATTATTCATATCCGGAATTTGATAGGCGGCGACAATTTGAAGCTCGCGTAAAGACGGGGAGAGAATGATATTTTTATAGACTTCTTCGTAGATAAACCAAGCGCTAAAAGCAAAAATAGCGGTAATAATTATGCTCGTGGCAATAATCAAATATTTTTTTATTAAACTGAATTTAATCATAATTATTTAATTGGTTGCCAATAGATCTCGCCGTCTAGCGAGGCCTGAATTGCGCCCGGATCATCTGCTGTAGCGGTCACTGGTTTAATATTAATTTTATTTATACTAATATAATAATTTAATTTTTCTAATTCAGATAGATATTTGGCGATTGGGACAAAGTCGCCTCCGATCTCAAGATGGATGGTGAGCTTTTGAAATTGATGATTTGGCGTGGGGGTTCCGAGATTGATATCTTGTCTAAGGCCGTTATTTTTTGCCAGACTCTCCAGGGCGGTAATAAATTCCAGTTCTTGGCCTTCAAAAACGAATGAACCGTCTATATTTTTTTGACCATTTTTGATGGTAGCTAGATTTTTATACAATTCTTTTATTTCTTGGCTTCGCTGGTAATTTTTTTCTAGATTGATTTTTTGATCGTAAATTTCTCGGCTAATCGCGATAATTTGTCGATAATTAGGATAAATTAAGAAAGCGGTCAGGCCGACAATAACTAGGGCGATCAGACCAATAATAATTAGATTATTGCTTAAAAATTTTTTTAGCTTATTCATATATTCAGAATCAGGGTAAATTCAAAATTAATATTTTGGCTTTGCAGAATATTGGCGATGGGCGAGCGAAGCTCGGAAACAAAATCTAGTGATTCCAGATCCCGCTTTAGTCCCAGTAGACCCTCCCGATTTTGAGCGACGCCTTTTATGACGATTTTTTTATCCGATTGGCCCAAGTCCAATTGGCTGATTTTGACTTCAGCCGGGATTTTATTGACAATCGGCAAAAGATAGTGATTCCAGAAAATATAATTATTTTGTGCGGTTTTGATTTCTTTTATTTTTTGGTTCAGCTCGACAATTTCCTGATTAAAAAAAGTGGTATTTTTGGTCACCAGAGTAGTTTCTTCTATAAGAGAGTTGAAGCTAATTTGTAATATGGCCTTGGCCGTGACTACAATAATACCAATGATAATAATACTGAACAGTAAAAACTCCAGCATGGTTTTTGTGGCCGAGTAGAGTTTTTTTCTTTCGTAGGCGGCCAGTTTTTGTTGACTGAGTAAGTTAAGATTTAACATAATAATCGTGTAGGGCGAGACCGATCGCGGTGGTGTAGGATAAAGATTGATCGGCACTGATTGGCGGTATCAGTTTCGCGTTAAAGTTGATCCAGGGGTTACCTTTTGTTGTTGCAATATTTAGTTTGTTTTTGAATAAATTTTCAATACCGTTAAAATTTGCTCCGCCGCCGCAAAGTACGATTTCTTTGATTATTTTGCACTGATTATTATCTCGTTCGCGGCAGAAATCAGTAGCTTCCTTTACCTTGACTACCAATAGGTCAATTAGCGGGTTAAGCGCCTGCCCGGTGCTATCGCTAGTCGCAGAGCTTAGGTCGTAGCTTTTTTTAATTTTTTCTGCTTCTGGTAAATTTATTTTTAATTCTTGGGCAATCACATCGGTTAATTGTTTACCGGAGACCGGGATAGAAAGAGAATATTCAATTACATTGTTATTAAAAAGAATAAAACCGGTTCTTGTGGCGCCGAGATCAATAATGATTTTCGCTCCCATGTCAGTTTTGGACAAAGATTGATTAATAAGTGCGCGCGAGATGGCCACAGCCTCAATTTCTAGGGCGGCTGGAATCAGCTCCGCGGCCTCCAATAATCTGGTATAGCTTTCGGTAATTTTTTTGGTAGAAATACCGACCAGTAATTTTATTTTTTCCCCAGGTCGGCCCGGTCTACCGCTCAAAATCTGATAAGCTATTTTTGATTCATCGGTTTCAATTGGCACATCGTAGGTAATAATTTTTTTTATTTGTTGAATAATTATATCACGATAATTAATCGGCTGATCCGGTTTGTTACCGCCGCTGGAGTCAATTGCTGGCCAAATTATTTCTACGGGCTTAATGAAGGTCTTTGGCTCTGGCAGGACGGCAATCACCTCGCGGCTGGTTATTCTTTTAGGTTTAGTATTATTTAGAAGTTGATTAAGAACAATAACAGTTTTTTCTTCATTAACAATTTCGCCATCGATAATACAGCCGGGAGGCAGCGGGACCTCGCCAAGAGAGGTGACATTTAATTTTCCTCCTTTTTGTGATAACTGGACCAAGCGAAGGTAAAAGTCGCTAATGTCTAGTCCAAAGGGTAGGGGACGAGTTAGGTTAAACATATTGAAAACGCAAATAAAAGCGGATTGAAAGCAATTTGAGCGGATAAATTATTAGATAAGTTATAGAATCAAATAACGATTTTATTCATTCGCTGTCGGCATTTCTTTCCAGCTGAGAAAAGTATATTCTCCGGCCACGGGGTAGCTGGGTGGCGGGGAAGCTCTCAGCTGGTCATTAAAGATAAGATTTCTGTAGTGGTAGCCAGAGCTCCATTTTCCGGTCTGAGAATTGGTCCAGCTAAAGCCGTAGCGGCCGTAGGTCGCAAGAGCACCCTTGATGGTAATTGAATTTCTTTTGTAATAAGTATTATCGCAGCTATCCCCGCTATAATAATTACGGCCGATACGGCCCTTTTGCGCCAAGAGGGCGGCGTCAATTTCCAGATCATCCTCGCTAAAAAGTCCAACGGAAATATTTTTTTGGGCAATTAAGCCAATAGTAGTATTCAATTTACTGGTATCGTAATCGCCGTAATAAACAAGGTCGTTATTGATATAAATATTTTTATTAGTATCGGTTGTGTCTGGGAATCTGGCGGTTGCAACCGCGAGGCCGGTATTATAAACCTGTCCTTCCACCCAGGCGTTATCTTCCACAAAAATAATTCCATTGTTGGGCATAACGAGGTTGGTCGCCACCTCATCAGTTGAGGAAACGCCATAAGTTCCTTGGCTGTTGCAACTGTTAGTTTGACTCTTGACTCGGAAGATATCGACTTTAGTGATATTGTTTACTACCTTAAATTGTAACAAATATCCTTGCTTTGAGGAAGGACCAAGGTAGATGCCATCGCCAATCCAGAGATAATTATTTTGTTTGACCCCGTTATTGGAAGCTAGTGTCTTTAATTTGTTTAGGTCGGTAGTCATGCCGCTAAAATCAATCACGGGCACCGGAAAATCAATCCCGGCAAGAAAGACCGTGTTGGGATCGGTCTGGCTGGTCCAAACCCCGGGGCATTTGTTATGATTTTGAGAATCAATAGTACAGAGGCCGGTGCTATCCGGGTCGATATAGGTCGTACGGCTGGAAGAAATAATATTATGCGCCACGCCGTCAAAACGGATACCGCCATTGCTATGAACCTCGCCGTACACATCTGTGTCCGCGCCAAAGCGCATAGCGTCATTCGCGATTACGACATATTTGACCAGCGATGGGCGACGGAATTGAACCGCGACTTTTCTCTTACGATTGGGAAAGAGATTAAGCCAGCCGGTTGATTCAACAGTAACTATATCTGAGCCGGTCGGCGGGGGGGTAACCTTTATTTTGTATTGGCCGATTACGCCACCCCATGGATCGCTGTAGGTATGGGTATATGGTCCGCACGGATCGCAGGTTTGGCCGGTGCCGTCAGCGTAGTCGTTAATGGCGTGGGCTAGGTGCCAGCGGTAATAATTGATACCGGCCTCGGCAATCTGGAGCGCCTTGTCCGAGGCGATTTTGCGATCGACTAGGCGTTGTTGAGAGAGAACTAGACTAACCAGACCGATTAAAAAAATAGAAAAAACGCTCGTGAAAACGAGAATGGTAATTAAAATTGAACCGCAGTTTCCTTTAGAATTAGGCATAAAATAAATTTCAAGATACAAGAAACAATGTACAAATAAATTTCAAATATCCATCCGCCAGCCGGCGGACCAATTTCCAATTAATAATGAGTAATTAAATAACAAATAATTTGACATTTGATATTGGAAATTTGAAATTGTTATAAATTATCTTTTAGCGTTCTGATATTGGCCTTGGATTCCAGAATATAAGAATCAGGGGCGCGCGTTATATCCACGTTGATTTCAAGATAGGTATCGATTAATCGTATAGAGCTAATAGATGCCGCCTCGTATAGTAGAGGATTATTGGCCATATTGACCGGATAATCAGCATCGTAATATATAAAAACAGCCTTGGAACCGTTACGGACATATTGAGAAAGGATAGCCGAGGTCTCGTCAGTATCTAGGTACTGTCCGTCCGCGGTTGGCTTGATAATGCCTTTTTTAAAATTACTACCATCGAGCCAGTAGTGGACCTGTTCTTTGATACCATCTTTATCTACGTCGCTATAAAATTTTAATGATTGCGGTTGGTCCTCCAGAATAATATAACCCCCTTGGGCGGATTGGCCGCTCTCGCGTATTTCCTCAACCATAGTTTCAATACCTTTGCGCGCTGATTCAATTGCTTCGTTTTGTTCGTGACCAAAATTTGCCGCTTGGTAATTAGTGTGGACAAAGCTATAAGCCAGACCAGCCACAACGATAAAGATTCCCATAGCCAGAATAATTTCCAGGAGAGTAAAACCAGAATTTTTATAATTAATCATTTTCATATTTTTGCTTTATTCTACGAAAAGCTGGGCGGTTTGGGTTGCGTCTGGGTCAAGAGGGACTGGATTACCCGGGTTGGCATTTTTAATCGTGTGGCCGCTTGCAGTGATGGTGTAGCTGTCCCATTCCATTTCCGGCAGGGTCAGGGAACCCTGGGAGTCGGTAGTAAAATTTTGATTGTATTTATATGTATTTGGATTAGTCGCGATTAATTTTGAGCTCTTAATAATTACAGGAACATTACCATGGGGTAGGGGGATGGTGCCGCTATAACCGCTGGCGTAAATATCATCATTGCCATTCCGGTCGTCCACCCAAGCGTAAATTACTCGGCCACCGGCGGCTGAATCGAAAATAATTTGTGGTTGTTTTTGCTCAGCCGTACCCAGGTCGTCATTAATCTTTTCATCAAAGTCGTTTAGGCGGTTGCCGTCAGTATCGAAAATTTGGCCGAATAAATTACTATTACCATTGCGATTATCAATCCACGCTAAATAAATTTTGGGTTCGCTGCTTACCGCAATGGTTGGGGTGGCGGCAATAGCGTCGCCGGCCTCACTCGCTTTAATATCGTCGAGCCACAATTTTGTGCCGCTCGGGTTTATTTTCTGCATATAGACGGCCGGGCTGCCGTCGCGGCTATCGGCCCAGGCAAGATAAATATTCGACCCGTCATTGGCGAGCGCCGGAGAGATCTGATCGGTTGCAGTTGAACCAGAATTAACTTTTAGATCTTCGGTCCATAATTTTGTTCCGGCCGGACTGATTTTTTGCAGATAAATATCTGCGTTGCCATCTCGATAGTCAGTCCAAGTTAAATAAACATTATTATTTAAAACCGTGGCCCTAGAACTGATTTGGTTGGTGTTGCCGACATCCGAATTAACTTTAATCTCATTCCCCCAAACATAATTTTTGTTGGTGTCTATTTTGTGCAGGTAGATATCCGCATTGCCGTTGCGATAGTCGGTCCAGCTGATATAGAGATTGGCGCCATCACGAACAACATTGGGCAGGATTTGGTCACTTGAGCCGGAGTTAGTGTTGACTTTTTTACTGCCATTCCAGGGGTTACCGCCGGTTGAGCCAACCTTTATGACGTAAACATCCTGATTGCCGCTACTGTCGTCGTTCCAGGCAATATAGGTGTTGCCGCTGTCGTCACCGGCCATGGAGGCGTTGAGTTGTTTGTTGGCGTTGCTGATTCGGAGATCTCCGGACCACTGTTTGACCAAACTGGAATTATATTTTTGCGCGTAGACGCGATTATTGCCAGATTGCCGATCATCATTCCAGGCGAAATAGAAATTACCGTTGGGGTCGCTTGCCAGGGTGGGGCTGGCTTGATCAGCCGAACCAGAGTCGGTATTGATTTTCCAGTTCCTAATTAGAACGTTATTATAAGTATAAATATTTAGAGCGCTGAGGAGGTCAATGGCAAAGCTGATTTGAGTTACTTGTTTTTCGATGATTGAGGCGTTTGGTTTAACTGGGTGGGGCATTTGGGTAGTACGGGGATAGGTCTGATCGGTGGAATAACCGTTTTTTGTGACCGTGATCTGATAGCCCTCGTTTGATTCCGGCGCGCCCGGAAAAATGGCTTTGCCCGCGCTGTTGCTTTCCGTAGTGATATCGATAGTCGGGCTAACCGCCGTATTCACAATGTGAATGTTGGCATTGGATACCGCTGCGCCATTGGCATCGAAGACGGTAATGGCGAGCGTGCCGCCCGAGACCGTTGTTTCTATGTCGCGCGGCGCGATATCCGAGATCAGATTAACGGTCGGGGTGTTAAAACGATTAACCCAAGAAACGGCGACGCGCACCCTTTTGTAATCAGTCGGCAGAAGGTCGTCGGGTGTGCCGCCGAGCGTGCCGTCAAAAGGATCATCTATGTAGGCCACTTGAATTTGCACCGTAAAATTTGTTTTATTACGCACGACCACCTCGCTTTGGGGAATGGTGCCGGTAGGGATGCCGCCGACGGTGCCGATGTCGTTATAGGCCATATTGCGGACAATTTCCATTTTTTCGTTGGCGATGGCGAGCGCCTCCACGCGATTTTTCTTTTCCGACATCACCTGGAAGAAAAAATTATAGGCGCTATATAAGCTCACACTCACAACGGATAAAACAAAAAGAGAAACCAAGATTTCTATTAAAGTAAATCCAAGCTTATTATTTATTTTTGTTTTCTGTTTTTTTATTTCTGAAGTCATTATTAAATTATCAAATTGTTAAATTGTTTTTTGTGGAGATTAGCTAACAATTTAGTAGTCTGACAATTTAACTATTAAATCTGTTCCGTGAGCGAATACATTGGCATGACAATCGCGATCGCCATAAAACCAACCGCCAGACCAAGAACGAGAATTAAGATTGGTTCAATAATAGAAGAAAAATTATTCATAGTTTGGCGGACATTTTCTTCGTAGAAGATGGCTAGCTCGCCTAGGAGCTCGTCTAGGTTTCCCGACTCCTCGCCGACAAAGACCATCTGAGTCACCATGGGCGGAAAAAGTCGAGGATGTTTTTTAAGAATCTCGGCAATGGGCGCGCCCTTTTTCAGCTGATCTGCCGCTTCCAGAACGATTTTTTTGTAGGTCAGATTGCCGAGGACATTGGCCGTAATCTGAAATGATTGTACTACTGGAATGTCGGTTTTAATTAATGACTCCAGGGTGCGGGAAAATCGCGCCAGGTTGACCTGTTTAATGACCGGGCCGATAATTGGCGTTTTTAAAAGAAAATTGTGCCAAAGCGGTTTGCCGAATTTACTTTTAATAAAATAAAAGAAGCCGGTGATAACGCCGACGATAAGAAGGATAAAGATAATTCCGTGTTGAGTGGCAAAATCGCTTAAGGCGATTAAAATCCTGGTCGGTAGAGGCAGCTTTGCGTTGGCCTCGGTGAAAATCGCCAGGAGTTTTGGAATCACGAACATAATCATAGCGACGCCGATCACGAGCATGGCGCAGACGACGACGATCGGGTAGGTGAGCGCGCCTTTGACTTTAGAGATGATCTCGTAGTCCTTTTTCAATTGAAGAGCGAGTTGTTCCAGGATTTTTTCCAGGTTACCGGACATTTCTCCCGCCTCGATCATTTTGACAAAAATTTCTGGAAAAACCTCGGGAAAATTGGCGAGAAGCGAGGATAGTGTTTCACCCTTGGCCACACCTTCATTACAAAAGATGATTATTTTTTTTAATTTTTTATTAGTAGTTTGTTCGGCTAGCGCGCCGAGAGATTGTGAGAGTGAGAGGCCGGCTCTAATCATTACTTGTAAATTTTGGATAAATAAAATCTTGTGGGTGAGGGGCACCCGTTTTGTTTTTTCCCAAAATTTTTTTAGTCGGTCCATATTAAAACAGTATAATCGTCCGTCGGTTTTTTTGGTTCTCTTTTTATAACGCAGTAAGCGCGATGCGAATGCTACAAATTAGCATGCGAATGATACGAATATTTTTATAGGAATATTTATTCTTTGGTGACGCGAAGGATTTCTTCAATCGTAGTGATGCCTTTTTGCGCTTTGATAAAGCCGTCCTCAACTATTGTTAGTATACCTTCCTTTTTTGCCTCGCCTAATATTTCTTCCGTGTCCGCTTTTTTTAAGATTAATTCGGAAATTTTTGGCGTGATTTCCAGCGCCTCATAAATACCGATACGACCTTTATAGCCGCTATTATGGCATTGGGCGCAGCCCTTACCTCGCGAAAAAAGCATTTTATTCAGGGTCTGGCCGGGCTCAATAATTTTTTGTTCTGTCATTACTCTGAAAATTTCGTCAATATCAAATTGTTTTTTGAGGTCAGCGATTATTTTTTCATCCAGAGAATAGCTCATAATACAGTAGGGGCAGATCCGTCGAACCAGACGTTGGGCAATAATAATATTGGTGGTGGAGGCGATAAGAAAATTGGGGATGCTCATCTCAGCGAGGCGGGGGAGAGTGGTGACCGCGTCATTAGTGTGAAGAGTGGAGAGAAGGAGATGACCGGTCATCGCGGCATTGACGGCAATACTCGCGGTTTCCTCGTCGCGGATTTCTCCGACCATAATAATATTTGGGTCTTGGCGCAGTAGCGCCCGGAGGCCGGCGGCAAAAGTAAAACCAATTTTTGGATTGACCTGGCTCTGGTTGACCCGTGGCATGCGGTATTCAATCGGGTCTTCGACGGTGGAGATATTAACTTCCGGCCGATTTAGTATTTGTAAAACTGAGTAGAGGGTGGTGGTCTTACCCGAACCGGTTGGCCCGGTCACGAGAATCATGCCATGCGGTTTTTTGATATTTTTTTCTAGGGCGGCGAGAGCCGATGGCTGGAACCCTAGGTCGGCAAAACTTAGGGCCTGACTACCTTCGCGCAGGAGACGCATGACAATTTTTTCTCCGTCTACGACCGGCAGAATAGAAACACGGAAAGAGATGTTATTTTTATTTTTAATAATTTTGAATCGACCATCTTGCGGCAGGCGTTTCTCGTCGATTTTCAGAGAAGAGAGTACCTTGATCCTTGCGACGATGCCACTTTGGATATCTTTGGGCAGAGTCATGACATCGTGGAGAATGCCGTCAATGCGATAGCGGATCACAACATCTTTTTCTTCCGGCTCAATATGGATATCGGATGCGCCTTCGAAAATGGCATAATCAAGGAGTTTGTCCACGATCTTGACTACTGGTAATTTTTCTGCCAATTTTTTTAGCTGCTCGGTACCCGCTATGTCGGCTGGAGTCTTCGTTCGATTGGTAATTTCCTCGAATTCTTTGTTGATATCCTGATGATACTGGCCGAGGGCATTGGCAATTTGGCTAGGAGAGGAAATATAAATATCCAGATTTTTTTTGGCTTTACGTTTAATAAACTCAAGAGTTTGCAGATCCCCCGGGTTTAGGGTGGCGATTTTAAGTTTATCCTCAGCAATTTCAAAGGCGATAGTTTGATGAGCGGTGGCGGTTTCTTCCGGAATTAATTCTAGAACATTGCTCTCTATCGTTATCTCGCGCAGATTAATGTAGGGTAGCTGATAATACTTGGCGAGCGCCTGATAAAGCATTTCCTCGGTTAGAACCTTGTTTTTTATTAGGTAGCTCTCGAGACCCAAGTTTTTGGCCGCGTCCTCGGCGATTATTTGATCCAGCTGCCCAGTCGCCAGGATTTTGTTGTCTAGGATTATTTTTTTGAGAATGTCGGGTTGAATCATATTAAAATAAGTTTACGAATTACGAATAAGTACGAATATACTAATGTTCTTTTAAAATTGCTTTATGTATCAACTTGTTTTAAAGGTTTTAAAATGATTTAATGTAAAATATAGAATTCGTACATTAGTAAAAATTAGTACATTAGTAGGCGACATTATCATACCACATTTTGCCGACTTTTAAAAAGTTTTTTTTGATGCTAGAATAGGGATGCTACCTAAAAGCGATTTTAATGACATTTTATGCTTAATCGGCTAATGTCTTCCCTAGAAAATATCAGAAAACAATTTCGTTTAATTTGGCTTCAAGATAAGCTGATCGCCATTTTTTTGGCCTTGGCGCTTTTTTTTAACCTAGCTCTGTGGGTGATTTTAATCAGTATGATTCGGCCAACGACCGATTCTATCGTCCTTCATTATAATATCTATTTTGGCATTAATTTGGTCGGTGAGTGGTGGAAGATTTATTTTATTCCGGGTGTGTCATTTTTGATTTTTATCGTTAATTTATATCTTGGCCTGCGGCTTTACCAGAAGCGGTCGCTTTTGACCTACTTTTTGTCTTTTTTTTCACTTTTTATTCAAGTATTAATTTTGGTCGGGATAATCAATTTAATTTTTATCAACCTTTAAAATTATATGGAATTATTTTATACCATCAGAATTCCGGTTCTGGCGACGGCCGCTTTCGTTTTGGCCATGCTTTTGACGCCTGCCCTGACCCACTTTCTTTACAAATATAAATGCTGGAAAAAAACCGCTCGCACCGTGGCCCCGGACGGCGCGGGCACGCCGATTTTTAACGCCCTGCACAAACACAAAGAAACCAATGTGCCGCGGATGGGCGGCATCGTCGTCTGGCTTACGACTCTGATTTTGTCGCTGTTTTTTTTCCTCGCTGGGTGCTTTGCTAATAGCTGTTCATTGTTCGGTGATCTAAACTTTTTATCGCGCCGCGAGACCTGGCTGCCATTATTTACTCTCATCGCCGCCTCAATCATCGGCCTTATCGATGATATTTTGGCGGTTCGCGGGTGCGGCGGCGAAGAGGCCAAGAAAGGCGGGGGGATTCGTTTTCGCCACCGCCTACTACTGGTGACGATTATTGGTCTCATCGGCGGCTGGTGGTTTTATTATAAGCTGGGCTGGGACTTTATTCGGATTCCGTTTGACGGCACACTGACGCTCGGTTGGTTTTTCATTCCGTTTTTTGTGCTCGTAATGCTCGCGATGTTTTCTACGAGCGTGACCGACGGCCTGGACGGTCTCGCCGGGGGGCTGTTTGCCGCGATGTTTGCCGCCTTTGGTGCGATCGCCTTTTTTCAGGGTAAATACGACCTCGCGACTTTTTGCGGCGTGGTCGCGGGTAGTTTAGTCGCCTTTCTTTGGTTCAATCTGCCACCGGCTCGTTTTTATCTCGGCGAGACCGGCATCCTCGGACTCACCACGACTCTCGCCGTTGTCGCTTTTTTCACCAATTCCGTTCTGCTCCTGCCGGTTATCGCCTTTGTGCCGATGTGCGAGTCATTGTCAGTTATCATCCAGCTGACGAGCAAAAGATTTCGCCATAAAAAAGTTTTTCTTTCCACACCGATTCACCACCATTTTGAAGCCCGTGGCTGGCCGGAGTGTAAAGTGGT
>Ga0172371_10011531_pt1 | contig 11775 bp, 10 predicted proteins | sample Lak12m_FD_114543 | JGI IMG/M metagenome (GOLD analysis project Ga0172371, IMG submission 114543) | Freshwater microbial communities from Kabuno Bay, South-Kivu, Congo - kab_022012_12m | ecosystem: Environmental > Aquatic > Freshwater > Lake | place: Democratic Republic of the Congo: South-Kivu...
GACATCGAAATGCCCATGGCAATAATGCTTCTGGTATCCACAGGATCGATTATTCCATCGTCCCACAAACGGGATGTGCTGAAGTAGGCGGAACCTTCCTGATCATATTTTTCGATGATGCTTTTACGCAGTGCATCAGCTTCTTCCTGTGGCATTTCTTTTCCTTTGGAAGCATATTGATCTTGTTTAACCTGAACGAGAACTCCGGCAGCTTGCATTCCGCCCATCACTGAAATTTTTGCGTTCGGCCACATGAACAGGAGCATTGGATTGTAGGCACGGCCAGCCATCCCGTAATTTCCGGCGCCAAACGATCCGCCAAAAATCACCGTAAACTTAGGAACATTGGCATTTGCCACAGCATGAACCAGTTTTGCCCCATCCTTGGCAATCCCTTTTCTTTCGAAATCTTTTCCAACAATAAAACCAGTGATATTCTGAAGGAACAGCAACGGAATTTTCCTGGATGTGCACAATTCGATAAAATGGGTGCCCTTCAGTGCTGATTCAGAAAAGAGAACGCCGTTATTGGCCAGAATTCCAACCGGAAACCCCATGATGCGTGCAAAACCCGTTACCAGTGTTCGTCCATATCTTTCTTTAAACTCATGGAATTTGCTACCATCAACCAGGCGCATAATCACTTCGCGGGGATCAACCATTTTTTTCAAATCCACCGGGGCAATGCCGTACAATTCTTCAGGGTCGTACAAAGGCTCTTCGATTGGGGCAATATCCATAACCTGGCGGGGTTTTTTCTCAAGGTTTTGAAAAATATTCCTGCAAATCTGTATGGCGTGAATGTCGTTCTCAGCCAGATGGTCGGCAACACCTGAAATTGAAGTGTGAACCTCAGCTCCGCCCAATTCTTCGGGTGTTACCACTTCGCCGGTAGCGGCCTTTACCAGCGGCGGACCTCCCAGGAAAATGGTTCCCTGCTTTTTGATGATGATGGTTTCGTCGCTCATGGCCGGAACATAAGCACCGCCGGCAGTGCAGGAACCCATCACAATGGCAATCTGTGGCACACCCATTGATGAAAGTTTTGCCTGATTGTAGAAAAATCGTCCAAAATGGTCGCGGTCGGCAAAAACATTGGCTTGCTCAGGTAGAAAAACGCCGCCTGAGTCAACCATGTAAACACACGGAAGATGGTTTTCCATGGCTATTTCCTGTGCCCTGAGATGTTTCTTAATGGTTTCCTTGATGTAAGTCCCTCCCTTAACCGTGGCATCGTTGGCAATGATGAGTGTTTCTTTACCATGAATGACACCGATACCTGTAATGATACCTGCAGATGGATGTTCATTATCCATCACATTGAGCGCTGCCAACGGCGAAAGTTCCAGAAACGGAGTATTTGGATCAATGAGTTTGTCAATCCGTTCGCGGGCAAGCAGTTTACCTCTTTGTTTGTGCAGTTGAACCGCTTTTTCAGGCCCGCCACGGGTATTTTCAGCAGTTATTCTCTTAAATTCTGATAACAGTTTAAGATACTCTTCCTTGTTTTTTCTGAATTCCTCAGAATTAACATCGATTTTTGTTTCTAATGTAAACACGGTGAAATATTTTAATTTTTAATACTACGATATTTATCATTTTGATATTGAAAATTTCCCTGCATCCAGCAATTGGTTGTCGCCAAACACTTTATACAGGTAAACTCCTGATGAATACCCAGAGGTGTTGACAATTACCGGCTGATCTTTGTAGTGAATTTCGGTCATCAATTCTCCATTCATTGAGAGAAGTTGAAGGGACAATTGCTGAATGTCGGCTATTTTTGGGATTTCGAACCGGATTTCACTGTTGGCCGGGGTTGGAAAAACGTGTGCCCGGTTTGGCTGAACAAATTTTTCACCTTTTACAGAAGTCCATATCAGCCACTCATCAAATAAAACCTGCAGCGAATCGATGGGTTCTACGCCGTAAGGTACAGAGGGCACCAGCAAATCGCACCAGAAATTGCCGGGGGTATTGTCGGGTTGTGCAACACGGATAAACGCTGAAAGCGATGATGTACCTTCGTCCAGGCAGCGGGTATTAGCGCCGGGTACTTTTGCTCCCTGCAGGGCAGCCATCATTTTTTCGGCCAAAGTTCCAGTGGTATTCAAAAACCGGGCTTCCATCGAATCAAGGATTTGTTGACCCAGCAAAATGTTCCCCTGAATGGAGGATTCGTCGATACACGAAGCCCCGGCGCCACCGATTTCATCGGTAATGGTATCAACGGCAATGATGGAAAATGTGTCCTGGGCAGAGGTAATCAGGGGGAAGAGTACAATCAGAATCAGATAGAAAAGCTTCTTTTTAGTCATGGCCCGAGATCGAAATGTGTTTCGTGTAAAAATAGAAACTTTGGTTGATCTAGAAAAGCAAGGGGCTATTTTTTTAAAAATTTAGAAGCAGTAAAAACAAAAAAACTTTTTAAAGTCTTATTTATCAAAAATATCTGATTTCAAATTTCACTCAAAGCACCTGAATAATAAACATTTGAGAATGGAATTAAAATTCTTAACAACACTTAGCTTTTCGTTTATAAAAAAGTGAGACTCCAAATTCTGAATTATCAACTGCAGATCATCTTTTTTAAGAACCTCAAAATCCTGACTCATCCGGAATAAACGATTCAATTTACCAACCCTCAACAGTCTCTTTGTAAACCACGCCCCTTTGCTCAAGTCCTTGGAGCAGAAAATCCACACATTCTTTTTTCTTTCCAATAAGTTCCGGAGCAGAAACGCCTTTGCGGGTAAACAGACCTTGCGCTACCATGCGTAATGCCACGGTAGCCGTGTAACCAGTGGTTCTGGCCATGGAATGTACCTTGGTCACGGGATCGTATGTATCGAAAAGATCGTAGGTATAGCGCAGATTCCTGCTTCCCTTTGTGCCTTCAACGATGATGCGCATCACAGTAATGTCTTCTTCGCCTTCACCCAACTTCCATTTCGGAAACAATAGTTTGGCTGTAAAATCCATTGGACTGATCATAGTACCGTTAATTTCGATTGGTTCTTTATCAAAGAAGCCTGTTTCACGAAGTACGGCCATTTTTTCGATGTGGCCCTTGTAGCGCAGCGTTTTTTCGATCATGTTCGGACACGAAATGGTTTCGGCCAACGAACGCAGACCATCGCTGTTGAAGGCTTCCAATGTTCCGATTCCAGGAAAATAAAGCAGTTCGGGGTCGGACAGGGCGGGTTTTACAACCATTTTTCCGTTTTCGATGTAACGGGCAGGGCGGGTGTATTCCTCAATTACATCTATGGGCGAGAAAACCGCTTTGTACTCGTAAGGCCACACCCTTTCGCGGGGGAGGCCACCAACATAAGTCACAGCGCGGTTGGTTTTATCAAGAATATTGTCAACATAGCCAATCAAAACATTACTCATACCCGGAGCCACGCCGATATCTGAAATGGCAACGACTCCTTTTTCCTTGGCCAACTCATCAAGGATAAAAAGGTCTTCGGGGAAAAAAGCAATGTCAATCACATGTTTTCCTGCTTCAATGATGGTTTTCAGCGTTTGAAAACCCATAAATCCCGGCACAGCGCTCAAGACCATGTCGGCATCAGCAATGAGCCGGGTTAGTTTGTCCTGATCCGACAGGTCTTCACAAAAGGTTTTAATGGCTGCATTTTTTACAAATTTTTTCAATGCCTCCGGATCGCGATCGGCTACTGAAACCTGAAATTCCTGGTCTGCTGCAAGATCGAAGGCCATGGGTGCGCCCACCAGGCCTGCTCCTAAAACGATAACTTTCATAACACTTCTAACTTTTATTTGTTTAACATAAACTGTTTACAAATGAATTGTGCGGCTTTTCCATCTCCAAAAACCGGTGGGAAACTTAACGATTTATTATGTGCGAAATAATTGAAGGCATCGAGAATTCTGTATTTGTCTGCATCCGCAATAATTGCGGTTCCATTTTCGACAATTTCAACCCACTCGGTTTGAGGGCGGAGAATGATGCAGGGCTTTTCAAAAAAATAGGCTTCTTTTTGCACCCCGCCCGAATCGGTGCAAACAAATTTGGCGTATTTTTCAAGTTTGATAATATCAAGGAATGAAACCGGCTCCACAATTTTGAACCTGCGATTTGATTTAATTTTTCGCAGCAAATCCGGATCAATATTTTTGTCCAGAAGTTTGGAAGTCCGCGGGTGAAGTGGCAGAAAAACGTCAGTTTGATGGTTTTCTGAAATTTCGTGCAAAGCCTCAAAAATGGAAGAAAGCCGTTGTGGATTGTCGGTATTGTTGTCGCGATGAATTGTTCCCAGGATAAAATTTCCAGGTTCAAGATTATTTTCTTCCAGCACTTTTGCATTTTTTTCGGCAAGGGAGGCAAACCAGAGGCTGTTGTCGAACATAACATCGCCACAATGGAAAACAGCAGGATTGTCGTTGGAAAATGGTGGTTGAGCATCCAATCGAAAACCTTCGTTAAGCAGGTTTTTTACACCCGTTTGAGTTGGGGAAAAAAGCATGGTGGAAGCATGATCGCACATAATGCGGTTGATTTCTTCGGGCATGGTTTTGTTGAACGAACGCAGTCCGGCCTCAATGTGAGCAATGGGTACATGTATTTTTGAAGCCGCTACGGCACCTGCCAGGGTAGAGTTTGTATCGCCATAAACCACCAAATAATCAGGTTTGATTTTGAGCAAATGTTCTTCGATGCCTTCAATCATCCGCGCTGTCTGCACCCCGTGGCTTCCCGACCCTACATTCAGATTGATTGCTGGTTTTGGAATTCCAAGCTCGTCAAAAAAAACCTTCGACATGTTATCGTCGTAATGCTGGCCGGTGTGAAGGATAACTTCCTGGATTTTATCGCCATATTCGCTGGCAATCGCTCTGCTCAAGGCTGCTGCCTTGATTATCTGTGGCCGGGCACCAACTATTGTAAGAATTTTTATCATGCTGAAAATTTGGGCGAAAATAGGAAAAATAAACCCTTCCAGCTCAATTTGCTTTGATCTGAATCAAAAAAATGAAAGTGAATAATTTCGGTTAATTTTGGCCGGACGAAAATTTGCCATTTTGATAAAATATCTGAAACACCGGGAGATTGATACTGAAAAATGGGATGCCTGTATTGGCAAAGCCTTCAACGGAATGGTTTATGGCTGGTCGTGGTACCTCGATTTGGTAAGTGAAGGATGGGAGGCTTTGGTTGAAAACGATTATGAGCGGGTTATGCCCCTTACCAAAGGCCGGAAAATGGGAATTGATTATTTGTTTCAGCCTCGTTTTACTCAACAATTGGGAATTTTCTCACAAACCCTGCTTTCAGGAGAGGTAGTAAAGTCGTTTCTGCAGGCAATTCCCAAAAAATACCGTTTTATCGAAATCAACCTTAACACCTTTAATAATATAGATGAGCCGGAAAAATATTTTCATACATGGAAAAACCATGAGTTGGACATGATCAGTTCTTATGAAAACATCAGGGATTCTTATTCACAAAACCTGAAAAGAAATCTCAAAAAGGCTTCACAATTCAAACTATCGCTGGTAAAAAATATCAAACCCGACGACATCATCGCTATTTTCCGCGAAAACAAAGGCAGGGAACTTGAAAATCTTGCAGAAAAGGATTACCAACTTTTAAAGAGGCTGATTTATGTTATGATTTACAAGCGGATAGCTCATACAATCGGGGTTTACGATGAAAACAACGTGCTGATTGCGGGAGTTTTTTTTATTTTCAGTCATAAAAAAGCGATCTTCTACTTCTCGGCAACCAGCACCAGGGCAAAAGAAACGCGTGCCATGCCTTTTCTTATCGACCAATTTATTTTTGAAAATGCAGGTTCACATCTCACTTTGGATTTTGAAGGCTCTAACAATGAACATCTTGCGAGGTTTTACAAAAGTTTCGGTTCTACCGAAATAACCTATTTTCATTACAGAAAAAATAAGCTGAATCCCCTGCTAAAATCCGGTTTTTATCTCATAAAAAAAATAAAACAATTACTCTGAATGCTGGCTTCAAGTTTTTTTAACAAGCCTTTAACTATCAGCATACTTTTAAATACATAATTTTGCCACAAATCCAAACCAGACATTATGGTTCACATACTTGGAAATGAGAATTCGATTCTGAATCAGTTCATCGCTGAACTCAGAGACGTTGAGATACAAAAAGACAGCATGCGTTTCAGGAAAAACCTGGAAAGGATCGGTGAAATATTTGCTTACGAAATCAGTAAGACACTCAACTTTAAATCCACTGAAATCACCACACCGTTAGGAACAGCCGAATCAAAGGTTCTGAATGACTATCCTGTTCTCGCCGTCATCATGAGAGCTGGATTGCCACTCCATCAGGGATTTCTCAATTATTTCGATAAATCAGAAAATGCATTTCTTTCATCTTATCGTAAGTATCACAAGGACGGGAGTTTTGAAGTACAGATCGAGTACGTTTCAAAGCCCGCTTTGGATGGCAAAGAGCTGATTTTGGTTGATCCCATGTTAGCTACCGGTCTTTCGATGGCACTATCGTACCGCGAACTTATCCAGGAGGAAGACAAACCGGGGCATGCTCATTTTGTGGCAATTATCGCCAGCCAGGAGGGCATAAATTATATTAAACGTAATTTTTCGAGTAGCGAGGTTACGCTTTGGGTAGGCGCCATCGACGATGAACTTACAGCTCAGGCTTACATCGTTCCCGGATTGGGCGATGCCGGAGACCTTGCTTTTGGCATAAAAGCCTGAAAATTCACCTATCAGTTATGCGACATGTAGGTTATTCGGCTGCATTCCACGCTGTTAAGACTATGGCATTGTTGCCTTGGCCTGTATTTTACTTCTTTTCTGAGGTATTTTATTACGCAGTTTATTACCTCATCCGGTACCGGCGACAAACGGTTTTTTCAAACCTGAAAAATGCCTTTCCGGAAAAGCAGGACGCTGAAATCATTAAAATACAAAAAGCATTTTACCATCATTTTTGCGATTTCCTTGTCGAATCATTAAAAACAATTCAGCTCACAAAAAATCAATCTGATAACCGGTTCCGGTTTAGTAATCCTCAGATGTTTCAAAAATATTACGAACAAGGAAAAAGTATTGTCCTGGTTTCAGGGCATTACGGAAACTGGGAATGGATGGTGCATATTCAGGAAAAGATCAGACATAAATTTTATGCTATCTACAAGCCTTTGCAAAACAAACAACATGACGAGCTGATAAAAAGAATCAGAGGCAAGTACGATGCTGTTTCTCAACTGATTCCGATGCAGGACGTTTACAAGCACATCATCGCTTTTGAAAAAGAAAAACAGCCTGTGATTGTTTGGTTTCTTGCCGACCAATCACCACCTGCCGATTATCCTTTCTGGATTGATTTTCTGTACAGGGAGGTGCCTTTTTATAATGGCCCCGAAAAAATTGCCAGAAAATTCGATTATCCGGTAGTGTATTTATCTATAAATAAAACAAAAAGAGGACATTACACTGCAGAGTTTAAAACTTTGTGCGAAAATTCATCCACAACAAAACCGGGTGAAATTTCCGGGCTTGTGGTTGATGCACTGGAAAAGGAGATTAAAACTAAACCGGAATACTGGCTTTGGTCGCACAAGCGTTGGAAACATGCAAGGGAAAAATAGTTTATGTCAACAAAACAGTTTGCGGCAAGTTTGTTTTGTCTAATTTCGGCATCCAAATTCTTTAGTCAATGAGAAACCAGATAATTTACGAAAACCTGAGGATATCGATGGAATCCATCAAGGGACATATCCTGAGAACCATCCTTACTGTACTTATTATTGCTTTCGGTATTATGGCGCTGGTTGGCATTTCCACCGCCATCAGCGCTCTGGAGTCGAGCCTGGCTGACCAACTGATGATGATGGGTTCCAATACATTTACCATAAAAAATCGCACCATGAATGTTCACATGGGAAATGAAAGAAGCAAATCAAAATACTACGAACCCATCAGTTTCGATCAGGCACAGGATTTCAGGGAAAAGTTCAGCTTTCCGGCAAATGTTTCGGTTTTTACCTATGCCACCGGTATTGCCACCGTAAAATTTGGTTCTGAAAAAACCAATCCAAACATCGCCATAATTGGCACAGACGACAATTACCTGATAACATCGGGAAATGAACTGGAAAAAGGGCGGAATTTCAGCCAGCATGAACAAATGTATGGCTCACCGGTAGCGATTATTGGGAGTGAAGTTGCAAAAACTGTATTTATTAACAACGAAGACCCGATTGGACAGGTGGTTTCGATTGGACCTGGGAAATACAAGGTGATTGGTGTTATTAAAGAAAAGGGAACGGGCATGGGATTTACTCCCGACCGGCAGTGCTTGCTTCCTATTCAGAACGTGCGGCAGTATTTTCCCAGACCCAATATGTCATTTACCATTAACGTAATGCCAATTTCAACTCAGTCAATTGACGCTGCAGTGGGCGAAGCTACAGGTTTATTCAGGATCATACGTGAGAATAGCTTGTACGAGGAAGACGACTTTGATATTTCGAAAAGCGACCAATTGATGCAGATGTTTACCGAAAACACAAAAAACATCAAACTGGCTGCCCTTGTCATTGGTTTTATCACCCTTTTTGGCGCAGCCATCGGATTGATGAATATTATGCTTGTCTCCGTAACTGAGCGGACACGGGAGATTGGAATACGTAAATCGTTGGGTGCCACAAAAAAAACCATCCGTAACCAGTTTTTGGCCGAATCGATCGTAATTGGCCAGTTGGGTGGTATTTTCGGAATATTTCTGGGGATTTTGGCCGGCAATATTGTTTCAATATTAACCTCCAGCAGTTTTATTATTCCCTGGATGTGGATATTGATCGGAGTGTTACTTTGTTTGGGCGTAGCGTTGCTTTCCGGAATTTTACCTGCCCTCAAAGCTGCAAACCTCGACCCGATTGAAGCGCTCCGATACGAATAATAACCTGAAACGATTGTCGTGTGAATTTCCTGGACAAAAAAAAATTTCAAGATTTGCCCAAAACGTATCATCCTGAAAAACAAAGAAGCATTCCCAACTTGCTGATTATTGCCGGAACAGGCCGGAATGTTGGAAAAACCATGCTGGTTTGTGAATTAATCCGGCAAACAGCCATAAAACACAGCGTTGTTGCCTTAAAAATTTCCCCTCATCTTCACAAACAGGCCCCTGGGCAGCACTTCATTGTACAAAATACCGATTTTGTGATTATCGAAGAAACCAATCCGGACACGGGAAAAGACAGTTCACGAATGTTGAAGGCGGGTGCTGACAAGGTTTTTTATGTTCAGACAATTGACCGTGACATTCAAAAACCATTTTCGATTCTTCTTGAAATGATTCCCAAACACCTTCCAATCATTTGCGAATCCGGAGCTTTGCTGGAATATGTAAGGCCGGGGCTGTTTCTGTTGGTAAAATCTCCCGTCGGGCAATCAACTAAAAAAGACCTGGAACACCTTACCTATCAGCCTGACGATTGGTTAATTTTCGACGGACAATGTTTTAACCGGGATTTAAAATCTTACCAATTCGAAAGTGAACATTGGATAAAACTGAAATGAAGATTGACTTTGTTGGTGGATTATAGTTCCTCAATCTGGTGATGTGAAAGTCCGGTAAAATCAACTATCTCGTCAGTTAGTTTGCCTTTTGACTTCATTTTTTTGGCAATTACAAAATTACTTTCTAAAACTGCTTCATCAACGGCCTTCTGTATTTTTCGTTCCTCCTGCCTTTCTATGGATAATTCATCCAAATATCTGCGCTGTTGGCTTTCATAATGCTCTTGTTCAATATCATTAAAATACATGATTTCGAGCTGTTCCATTGCCTTTCGGATTTCTTCAGTAGCTATTTCACGCGGCAAATCTTCTTTTGAATATTCGTGTGCCTTGTTTAGAAAAGTTATCCAGCGTTCGAGGGTAGTATGAATTTCGGGCAATTCTTTTTTAAATTTTTTAAGTTCAACAAAGATGAGTTCCAACCCATCAGTTTGTTCATAAATTTCACTCGTGTCCAAATCGGTAAGTCCAATTCTGCGATGGTAGCGTTCTTCATTTGCGGGATCGGCAAAATAGTTGAAGTCAATCAGGCTGATTACGATGGTTTTGCGTAAGTCTTCATACGTCTGTTTGGTTTTTAATTGCGAACTATACATTTTTGCCCAATAATAAAGCAACCGAAAACCAAAAAAATCGTAAGGAGCAACTTGCACCTCAATGTCATACCATTTTCCGCCTTCATCGGTTGCCTTGATGTCGAGATACGAAATTTTCCCGCTTAAATAATCAGCAGGATTGTAAGGATTTTTTAATTCCAACGATGTTACCTGTTCATCTTTTGGCAAAACCGAATTAACCAACGATTTTAACAGATTGATGTTCAGTTCGGTTCCAAACAGTTTTATAAAAACCAAATCAATTTTTGGATTTACCTTGTTCAAAATTCATTTCTTATTTTATCAATTTGATCGTCTGAAAGTTTGGTCATCGTTTTGATTATTTGGTTTGATAAACCAGCAATGATACCATTTTTTGCTGTTTCAAAAATTGCTTTTTCCACCCCTTCGTTAATCCCCTCGTTTTTTGCCTTTTGTATTCTCCGTTCATCTTGTTTGGCTAAGGCCGCTTCATCCAAATATTTTCTTTGTTGACTCTCGTAATGTTCTTGTTCAATATCATTAAAATACATGATTTCCAGTTCCTCCATTGCCTTTCTAATTTCTTCAGTCGCTATTTCAGGCGGTAAATCTTCTTTTGAGTATTCGTGGGCTTTGTTCAGAAAAGTTATCCAGCGTTCGAGGGTAGTATGAATCTCGGGCAATTCTTTTTTAAATTTTTTAAGTTCTACAAAGATGAGTTCCAAACCGTCAGTTTGCTCGTAAATTTCTTTGGTATCCAAATCTGTTAATCCAATTCTACGATGGAAGCGTTCTTCTTTTTCAGGATCAGTAAAATAGTTGAAGTCGATTAAACTAATTACAATCGTTTTTCTCAAATCTTCGTAAGTCTGTTTGGTTTTTAATTGCGAACTGTACATTTTTGCCCAGTAATAAAGCAAACGAAAACCAAAAAAATCGTACGGAGCAACTTGCACCTCAATATCATACCATTTTCCGCCTTCATCGGTTGCCTTGATGTCGAGATACGAAATTTTCCCGCTTAAATAATCTGCAGGATTGTACGGATTTTTTAATACCAAAGATGTTACCTGTTCATCTTTTGGCAAAACCGAATTAACCAACGATTTTAACAGATTGATGTTCTGTTCGGTTCCAAACAGTTTTTTAAAAACCAAATCTATTTTTGGGTTTACCATGTTCATAATTCAAAGGTTTTATTTTGCAAATTTAAGAATTATCGTCTTACAATTACAGAATTTTCCGGGGTTGAATTCTTTTAATCATCATCGTTGTTACAATTACCTTATTTTCGAGAACATCGTTTTCGAACTCCTGCTTTTTAATATAATCGAGGAACAAAGATCGGTTTTCAGGGTGTTTTTCAATCAACTCAAAACATCTGTTTTTCAGTTTATCAAAAACGAAGTCATCTGATTTTTTAATGTCGTGTGGGTTAAAAATCACATTATCAACAAGGGTCATTCCTGCCATTTCTATCTGCTTTTTTATGACTGATTTTTTAAACATTAAAGGGTGACTGTAATCGCTATCATCATCAATGTAGCCATCATCAATAATGAAAATTCCTTTATCACTCACACATTCTTTCAGAGTTGTGAGAGTCGAAAAATAATCACCTAAAACAGGC
>Ga0172371_10011532_pt1 | contig 11774 bp, 9 predicted proteins | sample Lak12m_FD_114543 | JGI IMG/M metagenome (GOLD analysis project Ga0172371, IMG submission 114543) | Freshwater microbial communities from Kabuno Bay, South-Kivu, Congo - kab_022012_12m | ecosystem: Environmental > Aquatic > Freshwater > Lake | place: Democratic Republic of the Congo: South-Kivu...
CTTTCATCCTTCCGCCTTCTGCATTCATCATTCTGACTTTTCCGTGCGCCGCAACCGGAACCGCGCAGCCGCCGCCCAGCCCCTGCAAAAAAGCCCGTTCCGCGCTGACGGCTTGACGGGTGGCGGAATCTTCCAGCGCGGAGAGAATCTCCAGCGTGGCAGCGTCATCGGCGCGGCATTGAATTGCCAGCGCGCCCTGCCCCGGCGCGGGCAGCATCACTTCCAGCGGAATCCACTCCGTCACATGCGAATCCAGCCCCAGCCGGGTCAGCCCCGCGCCCGCCAGGATGATGGCGTCATATTGTCCTTCCAGCGCTTTCCGCAGACGGGTATCCACGTTGCCGCGCAGCGATTCGATTTTCAAATCGGGGCGAATTGCCCGCAGTTGCGCCGCGCGCCGCAGGCTGGATGTGCCAACAACGGCGTTTTGCGGCAGTGTGGCGATTGTGTAGGGGCGAGTCGCTGACTCGCTCTTACAAATCAGCGCGTCACGCGCTTCAGCGCGGACGGGGATGCAGCCCACCGTCAGCCCGGCGGGGTTTTCTACGGGCAGGTCTTTGAGCGAATGCACGGCGCATTGCACCGCGCCGCTGAGCAGTTCGCTTTCCAATTCTTCGGTAAAGACGCCCTTGCCGCCAATTTCGGGCAGCGATTTATCCAGTACGCGGTCGCCCTGGGTGGTGATGATTTTTTCTTCGCAGTCTAACTGCGGGTGAAGTTTTTGCAGCGCGGCGATGACCCATTGGGTTTGCCAGCGGGCGAGTTTGGAGGGTCGGGTGGCGAAGGTGAGTTTCATGGTTAGTCTTTTAGTCGTTAGTCGCTAGTCGGCTAGTCGCTAGTCGGCTAGTCGCTAGTCGGCTAGTCGTTAGTCGGCTGGTCGTTAGTCGGCTGGTCGTTAGTCGGCTAGTCGGCTAGTCGGCGGCGGTGGAGACGGGGCAGGGGCTGCCGGAAAAGCCGCACAAGCCTTCGCCGTGTTCCAGACCAAACAGAGTGCGGGCAACGGTGGCGTATTCGGGGGCGTGCGGGCAGGCGGCTTCGGCGCGCAGGCGGGCGGTGGGTTCTTGCAAAATTTTCTTGACCATCGCCAGAGTCATCGCGTCAATTCGGGCGCGCTCGGCTTCCGTCAGGTCGAGGCGGCTGAGGGTGCGCTGCAACTCGGCTTGTCGAATCGATTCTGCCCGTTGGCGCAGTTCGGTTATCAGCGGCAGCATTTTCATCGAGCGTAAAAATTCCAGCAGGCGGGCGGCTTCTTCTTCCAAAATGGCTTGGACATGCGGCACTTGCGCGGCGCGTTGCGCCAGTGAAGTTTCCAGCGCGGCGTTGAGGCTGTCCATGTCGAAGAGAGTCACGCCGGGCAGGGCGGCGCAGTCGGGGTCAATATCGCGCGGCACGGCAATATCTATCAGCGCCAGCGGACGCTCGCGCCCGGCGGCGCGAATCATCTCCGCCGAGACCAGGGTGTGCGGCGCGCCGGTGGAGGCGATGAGAATATCGGCGCGGCGCAGGTTTTCGGGCAGCGATTCAAAAGTGGCGGCTTGGGCGTTCCAGCGCTGCGCCAGGGTTTGGGCGCGTTCCAGCGTGCGGTTGATGACGGTGATTTTTTCCACGCCGCGTTTTCGCAGGGCTTCTACGGTCAGTTCCGCCATTTCGCCCGCGCCGAGAATGGTCACCTGGGCGGCGCGAATTTCGCCCACCGTTTTTTCGGCAACGCTGGCAGCCAGCGAAGAGACGGAAGCCGGGTTGCGGGCGATGGCAGTTTCGGTGCGGGCGCGTTTTCCGGCGTGGATGGCAGCCTGAAAGATGCGGTTGAGCGTAGCGCCCGCCGCGCCTACGCCCCGCGCCAGTTCCAGCGCGCGAGTGACCTGCCCCAAAATTTGCGGTTCGCCCAGCACCAGCGAATCGAGCCCGGCGGAGACGTTGAGCAAGTGCTGAATGGCGTCCATGTCGCGCAGGCGGTAGAGGTGAGGAGAAAATTCATTCAGCGGCACGCCGCGCGTTTCAGCGAGGAAGTTTTCTAATCCGCTGACAGCGGCGCGCGGAGCGGCAGCATATAACTCGATGCGGTTGCAAGTAGAGAGGATGATGAGCTCCGAAAGTTCGCCCATGCCGCCGCCGCAGGTTAAACGGGCAAGCGCGGCGCGAAGGTTTTCTTCGGAAAATGTCAGCCGCTCGCGCAAGGCAAGCGGGGCGGTAGCGTGATTGATTCCAATGCAGTGAATACGCATATCTCTTCTCTGGTCGCTATGTGATGGTTTGCACTATATCAATGCGCGGGAATCTCTCATACGAGTATTTCAATAAGTTTTTATTAGCAAGATGTTAAATTGAGTAAGTTGTGATTTATCTCATAGAGCGCGCGTGACATTCCTCTAAATAGTCAGAGACCTTTGGGTATCTTCCAAAGGTCTCTGATAACTGATAACTGATTACTGGCTACTGGCTACTGGTTACTGGTTACTGGCTACTGGCAACTGATTTACTGATTAGTGATTTCCACCTTTGCCGCTGCCGCCCGCCCAAGAGGGGCGTCCGCTTGCGTCTCGGAAGGTGAAGGTTTGCCCGTTGGAATCTAACGTAATGGTAATGGCGTTATATGAATTTTGGTCGCCAATAAAACCATTGACGCTTACGGCTTCGCCAATTTGCGGCGCAAAGCCAATGCTTTGAACGTAACTGGGGTTGCCTAGTTGCACATAGAGCGCTTGTCCGTCATCTAAGGTTAGGCTGACGCCAAATCCATCCAAGGAGTTGATAACGCCATGAACTGTGGTTGCTCCGCTGATGTTTGCTTGCGGAACGCCGCTACCGCCTTGCCCTTGACCGCCTTGCCCTTGACCGCCTTGTCCTTGACCGCCTTGTCCTTGACCGCCTTGTCCTTGACCGCCTTGTCCTTGACCGCCTTGTCCTTGTCCGCTTTGTCCTTGTTCCCCGTTGAATGCGGCAAGGTGATTGTAAGAGCCAGACATGAGGTTGTTATACACTTGTTGAATATCGGCGTTGTCGCTCTGCGCCAGTCGGGCTTGCAGGTCGGCAATATCGGTTTGTTCTATCAGCGCTCCGACTTTCATCGCTTCATCCAAAGAGATTGAGCCTTGCGCGATAAGTTGATTGTATAAGGCTTGCAAATTTTGGTCGCTGAATTGCCCCGCCGCCAGCGCGGGGTCTGCCAGCGCGTAGCGGTCTAACAGCAGTTTAATCTCGTCCATGTGAGTCTGCTCACTGGCGGCGATATTTTGAAAGACAGGCTGTCCCCACAGCGCAAACATTTGATTGTAAACATCGCGGGCAAGTTTTTCTTCCTCGCGCATATAAAGCAGCCCAGCGGTTTCTTCCGCGCTTAAATCTGACGGGGGGATGGAAGTCAGCGCCACGCCGCTTCCGTTTTGTCCGTTGCCATTGCCATTGCCTTGACCGTTATCGCTTGCGGCGACTGGCGCGGGCAAATTGATTCCGCCGGAAGCAAATGCATTGTAAGCGCTTGCGCCGATGGCGATGACAATCACTGCGGAAAGAATTCCAATGAGGATGTGTTTTAAGTTGTTGAACATAATTTTTCTCCTTGCCGCTTGCGTTTACTCAACGCCAGCGGCGATATTTTTTTTGTACGCGCTCATCATAGTTTTTTTATGTAAAGAGACGGTAAAAGAATTTTGAAGGCTTTAATAACCTTTTTCTTTACATAATCTTCATAACCTCTTTCTTTTTTTTACAATCAACAAGGCGTAAAATGTGTGACGTACTGTAAAGTAATATTTACATGGAGGTCTTTATGAACGAACAAAATTCACAGCCCGAACCTTCTCTATTTGAACGCATGAGAAACCGCCTCACGCCCGAAGGCGAACCGGTGGATGACCGCGGCAGAATGCGGATGGTGGTGGACAGCCTCGTCTTGCACATTCATCCCGCCAAAGTAGACGTCTCCGCTATGAAGTGGACGTACACTTGGGGGCTGGGCGGGCTTTCCGCCTTGTTGATGACCATTCTTGGCTTAACCGGCATTGTCCTCCTCAACAACTACACGCCCGCCGCGCCGCAAGCCTATTTGGATATTCTCGAACTGAACTCCAATGTTTGGTTTGGCGAACTCATTCGCAACTTGCATCATTGGAGCGCCAATTTATTAATTGTGGTCGCCGTCTTGCATCTCATTCGCGTGTTTGCAACGGGCGCGTATCGTCCGCCGCGCGAGCTCAACTGGTTAATTGGAGTCGCCATGCTGCTGCTGGCGTTGGGCGCAAATTTTACGGGCTACTTATTGCCATGGGACCAACTCGCATATTGGGCAATCACCGTAGGGACGAGCATCATCAGTTACGTTCCGCTGGTAGGGGAAGCGCTGAGCCGCCTTGTGCTGGGCGGTCCAGAAGTGGGCGCAAATACGCTGCTCAATTTTTATTCCATGCACATCTCATTTATCCCGCTGGCAATTTTTGGATTGATGTCGTATCACTTTTGGCGGGTCAGAAAAGATGGCGGGCTGACTCTGCCCAAGTCGGCGCGCGCCGCGCAAGATTCTCCCAAGGTCGAGCGTGTCACCACCATCCCATATTTAGTGCGCCGCGAGACCATCTTCGCCATCGCATGGAGCGCCGCCTTGTTGATTTTTGCCATGCTTGTTCCCGCGCCATTGGAAGGCATTGCCAACCCGGCGCTCTCTCCAAACCCCGCCAAAGCGCCGTGGTATTTTATGGGTCTGCAAGAATTATTGCTGCATTTTCATCCGCTGGTGGGCGCAATTGCGCTGCCCTCCCTTGCGTTGATTGGAATTTTCCTCCTGCCGTTTTTTGATTTGAACTCTCAAAGCGTGGGCGTTTATTTTCGCTCGCAGCGCGGGCGCGCGCTGACTCTGCTGGCGGTGGGCATTGCGCTGGTCGCCACGCCGCTTTGGGTTCTACTCGATGAATATGTTCTTCAATGGAGCGCGTGGCTACCCACATGGAACACGCTGCTCTCCAACGGGCTTATTCCGCTGGCTGTTATTTTGCTGCCGCTCATTGGGCTGGATGATTGGGCGCATAAATCGCTCAATGCAGATGTGGAAGAGCGCGTTCTCTTTCTTGCGTCTTTTCTCTTTGCCGCCTTTGTGGTTCTCACCCTCATTGGAATTTTCTTTCGCGGACCCGGCATGAACTTATATTTCCCTTGGGCAATGCCCGCCGCGCATTAATCTACTTTTACGCCATGAACTCAACTCCTACCCCTCAACCTTCTCGCCGCGACTTCTTAAAAGTCGCATGGGCATTTTTTGGCGGAGTCGCCGCGCTGGAAACCGCAGGCGTGTTCTTCGCTTATCTTCAACCGCGCCTTGCGGATGGAGAATTTGGCGCGGTCATCACCGCAGGCAAGGTGGAAGACTTTCCGCCCAACTCGGTCACGCATATTTCCAACGGGCGCTTTTATGTTGTTCGGCTTGGCGATGGCGGATTTTTAGCCGTGTATCATCGCTGCACGCATTTAGGCTGCACCGTGCCGTGGGATGTTTCCGCGCAAAAATTTATTTGCCCTTGTCACAACTCGCAGTTTGACCAACAGGGCGCGGTAGAGAATCCGCCCGCCCCGCGTCCGCTGGATTTGTTCGCGCTCGCTATCGAAGACGGCGAAATCAAAGTGGACACAGGCAATCTTTTGCAGCGCCAATCTTACGAAATGGCGCAGGTCGTTTACCCATAAAACAAGGAAGCCTTATGAATCCAAAAACACATCTCACAGAAAGCCTCATCGGCTTGGGCGCAACTATGCTCATTGTTGCGGCGCTTGGCTTATACATGCTCTACGAGCCAACCCGCATTGTCTCCGCGCAGGAAAAAACGCTCGCCGCGCAGTTAGACGAAGCCATGACTCTCTATGCCGAAAATTGCGCTGTTTGTCATGGGTTAAATGGCGAGGGCATGGGCGCAACGCCCGCGTTAAACAACCCCGCGCTCCGCTCCATGCCTGTGGACGAACTTAATAAAACCATCTCGCGGGGACGCTATCAAACCGCCATGCCCGCGTGGTCGCTTCAAGACGGCGGCGCGTTGAGCGACTATCAAATTGAAGAACTGGTCTCCCTCATCCTTTACGGAGATTGGAATCAAACCGGCGACCGCGTGATTAATTTAGGACTCGCTCCGCTGATTCCCTTTGTCACAGAACCAGACTCCGCGCTGCTGACTCAGGTCGGCAGTTTGCCCGATGGCGCAACGCTCCAAACCGCTATTATTCTCTTCGCAGCAAATTGCGTCTCTTGTCATGGCGCAGATGGTCTTGGCACGGGCATTGCCCCCGCCCTAAATGATGAAGACTCCCGCGCAAAGCCTGTGGAGGAACTTGTTCGCACGCTAACGCACGGAAACGCTGGCACGCTCATGGCGGGATGGTCTTCCGCCTTAACTGCGGAAGAAATTAACGCCCTGGCAACTCTGGTCAAACGCTGGAACGAAATTCCCCTTGGAACAATCCCCGCGCCCAATGTTCCCATCCCCGTTACAGAGGAGAGCCTTGCGTTGGGCAGCCAACTCTACGCCGCCAACTGTTCGCGTTGTCACGGTCCAGAGGGACAAGGCACGCCGCGCGCGCCTTCACTCAACGTAAAGGGATTTTTAACTTCCACCAACGACCAAGCCATTCAGCAAATTGTTACTTCGGGCGTGCCGGGAACTGCCATGCCCACTTGGGGCGACCGCATGACCGAAGCGCAAATTCAAGCCATTGTCGGCTTTATTCGCCAGTGGGAAGCCACCGCGCCAGAAGTGGCAACTCTTGCTCGCGGCGGCGGCGGTCCAAAATGGCGGCAAAACAATAATACCAACTCGCAGTTTTTTGGCTTGCTGCCTTCTACTGCCAACAATCAAGGCTCGCAGTCTGTCAATGGGCAGGCGGGCGGCTCTTGGCGGCAACTGTTAGATTGGCGCGTCCTGCTGCTGGCGGGCGTAGTTTTATCCCTTGCTTTTACGCTGATTAGCGCTGGTTCTTCGGCGTTGAAACAAAACCGCAAATAAAAAAATCCCTTCGAGAAGAAATTTCTCGAAGGGATTTTTTTGATTCTGCCTTATCCTGCTTGCGCTTTGGCTACCATGTCTTCCAACATTTTAGTTGTGAGCGATTTCGGGCGTTCAATGGGTTGCCCCAACGCGCGCGCCCAAACATAATTGGCGGTCACGCCTAAGGCGCGTCCCACGCCGAACAACACGGTGTAGAAGTCAAACTCGCGCACGCCGTAATAGTATTGCAGCGTGCCGCTGATGGCGTCCACATTGGGGGCGGGGTTTTTGGCTTTGCCTTGTTCTTTCAAGACGGTTGGCACAACGTCAAAAACCATGTCGGCAAGGCGGATGAGCTCGTCTTGCGGGAAGTGCTTTTTGGCGTATTCCATTTGCGCGGTAAAGCGCGGGTCTGGCACGCGCAGCACGGCATGACCATAACCGGGAATGACCTTGCCGCCGTTGAGCGTATCCCATGCAAATTTATATAAATCTTCGCGGGCGGGAACGCCGCCGAATTTTTTGTGAACATCGAGCAGCCAGCCCAAGCATTCTTGATTTGCCAACCCGTGCAGAGGACCCGCCAGCCCGCACATACCAGCGGAGAAGGCGTAGTAAATATCCGCCAGCGAAGAGCCAACGAGGTGAGTGGCGTGCGCGCTGACGTTGCCGGATTCATGGTCGGAGTGAAGGATGAAATACAAACGCGCAAGGTCGGCGTATTCTTTTTGATTCTCCACGCCCAGCATTTTGGCAAAATTGCCGCCGTAATCCAATTTGGGGTCTAACTCTGGAACTTTGCCGTCTTTATATTTGAGGTTGTAGATGTAGGCGGCAACGAGGCTAAGCTCGGCGGTTAGGTTCATCGAATCTTCCAACGCGGGCAGCCAATATTCGTCTTTCTTCATGCCTTCGTTGTAGCGTTTGGCAAATTGAGATTGCGTTTCCAGCGATTGAATCGCCAGAATGAAGAGCGTCATGGGGTGAGTGTCTTTGGGCATGGCGCGCAGCATGTTGAAGACGTAAGCGGGAACATGGCAGCGTTTGAGCCATTCCGCTTCTACTTCTTCGGCTTGGGCTTTGGTGGGAACTTCGCCAACCATCAACAAGTAATATAAGCCGCCCACATAGGGCATCTCTGCGCCGTCCGGCTTGGGGAGCGCGGCTAACACTTCCGGGATGGACATGCCGCGAAAGCGAATCCCTTCGGCGGGGTCCACAAAGGAGACATCTGTTAGCATGGATTTAATATCGCGCATCCCGCCGACAACCTGTCCAACGTTTACTTCGGCAACTTTCACTTCCGCGTTTTCTTTGGCAAGTTTCTTAATTCGTTCGCGCCACGCAGGCAACTGGGCTTGAATTTTGTCTTGTAGAATCATAGAAAACTCCTGTGCGTAAATAATCATGGGTCATTGGCAAATTTGCCAATGACCCATGTTGAAGTTTAGAGGCTGACTAATTTCTTTAAGGCTTCGTGCGTTTCTTTCACCGAAGCGGCGGATTTTTCAAACATGGCTTTTTCTTCATCGTCAAATTTGTATTCGACAATTTTTTCCATGCCGCCCGCGCCCAACACCACCGGCACGCCAAAGAACATATCGTTCAAACCGTATTCGCCGTTCATGTAGGTCGCGCAGGGAACGATTAGTTTTTTGTCTTTCAAAATGGCTTCTGCCATTTGCACGCATGCCATAGAGGGCGCGTAGTACGCGGAGCCGGTTTTTAGCAGGTTGACGATTTCTCCGCCGCCCTTGCGTGTGCGATTGACAATCGCGGTCAATTTATCCGCAGGCAAATATTCTTTGAGCGGAATGCCCGCAACGTTAGAGTGGCGCGTGAGCGGCACCATTTCATCGCCATGACCGCCCAGCACATAGCATTGAATATTTTCCACGCTCACGCCGGTTTCCATCGCCACAAAGGCGCGCATCCGCGCAGAGTCTAAAATACCGGCTTGCCCAATCACGCGCTCGCGCGGTAAACCAGTCTTCTTCATGGTTAAGTACGCCATCGTGTCCAGCGGGTTGGTGAGGACGATGTAAATAGCGTTGGGGGAATATTTTAGCGTTTCAAGCGCCGCCGTGCCGACAATGTTGGCGTTGGTGGTCAGCAGGTCGTCTCGGCTCATGCCGGGCTTGCGAGCTACGCCCGCAGTGATGATGATGATGTCGGAGTCTTTTGTGTCGGCGTAGCTGTTGGTGCCGGTAATTTTTGCGTCCTTGCCAATAATCGGCATCGCTTCCAGCAAGTCGAGACTTTTGCCTTGCGGCATTCCCTCTACTACATCCACTAAAACAACGTTCGCAATCTCTCGTTCTGCCAGCCAGTGAGCGGCGGTGGCGCCTGTGTTCCCCGCGCCAATAATGGAAATCTTTTTCATTGTGCCTCCAAGTTTAATGAGTTGCTTACAGTCTGCGCCCATTGTATCCGAAAGGACTTTTTCTCAAAAGTACAAAATGTCACATATTTTGTTGTATCAATTGACGTAAAAAAAGACCCGCGCTTGCCGTTTTGGCTGGTCGCGGGTCTTTCTTTGTTTAAATGCTATGACTCTTGCGCTTCAAGGAAGCGTGTGGCTTGAATTGCCGCCGCCGCGCCCATCCCGGCGGAGGTGATGACTTGTCTAAAATGCGGGTCTGCCGCTTCGCCTGCGGCGTACACGCCCGCCGCGCTGGTTTCCATCTTGTCGTTTACTTTGATGTAGCCTAAATCGCTCATCTCTAATTTGCCTTGAAACATTTGCGTGTTGGGCGCGTGACCAATAAAGATGAACAAGCCGTCCGTTTCAAAATTTGATTCTGCGCCGGTCTTCACGTTTCTTAATTTCAAATACTCCACTTTATCTTTGCCTGCCACTTCCGTCACTACGGTATCCATAATAAAGTTCATTTTGGGGTGTTCTTTAGCGCGCTTTTGTAAAATTGCGCCCGCCCGAAATTCACTGCGGCGATGAATAAGCGTGACCGAGGAAGCGTAACGCGTGATAAAGAGCGCCTCTTCAAACGCGCTGTCGCCGCCGCCCACCACCGTCACTTTTTTATCTTTGAAGAACCAGCCGTCACAGGTCGCGCAATACGAAACGCCGCGTCCGGTCATTTCTACTTCGCCGGGAATTTCCAAATGGAGCGGGTTCGCGCCAGTGGTAATAATAAGCGTCTCGGCGGCATATTCGCCGCTATCTGTTTTAACGCGGTACGGGCGTTGAGAAAAATCCACTTCGTTTGCAAGGTCAAATTCTACTCTTGCGCCAAAATGTTCCGCTTGTTTTTGAAAGAGCTCGCCCAACTCCGCGCCGCCCACGCCTTGCGGAAAGCCCGGGTAATTTTCAATGGTATGCGTCAAAGCGGCTTGTCCGCCCAATTGCATTCCCGTCAAAACCACCGGGTTTAATTCGGCGCGCGCTGCGTACAACGCAGCCGCCAACCCTGCGGGTCCTGCGCCTAATATTAAAACTTTTACCGTGTTGTCTGTCATGTTTGCATCCTATGGCTGAATTTTGAGTTTAGACGCGCATGGCGCGCAAACTATTACATTAGACGCATCCCCGCTCAAAAAGTTGCGGGGTGGCAAATATTCTCATACCCCTGTTCCATCATGCTGGTCATCTCGCGCAAGATGACCAGCGTTTCTTGTGGGTATTCAGCCGGGTCTGGAATATCATAATTCAAACCCTGCGCCGCCTGCGCCAATAACAAGGTTTTGGAACTGGCAAAGGGGAACTCTACTTGCAGCGCTTCCAGATGATTTGAACTCATCACGAGGATTAAATCCGCCGCCGCCACAGTCTGACGGTCTATCATTTTCGCGCGATGGCTGGATAAATCTAGCCCCAGAGAACGAGCCGCAAGTATCGCGTCTTGTGGAGCAACGCGCCCGTTTGTTGTCCATGTTCCGGCGCTATTTACTTCCCAAGTATGGCGGGCTGGGTCGCGGCTTAACAATTGACGAAATTTCTCCGCCGCCACAGGCGAGCGATACAAATTACCGGTGCAAACAAAAAGAACAGAGGTCAATTAATCTCCTGACGCGTTATCGTACCAATATTCTATCTCTTGTTCCTGAATTATATAGCTATCGGTCTTGTTTACCGCGCCGCTGGTTAACTCAACGGGCGCGCTTTGTGGGCGCGGGAGCGCGGCATAAACCGGCTGGGGCTGACGCGCCTCATGGGGCGTTTCTGGTTTGTAAAATATCATTGGCTCGGAAGATATGTCGCCGCCGCTGGGCAGTTTGGGCGCGGAACTTCCCGCGTCTTCGGCGTAATATTTTTCTTTGCGGTAATAATATTGCGGTCCATGATAATAAGCGCCGCGCTTAATTTTATTCAGCGCCACGCCCAACATGCGCGCATTGACGCGTTGCAGTTGTTCCAACATGGCATAAGCGGATTCGGCGTGCGTTTCTTCTGGCTCTATCACAAGCAGCGTTCCGTCTAGTTTTCTTGCCAAAACTTGATAATCTGTCACCAGCGAGGGCGGACTGTCCACGATGACAATATCCGCAATTTGTTTGCATTCTTCCAAAATGCGCGTCATCTTCGCGGAGTCGAGCAATTCCGCCGGGTTGGGCGGCGGGCTGCCGCTGGTCATCAAAAATAGATTCGCAATTCCCTCTACTGGACGAATGACCGTATGCGCGGGGGCGTTTCTGCGGAACAGCGCGCTCAATCCAATTTGATTGGACACGCCAAAAATATGATGAATGCGCGGGCGGCGCATATCCGCGTCTATTAACAGCACGCGCTTGCCGCCTTGCGCCATGATGATGGCGAGATTGACGGCGACTGTTGTTTTTCCCTCGCTAGGA
>Ga0172371_10011533_pt1 | contig 11774 bp, 7 predicted proteins | sample Lak12m_FD_114543 | JGI IMG/M metagenome (GOLD analysis project Ga0172371, IMG submission 114543) | Freshwater microbial communities from Kabuno Bay, South-Kivu, Congo - kab_022012_12m | ecosystem: Environmental > Aquatic > Freshwater > Lake | place: Democratic Republic of the Congo: South-Kivu...
GCAGATCTTGCCATTATTAATAAAATTATTACCGAAGTTTTCAATACTGAATTTGATGTGGTTAATTTTCTACTGGATGATATTGAAGCTGAGGATTTTAAATATGATAAAATTGCTGCAAAAGTACTTCCAAAAAGTAGTTATGTGTTTTTGGGTGATAAGTACGAAGCCGAAATCATTGTAGCAGCATACGACACCAAACAAACCCCTGATGTATTTTTACTTGAAGGAAGTGATTCACTTCCATTAAGCCAGGTTGGCAGAGCAAAATCGATCGAAGGAAAACACGGTGTTGTGAAATTCGATTTACCCGCTACTTCACAGGGATTGAAAAAATATGCCGGAATTATACAGGTAAAAGGAGGTCAAGGTGAAATAAACAACCATTATTTCAGTGATGAGTATTTCGTTGCACAGCCTTCGTTGACCGTTTCTGCAACTAAAATGAATGTTTTTTATGTTGGTGTTGAAAATCCTGTTGAAATTTCTGTACCTGGTGTTCCGGAAGAAAATGTTGAACCCAGCATCTCAGTTGGAACATTAACACGTAATCCTGCAGGGAATGATTGGATAGTAATTGTTCCTTCCGGACAACGTGAAACCATCATTACTGTCAATGCAAAAGTAGATGGCCAGTCACGACCAATGGGTACAAAGAAATATCGGATTAAAAAATTACCTGATCCAACTGCTCTTATTGCCAACATCAACGAAGGTTCAATTAACAGAAACATTCTTATTACGGCTGGTGCTATTATTCCAAAAATGCCTGACGACTTTGAATTTGATCTGAAGTACAAAATTCTTTCCTTTAAAATGGTACTCCAGAGAGGTACTGACATTTACACCGAAAAATCAACCAGTAACTTGTTAACTCAGGAAATGATCAAGGCTATTCAGGGGGCAAACAGGGGGCAAAGGATTTGGTTTGAAAATATCATTGCCCGTGGACCGGATAACATCGACAGACCTTTGGCACCTATCATCCTGACCATTAATTAACCGAATAACAAACAACTTATCAATATGAATACTAAGAAATTGCAAATAGCTTTAACAGTGGTGTTTTTGATGGCTTTTGCTATGTCGTTTGCACAACCGGCTTCGCAGGTTCAACTTGTGTCTGAACCAAAAGACAAAGCATACGACCGTTCATATATCGATGACCTTAAACCCATTCCGTACCCATATCTGCGCGAATCGGATGTTTTTTGGGAAAAAAGAATTTGGAGAGTAGTTGATTTCAAAGAAAAAATTAATCAGCCACTCTATTTTCCTGAAAGACCACAAGGCCGTTGGAGAAGTCTGATGCAAATATTATGGGATTCGGTTCTCGGAGGTGAAATTACAGCTTATGGGTACGAACAAACCACCGATAATTTTGAGGAATTGATTCCGATGACTGCCTCACAGATCGAGAAAGAGTTAGCCGATTCTGCACTCGTTCCTGTAGTTGATCCCAACGATCCAACAAATACAATCAATCAGAAAGTGGCAAATCCATTTGATCCTTCGTCTGTTCGCCAGATCAGGATTAAGGAGGATTGGATTTTTGATAAGCAGCGCTCCGAAATGCAAGTCAGAATTATTGGTATTTGCCCGGTAAGGGAGGACAGAGATTTGCTCACAGGAGAATTCCGCGGTTATGAGCCTTTGTTCTGGATTTATTATCCTGAAATCCGCCCCATCCTTGCCCGATTTGAGGTTTTCAACCGTAACAACAGTTCAAACAGGCTTACTTACGACCAGTTATTTCTGCAACGCCGGTTTGGAAGCTACATCATTAAAGAAGATAACGTTTTCGACCGTTACATCTCTGATTATGCCGTGGATGTTGATGGCCTTCTTGAATCAGAACGTATTAAAGAAGATCTTCGGAACTTCGAACAGGAGTTGTGGGTGTATTAAAGTCAGATTTTCAATTTCATAAAATATCAGAAACTCCTTGCCTCATCAGGTAAGGAGTTTTTGTTTTATTTTTGCTGCTAAAGAATTTAAAAACACATGGCTACCGGTTTCCTGAGTACACCCATCGAATATCTGAAAGGCGTCGGACCTGTAAGGGCTGAATTGTTGAAAAAGGAGCTTGGTATTTACGTTTTTGAAGACCTGCTACAATTCTTCCCATTCAGGTATGTTGACAGAAGTCTGTTTACTATCATCAGTAAAATTTCCGAAGAATCGGGTTATGTTCAGCTTTGCGGAAAAATAAAAAATTTAAAAACCATTGGGGACCGAAAAGCCAAAAGGCTTTCCGGATTCCTCGAGGATGAATCTGGTGAAATTGAGTTGGTTTGGTTTCAAGGGCTGAAATGGGTGATCGAAAAAATCAAACCAAACCTTGATTATGTAGTTTTTGGGAAACCGACGTATTTCAACGGGCGGTTTAACATTGCTCATCCTGAAATTGAGACTGTTAATGATGAAGAAAATCAGCCAATTATTAAGCTTCAGCCCTTTTACAATTCTTCAGAAAAGCTAAAAACGAAAGGACTTGACAGCCGGGGCATAGCCAAACTTACAAAAACACTGGTTTTGCAACTTGTCGGTAATGTGCCCGAAACCCTTGCAGAATCAATAATAAGGAACTTTAGTTTTATTTCAAAAGAAACAGCATTCCGGAATATTCACCACCCGGAAGATGCAGTTTTATTAACTAAAGCTGAGAAAAGGCTGAAATTTGAAGAACTGTTTTTTATTCAACTCGGACTGCTGAAACAAAAATATGTTCGCACAACCAAAGGTCATGGGCATGTTTTTCAGGTAGTTGGTGAAAACTTTAATTCGTTTTATAAAAATCATTTACCCTTTGAACTTACAGGAGCCCAGAAACGGGTGATTAAAGAAATCAGGGCAGATTGTGGATCGGGGAAGCAGATGAACAGACTTTTACAGGGTGATGTTGGCAGTGGCAAAACCCTGGTTGCCCTGATGTGTATGTTGCTGGCCATCGACAATGGTTTCCAGACCTGTTTGATGGCTCCTACCGAAATTCTTGCCCAGCAGCATTTTAAAACCATCACACAGTTTCTTGAGAAAATGCCGGTCAGGGTGGGGCTTCTTACAGGTTCGGCAAAACCTTCTGAGCGAAAGATTTTACACAAAAGACTCGCTTCGGGTGAAAATCAAATATTAATTGGAACACATGCTCTCATCGAAGAAACTGTTGTTTTTAAAAACCTGGGATTTGTTGTTATTGACGAGCAACATCGTTTTGGTGTAGAACAAAGAGCCATGTTATGGAAAAAAAATCTGATTCCACCTCATGTTCTTGTGATGACTGCAACTCCAATTCCCCGGACGCTTGCCATGACAGTTTATGGTGACCTCGATTATTCCGTTATTGACGAACTGCCTCCCGGAAGAAAAGCCATCCAAACTTTTCATTTTTATGACACAAAACGTGCTCAACTTTTTAATTTTCTAAAATCAAAAATAAGAGAGGGTCGTCAGGTTTACATTGTTTATCCTTTGATAAATGAATCGGAAAAACTTGATTTGAAACATCTTATGGATGGTTACGAAAGCATCAGCCGGTCATTTCCATTGCCGGAATACGCCATCAGTATTGTTCATGGTCAGATGAAACCCGAAGCCAAAGATTATGAAATGCAGCGTTTTGTGAAAGGAGAAACGCAGATCATGATTGCCACCACGGTGATTGAGGTGGGCGTTGATGTACCAAATGCTTCTGTGATGGTAGTCGAAAATGCCGAAAGATTTGGGCTTTCTCAACTTCACCAGCTAAGGGGACGGGTTGGACGTGGAGCAGAACAATCCTTTTGCATTTTAATGACAAGTTTTAAACTTACTTCTGATGCCCGAACCAGGATCGACACGATGGTGAAAACCACCGATGGCTTTGAAATTGCTGAAGTTGACATGAAACTCCGGGGCCCGGGCGACATGCAGGGAACACAGCAAAGCGGAATTTTAGACTTAAAAATCGCGGATATAATAAAAGATGAAAAAATCCTCAAGGCAGCCAGAAATCTTGCCATGGAAATCCTTGATGAGGACCCGGAACTTCAAAAACCGGAAAACGAAATCCTTGCTGGAAGGTTGATAGTTCTGAGAAAACAGAAACACGACTGGAGCAGGATAAGCTAAGGTTTTTTATTTGTAATATAATCATCTCATAGATGATTGATCTCGCGATAAGAAGGGTGTCAGATAGTCACCTCTAAGCTTCCATCCTCAGACTTTCCGCGCCAACAATTTTGGTTTGTCGTCTTTCGGCATTTTCATTAAACAACTTTCGGTAGGTGATGTGTTTTTTACCCAGAACACCTCCAACAGCTTCGTGAAGAGCACGCATTTTCAGGTTGAAATCGCCAACCCACGACAATTCAATCTCGGTGTAATAGGGTCTTTTGTCGAATACCTCGCGCAGTTTTTTAAATATTCCCGATTCGATGCCGTGTCGCTGATATTTTGGTACTACACCCATTACGGTTATCCGCGTACGTTTTATCTCGTGGGTTTTCAGGTAATAGAAAAATTTCAGTTTGTTCCAAAGGTGCATTTTGCCGTCAAGGTGCCTCAGTATCTGGTTAATGTCGGGGAACATCACCAGGAAGGCGATAGGTTCGCCATCGTAATAAACAAACCAGACGAGTTCTTCATCCAGGATGGGCTTTGCTTTTTCGAGCCCGGTTTGAATGTCTTTAATATTTAAAGGAGTAAAATGCTCGTGATGAACCCAGGCCAGATCGTACACGGCTTTCAGATCGTTGATGTATTTATCGGCTTTCGAATATGAAAAGTGTTCAAATGCGAGGGAAGGATTACTTACTACCCTCAACGCTATTTTCCAGAACCGCTCGGGGAAAGGTTTAATAATGTCCAGATGATTGGTAACCTGCTCGAAGAAATGATAAAATCCATAATCTTCAAAAAACTTTCCGTAATAAGGGGGATGGTAGTTCATGCCATAGCTTTGCTCCATAAATCCCTCAACCAGCAAACCCCAGAACATGTCGTTTTCACCAAAATTAACCGGGCCATCCATTGCTTCCATTCCTCTTTCTTCCAACCATTTACGGCATGCGTCAAACATAATGAAGGCAGCTTCCTTATCGTCGTAACATTCAAAAAAACCCATACCGCCGGTGGGTTGATCATACGTGCGGGCTTTATCCTGGTTAATAAATGCTGCCACACGCCCAATAAGTTTCCCATCATCGCTTTTTAAAATCCAGCGAATGGCCTCACCATGGTTAAAATAGGCATTTTTTGCCGGATCGAAAACGGCTTCAACATCAGAGTCGAGCGGACAAATCCAGTTTTTGTCGTTCTTGTAAATCAGGTGTGGAACTTTAAGAAATTCGTTAATGAGCTTTTTGTCGGTTACTTCGATAAGTTTCATTGGAAAATGTTTTTCAAGTGGGCAAAGATAGACCTTTATTTATTTCAATGCCTGTTATTTATCCTGAACCACTTTGACAGCCGCTGCAATCCAATATTTTTACAATAAAACAGTTTTATCTTTGCCAAAAAATAAAATCCAGGATTGAAAAAGCTGAATGTTTTCATATTGAAATCGTACGCCGGACCGCTGGTTCTTACTTTTTTTATTTCCCTGTTCATCCTGGTGATGCAGTTTTTGTGGAAATACGTTGACGACCTGGTGGGAAAAGGCCTTGAATGGTACGTTATTGCCCAACTTCTGTTCTATGCCTCTTCAACCTTTGTTCCATTAGCCTTGCCCCTGGCCATCCTGCTTTCATCGTTGATGACATTCGGAAATTTTGGTGAAAACTATGAACTTGTCGCCATGAAAGCAGCGGGAATTTCATTACGGAAGATTATGAAACCGCTGGTCATTCTTTCCATTATCATCAGTATTATGGCGTTTCTGTTTTCCAATCATGTGTTGCCTTACGCCAATCTCAAGTTTCATTCATTGCTTTACGATGTCAGGCAGCAAAAGCTTGCGCTGAATATCAAAGCAGGAATTTTTTACAATGGCATCGAAGGTTTCACCATCAGGATTGGCGAAAAAGATCAGGATCAGAACATCATCCGCGATGTGATGATTTACAACCATGCCGACAGGCAGGGAAATGTAAAAGTTACTACGGCCAAATGGGGCAGGATGGAACTTTCACCCGACCGTTCCACCCTCATTTTTCACCTCTACGATGGCTACAATTATGAAGACATCACCGACAGACGCGATTATAAGATAACACGGCCATTTCAGCGAAGCTATTTTAAGGAGCAGATGCGCCGGTTTGGCGGTCTCGATTTTGGCCTCAACCGCACCGATGAGTCGCTGTTCAGAAGTAACTATCAGATGATGAATATGGTGCAACTGAAAACATCCCGCGACTCACTCACCAGTGAACTTCATCTAAGACGTGAAAAATTTATACAATCGGTGAACGAACGGTTTACTTATTTACAAAAAATGGATACCCTCCAAATGGATTCAATCAGGGATACAATTCCTGAATTGGCGGATTTTGATAAGCAAAAGCGTGTGAGTATTTTCGATTGGGCGCTGCAATCGGCCAGGGCAGTGAAAAACAGCATCGAGTACAATAAATCTGATTTTAAGGAACGAACCCTACGGATAACCAAACATCACATCGAGTGGCACCGTAAGTTCACCTTGTCCATTGCTTGTTTCATACTTTTCTTTATTGGCGCACCGCTTGGCGCTATAATCCGGAAAGGAGGGCTGGGTTTGCCGGTAGTTGTTTCGATTTTCTTTTTCGTGATTTTTCATATAATTTCGATAACCGGCGAAAAATATGCCCGCGCCGGCCAGTTGAATCCTGCCATAGCCATGTGGCTGGCTTCGGCGGTTTTGCTGCCACTTGGCATCTTCCTCACCTACAAAGCTACCACCGATTCGCCCATTTTGGATGCCGATTCATGGGATAAAGTGTTGAAGAAGCTGAATTTTTTCGCAAAAATAAACCGGTTCAGAAATAGTTCCAGACCATGAAAATTTTGATTCTCTGCAACAAATCGCCCTATCCACCAAAAGAAGGTGGCCCCATTGCCATGAATGCCATCATCGAAGGGCTGATTGACGAGAGAAACCAGGTGAAAGTATTGGCCATCAATTCAAACAAATACGGTGTTGATGTAAATGAAATTCCTGAAAGCTACAGGAGGAAAACTGGAATTGAAACCGTTTACATCGACCTTTCGGTAAAACCGGTGGATGCTTTTTTTAACCTCTTTACAGGAAAGTCATACCATGTGGAGCGGTTTATCAGCAAGGATTTCGAGAGAAAACTCATCGAAATCCTACAAAATGAATCTTTCGACATTGTTCAGTTCGAAACACTTTTTATCAGCCCGTACATTGAAGTCATCCGAAAATATTCCAACGCCAGAATTGTACTTCGTTCCCACAACATCGAACACCTGATTTGGCAGCGCGTAGCAAAGGTAACCCGCAATCCCCTGAAAAAACTCTACCTCCGTCACCTTGCCCGCACCCTGAAATACTATGAACTCGGGATTTTGAACCGTTTCGATGGAATTGCCACCATTACGCAAACTGATGCTGATTTTTTCAAAATAAATGGATGCCACATTCCGGTTATTGCCATCCCTTTTGGTATCGACCTCGGGCGTTTCAAGGAAAACCCGGGTATTGAAGCCGAATTTCCATCTCTTTTTCACATCGGTGCCATGAACTGGATGCCCAACGAGGAAGGGATAAAGTGGTTTCTTGACAATGTCTGGCCATTGGTTAATAAGAAGTTTCCCAGCCTGAAATTCTACCTTGCCGGACGCGAAATGCCTGCCTGGCTTACAAAGGCCAACATTCCAAACCTGGTGGTGGTGGGTGAAGTGGACGATGCCTTCGATTTTATGTACTCGAAATCAGTTGAAATTGTGCCGCTGTTTTCGGGAAGCGGCATTCGTATCAAAATTATAGAAGGGATGGCTGCCGGGCGTGCTATAATTTCTACATCCATTGGTGCAGAAGGCATTCAGGTGACACACGGAAAAAATATTTTAATAGCAGATAATCCAACCGAATTCGTAAAGGCAATTGCACAATGTTTTGCAAGTCGCGATTTTTGTGAACAATTGGGAAAAAATGCCCGCCAACTCATCGAATCCGACCATTCAAACCAAGCACTGATGAAGAAACTGGTTGCCTTTTATCAGCAAATAAATTCAGAAAAAACCGGCTGAAATTTTATTTTTGTCTGATGAAATTACTTGTACTACTTCCGAGGGTGCCTTATCCGCTCGAAAAAGGCGACAAACTGCGTGCTTACAACCAGATAAAATGCCTATCCGTAAACAACGAAATCATTCTTTGCGCGCTTTCCGATTGTCCGGTTCACCCCGAAGCTATGAAAAATCTTTTGCCCTTTTGCAAAACCATTTATATTTTAAAAATCTCCAAACCTGGAATCATTGTAAACCTGATTAAAGCATTTTTTAAAGGAATCCCTTTTCAAACCGGTTATTTTTATAATTCAAGTGTTCACAGGAGGTTTAGGCAAATTATCGAAAAAGAGCAACCTGACCACATTTATTGTCAACTGCTCAGGGTTGCCGAATACGTGAAAGACCAGCCTTTGCCCAAAACATTGGATTACCAGGATGTTTTCTCGAAAGGCATCGAACGGAGAATCCACAAATCACCATTTTATTTGAAACCTTTGTTAAAGCTGGAGTACAGGCGGTTGTTGAAATATGAAAAAGAGGTTTTCGATATTTTCGACAACAAAACCATTATTTCAGTTCCCGACCGCGATTTAATTCCGCATCCTGAAAAAGACAAAATCCATGTTATCCCAAACGGTGTTGATTTCGATTTTTTTAAACCCTTGAACAGGGAAAAGGATTTCCATCTGGTTTTTACTGGAAACATGGGCTATCCGCCCAATGTAAATGCGGCCGAATTTCTTGTTAAAGAGGTTTTACCCCTTGTTCACCAAACAAAACCAGAGGTAAAAGTGCTGTTGGCAGGTGCCACACCCGACCATCGGGTGTTGGCTTTGAAGAGTGATAATGTGGAGGTTACCGGCTGGGTTGACGACATGAGGGAATGTTATGCACGGGCTGAAATTTTTATTGCACCCATGCAAATTGGCACCGGATTACAAAACAAACTTCTTGAGGCAATGGCCATGAACCTTCCTTGCATTACTTCGCCACTGGCAAATGAAGCGCTACAGGCGAAAGTCGGGGTGGAAGTTTTGGTAGGTGTCGACCCAAAAGAATACGCCGATCATATTATCCATTTACTTGAGAACAGTGATTTTTCTGTTTCTGTGGCCAAGGCTGGAAGCGACTTTGTTTGGAGGAATTATGACTGGGAAAAAGCCACCAGAGTTTTAGATAAATTAATTAATGGTATCATCTGATTGATAACCATTAAAATAAATAATTTCGTTCAGATATTTTCAAAACATCTTAATTAATAAAAAAGAATTATGAAAAGTAAACTTACAAACTATCGCACAACCATGATGCTCAATGGATTTATCGCATTGCTTTTTGGATTGGTTGCTTTGTTTTTACCAAAAGAAATCCTGCTCCTGGTGATTGTCTATTTTGGGATTTTATTAATAATTGCCGGAGCCATTGGGTTTTTGATGGTACTTTCGAACATGAAAAAGAACCGGCCTTACCTTTACCTCCTCACAAGTTCGATTGTTTTGTTCCTGGTCGGAATTTTCATTGCCTTTTACACACGAAAAAGCCTGATGATTTTTGCTATGATTATTGGCGTTTGGGCTATCCTGTTGGGAATTGGCGAGTTGATCATTGCACTGAGTATGATGACCAAAGGCAAAAACAGAAACGTTTTTCTCCTGAACAGCCTGCTTACCCTTGTTTTTGGTATTATACTTTTTTTCAACCCTTTTGAAACAGTAGTGGCACTCGTATTCCTGATTGGTGCACTGGCATTGATCCATGGTGCTGTATTGATTTATTACTCAATTAATCTGGGAGCACTTGAAAAGAAAGAGGTATAAAAATTCTCCGGATGAATTTCCATTTTTGTAATTAGAGAAAAATCAGGGATTGGTATTTTATAGATGATGTAAAGCCGGTGGCTTGCGAATTTTTTATTCCTGATTTATAATATGATAACGATTTAATAAACAAAATTGAATGGCTGAAGACAACAAAATTATTTTTTCGATGATGGGTGTGGGCAAGATTTTTCCACCCAATAAACAGGTTTTAAAAGACATTTACCTTTCCTTTTTTTATGGTGCCAAAATTGGGATAATCGGTTTAAACGGCAGTGGAAAGTCCTCCTTGTTGAAAATCATAGCAGGTACTGATCCTTCTTATCTTGGAAAAATTACATTTTCACCGGGTTATGAGGTTGGAATGCTCGAACAGGAGCCACATCTGGATGAAACGAAAACCGTGCGTGAAATTGTGGAAGAAGGCGTGCAGGATGTAGTGGATTTGCTCAAGGAATATGAAGATGTGAATCTGAAATTTGTTGAACCGATGAGTGATGATGAGATGAATGCTCTGATAGAAAAACAGGGAAAACTCACCGAACTCATCGATCAGAAAGATGCCTGGCAACTCGATTCAAAACTCGAACGGGCGATGGATGCACTCCGATGCCCTGAAGGAAACACTCCTGTGAAAGTCCTTTCGGGAGGTGAGCGCCGCCGGGTGGCGTTGTGCCGGATTTTGCTCAAAGAACCCGACATTCTCCTCCTTGATGAGCCTACCAACCACCTTGATGCTGAGTCGGTGGAATGGCTCGAACTTCACCTGAAACAATACAAGGGAACCGTAATTGCCGTAACCCACGACCGGTATTTTCTGGATAATGTGGCTGGCTGGATTTTGGAACTCGACCGGGGTGAAGGAATTCCCTGGAAAGGAAATTATTCTTCGTGGCTCGAACAAAAATCAAATCGCCTTGCCCAGGAAGAAAAGACAGAGAGTAAGCGCCGCAAAACGCTGGAACGCGAACTGGAATGGGTCCGAATGTCGCCCAAAGCCCGCCATGCCAAGGGAAAAGCCAGGTTGTCGGCTTACGAAAAATTGCTCGATCAGGACGTGAAGCAAAAAGAAGAACGCCTCGAAATATTTATTCCCAACGGCCCCAGGTTGGGCAATAATGTGATAGAGGTTGTGGATGTAAGCAAATCTTTTGACGAAAAATTGCTATTCGAACATTTGAATTTTATACTCCCACCTGCAGGAATTGTGGGTGTGATTGGACCAAATGGAGCCGGGAAAACAACTCTTTTCAGGATGATTATGCAGATGGAAAAACCGGACAACGGGGATTTCAAAGTAGGAGAAACAGTAAAAATCGGTTACATCGATCAGTCGCATGCCGGGATTGATCCCGAAAAAACCGTATGGCAAACCATTTCAGGAGGGCATGACATTATTCAGTTGGGCAACCGTCAGATGAATTCGAGGGCGTATGTGGCACGTTTTAATTTTACCGGTGCCGACCAGGAAAAGAAAACGGCCGTGCTTTCGGGTGGTGAGCGAAACAGGCTGCACCTGGCGCTTACGCTGAAACAGGAAGCCAATGTTCTCCTCCTTGATGAGCCTACCAACGATATCGATGTCAACACCCTGCGTGCGCTGGAAGAAGGATTGGAAAACTTTGCCGGATGTGCCGTTGTTATTTCCCACGACCGATGGTTCCTCGACCGTATTGCCACGCATATCCTTGCTTTTGAAGGGAATTCGGAAGTGTATTATTTTGAAGGCAGTTACTCGGAATACGAGGAAAATAAAAAGAAACGGCTTGGTGATGAGGGGCCAAAGAGGATTAAATACAAAAAACTAAA
>Ga0172371_10011534_pt1 | contig 11773 bp, 8 predicted proteins | sample Lak12m_FD_114543 | JGI IMG/M metagenome (GOLD analysis project Ga0172371, IMG submission 114543) | Freshwater microbial communities from Kabuno Bay, South-Kivu, Congo - kab_022012_12m | ecosystem: Environmental > Aquatic > Freshwater > Lake | place: Democratic Republic of the Congo: South-Kivu...
CTTGGAGCCTCTTTCTTGTTCTGGGGTGGGTGGAGACGATGATGGGGTACCCATACTTCTCGGCCAGCGCGTTGAGGGTCTCCAGTATCCTTGTGAGGTTCTCCGAGTTGTCCACATTCTCCTCCCGGTGGGCGCTCACCAGGAAGTACTCGCCTGGTTTCAGGCCGAGCTCGTCGAGTATCCTGGACGCGCCTATCTTCTCCTCATAGTGTTTAAGGACCTCGTACATGGGTGAGCCTGTGAGGATGATTCGGCGGTGGGGGAGGCCCTCGGCGAGGAGGTGGCGTCGGGCGTGCTCCGTGTAGACGAGGTTGAAGTCGGCTATGTGGTCGATGATGCGGCGGTTGGTCTCCTCGGGGACGTTGGCGTCGAAGCACCTGTTGCCGGCCTCCATGTGGTAGAGGGGGATCTTCATGCGCTTGGCCATGATGCCGGCGAGGCTGCTGTTGGTGTCGCCGAGGATGAGGACTGCGTCCGGGTTCTCCTCCCTGAGCACCTTCTCGCTCTTGGCGATGATGCCTCCTAGGGCGGAGCCGAGGCTGCCTGTGTCCACCTCGAGGAAGTGGTCGGGCCTCCTGATGCCCAGCTCCTCGAAGAATATCTGGTTGAGCTCGTAGTCGTAGTTCTGGCCCGTGTGGACGACGACGTGGTCCAGGTGTTCATCTAGGAGCGCCATGACACGGCTGAGGCGGATGATCTCCGGCCTGGTGCCGAGGATGGTCACCACCTTGAGGCCGCTTTTCTTCATCTAATCTCCTCCTCAACTTTCTCGTAGAAGGTGTCGGGATCGTCTGGGTTGTAGAGTTCACTTGACCAGAACAGCATGTGTAGCTCATCGTCTCCTGTGTTGATCAGGTTATGGGTGTAGAGGATGGGTATATCCACGTATGATGGGTCCTCGCCGTCTAATTTGTATTTGACGATCTCCTCGGACCCGATTCTCCTCATCTGGACCAGCGCTTTGCCCTTGATGATGCTGAAGCGCTCCACCTTTCTTCTGTGGTAATGGTTGCCTCTCTCGACGCTCGGCTTCGTGGATGAGTAGAAGGCCTGGCCCTGGTTCAGGGATCTCACCACCTCGAACAGGGCGCCTCTCTCGTCTGTATTCAGCTTGTAGGGGACGGGGTAGTGGCTTGGGTCTATGTAGGACCGGAATGTGTTGAAGAGGGACAGGTCGAACGGGTCAGCCAGGTCTGGGATCACGCCTTCTTCGAGGTACGTTTCCTTGAATCCCGTTAATTTGGATAATAGCTCACTGACCTTGATCTCTCTGGTGGCAGGGATAGGTAATTCGTCGGCCTCTTGCTTACTTCTGATGACCTCGTGTATTCTCTGGACTAGTTCACCCACATACAGCAGTCCGATGGGTTGATCAACGATTATCTTCGGCTCCTCGCCATGGGTCAGCTGGTGGCAGAATGTGGCTACCACGGAGTTGTAGAAGGGTTTGCAGAATGGCCCGTAGACGTTTGGTATGATGAGTCCCGTGAACGGGGCTCCGCTCCTCTGAGCCCACTTTGACATTATTTTTCTTGCCTTTTTCTTAGATTCTCCGTACGACGTGCCCCTGGTTTCGTGGGTTGTGGATGAGATAATCACGTGGGGCTTGTGATGAGTGTGCTCGAGGCTCGAAACAAGTTTCTCGGCTAGGCCCGTGTTGATCTTCAGGACTTCTTGATCCTGGCCTCTGTTCATTCCCGCCAGATGGATGACCGCGTCGCAGCGCTCAACGAAGCGATCCAGAGCGCCTTCTTCCTCGAAATAGCCTTTTTGGAAGGGGATTAGGGTCACGCCCTCCACTGTTCTCAGGTAGTTGTGGAGGTGTTGGCCGATGAAGCCCGATTGGCCCGTTATCCCTATGTTCAATTCACATCACTTGAGGCTCTGCTTCACCTCGTCCGTCGACAGTAGCAGTTTGACGGTCTCGTCTACGGACAGTCGCTGAGTGTTGTATGAAGTATAGCCCTCTACTGGAAGCTCGTTGTACTTTCCCGATGTGAAGAACGCGTCGTAGTTGATGGTTTCGAGGTTCTTGATCCTGTAGAAGGTGTGGTTTTCCTCGCACTTCATGAGCTCTTCCCGTGTGACGAGGGTCTCGTGCATCTTTTCCCCTTCGCGGACGCCTATTATTTTGATGCCTTTATCGTGGTTGTAGATGTTTATCATGGCCTGGGCTAGGTCGCCCATGGTGGCGGCGGGGGATTTCTTTACTAGGATATCGCCGTTCTCGCCGTACTGTATGGCGTAGAGGACAAGGTTGATGGCGACAGGTAAGGGAAGTAGGAAACGAGTCATTGTTGGATTCGTCACGGTTAACTCGGTATTATTTTGTATTTGATCTAGGAATAGAGGTAAAACTGAGCCTCTGGAGAACATGACATTTCCATATCGCACGCCACAGAAGACGGTGCCCCCGTCGGAGAACCTGGCCTTAGCGGCCATGGTCTTCTCCATAAGCGCTTTGGTCATCCCCATTGCGTTAATAGGGTACACGGCCTTGTCGGTGCTCAGAATGACAACTCTCTCTACGCCGGCCTCCTCGGCAGCATCCATCACGTTGTTCGATCCAAGAATATTCGTCTTGACGGCCTCCAGCGGGAAAAACTCACACGTGGGAACCTGTTTAAGTGCCGCAGCGTGGAAGACGATGTCTACGTCCTTCATGATGTTATGCACTGTTTCTCTGTCCCGCGTGTCTCCGATAATAAATCGTATCTTGCCGGATCTGAAACGGTTGCGCATGTCGTACTGCTTTTTTTCGTCCCTGCTGTAGACGATGATTTCCTTGGGGTCGTGGTTGCGGAAGAGTTCCTCCACCATCTGGTTACCGAAGGAGCCGGTGCCACCTGTGACTAGTAGCACCTTGTTTGTGAGTAGGTCTGGTTTAATGTTCATCGAGTAATCATCGAGGTATCAAGATATTAATCTAAGTATGTTAAATTATCGAGCAATATTCGACATATATTAGAGGCGGAGATATCTTCTTTAATATTGCATATCTAAATTCCAACATCAGACTGTATTTCATGATACTCTTCGTATTGACCAACTGAAAGATAGTCCTGAGGGCCCAGGGTCAGCAGTGCAGTGAACAGTAAAACTGGCTGAGTCTATAGTATCCACCCATATGAGACCAGGATGGTTTGTGGTTGCTGCAGTTGGTGTTAAAGTTATGTCATCGGCATCAGGGATATAGCTGCACCCGTGGGTGACAATTACGCTTACTGATCCACTGGAAATGCTTGAATGGCCACTGTTTTCAGTGACATATCCTTTGTTGTTATTGATTTGGTTGTTGGTCCCTGCTTCGCTTATTCCACTTAAATGATTACCAGCTACATTATTTCCCTCTATTATAGAGTAATCTACTGAACCGTCCATTTTAATGCCATAGGTTTGTGTTTTTATTTCTTGGTCATCATAGCAAAAATTTCCCCTAATTATCTTATAATCATTAACTATATATATACCTGGATTACCATCTATTTGACCATTGTTTTTACATGTATTACTATCTATTATAGAACGTAGCCCATAATCTAAAATACCAGCATAATCACAATTTGAGACTATGTTCCCTTTTATATGTATATCTTCAGAACCTGTATAAACTAGTATTCCATATGGACATTTACTTATTATGTTATTATTTATTTGTACTTTATCGCAAGCTGAGTTAAAGCAGATTCCCGCTATACTATATGCCACATACTCCACGTTGTAAATAATATTTGACTCCATTATTATGTTACTACAATTATTAAGTGCGATCCCTCTGACTCCAGCGTTTATTATCTGGTTACCATATATACGTGCCCCATTAATATTAGTCAGAGAAACAGCTGAATCGCTTCGAGAGTTATCAAAAATACAATTTGACACAATCGGATTGTTACCAGCGGTAATATAGACAGATGATTTATCATAATTCAGGTTGTTCATCCCACTGAAAAAACAATTATCAATACATGTGCCAATAGGTTCTAAGCCTCCACTAGTAAATTGATAAATATGATTCTGGTTATTGGGTGCCTCAAAAATGGAATCCACTATTATTGTATTTGTGGAGTCTTCTATTTTAATACTGTAGCAATTTTGTTCTTTAGCTGCATTATAATTATTTTTAACTAGTATCCACGATCCAGCGTACTGTATCCAAACACATGCATCATTACTACTAAATACGCATCCATCCATCTTACCGACAAGTGGAGAATTAGAATAGTCATCCTTTGTGCCACTTACATATACCCCCACATTTCCATGCGTGAATCTATTGTTAATTATATTAGCGAAGTGGCTTTTACCAGATATTTTTAATTGATAGTTACCTTTATACATACCTACATTATTTAATTCAAATTCTCCTGTATCAGCAACTGTAATGAGATCGTGGTTATTATCATCGCACTCAAAATCGATGTTTTTTACTCCACCCCGATAATATCCAAGCCCAGTGAAAGGTGAAGTAAAGGAAACGTATAAGTTCACAAATTTTACTAATCCGCCACCTTCAAATTCACTTGGCGCCTCTCCTTCGAAGTATATACGGCTATTTACTGTGATTACTTCATCGGATCCCGTATAAATACCTCGTTTAATGAAAATTTTTCCACCGTCATCGCCTAATTCATTAGTTACATCCTGTAAAAGAAATGAAGGATTGGTATTACTTGTTATGGCACCTGATGCCCCGTTTTTAGCATAATAATAACCATCAGCATCTGCCCAAATTAAATATGAATAAGGACATTGAGAGTATCCCAGCGTATCGAAAGAATTATTACTAGTCTCCATTGACGAGATTTTATATGTAGTTGTTGCTTGGCCAATAAAAGCACCAAGAACAGAACCGAACAAAACGCATATTATCGCAACAGTTACTAGATTTTTCTGGATCCAACTCTGTCCAATTATTTCTAATTCCTCCTCAAGTTATTATAGTATTATTAGTAAGGGAATCAAAAGAAGAACTCTCGAGAGAAACATTGGTATAAGCGTTTACCAGTTCATTCTCCCAAGCGAGTATAAGCAATTGGTAATGGAGTGCGCACCATATCGTTGATGGCATTATCATTCACATATATATTTAAGTATAAAACGTTAAAGGTTGATCGAGATAAACGCAAATATTTTAACTCTTATCACGCTCTAATATTTTTCATGTTTTTTATAAATTCATCTTTAACATAAATTTTTTGATTAATATTTTTTTATCATATTTCCTAGCGAATTCTGATAAATTTTCCTTATGTATTTTATTTGTTGTTTTAGTAATATTATAAATTGCATTTGATAATTCGTCTACATCTAAAGGCGGGGAAATTACGCCAAGTTTATATTTTTTTATCACTTTAGCTAGTAATGAGTCCTCAGATACTGTAGCGATAATAGGAAGATTACATGCAGCATATTCAAATAATTTTGTTGAAAGTGTATTTTTCCATATATCTTTTTTATCATAAGGTATAATTCCAACATCTCCCATATTAATAAGTTCTGCTATTTTATATCTATCTTTAATAACGCCATAAAAAACAATATTATTTAACATACCTAATTTTCTAGCAAATATTTTTAATTTATTAATTTCCCCACCACCAATAATCAATAATTTGTATTTCTTAGTATTGGTTTTTTTATTTAAATAAAATAAAGCAGTTACTAAAATATCCAATCTATAAGGTTCATAAACATAGCCTAGATATATTAATATTATTTCTTTATTATTAAATCCATATTTCATTCTTAATTTATTTTTAATATGAGGTTTAAAAATTAAAGTGTCCACTCCATCATATAAAATATATGTATTTCTGATGCCTCTTTCCTTTAGCTTTTGGTTTACATAGGGAGTAACAGGCATGATAAGATATAAATTATTATAAATATTTGTATATGTCTTTTTTAATATCCTTAAATAATTTTTAAACATTTTATTATTCAGTAAAAGATAATCTTCAAATTCGTCTCTATAATCTAATATTAATTTATATTTAAATAATTTAGACAAAATATAAAAAGGGATTAATTGATCATGGGGAGGTATTGAATAGATAACTACACTTGGTCTAATAAATATAAAATACATAAAAAGCACAATAAAAGAAGCGATAATATTAACGAGGAAAAAGATAGGATTTTCTATCATTAATATTGGTATTATATTATATATTTTAATCCCGTCGTTTAATAATATTTTTTTTATATTAAAAGAAGTTATACTAAATACAGATATGATGTCTACATTGTAACCTTTTTCTTTAAGTGTCTTTGCTATACTATAAATTCTCCACCATCCAGCTCCAAAATATGGACTAGGTAATCCAGAGAAAAACGTTATTTTCATTGACATTATGATAATAAACACATCCTTTTTTTATTTAAACAATGCTTTCATTAAGCTACTTAATAGACTAAATTTACAGCTCTGCTTTAATATGATAAAGGTAAATTTTTATAAACAGTGTCATAATGTAAATATTATGGATGCAAAAGAAATTTTTTCGCGTTTATTATCATTAAAGGAGTGATTATATGGCATTTATAAACGACTATGAAAAAACATATGACAAACTATCAATTATTAATCAATGTAATGACTACGGAAAATATTTATTATTACTATCCATAGCAAAACAATATAATCCTAAAAAAATATTGGATTTAGGGTGTGCAGAAGGGACATTTTCAATATTACTTTCATTAGAAGGATTTACTGTAACTGCATCAGATATATCAGAAGAGTATCTAATTAAGGCTAGAAAAAATGCGAAAAAAATCGATGCAAAAATTAATATTATTAAAGGTGATATTGAAAACGATATTAGCCAATTTAAAAATGAGACTTATGATTTTATTTTTTTAGGAGATACTATTGAACATTTTCGAAATACTTCTTCAGCCTTATTAAATATTAGAAATATACTTACAGATAATGGTATTCTTTTTATAACTACACCAAATGCTACATCTATAGCAAGGTTAATTCAATTATTTTTATTTAGAAGTAAAATTAAGAATTACTTTTCACATGATGTTTTATATGACCTGCATCTAAATTTATACGACTTAGATAGTTTAAATAAAATACTAGCTTTTACTGGGTTTAAAATAATAAAAATTCTAATTAAAAAAAGAATAAATAAAAAAAATATATATAATCCATTTAATAATATCATAATGTTTTTAGAAAAAAAATTCATTTATTTCTCATCGGAACTATTGTTATTATGTAAAAAAACACAACCATTAAATTACTTATCTCAAATTAATTCGTGGTCGAAACCAAATAAAAAATAATCTTATATATAATTAGTAATATATTTCATAATTATATTGTGGGTTTCTTCTATACTTACCTCGTCTGTTTTTATATATATAATTGATTTTTTGGGCGTGGTTTTATATGCTATATTCTTTAAAATTGAACGTTGCATTAAAATATATCTCATATTTTCATATTCATCTCTCCTATTAATATGACGTGTCTTCAATGACTCTAAATTTGCATCTAAAAAAATAACATGCCTTTCATTTATAGAATATAATAAACGCAATAACACATATACGTTTAAAGATAATTGAGTTGAAAATTCTGTAGACCTTAATATGTATTCATAATCAAGTAACAGGTTATGAATATAATCTTCAACAATGATAAAATGTCTAAATTTATATGGTAAATATATTTTAAATAAAAAATTCAATACAACATAAATCACATCTAATGTTAAAAACAATCCAAATGTTTTTCTAAAGACGCCGGGCTTTTTTTCCATTAACTGAATTAAAGGAGGTTTATATGGCTCATTTTTATTAATAACATTAACCAACAATAATTTTATAATTGGACCGATTAGTACCCCAGTCTTAAAATGTGGAATTCGAGTAGGAATACTATTTGTTCTCAATTCATTATTTAATAATTTTATTTGCGTTGATTTACCCGAACCCATTGGGCCAAGAAAGACAACTAAGACAGATCTTGACATTTTATACGTCAGGTTTTCTATATGCATAGATCATAGTATTCTTGTAATCTATTTTTACGGTAAACGAACTATTTTCAAGAAATTTAATAAGTTGAATGTAGTTATATTTTTCATGGGCATGATATTCTAGAGCAATTTGCATTATTTTATTTAAATAACGTCTTGGTGTTGAAAACAATATTTCATATTCAGCTCCCTCACAATCAAGCTTTAAATAATTTATAGTATTAATTTCGTTATTTATAAAAATACTTTTTAAATCAATGCATTTACATTCTATATATTTTTCTGAAACAGCATACATATTAGTAGCCTCCCACATATTTTTAAAAATATAAAATCTTTTATTTCCAACTTTTCCAGCTACGCCTATATTAAACAATCTAATTTTATTAGAAAAATCATTAATACTAATGTTATAAATTGCCAGTTTATAATTATTATATATTGGTTCATAACTAATTACTTGTGCTCCTTTTTTTGCAGCGAAAACAGAAAAAGTACCTATGTGAGCTCCAATATCAACCACAACATCATTTTCCTTAATAGACATTTCATCAGAAAAATATAATTTTTTTAAAAAAACTACCCATACTGCCCACGAGTCACCTAAAATTGGCCGTATTCTAATTTTTATATTATTTTGACGTAATAAATATATTAGATCTCTATCATATTTATAGTAATTTATTAAGAGTAAAATGTGAATAGGCCAATTTTTAAGACCGAACAAATAGTATAATTGGTTAATAACCGCATCAATAAAATTACTTATGATCTCATTTATCATTGTAAGTTCCTTATATTAATGAAATCAATCTTATTCATTTTTAATATTTTTACATCATAATCATTTAATAATTTAAAAGCATATTTACCTTCTATAGAAACATATTTATTAGTATTTAATATAATTGTTCTTTCTCCACTATTAAACACACCAAATAGTGATGAACTTAAGGTACCATTATTAATCATTATTTCTGGTTTAAAAAGTCTCAGGTGAATAGAACCACCAGGTGAAAAATATATTGAACCATTATTTATACATACATTAGTATTTATTCCCATATAATTAACAGTCATATTTACAGGAGTATTTTTAATACTTATTTTTATATATTCTAAAGATGGTGAAATTACTTGAATTATTCCATTATTGAAATCTGTTAAATAACCATTCTTCAATATAAGTGTGATATTATAAGGAGCTGAAAGAACAATTTTTTTTAGTATAACTTTTTTGTAATATATATTTTCATATCCATTTTTAATTGTTAAATCTCCATATAAATTGTCCTCTAAATATATATAATTAGAAAATATACTAATATTGCCTTTTAATATAATATCTGATAAAGTATAAAGATAATTATTCAATCCCATGAGTTTATATATATTAATTAAGGAGGGATATCCCAGTTTAAAAATATCATCAGGATAATCACAATGCAGTAAATTGTTTGATGCACTATTATTTAATGAATGAGAAAATATGTATACACTTCCATAGCTATTAGAATAATCAAGTTTAAAAAAATTCATAATAACTTCTAATGGATTCTCTGAGCCGTTCGCAATTTCTAACAAGTCCTCTTCAGTAATAAAAAGATGAGTTATCTCCAGCCTATTTAAGAATAGATAAACTTCATCAAGTGAATTGGTTTTGAATAAAATTTCCATAGGCCAAGATACATAAATACCATATTTATAATAAGCATATGCTTTATGAGTTGTTAAAGATGTTAATTGTCTGTAACTTTTTTGAGAATATGTGAGTATAACACTCCCATCAGGTAAATCATTAAGATGATTGAATATTTGTTTTTCGTCATTTGTCATTTGATACGATGTACTTTCACTATAGAAAAATTCTATTGAATATATATGTGAAATTACTGGAAGAAAAATCACAATCATAAAACAAAATAAAAATAAATTTCTTTTATAAAATATTTTTATAATTTAAATTAACTCCTCAATATCTTCATTGTTATAATAGTAGATAATGCGCTTAATGGAAAGTATGCATTCATAATAATTCTATTTGTAGTTACTTGTGTAAAATATTGTGGAATATAATAATTTAAAGTAGATAATAGACATATTGAAATTACCCATGAAAATAAATACCATGAACCAATTTTTTCATCATAATCACTAAATAATATTATCGGTATAGACAATATAGCTAATTGGATAATAGGCGTAAATTGTATAATATATATGTAATAAGGAAATATAGTTTCTTCATATATAACACCATTCATATTTTCTAATAAAAAGGATAGTGTAGTTATCATAGTTATAAAAATAGATAATATAATACAAATATTTTTTATCATTTCTATTTTGAATTTTTTAATAATTTTATCAAAAAAAATTTTAAAAATTTTTATTTTAATCATAAATATAAAAATTATTATGAAGATAGGAATCATTAATAAATGATAAATATTTATTCGATTATTCATTATAAAATATATATAAATATGATTAATAAAATTCATAAATAGATTATAGGATATAAAATCAAATAATAAAATATTTAGAAATGTAATAAGCATTATTATTATTAATTTGTATAAATATTTAATATTCGCCATAGAAAATATTATCATTGAAAAAAAACATATAATAATATTAAAAATATTATATGTATAAAAAGATGCAGATAATAATAAAGAACATAGAAATAAATATTTATAATTTATTATATCTGAGATAATAAACATGTAAAAATAACTTATGGTCATTAATAATAATATATTATTTAATGTTGACACAATCATAAAATGATTTGAAATCCAAGGCCAATTCTGTGTATTTGTCCTTAGAGCCCATAATACATCCGAAGTATCGCTACTTAAATATAAATTAAAAAAATTAAAAATGCCAATAAAAGAATAGCCGCCAGTAAAAGATATTAATAAGGTATTAATAATACCTTTTTTAACATCGTGCAATAATTTATTTATAATTACATAACTTGATAAAGGTAACATAATGATAATAAATTGCAACCCTATATATGAATAAATAGAACCTATTCCAGTCAATAAAGAAGATAAAGCGATAAATACTTGAAACCATAAATAAGGAGTTGTGATATGTTGTTCAATATCCTCACTATTAATAAATATATTTGAGACACTTAAATAATCAGCTACATCTCCACTTAAATTAGTGCTACCTAAATCTGAAAAAATTGTAATGAGGTAAGAAGAGGACATCACAACTATGCATATAATAAATAATACATTATACTCCCCATTATGCTGCATTTTTGTGTTATGAATGTTTATAGTGTTAATTGGCATCTTAATCAAACGTTTAAATAATAATAACAAAATTACTACGATCCAAACAGCAAATATAAATGTACTTAAAGATAAAATATAAAACCTTTTTAAAAAAATACCTATTAATATATTCACTACATAACTATTTATTATAGTCATTATTATTTTCTCTTCTAATAATTTAATATCCATATAATCACATAATATTAGTCCTGGAAATACAGTTAATATAAAATAACCAGATATTATTCTTATAATATTTAAAATATTCAAGTTTGAAAAGAAATCAACAGGAGATATGATTTCATTTTTTATAGTAGGAACTATTATAATAATTAGACTAAATATTATACTAATGAGATAGTATTTTTTTCTTAATTCAACCATAACACCTTTTATTTTATATATATTCTCATTTATTAATGAGTTTATATTTAAATATAGTAATACGACAGCTATATAACTGAATATAAAAAA
>Ga0172371_10011535_pt1 | contig 11773 bp, 8 predicted proteins | sample Lak12m_FD_114543 | JGI IMG/M metagenome (GOLD analysis project Ga0172371, IMG submission 114543) | Freshwater microbial communities from Kabuno Bay, South-Kivu, Congo - kab_022012_12m | ecosystem: Environmental > Aquatic > Freshwater > Lake | place: Democratic Republic of the Congo: South-Kivu...
ACAACCGATTACGTTATTTGGGAATAACCGTTTGAAAAATATTTTGATTTCAATAGTTCCTGCTTTAGTTTTTACAATAATTGGGATTCATAAAAACGGCAGCATCAATGAACATTTCTACGCGCTTGCATTTTCTTTTATAGCGCTTCTCTACGCGCTCTCGGAAGAAATATTTTGGAGAGGTTACTTGCTTGACGCTTTACGCCCGTTACATAAAATTAAGTATAGCTTGACAATTGGGGTCTTGTGGTGGGCTTGGCATTTTAGGTTTAACACGCAGTTTGACGTTACCTGGTTTTTACTTATTTGTCTTGTCAGCTCTTTTTTATTATGCCAGTTTGCTAACGAAACGAAATCATATTTAACAGCGGCGGGGCTTCATTCGTTAATCATTCTTACAACTTCAGAAGGCGAAATGACACAAACTAAAATTATTGGTTTTTGTATCTCAATTATACTCTGGGTAAGTATTGGGAAAATTTGGAGAACAAAAATTGTAAGATGAGAACTATGAATAACTATCAAGAATAAGACACGTTTGGCGACATGATGGTTTGAAATAAATATTTCGAAAGAGTTTTGGAATTAATAAAGAGATTTTATAAGTTTCTGCCCGCTACAAAAATAAATACCAAACCCCGGAAATTTCTTCCCGGGGATTTGGATTTTTTGCATCAGTTGGACGCGGGTTCTGTGGTTAGTTTCACATTGGCTTTCACGCGAGGTCTGCTTTTATGTGGAACAAGCCCGAAATCCGCTACAACTTGATTTTTTTTACCATAGAATCCATAGAGCATGGTGTTGTTGTTTGACGCCATCTCCTGAACGTTACGGTACTTTTCTACGTATTCATCATACTTCATGCGTGCAACATTTTCCGCGGCTTCGTAGGCTATACGGAGCGCTTCTAAATCTGCATGATTCTGACGTATGTCGGTTTCCTTTATTGACGTTGGGAATCCTTCTTCAGCGCTATGTGTTTTTACGCCTTCGGCAAGTTTATCCAACTGCAACTGGAAATCTGAATACGTTCGGATTTTTACATTACTCATTACTTTTCACCTCCTTTCAGAGAATTTATAGGGTTGGGGATTTAGTTAATTAAAAAGTAAGATTCTTAAATCCACTATATTTCTTAAGAAGCTGAAAGATTTGAGCATACGTTATCCGTGCCATTATGTAAAGAACGCTTTGGGGTATTGTATCCAGCCTGGTGATACTTTTTATGAATGAGATTTTTTATTTATCCCAAAGTTACTTCTCTAATGTAAAAACATTTTCATTACTCTCAAAGAGAAAAAGTGTCGAAAAAAATAAATTTTTTTCCCCGATTATTTTAATGAACAATTACTTACATTTATTCTCTTACTTCATTTTCTATCCGTAATGATGCTAAAATTTGCTTTTACACGTAGCTCTTTTACTTACTCCTTTATGGGAAAAATGATAATAACTAAAAAAAAATCGCTCGCCAGTAAAACTGTTTTTTCCCGAAAAATCTGTAATTTGCCTGTAATACAGAAAGTTTTAACCCAAAGACAAAAACAAATGGTGAGCATTTTTTACAACGAAAACGTCGCTCTGCGGTGAGATGAGAAATCTTCGTTTTGCAAAATACGCAGCTATTGGTTACAGAAATTGCTTGAAGGATACAATTCGGAAAATAAGTAAGACTCACTCACCCAACAAATTCTGTAAGATTAAAAGTTTTAAATAAAATAATCGTTATACAATTATGAGAAGAAGCAAGAAACATATTTTCCTTTCGTTTGTTGGTTCAAACGATATTGGGAAATTAGCCGGACCTACTGACGGCGCAATTTTAACCGCGTTATCGTCAAAGAAGTTTACCGATGTGTATTTGCTTTGGAATGATGGAAAAGGGAAAAGTGGTTCATTTAAAGAGATTGCCGAATATCTTCAGAACGAAATTCTTAAAAGAAATTATGCGGAACGTGTTACACTCGTACAGTTTTTACTTGATGATGTCGCCGATCATAACAAAGTATATCCGGCTTTAAAGTCTTTTTGTGATACTCTTAATAAAGAAAAGTCATGCGTCTATACTGCCGGGATTTCTTCCGGAACACCTTCCATGCAAGTAAGCTGGATTTTACTTGCGGAATCAGGTGACTTTTCTTCTGCAAATCCTTTAACCTTAATTCGCAGTATCGAGCCGAAGTTCAGCAATAAAAAAATTGTGGAAGTAAAACTCGATACCACCTTGCCACGGATTATTGGAATGCAAAACCAAATTGAATCGCTTCAATCAGAAAACAAAAAACTGACTAAAGAAAAATTAGATTTGTTCCCGATGGTAAACCTATCAATTTCAAAAGGTATGGTTACTGTCGGCGAAAAAGAACTTGCTCTTTCTCCAATTCTTTTTTGCTATTACCGTTATTTTTTGCTGCGCGCAAAAGATGAACAAGAGTTTGAACGTTTTTCAATTTATGGAACAAGCGTTTACTTTGTAAAATCAATCTATAAATTCCATGAAGAATCTTATAAAGACTCTGACGTAGCAAGAGAAGAAATGAGAAAAATGATTAAGGATGGGCACGGAATCAGCAAAGAGACATTTCTAAGTAATATTTCTAAAATTAAATCTGCCGTAAAAAAAACAGTAACTGCTGCATCACTCATTCAATATTATATGATAAGTGCGCAAGGGAAACGGCATGCCACAACTTATGGTATGTTGCTGCCAAAAGAAAAAATTAGTATCGAAAAATAGTTTTCGAGCGAAGGAACCTTTAATCCGAAAACAATAAATCATTATTTAGCTTATCTCCGTAAGCGCTTACCTATTTAAAATTTCCTCTGTGCTACTCATACTTATAAACATTGCTGCAACGTTGCGGGAAGAATAACATGGACATGCCTGCTTATTTTTGGATTGTAATTATTTGTAAGAAAGTAAGAAATGTTTCGTTATCAAGTTTATAAGTCGCTGCGTGCGGGGTAAACAGATATCATTTTTTTTCTGGCTTATCTATCGAAGTACTGTTTGCTATAATTACCGGAGTTCCTTTTGAGTTTATTATAATAGTTATTAATCACGAAATAAAAATTGGAATTGTAACATGGAAAATCAGAAACAAATTGTTAATAAAAGTAAAGTGTAGAAAGAATAATCATTAACTATTTTAGTTTTTTATCTGCTTACGTATAAGTATGAACAAATCAAAATATTATTTTGCATAGGGTGAGTTAATTAGTATTTTTATATTAATGATTTTAGTGGCGTTATACATCTGCAATAACAGTATTATAGGTAAACAATAAAGCTTAGCATCATTAGGTAGTTATTTTTTTATGAAATGGAATAAATCAAAAATATTAACTTCTGAAGGGAAAGAGGTCGAAGCCCAGTCGCCTGTTATTATTTCTGCAAGCCGATCTACGGATATTCCAGCATTTTATTCTGATTGGTTTGTTGAAAGACTTGTTAAAGGTTATGTTAAATGGAAAAACCCTTTTAATGGGAAATATTTATACATATCACTGAAAGATACTAGATTAGTTGTCTTTTGGTCAAAAAATCCCAAACCTTTGCTTAAACATTTGGATAATATCAAATCTTTTATTCCCAATTACTATTTCCAATTTACATTAAACGACTATCAAAATGAAAAACTTGAAATAGGGGTTCCTTCACTTGAAAAGCGAATCGAAACCTTTATAGAATTATCTGAAAAAATTGGTAAAGATAAAGTTATTTGGCGCTTTGATCCTTTAATACTTACGTCAGAAATTAACTTAGATATTTTACTTAAAAGAATACAAACTATTGGGGAGCAGTTAAAAAATTATACAAATAAATTGGTGTTTAGTTTTGCTGATATTAAAATATATCGAAAAGTCCAAATTAATTTAAAGAAACAGAATGTCCATTATCTTGAATTTAATGAACGTTTGATGAATGAATTTGCAGATGGAGTACAGAAATTAAATAATAATTGGAACTTAGAAATAGCCACTTGTGCTGAAAAAATTGCTCTTGAAAAATTTAATATAAAACATAACAAATGTATTGATGACGATTTAATCATTCGTCTATTCAATAATGATTCAGTTTTAATGAATCATTTAGGCGTTAAGATTAATCAGCCGGATATGTTTAGCTCAGGACCTAACTATGTTAAACTAACTGATAATAAAGATAAAGGACAAAGAGAGTTTTGCGGCTGTATTATAAGTAAAGATATTGGCGAATATAACACTTGTCCGCATCTATGTGAATATTGTTATGCTAATGCATCAAAAGAAATTGCAATTAATAATTGGAAAAAACATAAACTAAATCCAAATAGTGAAATGATTATAGGAGGATAAATTTTGGCTGAGTACTACTTCAAACTACCAAACTACGAGCAGTTAACTACTGTTCAGCAAAAAGCAGTTACAGATAAAAACCCAATTGCATTATCTGGTGGTCCTGGCACAGGTAAAAGTGTCGTGTCTGTTTGGCGACATATTATAAATCATGCAAAAGAAAAGAAAACAAAAAGTCAGCTGTTAACGTTTACTACTTCTTTAGCTTATTACCTTAAAAAATGTTGTGAAACTATCAGTGATGATGCTGCGCAATATGTAACCTCTTCGAAAAATTGGCGCTACAATTGTGCTGCTGTTATGGACGAAATAATCCACGATGAAGCACAAGACTTACCACTAGAATTTAACCAATGGCTAAAAAGATACAGCAATAATATTTCTTATGGGGCAGATGATCAGCAATTAATAACTGCGTATGCAAGAAAACTTGATGGAAGTTTTGATATCAGTAAATGTTCACCCGAACAAAATCTTCGTAATGAATTTAATAAGAATTCGTTATATCAGTTGCCTAAAAATTATAGAAATACAAAAAGAATAGTACAATTTGCAAAACAAGTATTCCCAAAAGCCTCTATACCATTCCAATTTATCGAAAGCTGTGATGTTTTAGGGGAATATCCTCGTTTCTTAATTTCCGGCGGTAGCAGTAAGAAACAAGACGGTGCCATTATAGAAATTATTAAACAATTTATTTTAAATAAAGATATTAATATTGCTATCCTAGTTCCATTTGCAACGCCAAATAACTTAGCTGGATTAAATTCTACTGCAGATTATTATTACCAATTGTTAAAATCAAATAATTTTGAGTGTGCAATTCAGACAAATAGAATGAATGGTTGTTCTGAAATAAAAAATCTTCATATTACTACATTCAATTCAGCAAAAGGCTTGGAATTTGATGTTGTAATAATCCCTAATTTCCATCTTGTTAATGTCCAATTTCAGGTAATTGATTGGCGGGACTATTATGTCGGCGTTACCAGAACCAGAAGAAATCTTTATTTAATTAGTGATGATGAAATGCCTATTTTAGCTAGTGAAGGAACTAACAAAGTGGTTGATAAGGAAAGGTTATAATGGAAACTAACTACTATTTCCCGATTGATTCAAGTAATCTTCCGCACTATTTCGGGAGTGCTTGTATTAAACCTAGTAAGTATTTTAAAAATAGAAATGAAGATATTCAGAATAACTATAACGAATATCTACTTATTACCTCAAAAATGGGAACTAATCAAACCGACTGTTCTTTAGAGCTCGTTCTGACCGCAGAGGAAGAAAAAAATCTGATTCCTATTAATGCTGAAAGGGGTATTTTTTTATTTAATAAACCATTACCAATTACAAGAGTAAAATCAATTTACTTTAATGATGAAGAAGTTAAAGATCGCATCATAACTGCTATTAATGTAGGCACTGCGTTTATCCCTCCGATTGAAGTAAAAGTTATTCAAAAAATGGAATCGGTCGAATTTTCAGCTCTTACTTTGCCCACAGAAGCCAAGTCTTTAGATTTGTCTGAACAAATAAAAAAATATGATCGAATTTTAGGCGGTTTCGCGCTGATGCGACTTGGCGGTGAAGAATATATGAACTACTCAACGAATTATTTCTCTACTTTGTCCTTTTTCAATTCCGTTGTTGCAACTGAATTATCTAACTTAAATAAAAATATTAACCCTATTTATCATGACATTTTTGTTGGGAAGGAAAAGTTTAAAAAATTATTTCATTATTTAAATAAAGAAATTACTGAAAGCGATTTAGAACAGTTGGCTAGCGAAGAAAAACAAAAAGTCAATAAAAATAAGACTACCGGTTTAATCGATATAAGTTTATTGAACCATGCTACATACGTTTTAGCTGTTCTTTATACGTATGGCGCTGGAGAAGAAGCAAGGAGAAAAAAAATTGATGGTTTGATTGCAAATAATTTTAAAGGAGAAATAAAACCGGATAAATCGGAAATTATTTCACTGTGTTACGGATTAAATAGAGGTTATTCAATCTTTTCAAATAAATACAAAGTTTCCGGTGTTGAAAAAATTGTAAAATTTAAATTAGATAGTCAATTAGACTATTATACAATCGAAAGTATTTATCAATTTACTTTCAATGAAATAAATCAAGGTGGTGAATTCCCGTACTTAGATAAATGGTGTCCAAAACTCGCCGAACCCAAAAGGATTAGAAAAAATGAGTATTTAATTTTGGACGAACTTATTATTGGCGAGATAATTAAAGTTGGTTCAGCTAAGTGGTGGTCTAATTTTTTGCTAGAATTTTTCCAGAAAGAACATGCACACTTATTTAAATCGTCCCTTGAGAAATTCTTTAATAAAATCAATTCAGATATACGTGATGAGATGCAGGAAGAATTCGATAGTAAAAATGATGAAATACAAAATCTTCAAAATGAAAATAAAAAAAATGAATTAATGATAGGTGAGCGCTACAGACAACAACAAAAAGAAATTGAATTTTTAAAGGAAATGAACGCTAAGCTTAATTTAGAATATACAAACCTTCGAAAGGAATTAGAAAACAATAAGCAATTTTCCAATAGTTTAAATGAACCGAAAATAAGATATGCGGATAAGGTTGAAAAGATAGAAAAGAAAAAAACAAAATTTAAAAAAGGAGAATTACCGAAGGTAACTGACAGCTCCTCAAATAAGCAAAAAATCAAAGACGAAAAAACAAGGAGCAAAGAATTGAATTCTAACTCAACCTTACCTTTTAAAGAAACTAATAGTTAGTAAAATGCGATTATTTGAAGAACTCATTGCTGTTTCAAATTCGGTAGAAGATTTAGAACGTTTTTTGTATGATAACATGCGAAAAATATATGATTTCTATGATAGCAGTTATTCTACCATATCTGAATCGAAAGAGTCTATTAAAACCTTCTTACAGCTTAAAAGAGATTTACTTGAAAATATTAATTACACAACAATACAGAATAAGGCTTTTATTTCGATATTGTTCGATCTTTGTGAACGTTTCGGCTTAATTGAAACTGTTGCAATTGAGAATACTCTACAGAAACGGGAAATATATTTAGGTAAACGAAGAGAAGCCGCTAAATTATTTCTTCTTCAGATACGAGATAATGATGACTATTTAAATAGATTTGAGGATATTTGTAAAAATTTAGATTGTGCAATTCAAACCGAAGAAGATAATAGTAAGATGTCATTAGTAACTTTTGCAAATTATTTTGCAAAGGTAGTTTTAGATACTTCAGAGCCTTACATATTAGCTTTAAAAAGTAAAATAGTATCCGCTCAACAAAACATTTCTTATAGTTTTATCAATCATGCAGTTATTTTACGCATTATTTCTGTAGATACTTCAAATAATTTCTCTGCATATAAGCAAATTCAAAATATTATTGAAGAGTTCTTAGGGCGCTTAGATGAAATTATCAAGTCCGATGTTGAGGCAAAGGCCTCTTTGCTCATTGAAAAAGATTCAGACTATTCAAAACAAATTGTTTCAGTTCCAAAATCATTTAAAGCAGTTCGTCAAATTTCTGTCAACAGTTTTCAAGAATTCTCTGAGAGCGATAAAAATATTATTTACAACTCTTTAGCAAGAGGTGTAATTATTATTACTAATGAAGCACAAATGTACTCATATATGAATAGCTTTGGGAATATTCATTATGCAAAAATCTTGTCGGCTTTAAAATATGTAAACATGAGTGGGTTAAAGGGTGAAATTGAATTATTTGATTGGGGATGCGGTCAAAGCATAGCTTCAATTACTTTTTTAGAACATTTAACAAACCATTCTTTAGATATTAGTTCGGTAAAAAATATTACTTTAATTGAACCATCGTTGAATAGTATAAAAAGAGCCGCACTACATGTTCGTCATTTTCACAATACTGTTGCTATCAAAACAATAAACAAATCATTTAATTCTCTAGCAGCTAATGATGTTAAAAGTAATCCAACAAGCATTAAAATTCATTTCTTATCAAACGTACTCGATATGGATGAAGCTGTATTTTCTATGACAAATCTTATTAATTTGATTGAAAAAACACAAAAAGGCATAAACTATTTTATTTGCGCTAGCCCCTACATTACTGATATCAAAACTGATAGAGTAGATAGTTTCAAAAGACATTTTAAAAGCAAAAATTCAACTTTTAATCCGTTAGGTGAAGAAACTGAAATGGGTAAACTGGGGAATACGTATTGGCAGTGTAATCATCATTTTAAAGGGAACGCTATTCATAATTCAAACCATAGCTACTGTAGAGGTTCAAACAAATGGTCAAAAGTAATTCGTGTTTTTAGTACAATTTTATAGTCCCATATCAATACCGCAAGCTATAATATTATTGTTTCGTTTTTAACATTGCTGCAACGTTGCTGAAAGATTATCTAAGTGTATGTTACTTATATTTGAAATAAAAAAGTAAAAAATTATGAATGCCAAAGAACAAGTTAATAACGATGAATTAAGAGACAAATTGGTCTCTTACTTATTAGAGAAAAATGCTCCGGTATGGGATACGGATTTTGAGGAACATTTTAAGATAAGTAAAAATGAAGTACACAAGCTTCTATCGAGGTATAAGATAGCCTCTCATGAATACCCAGATGTACCTAACAGTATTATTCTGAAAAGTGATACAGATGAATTAGATAGTCGTTTTAGCCCAGTTATTACTCAAGTTGAATTGGAAAAGCTGTTAGTTACTGATGAATTATTTATGCACCCAATTCCTCTTAATAATTTTCTCTTTAAGGAAATTTGTTTTATACTGGATGAAGGCGAGGTTGCAATTGCAAAGTCTCAAATTATAGAAAAAGCTGAAAAGAGTTTTATTAACTATTATGGATTGCCATCCGTTGGCAAAACCAATCCTTATGGGTTAGAAATATTGGGCGTTTTCCCTGAAACTATTAATAACATAATTTTAAAGAATTACGAAATATTTTATATTCACGTGAATATGAGCAAGTCCGGTGAAGATAAAATAGGACTGCGAAAATGGAAAAATTCTATAATTGGCGAAACTTATTCCCGTTTTGAATATGCTGTTCTTAATGTCTTTAGAAAAAAACAGACAAGTGAGTTGGAAGTAAAAGACCTTGATTTCCGGTTAAACCGGCTTCGCTTCAGTTTTGATGTTCCAAAGCCGATAAGTGAAGAATATGTTATGCAAATGATTGAAGCGGGTTCTGAAATATTTACTTATGATAAAGAAAAAAGAAATCTCATCTTAAAGAGTGATATGGCAAGGATCAAGGGGAAATTGTTCGAACAAACCTTTTCTGTTGCGGAAGTAGAAAATTATTTGGTTGATTCTAATTCCGGCGCTTCGGGTAAAGAATTTTCTATGGATAGGATTGAAGTTGATTCTAGAATATTTATAAATGCAAGTCACTTCGTAAGGGATGTAGATAATATGTCTTTCCCCGATGCTTCGGGGGTAGCTGCTTTTCATTACAGCGGTGAAAATTTTCCTCTTGAAGGAGCAAAAGAATACGTCAGGTTAAGACCCATAGTCTATCTATTAAACATGCATGCAAATGAGAATCTTTTTAAGTCAATTTTAAATTATGATAAACCGGCTGGCTCTGAATTTTTACAAGGGCTTAAAGCAATTTTACCACCCCAAACAGACTTAAAAGAATGGGTTGCCGCTAATATTAGCGTCTCTTTTTATTTAGAATATTTAGAGAATTGGAAAGAGTCGGAGTATCTGCATAAATTATGTATTGCAGAGCTTTCCCCCGTATTAAATTTAAAAAATAATCTTGGTAATTTATTCAGAATTACTTTAGAGAATAAAATTGCCGCGTTAAAAAAGAAAGTTTAATTAGACGAGGCAGTTTTGGAAACAAATGAATTGCAAAATCTGAAAAAAAAATACGAAGATTTAGAAAAAGAGTATAAAGCGCTTCTTCAGCAGTCAAAAGCTAAAGAAGAAAGCATGAATTATGTAATGAGGGACATCAGAGAAGAGTATGAAAAGTATCAAAATCCGGTGCTTAAAGAACAATCTCTTAAAACTCAATTATTCACTTGGCAAAAGATCGTTGATGAAATGGCGCACTCTATCAATACTGATGTGTATGTTGCGGTGTCTAATCTTGAAAAGCATAAAGACTTGCCCCGCGTAAAGAAAGCCTATTATCACACTAAACAAATCCGCGATTTAACAAATCTTTTAATGTGGTACATTAAAAGAGATGAAGTTCCTTTGTCGGGTGAAATGACAGAAGTAAATCTGCATGAAGTCCTTCAAACACAATTAGAGACCATTAAAGACGGCATTAGCACGCTTCGTCTTTCTGCCGATGAACACGAGGAAAATATACTTAAAATGGAAGTTCCTTTTACCGTTGAAGGCGAACCAATAATTTTTATCAATACGGAATTAAAAGAAGTGGTTGGTTTACTTACTAAAGACATTTTGCGGAATGCCCTTAAAAACACTCAAGAAGAAAATCCTTATGTTTCTATTTCCATAACCGAACAGGAAAATTCAATAAACGTTTCGATTATCAATAATATTTCTATCAGTAAAGAATATGCCGATTGGTTCAATAATAAAACTGTTGAAGAGCCGGTGAATATCTCCAAATCAATGAAAGTTGGGCTGAGAGTAATTAAAATGTGGATTGATTTATTTTCGCTGCAAGTCTCGCTTATTCCCGACGTACAACAAAAGACTACAACCGCTCAATTAATTTTTCCGAAAAAGGTGGTTTATGAAAAACATTAATATTTTAATTGCCGAAGATACAAAAGAAGCGCGCGATCTTATTGTAGAAGGCTTACAAGAATACGCGCAGAAAAAATTCGGCGATGTAAATTATTTTACTATCACTAAAGCAGACAGCTACCACAAAGCACTACTTACAATTAATGAAAGCGGCAGAAAAAATTCCTACTATGATATTTTCTTTGCAGATATAGATTTTACCGAAGATAACAAAGGAGGAGAAAAAGATTCCGGTTTTAATTTGATTGAAAAATCATTTGAAGTTTGTCCGGTTACCATAATCTGTACCTATTCCGGTCAGTTTAGAGCGAAAGAATTATGGACTAAATATCAAGAGTTTGTTCAAAAAGGTTTAATTGTTCACACGATGGATAAATCCCACGCAGAAGGTGGCGAGCAAAAGTGGATTGAAGAAAATATGGACAAGCTTTTAGATCAGCTTAACCGCGAACAATTTCTTTTTGATGTTTGGAAAAATCACGACAACATCCGCGCAAAACTCTCCGATATAAAATTTGACGATGATCAATTTGAAGACCTATCGAAAAAAAGCGCAATTACCGCTAATTTGGAATCAGCTTTGGTTTTGTTAAAAAGTAAAGATAAGTTCAACGAAGTTCCGTTAATCTATCGGTTGTTAATTTACCTTTACCACAACTCACTTGAAATCTTTTG
>Ga0172371_10011538_pt1 | contig 11770 bp, 11 predicted proteins | sample Lak12m_FD_114543 | JGI IMG/M metagenome (GOLD analysis project Ga0172371, IMG submission 114543) | Freshwater microbial communities from Kabuno Bay, South-Kivu, Congo - kab_022012_12m | ecosystem: Environmental > Aquatic > Freshwater > Lake | place: Democratic Republic of the Congo: South-Kivu...
CAGCAAGGCGATTTCTCATGTAATTTATTCATACACGAGAATTATCCCCAAAAACGTCAAAATTTACTATTACATTAGCTAATATTTTAAATATTTTTCCACATAATTAATTTAATCATCCCAAATATAGTAAATCTGTAAGATAGATAAAATTTATTTTTAGTTAGTTTGTTTTTAATTAGATTAAATTGATTAATATAAATAGGTAGTTAAATATTAAGTTTGTAGTTAATAAATTTTTTAATTTTATCGCATTATATTTTTAAAATAAGTTATAGTAAATTAAAATTGATTAATAGGCTGCTATTAGGTAGAGGGAAACAAAAATTAAAATTTATAGTTTATCTTAATTATTTTTTAAATCTCTAAAGGTTATTTAGGGTAATTTAGAATAAAAAATTTTAAGGTTTAAGTTGCTAGATTGATCTATTTTTAAGGTTAAAATTTTTTAAAGGTAATGATGTTTTAGTTGGAGAAATAAAATAAAAAATGATTATGTTATTTTAGTTTGTTGGTTGGGTTATTTTTTTATTAAATAAAAATTTAATTTTGTTCTGCGCAGAACAATTTATTAACAGGGAAGTAATTTAAGTCTACAATATTGTGGACTTAAAATAGTATTTTAGCTAATATTAAACAAATAATTCATTTTAATTTAATGTGGATAATCTGTGAGTATTTCTTAAAATTTTCTTAAAATTAAGTTAAAAAATAGATAAATTATAAATTTGCTTTTAGGTTTAAAACGCTTTATAATTAGTATAGAAATAAAAGTTTTAAAAACTCATTTTAATGAGAATATTTATTTTTACTAAATTTATGTATGATTTAATTATTATTGGAGCTGGTCCAGCTGGTATGACCGCTGGTATCTATGGTGTTCGTCGGGAAATGAAAACTTTAATTATTGGGCGTGATTTAGGGGGGCAATTAGTTTGGGCAAGGGAAATTGAAAATTATCCTGGTTTTGAAAAAATTACTAGTTTTGAGCTAATTAATAAAATTAAACAACAGGTAGTTAATTTTGGAGCAGAATTTAGAAATGACGAAGTTAAAAAAATTGAAAGAGACCCAGGGGGTCATTTTATTCTTTATACTAATCGAGAAACTTTTCAAGCTAAAACAATAATTATTGCTATGGGTCTTTCCCCGCGCCGCCTAGCAGTTCCTGGTGAGCAAGAATTTAATGGTCGAGGAGTTTCTTATTGCGCTAATTGTGATGGCCCATTTTATAAAGGAAAAACTGTGGCAATAATTGGTGGAGGCAATTCTGCTTTAGATGCAGCCGAAGTTTTATCTAAAATTGCTCAACAAGTTTATTTGATTCATCGTAGCGATAAATTGCGTGCTTTTGAGGTTTTAGTTGATGAAGTTAAAAATAGATCTAACATAAAAATGTTACTAGATACGGAAATAAGAAATATTATTGGTGACCAACAAGTTAAACAAATAGAAATTATTAATAATAAAACTAGCCAGGAAAGTATTATTGATGTTGATGGTATTTTTATTGAGATTGGACGAATTGCTAGCACAGATTTAGTGGCTGATTTTGTTGTTCGAAATGAACAAAATCAAATTGTTGTTAATAGTAAGGGGGAAACTAAAACCCCAGGGCTATTTGCGGCAGGTGATGTAACTGATAGTGAATTTAAACAGATTACTATTGCTATGGGGCAAGCAACTACCGCCGCTTTAAGTGCTTATCAATATTTACAGCTAAAAAACAAATAAGCTTTTCTAGCTACAAACAGATAAGTTTTGCTATAATATAATTATGTTAAAGAAAAAAATTAATTTAATAGCTGCTGACATGGGTTATGGTCATCAACGAGCCGCCTACCCTCTAATGGATTTAAGTGGTGGGGAAATTATTACTATTAATAATTATCCAGGTATTCCTGATTGGGAAAAGAAATATTGGGAGAAGAGTTTGCATTCCTATGAACAAATTTCTCGATTTAAAAAAATACCGCTTCTTGGTCAAGCTGTATTTGCCATTATGGATACTTTTCAAAAAATACAACCATTTTATCCTTTTCGTGACCTATCAGCTCCCACCGTTCAGCAAAAATATTTTTATAAATTTATTAAAAAGGGTTTAGGCCAGGATCTGATAAGCAAATTAAATCCTAGTGGATTACCTTTAGTAACCACTTTTTTTGTGGTTGCCTATATGGCTGAGTATCATAACTATCAAGGCGATATTTACTGTTTAATTTGTGACGCTGATGCTTCTCGCGCTTGGGCGCCTCTAGATCCAGTTAATAGTCGGATTAAATTTTTATTACCTAACGATAAAGTTAAAACACGATTTTTAATGTATGGTGTTAAAGAAAAAAATATTATCGTTACCGGATTTCCGTTACCCCTAGAAAATATTGGTAATAATAAAGAAATTATATTAAAAGATTTGGGGCGACGAATTATAGCATTGGATCCTAATAATGTTTATCGAAGCAAAGAAAAACCTTTACTTAAATCAATTACTTCTAATTTTTTAAAAAATCAAAAAGATACTCCAATCACTATTACTTTTGCTGTTGGTGGGGCAGGGGCCCAAAAAGAAATTGGTGCTATTCTTATTAAGAAATTAAAGCCAGAAATTAAGAATGGTAAAATTATTGTTAATTTAGTAGCTGGTAATCGATTAGAAGTTAAAAAATATTTTGAAGAAGAAATTAGTCGTTATCATTTACGATTGGGGCAAGGTGTATATATCATATTTGATCCTGACAAGATTAAATATTTTAAGAAATTTAATCAATGTTTACATCAAACCGATATTTTGTGGACCAAGCCGTCGGAGCTGTCTTTTTATTGTGCTTTAGGATTACCCATTATTATATCTACTCCGGTTGGTTCTCAGGAAGATTTTAATCGTGAATGGTTATTAAGTGTCGGGGCAGGTGTTGATAGTCTCGATCCTAATTTTGTTGATGAATGGCTACCTGATTTATTGGTTAATGGTCGTTTAGCTCGTGCTGCCATGGACGGATTTTTACAGGCAGAATCTTTAGGGACCTCTCATATTATTAATTTATTTAGTTAATGTTACCATATGTCGTGGTTTTTGGTAGCCGTCGGAGCTTATTTATTTTTAGCAGTTGCTAATTTATTAGATAAGTTTTTGGTTGATAATGTAGTTAAAAGCAGTCAGGCTTATGCTTTTATTGCTTGTATTTTAAGTTTAGTAGTTTTCTTAGCTGCTCCCTGGTTTTTGTCTTGGCCAGGATTTTTTTGGTTATTAATTAATTTAGCAGTTGGTTTTATCTTTGCTGTAGCTCTTTGGTTGCTATATGAGTCTTTGCGCCGCGACGAAGCTTCGCGTATTTTAGTCTTTATTGGTGGAATTACCCCGATTTTTTCAGTTATTTTGTCTATGGTGTTCTTTAAGGAGAGTTATTCTATTAATCAATGGGCTGGTATTATCACTCTTTTAGTTGGTATTTTTATCATTGCTTTTCTACCCCAACCTCGTAGTTTTTTGTCGCGGGTTTTAAGTAAATTAAAATTAACCCAAAACATTAAAAAAGGAGGATTATTTATTGCTTTTTTGTCGGCTCTCGCCTATTCTTTTTATTTTATTGGTAGTAAATATACCTATTCTGTTCAACCGTTCGCCAGCGCTTTTATTTGGGCTCGTTTAGGCTCAGCCCTATTTGTTTTATTGTTTTTAATTAAGAAAAGTAATCGTCAAGCAATAGTTGCCAATTTTAAAAAGTCTAATCCTAATAAAAATAAATTTTTAGTAATTTTTAATCAGGGCCTGGGATCAACCGGTTTTATTTTGCAAAATTATGCTATTTTTTTAGGTTCCGTGGCTTTAGTTAATGCTTTACAGGGGGTTCAGTATGCTTTTTTATTAATTATCAGCGCGATATTAGCTGTATTATCTCCAAAATTATTAAAAGAAACTTTTTCTTGGAGAATTATTTTTCAAAAACTAGTGGCGATAGTTATAATTGGTTTTGGTCTTTATTTTTTAGCTATTTAAAACTATGAAAATAAATAAAATAACTATTGGGAAAGATTCTAAAAAATATTGGCGACCTAAAGTTTGGCATGCCGTGGCTGTAATAATTTTAATCTTGATTTTTTATTTTTTTAAGATTGCTAATAATTATCCTATCCAACAAGATCTAAAGCACCCAGCTGGTTATTTTGGGGTTACTTTTTCTAAAAAGTTTTGCTCAGAGATAGGTTTAGACTGGAAAGAAGTTTATTTGGCTACTATCAATGATTTGCAGGTGAAAGAAATAAGATTACCAATTTATTGGGATGAAATAGAAACTGAAGAAGGAATATTTGATTTTACTGACTATGATTATATAATTACTGAAGGGGCTAAAAAAGATGTTAAATTTATTGCTAATATTGGTTGGCGTTTGCCACGTTGGCCAGAGTGCCATGCGCCTGAATGGGCCAGCAAAAAAAACCTATCAATTACTCAAGCTAAAACTATTAAAATGCTAGAAGTATTGATAGAACACTATAAAGATAATTCTTCTATTGTTGCTTGGCAATTGGAAAATGAGCCATTTTTTAATGCCTTTGGTGTCTGCCCGCCTAGTGATGATTGGTTTTTTAGCAAAGAACTAGAGGCGGTTAAAAAGTTAGATGATCGCCCAGTTATTATTTCGGCTACCGGTGAATTAAGTTTGTGGTTAAAAGAAGCTAAACTATCTGATATTTTTGGTAGTACAGTTTATCGAGTTGTTTGGGGCCCCCTGACTGGGTATATCCGTTATCCTATCCCAGCCTGGTTTTATCGTTTAAAAGCTTATTTAGCTGGTATTTCTGCTGGTCAACGGGTGATAATAGAATTACAGGCGGAGCCCTGGGTTCCTTATGGAAGCATTATTTACCTTTCTCCAGAGGATGCCAATAGATCTTTTAGTTTAGAACAATTTAAGGCTAATCTTCAATATGCTATTAATATTCGTTTCGATAAGGTTTATGTTTGGGGAGTGGAATGGTGGTATTGGCAATATAAAAATGGTGATAAAAGTTATTGGGAATTAGCTAGAAATATTTTTTAATTATGTTATCAATTATTATTCCTACTTTAAATGAAGAAAAATATTTACCTAATTTATTGAAGTCAATAAAAAAACAAGAATTTATTGACTATGAGATAATTGTTTCTGACGGTGGATCACAAGATAAAACTATTAAAATTGCCGAACAATATGATTGCAGGGTTATTATTGACTCTGAGCATCATCATCCTTCTTGGCAGAGGAATAATGGAGCCAAGATTGCTAAGGGGCAATATTTATTATTTTTAGATGCTGATTCAGTTCTTCAAGATAATTTTTTACAGTTAACCGTGGATGAATTTGTTAACAGGCGTTTGACGGTAGCTGGATTTTACATTAAGTTTAATCCTAATCGGCCAATTTATTCAATTTATTCTTTTTTCTTTAATATTTTTTTATTTTTGCGACAATATTATTTGCCCAGTGCTGTTGGTGCAGGGATTATGGCTACTCGCGAAGAACATCAACATATTCAAGGATTCGATGTCAGCATATTATTAGTGGAAGATTATGATTATTGTCAGCGACTAGCTAAACAAGGTAAATTTAGAATGATTAAATCACAAAAATTATTGTATTCTTCCCGACGTTTAGAATCAGAAGGTAAATTTATAACGCTTTTAAGATGGTTAAAAATGGGAATTTTTACTTGTTTTAATTTAAAGATTAGAAAAAAAGTAATGAAGTATGACTTTGGAAAATTTTAAAAAACTTTTTAATAACTCTTTTGACGTTTTACGAATCTTAATGGCCCTAGTTTTTATATCAGCTGGCTGTTTTAGGGTTTTTAATTCAGAATTAGCAAAATTAGAATTGATTAATTTGCATTTACCAATTTTTCTATCTTATATTTTAATTATTTTTGAAATTATTGGTGGTTTATTATTATTGATTAATAAATTTGTTAAACAGATCAGTATTTTATTTATTATTTTTTTAGTATTTGCCTTAGGCTGGTTATTAATATTTAATGGAAAAATATTATTAAATCAGGTAAGTGAATTATTTATTTTAAATTCTACGCCCACGGATTTTTTTCTTCATCTTGTTTTTTTAATAATTTTAATTTTTTTGTTAATTAACCAATCAGCTAGCTATTTTAGGAAATAATATCTATAATATATAAAAAACTCGGAAACTAATCCGAGTTTTTTATTTTTAGAGCGGGTAAGCGGAATCGAACCGCCATCTTCAGCTTGGAAGGCTGACATAATAACCACTATACGATACCCGCAGATTTGATTATTTTAGAGAATAATTTAGATAAAGTCAATTACTTAGTGTCTTTGATAGAAGCAATAAAGAAAAAACCTGTTAACATTATAATGGCTAGTATTAGAAAAATATATTGAAGGGGTAGAAAGTTGATAATTAGAATTACCAAGGCTGGCCCAATAACATAACCTAAGGGACTAGTGGTACGGAAAAAATTAATAAAACTAAGATTTTTAACATCTACTAATTTAAAGAAATAGGTTTCTCTCATAGCTTCAATTAGCGAAGCTCCTACCCGGCTAAGGAAAAGAGTTAGAGTCCATAGCCAAATAATAGGTGTTTTAATATAAAAAAATAGAAAAAGTGAAGCTATTAAAATAAAAATACCTAGATAAAGAATCTCTTTCTCTCCAATATATTTATCAGCGATTATTCCAGCTGGAATTTCAAAAATAACAAAAGGCAAAAGCATAATTGAGAACATTAGACCTAAAGTATTCCAGGATATCCCTAAGTTTTGATGAAGATAAATAGGGATATAGACAACCGCTGAACTATAAAATATTTGTAGTAACAGAGCAATAAAAAAAATACCTCGTAAATTTTTGTTTTTCCACATTCTCTTGAAAGATTTTAAAATAGTTTCTTTTTTATATCTGACTCGATCTTTTAAATGCCGACCGGCATATAAAAAAATAATTAAAAACGGAACTACCAATCCAGCTGCTACTAAAAAAGGTAAAGTATAATTACCTAAATTAATTAAATAGGCCGACAAATTGGGGGCTAGAATCCAACCCAAATTCATGAAAGTAAAGTAAGTGGTTCGAATACGGCCAGTTTGAGCATTAGTTGAAAAACTTTCCAGCATTACATCCATATTAATCCAAATCAGATTAGATGAAATAATAAATAAGATAATGGAGCAAAAAGCCATGGCTGTATTAGTAGATAATGCAAGACCCAATAAAGAGGCCATGTAAATTACTAAGACAGTTTTAGCTAGAAAATAATTAGTTAGTTTTTTAATAAGTTGAGGAAATAATAAAATAGTGAATACAGTCAGTAAATTAGCAATAATAAAAAAAAGACTAACCATTTTAAGGCTGACAAATTCATTTAAAAAGTTTGATTGAATGTAAGCTGGCAGAGCCGTTGAGATTGCCAACAATAAACCCAGAAAATAAAGCAAAGTTCTTTGTAGTCTATTATTTTTTCTATTTCTTTTTAACCAAAACATAACGAAAATAAATAATTAATAGACCAAAAACAATAAGTATCATGCTTATTATCTGTGGCCATCTTAAACCTAAAAAAGAAGGTGTCTCATCTAATCTAATAAATTCCAAGAAGAACCTTAATATAGAATATAATATCATATAAAGAGCAACTGACCAAGCAAAAAAGAAATTAGTCAATTGCTTTTTTTTGATATAATAAATGTTAATAATCAATAATAATATGCCGATCATCATATTTCCCAAACTTTCATAAAGAAAAGTCGGATGAAAATAAATATTAGAAATATAATTCAATGGTCTATTAATAATATCAATTGGTATCCCCCAAGGTAATTTTGTTGGTAATCCGAACAATTCTTGATTAAAATAATTTCCCCAACGTCCCACGGCTTGAGCTAAAGCTAAACCAGGAGTGATTATTGCTGCTAATTTCCAAAAATTGATTTTTTGATATTTGCTAAAAAAATAAATAACTATAATACCAGTAATTACACCACCATGGATAGCGAGGCCACCTTGCCAAATTTTAAATATCTGTCCAGGGTGATCAAAATAATATGATAATTGTAAACCGATATCGTATAGACGAGCACCAATAATACCCCCTATTATTAGCCGGAATCCAAGATCAAAAATAATCTGAGTGTTTATCTGATAATATTTAGCTAGCTGAAAAGCGGTTAATAGGGCGATGATTATTCCTAAAACAACAAAAAAACCATACCAATAAATTTGGATAGGGCCTAGAGATAATAAGATTGATTGGGGCTGAAAAGTATGAAGGAAATAAATCATTTATTTGTAATCATTTCCTAGATTATTAGTGCGGACGGAGAGACTCGAACTCTCAAGGGTCGCCCCGCTTGGTCCTAAGCCAAGTGCGTCTACCAGTTTCGCCACGTCCGCGTATTTTTATCTTAAAGGATTATTCTTATAAAGTAAAGATTATGTTATAATGAGAAGGTAAATTAAAAATAATTTTATATTTAAATTTTTTTATGACTAAGAACAAATTTATTAAATTTTTTAATGAGTTATCCATCAAAGATGTTCCTCAAGTGGGGGGTAAAAATGCCTCTTTAGGAGAGATGTACCAAAAACTTACTAAGAGAGGGTTGAGAGTGCCCAATGGTTTTGCTACTACAGCTTATGCTTATAATTATTTTTTAGAATCAACCGGACTCAAGAAAAAGATTAAGAGTATTTTAAGAGGTTTAGATACTTATAATGTTGTTGATCTAATGAAGCGTGGCGCTGAAGTAAGAAAAACTATTCTGGAGGCTGAATTGCCAAAAGATTTTTCACAGGCGATTATTAAGGCTTATCGTCAATTGGCAATTAGTTATAAGACTAAGAAATTAGATGTAGCTGTTCGTTCTAGCGCTACAGCCGAAGATTTACCTGATGCTTCTTTTGCTGGCCAACAGGAGACTTTCCTTAATATTACCGGAGAGAAAGAACTACTATTAGCGGTTAAACGTTGTATTGCTTCTTTATTTACTAACCGAGCCATTTCTTACCGTGTTGATAAGAAGTTTGATCATTTTTCCATTGCCCTATCAGTGGGTGTACAAAAAATGGTGCGAGCTGATTCAGGCTCTTCGGGCGTAATGTTTACCATTGATACGGAATCTGGTTTTAAAAATGCTGTTCTAATTAATTCTATCTTTGGGTTAGGAGAAAATATTGTTCAGGGAAAGGTGAACCCTGATGAATTTTATGTCTTTAAACCAACCAAGGCTATTATTTCTAAAACAATTGGTCGTAAGTCAATGAGAATGATCTACAATTCAGGACCCAGACCTGTAAAAAATATTAAACTTTCAATAGCCGAAGGATTAAAGCAATCAATTACGGACCAACAAGTAATCCAATTGGCTAAATGGGGGATGTTAATTGAAGAACATTATGGGCGTCCCATGGATATTGAATGGGCCCTAGATGGTCAAACTAATGAATTATATATTATTCAGGCTCGCCCAGAAACCGTCCAAAGTGTTAAAGATTGGAAAGTTATTGAGCGCTATAAATTAACTCGACGAGGTAAAATAATTGTTAGGGGACAAAGCGTTGGTAACAGTATCGGTTCAGGAGTGGCTAATCGTATTATGGATGTTAAAGATATTAAAAGTTTTAAACCAGGCCAAGTGTTAGTTACAGATATGACTGATCCCGACTGGGAGCCAATTATGAAAATTGCTTCGGCTATTGTAACTGATAAAGGAGGACGAACCTGCCATGCGGCTATTGTTTCTCGAGAATTAGGGATCCCTTGTGTTGTTGGCACGGAAAGTGCTTCTAGAAAAATTAAACCTAAACAAGCAGTTACAGTTAGTTGTGCTGAGGGGGAGGAAGGCTTTGTTTATGAAGGTAAAATTCCTTTTAAGATTGAACAAACTAGTGTTAAAAATTTTCAAAAGCCGAAAACTAAAATAATGTTGAATATTGGCGAACCCGATTTAGCCTTCTTAAACTCTCAGATTCCTAATGATGGTGTAGGATTAGCAAGGCTAGAATTCATTATTAATAATTATATTAAAATTCACCCTTTGGCCTTAATTAATTATCGTAACCTAAAAGATCAAACTCTAAAAAAGCAAATTGATAAATTAACTGTTGGCTATAAGAATAAAGCTCAATTTTTTGTTGACCGTTTAGCTCAGGGAATGGCCATGATTGCGGCTGCTTTTTATCCTAAGGATGTTATTTTTCGTCTTAGCGATTTTAAAACCAATGAATACGCTAATTTAATTGGCGGACAAGCTTATGAGCCAGTAGAATCTAATCCTATGATTGGTTGGCGAGGGGCTAGTCGTTATTATTCACCTCAATTTTTGCCTGCTTTCCAGTTAGAATGTCGAGCCATTAAACAGGTGCGCGAAAAAATGGGCCTAAAAAATTTAAAAATTATGGTTCCTTTTTGTCGGACAGTTGAAGAAGGCAAAAAGGTTCAAAAAATCATGGCTGAAAATGGATTAAAGCGTGGACAGGATGGCTTGGAAGTTTATGTAATGGCTGAAATTCCAGCTAATATTATTTTAGCTGATCAATTTGCCCAGATTTTTGATGGTTTTTCCATCGGTTCCAATGATTTAACCCAATTAACTCTGGGTATTGATCGTGATTCCGGTGGAACTTTAGAAGTGGCTGGTGTTTCTAATGAAAAGAATGAGGCTGTTAAGCAATTAGTTCGTAATTTAATTAAAACTGCTAAAAAATATCGTTGTAAAGTGGGAACTTGTGGTCAAGCTCCTAGTGATTTTCCGGATTTCGCTCAATTTTTAGTGGAAGAAGGAATTAATAGTATTTCTTTAAATCCTGATACAGTAATTTCAACTACCATGGCTATTGTTCAAAAAGAGAAACAAATTAAGAGAAGTCGTGGAATACTTAGTTTATTTTTTTAAATAAAACTATTAACAAAAAAACACCTGAAATTAATCAGGTGTTTTTGTTATGGTAATTTAAAAATTATTCAATTACTTGGATTTTCGCTACTTTAATTCCAAACTGAATGGCATCATTTTTATCTTGCATCCAAATGTCAATGCGACTAGTATATCTTTTATTCATTCGATCTCGCACTACAAAGATACGTTCACCAAACAAGTCGGGAATTTGCACTTTAGCACCAAAGGGTAAAAAGTTCGCGGCAATAGTATCTTCTTCTCCATGTTCACAAACATTAAAACCATTGGCAGTGATACAGGGAGAATCATCAGTTTGACCAGGTTCAGAATTGTAGGCAGTAATAGCATGAGTACTAACTCTAATTATTTTGGCAGGTTTATCATCCGCTTGAGGTAGTATCGGTCTAATTTTAGCTGCTTGGATATCCATTTCCGTCTCTTTAACTAAAGAGTCTAGGGTGATTAGAGAATCATCATCTGATAATTTTATTTGTCTTCCAGCCTCATCGGCTAAGGCTGGGGCATAAAATAGGATAAATTGGAAAATAAAAGAGATAATAATAAGTAGGACAATGTTTTGTCGGCTACTCAGAGGTATTAAGTCATCACTAATTTTTTGTAATATTTTCATATTTATTTAATATTAGCTAAACAAAAAATCCCTACCATACCATATTTAATGTTAATAAAGCAGGGATTTTCTTGACCATATACCTTAGCAGATAAATATAAAAAAGTCAAGGTAGAGGACTTAAATTCTAATCCAAAGTGCAACATGGTTGGATGACTAAATAGAGTTAAACACTTCGGCTGGCGTCAAATAATTAAGTCTTTTTCTTGGTCTATTATTGAGTAAATATTC
>Ga0172371_10011539_pt1 | contig 11769 bp, 10 predicted proteins | sample Lak12m_FD_114543 | JGI IMG/M metagenome (GOLD analysis project Ga0172371, IMG submission 114543) | Freshwater microbial communities from Kabuno Bay, South-Kivu, Congo - kab_022012_12m | ecosystem: Environmental > Aquatic > Freshwater > Lake | place: Democratic Republic of the Congo: South-Kivu...
AATACGGCGTAAAATGAGGACATGATGCTTTTCTGCAAAAATCGGCAAGCTTGGGAAATGTGTTTTTTTTTGCATTTGGGGGTAAACCGACGCAAAGGTATTTAATTTGTCAAAGGTCTAATAGTCCCAGCGGCGGGGTGCTGGCTCGATGTTCGAATACCTCCTGTTGACTCCTGGGCAGCTGATTGCGGACAGCTACGTGCTCATGGCCTTTTCCTTCGCAGTATCCATAATCGCGCTTTCCTACATGGCGGGGGAGTTCATGTCCATGCCGTCCCTCAAGGGGTTCGCCAGGGCCGAGCTTTACGAGCTTGGCGTCACCGCCGCGATATTCGTGCTCCTGCTGCTCCTCATAATCCCGCGCGGGCCTTTCGACGTGGTTGCCGCGGGCTTTGCCGCCGCATCCGCCCCTCCCTCCCCTGCCGCCTACGGGCCCTACCTATGCGACGAGTGGAGGGCTGCGCACGGCCCAATCCACTACAACCACACCACAGGGCAATGGTATGCCGAAAGGGGGAACATCGCATTCGGGCAGGCGAATTATTTCCTGGGCTGCACGCCGAAGCTTTCAGCCATGTTCTCGCCCCCGAAGGACAGCATGGGCATGCCGGATTACCTGATGGACGGCGTGCTGGCCCCGCGCCTCATGAAGGGCTATTCCTCGCTCATGCTCACCCAGATGTTCACCGGGCTGCTCTCCGGCTTCTACACCAGCATATACATTTCCGCCTTCAAGGTGATAGGCGTGGACATCAGCTTCCTCCCCTGGGTCATCCTAAACCCGCTCAACCAGGCGCACACCATGATGGTCGACCTGATAGGCACGGCAATGGCCGCGGTCACGGCGCAAAACATGCTCCTCAAGTTCATCGAGATTGCCGCGCTACCGGTCTTCCTCCCGCTCGGCCTCATGCTGCGCGCCTTCCCTTTCACGCGCAGGACGGGCTCCACGATAATCGCAGTTGTGATTGCGGCATATTTCGTCTATCCGGTGTCCATACTCATCAACGAGCAGATATGGATGCTCATAACCAACCCCCCTTGCGATGCCTCCGCCAGCGGCTGCCTGCCGCAGGGAAGCGTGTGCGCCGCCCACTCCGACTGCGCTTCGCTCTCCTGCCGGGGGGGCCAGTGCGCAAGCACGGTCACCGATTTCACGGAATACCGCTCCATATTCTCGATATGCGGCGGCAACCCCGACGAGGCGGAGATAAACAGGACGTTCGAGGCGCTTGAGCGCGAGCAGAACCAGACGCTGCTTGACATGTATTTCAGCGGCAGCCCCGCAAACCCGGCGGGCACGCCGGCGGAGCACAATGCCACGCAGGCCGAGGGCAGGCTGGAGGACGGGCTGGGCGCAATGGCGAAAAGGCATGCCGGCTCGGCCCTGCACTTCGGCACGGCGCTCCTGTTCCCGCTGCCTGGGTCGGCGGCGCAGGCGGTGTTCTCCGAAATCGAGGTGCTGGTGATGGACACTTCCCAGTACGTGCTCCTCTCCATGATTTTCCTCGTGGTGAGCATTGTGATTTCCCTTACGCTCCTCAAGGACATCGCGCTGTTCCTGGGCGGCGAGCCGCGCATATTCGGGCTTTCCAAGCTGGTGTAGCGGTATAATATTATTATGGCAACAATGGTGTGACCATGTACCTGCTGGCAATCTGCACCGCGGACAGCACCATAGGGCTCCTCGCGCCCATGGTGGGCACCGCTGCGGCCACCATGGTGCTCATGCTCGCGCTTTTCTACATGGCTGCGCAGTTCTTCAGGAAGCCCGAATACGAGGCGTTTGTCTCAATCGAGCTTTACCAGCTGGCGGTCTCGGTCATCCTCTTCGCAGCAATCTTCATGGCGGTCTGCGCGGCGAACGGCATTGCCGATTCGTTCGTGGGCAACGGGCAGGATTCCTTCCAGGTGGCCGGGAGCTACCTGCAGTACATGTCTCACGACATCTCGCTTGCCGCGGTGGAGAAGCTGCAGGCGCTCGCGCTGCTTGCCCAGTGGGCCAGCTCGGTCACCATGCGCTTCGGCCCCTCGGTGTGGGGCGTGACGCTGCCTGCCTTCCCTGCGATGGTGGTGGTGGAGCGCACGGTGGAATTCCTGCTTATCCTGATTTCCCCATTCACCGCAAGCCTGATGGTGCAGCAGATAGGGCTGCAGGTCATCGCAGGCACCATGCTCCCGTTCGTGCTTCCCATGGGCACGGTGCTGCGCATCTTCCCCCCAACGCGCGACGCGGGCGCTTTTTTGATGTCAGCCTCGCTGGGCTTCGGCATCGTCTTCCCGTTCACCTATGTGATGCACAATGCGATAGTGCGCGGGATAATGGTGCCGGCGGCATACAACGACAGCGACGCGTACAGCGCAGCGCTTTCCAACTACGCCGCTGGCAACGTGGCGTCCTACATAAGCGACCACGGGCTCTTCAATCCGTGGAACATGTTCTGGCGCCCCATGGTGGGCATCTCGTTTTTGCTCCTGCAGTCCATCTTCCTCCCGGCGCTTTCGATATCGCTCACAGTGGCATTCATAAAAAGCTTCAACAAGTTCATAGGCAAGCTCGGGTAAGCCCATGGCGCAAAAAAACAGGCTGGCAATCCTCGCGGCGCTCCTGCTGCTCCTCCTCAGCTTCGGCTGCACGGGGACGGGCAGCGGTGAGCAGAAGACGCAGATGATGGGCTGGAACCTCCTGGTCGGCGTGGCGCTGCTGGTGGTGGTACTGCTGCTTTCGCTCTCCTACATGGCATCCGTGTTCATGGGAGACGAGCGGCTCAAGGCATGGACGGTGCGCGAGCTCGGGCAGGCGTTCTTCTCAGTGCTGATAGTCGTGGCCGCGGTGGCGCTGGTCGGCTCCCTTGACACCTGGCTGCAGGTGCTCTCGCTTGCCGGCGACCCGGGCTGGCAGGCCTATGTGGGCGCGCTTTGCTGCGCGCCCGGCTCACCCGGATGCACGCAGGCGGCCACCAGCCTCGCGCACGGGCGGGCATGCCACATCGAGCTGGCGACCGACTACCTGCAGCTGCTTTACGAGACCGCCCGCAACGACGCGTCCGCCTACCTCTCCAACTACGGCTGGTTCGCCTTCCTGTCCAACCTGAGCGTTTCAACCACGCTCATACTCCAGTTCCTCGCCTCGGTCTCGTTCAAGCCGTTCGCCGGGCTGTCCCTCGCGGCCGAGTTCTTCTCGCTCCTGTTCGACCTTTCGATAAAGACGATGTTCCTGCTCCGCGCGCAGCAGATATTCCTGGATTTCCTATGGTACCCGCTCTTCCCGGTCATGATTTCAATGGGGCTCGCGCTGCGCGTCCTTTACTTCACGCGCAAGCTGGGCGGGATGATGATAGCCCTCTCCCTTTCGCTTTACGTCGTGCTCCCCATGTTCTACGTGCTTTCCAGCGCCATCCTCTGGGGCTTCATGGCGCACCCGGTGGCGGGCAGCTGGGAGCATTTCGGCAGCACCTACAACTACGACCCGGCAGGCGGCATGCCGCTTCCCGCATTCAGCAACACCGCGCTCTCGCCGCAGCAGCGCGCCACCGGGGTGTTCTCCCAGCCCTCGCTCAATTTCGACCTGTGCAACCGTTCCACCCAGCAGGAGAACGACGCCATGGGCGCGGCGTTGGACGAGGTGCGCGGCAACGCGGCCGGCATCGAGGGCGGCAGCTGGTACTCCGACATCCTCGACTTCGTGAGCGGGGCAGGCCGTTTCTCAACGAACAGCGCGTTCGGCGTGCAGGGGCCGATTGCCAGCCTCGCCCTCCTGATGATATTCACCATGTTCATACCGTTCCTTGCGCTCATGGCTTCGCTTGCGGCGTTCAAGGCGTTCTCGCCCCTCCTGGGCGGCGACGTTGAGATACAGCTGCTCTCCAAGCTCATATGAGCGGGAAAAAGCCATGCGATGGCAGCGAACCTGCAAGCAATCGGCGCGGAAAAAAGCGCGCGGGGATTGTATGGCGGGGAAAGCCTGCGGACATGCGCGCAATGCGCGGGAAAGAGCATGCGGGGATTGTATGGCGGGGAAAGCCTGCGGACATGCGCGCAATGCGCGGGAAAGAGCATGCGGGGATTGTATGATGGGGAAAACCGGAAAATGGCCGTTTGCGCTCGCATTCATGCTTGCGCTTCTCATGCTTGCCGGCAGCCTCAGCCCCACCTCATTCTGGGGCGGCATTTCCGGCTTCCTCCAGCAGTCCCAGCTGCTCGGCGCCTCGTGCAGCGCCCATTTCAGCCAGGGCCAGGCGCAAGCGCGCCTTGCGGAATGGATAGGGCTTTCCCTTGTGGGCATACTGGTGGGCCTTGCATGGGCGACCATAGGCCAGGTCCTTTCAGGCGCTTTTAGCGGGCAGAAATACAACCAGTTCATCAAGGGCATGCTTTGGGGAGGGGTGGAGACTGCGGCGCTTCTCGGGCTCCTCTCCGCGCTGCTTGTCCTTTTCTGGGGCCCCAGCAACGACAGGCTGGAGGCCGCGCGCGCCTATGCGGTGGTCGCAAAGAACACCGTGATGTTCGATTTCACCATGATGCTGGGCGCCAACATGATTGCAGGCTTTGTCACCAACATGAACCCGTATTTCAAGCTCCCTGGCAAGGTGTTCATGTCGATAGGCTTCCAGATGGCGCCCATGTTCAAGCCCATAATCGACATACTGGGCGTGACGATGCAGCTCATCACCACCGCGGTCGTGCTCTGGTCTGCGCAGGAATTCCTGCTTTGTTTCGTCCAGGGCTACATGATGGTCATACTGCTCCCGGCGGGCTTTTTCCTGCGGGGCTTCGGCCTCAACGCAGGCGGCAACGCCCTCATCGCGATTGCGCTTTCAATGTATTTCATCTACCCCCAGATGATAATAATGCTGGGCTCTGCGGTGGCAAACCAGCTGGAGGGTGAAATCGACCCGAACAACAGCGCCTATCCCCATTTCCTGGCGGCATCCACCTGCATAGACAAGCCGATTTGCTGCCTGCACAGCGCCGAGGCGCAGGGCAGCGAGCTTTCCATCCCCAACGGCGACCCTGCAAACGGCCACCTGTCGGTGGCGCAGATAAACTCCGGGTTCTTCAACACCGGCACCGCGCCCGGCGGCCCGAACTACTGCATCTACAACACCGTGCTTGCCAATGCCTACAAGGCGACTTTCGGGCTGATTTCCGGGACGGGGCTGCTCTCGCTCGTTGGCGGGGCCGCAGCCATCGGCGCGCTCAAGTACATGAACATAAGCTGGATGACGGCGGGCGTGATGGTGCCCCTCTTCGCGTTTTCCGTATATGCCATCATGGAGATGGTGTTCTTCGTGTTCATCCTCACCATGATAGTCCCCATATTCATAATATTCATCACGCTTACAATCGCCAAGGAAATCGCAAAGGTGCTCGGGACCGAGATGGACCTGAGCTCCCTTGAGAAGCTGATATGAGCTGGTGGCATGGCAGACCCAAACATCGTGAATGAGCACATTGCGTGCACCCCCCTGGTCAGCTGGCTCCGGCACAACCCGTCAGGGCAGCCTCCGGCCGGCGGCCTCATGCTGGGCGGCGACTGGCTGCTCCTGTCCGTGCTTGCGCTCGTGGTCTCCACGCTCGCCCTCACTGCGGTGTACATGATTTCCGCCTTCCTGCGCAACGCCCAGCTTTCCACCTGGGTGAAGTTCGAGCTTTTCCAGGTGTTCGGCACTGCGGTGGTGCTGGCGTTTTTCGCCTCATCGGTCGCAGGAATGTGCATGTTCGACATGAGCTTCCTTTCCAGCCGCTACCTGCCGACGCAGAACATGTACGACATAATCGACGGATATTTCTCCCGGCTCCAGGACCTGGGCTACCTGATATTCAGCTACATGATGTACGTCACCAAGTCGCTTGCCTACATGAGCAGGATAACCGTGCACAGCTCGCCTTTGGGCGTAGGCTCGAGCGAGAACCCGCTGGAGTCCATGAGCCAGCTCAATTCGCTGATTTTCGTCATGCTCTCAGGCTTCGTGACCTCGTTTTTGCTGCTTGAGCTGCAGATGCGGGTGCTTGACTATCTTGCATTCGCCTGCCTTGGCTACCTGTTCCCCCTGGGCATTTTCTTCCGGTGCTTCGAGCCCACGCGCAGCTTCGGGGGCACGCTCCTGGGCATTTCGATATCGCTTTTCCTCTTCTACCCCATCATAATGGTCTTCAACGACTACCTGATGTTCAGCCAGATAGGGGAAATCCAGGCTGCGACGGTTGCCAGCCTGCAGGCCGCGGACGGGAACGTGGCAAACGGCCAGTCTGCCGGCCCGGACAACCAGAAAGAGCAGGTGAACCAGGGGTTCTCCGACCCGGCATGGTATGAAAAGCTCTGGGGCGCGGCGGCCTATGTGGCGCTTTCCATCTTCAAGCCGGTCATGGTATATGCGGTCGCGGCGGTGTTCCTGCCCGTGATAAACTTCATAGTGCTGGTCGAAATCACGCGCGGCGCCACGGCTTTCCTGGGCGACGAGATTGACGTTTCAAACCTCACGAGGCTGATATGATGGCTATGGGCGCATGGTTCCCGGGATGGGCGGTCGTATGCACCACGGTGGCGCTCATCTCCTTCCTGATGGTGGTGCTGCTCCAGATGGCAGCCAAGGCGTTCTCCATCCAGGGGCTTTCCATGTGGGCGCGCGCCGAGTACGCCCAGGTGGCGGCCAGCTTCCTGATAATCTTTTTCGCCCTGGCCATGGTGACCGCGGGCAACGAAGTGGCGGAAAACATCACGGCCATCATAGCCTCGGCATCCGGCAACATCCCGCTGCAGGAGGCAATCGGCAGCGGCAGCCTCACGAACCCCACGCGCATAGGCCAGGCATACCTCGGCAAGCTCATACGCTGCGAGGCAGACATGTACTCCACGCTTTTCATCTACAACTTTTTCACCGAATTCTTCCAGAAGCTGAGCATGGACACCGCGGGCAACGAGCCCATCGGCGGCAACTGGGCGCTGGGCGGCGCGGTCAGCCTGATACATTTCCTCAACAACAACCTGGTCTATCTCGCGCTTTTCAACTATGTGCAGTACTTCGTGCTGCAGTTCTCGCAGTTCACCATGCTGCAGGTCTTCCTGCCAATCGGCCTTGCCCTTCGGGCATTCCCTGCAACGCGGGGGGCGGGCGGGCTGCTCACCGCGTTCGCGCTGGGCTTTGCGTTCGTCTTCCCCATCTGCTACGTGCTCATCGTGGCGATGATGCCCAACGCCGGCGCCGTCTGTTCCCAGGTGGCGGTGATGAACGCCGAGGCAAAAGCCGGGCATTCCGACCCGTGCCTGAACTCCGAGGGCGCGCAGATGCAGGCGTACTACCAGCTCAAGTCCGAGCAGGGCAGGGAGACCGGGGTGATAACGTTCATACAGGAAACGATAAACATATTCTTCCTGCAGTCCATGTTCTACCCGCTGGTCGCGCTCATCGTGACTTTCACGTTCATACGCCAGACCGGCTCGCTGTTCGGAGCCGACCTTGCGGAAATCGGGCGCGGGCTGATGAAGATAATATAATAATGCTTGCAGCGCAAGAAAAACCGGGATTTCCATGTCCATGTGGTCCAGTGCATTCATGGCCGGCGGGGTAGCCCTGATAGGCGCAGGGGTGGCCTCCGGCATGCCCGCCAACCCCGCGCACGGTTTCCCCGGCGGGGCGGTGCTGGGCGCGGGCGTGCTCTCGCTCGGCATCGGCGGCGCTCTCACCTGCCTTGAGTAGGCCTCCGCGCCGCGCGGCCTGCACGGGGCAAAGCAGGGCGCCATCGCCGCGCCCGCCGCGGCTTGCCCCTGGCAAACGCCCCGAAGGCGGCCCGCCCCACCATTTTAAAAACTATTTTGCGGCAGTATTGCCACTTCCGTGGGGGACGCAGGTAATCCTATGCAATTGACAGTGCCAAATCCATATTCCGGGAACTACAAGCTCCTGGTGCTGGTGCCGCTTGCGCTCATGCTCATTTCCATCCTATTCATCCCCCAGATACAGCTGGGCGTGGACTTCAAGGGCGGGACGCTTGTGACCATGCAGACTTCACAGCCCGTGGACGCGGACGCGCTCTCCGCAGCGCTCTCTGCCGAAGGCTACGGGGTGTCATCCGCAAAATCCATGCAGACCCCATCGGGCTACGAGGTGGAAGTCGAGATAGAGCGCGACGGGTCGCTCACGCGCGCCGAGGAAATCAAGACAATATTCTTCGAGAAGATAGACGAGGTCTCCCGCCTCGAGTCCGATGTCACGGTGACAAACGGCAGCGCGGACGCGGTGGCGAAATACGCGGCGGCCCGCCAGGAGATGGACTCGCTTTCCGGCGAGCTCTTCGCAATTTCGGGCCTGCAGCAGGAGCCATCGTCGTTCACCAACACCAACGACCTGAAGGCCGAGGTGGGCAGGGCATATAAGATAACCATGGACGGCTATTCGGCAAGGCTTTCCTCAACGCTTTCCTCGCTTGTGGACTATGAAAGCGCCTCCTTCAACGAGGTATCCGCCTCGCTTTCCGCCAAGTTCATAGACAAGGCTTTCATGGTGGTGGCCTATTCCACCGTGCTTGTCAGCATCGCGGTCTTCATAATCTTCCGCACCTTCATCCCCAGCCTCGCGGTCCTCATAGGCGCGGCATGCGACATCATAATCGCGCTTGGCGCAATGGGGCTTTTCGGCATACCCCTCACGCTCGCCTCGTTCGCGGCGCTCCTCATGCTGGTGGGCTTCTCCCTTGACACCGACGTGCTCCTTACCATGCGCGTGATAAAGCGCAGGGAGGGCGAGCCGCGGCAGCGCGCGTACGAGGCCATGAAAACCGGGATGACCATGAGCATGGCGCTCATGCTCTCGTTCCTGTGCCTCTTCATCCTGGCATCGGTGACGCACATCAATACCTACTATGAAATCTCAGCCGTGGCGCTTGCCGGCCTTATCGGAGACCTCGCAGCCACATGGCTCCTCAACGGGGTCATAGTGCTTTGGTACCTCGAGCACGGCGGCAAGGCGGACGAGGGGCACAAGCCAATACTCTCATCGATATTCTCCAACTAGGTAATTGCCATGATAACCAAAAGCGAAATGATTGCGGGCGCGCGCCAGCGCGAGGTAATCGCGATATTCCTCTTCGCGCTCATCGCATGCGCCGCAATGCTCCTGGACCGGCCGCACGGCGTGCCCATCTACATGGCATCCATAGTGTTCATCGCGGTCGTTGCCTCGTTCATCAAGCGCGACAGCATAAGGATTGCGGCTCTTCTGGCCATCATCTTCCTTTCAGCATTCTCGATTTATTCCAACGGGGTGAAATTCGGCATCGATTTCTCCGGCGGCGTGCGCATACCCGTGCTGCTCTCGCAGCCGGTGGATTCCGCCACCATGGAGGAAATAGTCGCCACCATCAAGACGCGCGCAGCCTCCTTCGGGCTTTCCGAAGTGAAGGTGCGCCCGATTGGCGACTCGGAAATCTACGTGGAGCTGCCGCAGAGCAGCCCGCAGCTGGTTTCCGACGTGGAGATGCTCCTTTCCAAGCAGGGCGTGTACCGCGGGATAGTGGATGGCAAGGTTGCCGTCAAGGGGGAGGAAATCTACACCGGCACCATAATGAGGATACCCTCGCAATACCTGCAGGGCGCGGACTGGGGCGTAAGCTTCACGGTCACGCAGGGGGGCGCACAGCGCTTTGCCACTGTGGCAAAGGGCAAGGGCAACTACCCTCTTTTCATGTACCTTGACCGCCCCGCGGACGCCATCATAATCATAAGCGAGAAGGAGCTCATGAGCGACGCGGCGGCAAAATCGCGCGTGGTGCCCATATCAAAAACGCGCGCGCTTGAGCTTGCGCAAAAAGCGCTCGCGCTCGAGGGCGACAACATCACGCTTTACATCGAGGAGGAAGTGCCGGGCAACTTCTCGCTTTCGCCCGCCACCAACAAGTCGCGCGCCATAGTGGCTGCGGGAAGCGCGCTCATCCCGGGGCTCAAGGAGGCGGGCTTCGAAGTCGTCGAGAAGGAAGAGGGCGAAATGACGCCCGCTTACACCACCTCCCCCGACAATCCCACGAGCGACGCCGTGGTCACATGGAAAGCGGTCGGGCTCATGTCCGCGCCCCGCCTCGTCCCATCGGTGACCGAGGGCATACCCAACTTCTCCTACACAATAAACGGGCCTGCGGAGGGCGCCACGGCGGCGCTCAAGGCGCAGGATGCGCTGAAGAAGGAAAAGGAGCTCGAGTCGCTCCTGAAAGGCGGCGCGCTCCCGGTGCAGATTACCGTGGGCTCCAAGACGATAATCCCGGCCCCGCTGGGCGCCGAATTCCTGCGCCTCTCGCTCATAGGCATAGCGTTTTCGCTCCTCGCAATCGCCCTCATGGTGGCCATCCGCTACCGCCACCTGCAAATCATCATCCCCATGCTTTTCATAAGCTTTGCCGAGCTTGCCATACTGCTAGCCATCCTCGGCTCCTTCACCATCGACCTTGCGGGCATGGCGGGGATACTTGCGGCAATAGGCGTTGGAGTGGACGCGCAAATCATCGTCACCGACGAGCTTCTTAAGAAGGAGGGCGAAATGAAGAAGCGGCTGGAAAAGGCGTTCGCCATCATCACCACCTCCGTGCTGGTGGCGGTGATTGCAATGGTCCCGCTGCTTTTCTTCTCAGGATTGGTGGAAATCATCGGCTTTGCCACCGCGACCGTGCTCGGCTCTCTCCTCGGGCTTTTCATCTCGCGCCCGGCTTACGCGGTGATTGCGGAGCACCTGTTCGAGTAAGGAGTTTACTTCTTTTTCTTCCCAAGCTTCTCCTGCAGCAGCTCGCAAAGCGAGTTTAGCATGGGCACGATGTAAAACGGCAGCGCAAAGCCCACAATCGCGCCGGTCGCCATCCGCATGAGGTTGGAGCTTTCGCGCAAGCCGACAAGCTGCGTGCCCCCGTCAATCGCAATGGGCACGCAGGCGGCTACGAGAAGCCACTTGTTTGGCCACACGTCGCTCTCAATCTTCTGCACAAGCGGGAGGGCAAGCGCGCCTGCCAGCATGGCAAGGTAAATCGCGACGTCGCGGCTGCACACCGGCAGCTTGTAGCCGGTGCCGCCGCCCGCATCCACTTCGGTTGCGCGCGAATATGAAAGCCCGCCCTGGGGCATGCAGTCGCCGAAGGAATAGCCGCCGCCCTGGGAAACGAACAGGCAGTTCGAGCGCGAGGTGAGCTGGTGGCACGCGGGCGCAAACGCAGCGTACATGAGCGGCGCATTCGCATCCCCCTGCGATGCGGCGTAAGGCACGTAGAAAACCGCCGCGTTAAGCAGGAGAAGGAACGCCACAAGCAGCGCATAGGGCAATTTCGAGCCTGCCATGAGCGGCTTTCATGCCTCACTCTTTTAAAGCTGATTTGCCCGAATTCATTCCGCGGGCTCGTAGCTCAGCTTGGATAGAGCGGCACTCTCCTACCCTGGGGGAAGATGGTTTTCCTTCAATCCCCCCAATGGTTCGCCCCCGGTCTGGAATCAGGCGGGGTGAATCTCGGATAGTGATTGTACTTTTTCCGCAATCGCGCGGAGAAAGGTGAAGGTCGAGAGTTCAAACGCCGTTGTCTGGCGACGCATTTTTTCGCTTCGGCGAAAAAAGCGCCCCTTTTTGCCGAAAGGCAAAAAGCGGGCAACTTGTTGCCAGCCTTCGGCTGACAATCTCTCCGGGCCCGCTTCACTGTCGTTCAGCGTGCCCTCCGTAGCGCTCCGCGCTACGTCAGGCCAAGTTGCTTCGCAACTTGACCATCTCCGGGCCCGCTTCACTGTCGTTCAGCGTGCCCTCC
>Ga0172371_10011540_pt1 | contig 11766 bp, 8 predicted proteins | sample Lak12m_FD_114543 | JGI IMG/M metagenome (GOLD analysis project Ga0172371, IMG submission 114543) | Freshwater microbial communities from Kabuno Bay, South-Kivu, Congo - kab_022012_12m | ecosystem: Environmental > Aquatic > Freshwater > Lake | place: Democratic Republic of the Congo: South-Kivu...
CTAAAGAAGACCCCGTAAGGCTCCTCCTTCGGCAACAAAAGATATCCGCTGGCCATAAAAAACATCGGAACTGCAATCCGGGACAGAACAAAATAAAAGCTGCCTGCCCAGGCAAAATCTTCACCGGAGTACTGAACATGCGCAACCACGACCAGGAATGCGCCAAGAATCCGAACAACATCCACCCAACGCAGGCGATTTGGTTGAATCAGGGGCTTTTCCATACCGATCCTCTACAACAAAATTTTGCAAATTATAAGTCCGATCGAACATTGTTCATGAATATCCATTGATATTCATGACAAATGGAACTGGCGCTTTCCCTGGAAATTATATATAATGTATAATATGGCGTTTTCAAGCGAACAGACGGTCGTTCAGCACAAGCCTCTCAAAGAGGAAATTTTTGATGTCTTACACCGCCAGATCATTGCGGGGAAGTATGCGCCCGGCGATTGGCTGCGCCAGGATGACATCGCCAGCCAGATGGGCGTAAGTATGACCCCTGTCCGTGAGGCGCTCGATTTGCTGGTGGCGGCAGGACTTGCCGAACGTGTGCCCTACCGGGGGGTGATGGTGCTGGAACTATCGAAGCAGGAAATTGTCGAGGCGTACGGCCTGCGGCTTGTCCTCGAAGAGATGGCGGCCCGGGACGCCGCGCGTTACATAACACAGGAGCAAATCTCAGTCTTGTATGAGACGCTGGACCAGATGAAAGATCACGTCACGTTGAATGAGATGTCCCACGCGCGGCAGTTAAGTCGCGAATTCCATTCCTCCATCGTGGAAGCGTCGGGAAACTCGCTTCTGTCGAAGTTGTACGGCATCGTATCGAATTCATTTCCCGACTGGATGTTATATGAAGCAATGTTTCGTCACCCGGAGTTACTGGAAAAAAGTCTGGTGAACGAGCAGAAGGAGCACCGCGCCATTGTGGACGCGCTCTCGAAACGGGACGCGGACAAGGCTGCGCAAAAGTCGGTTGAGCACGTCCTGAATCTCGGCAAGGACCTTGAAAAATTGCTGGGCATACCCGGGGGACTTTTGAGGGACAAGGAACGTATGGTATCGTTGTCGAATTCCAAATAAGCACCAAATACAAGGAGGCATCATGTCTGAAGAACTGTTGAAAGAGATGGCACAAAGTATCATTGACGGAGATTCTGATAAATCCGTTGAACTGGCACAGAAGGCCATCGACCTGAAAATGCACCCGCTGGAGGCAATTACGAAAGGATTTGTTGTCGGTGTCAATTACATCGGCGACCAGTTCGGCAAGGGCGAAGCGTTTTTGCCCGAACTGGTCATGGCTGGCGAGGCAATGAAAGCCGCAGTCGCCACTCTTGATCCTGAACTGCGCAAACTCGGTTCGGAACGCGAAATCATGGGGCGTGTTGTGCTCGCGACCGTCGAGGGCGACATCCATGAAATTGGAAAAACGCTCGTCGGCACAATGTTGAGCGCTTCCGGCTTCGAAGTTCATGACATCGGCGTGGACGCGCCCGCGGACAAGATCATCGGCAAGGCCCTCGAAGTGAATGCAAACATCATCGGCATGAGTGCGTTGCTCACGACCACGATGGTCCGCCAGCGCGAAGTGATCGATGAACTCGAAAAGGAAGGCCTGCGCGGGAAATTCAAGGTCATCGTGGGCGGCGCCCCGATCACCCGCGAATGGTACGAGAAGATCAAGGCTGATGGTTATTCTGAAGACGCCATCGGCGCAGTGAAATTAGCCAAAGAGTTGCTGGGAAAAGGATAATTCCAACCAGCCTAAAAAAGGGGATGCAGGCCCCGGGAGGGCTTATGTCGAAAAACATAAAATCAATCAGCAATCCGAAGTTGAAACTTGAAATCTTGACAACCGAGGAAGTGCGGAAGATCCACGACGCCACGTTATGGATCATCGAAAATGTCGGCGTGAGATTTCCATCGAAGCGCGCGCTCGAAATTTGGGCGTCAAACGGCGCAATCGTCGACTACGACAAAAAGATCGTGCGCGCCAAGCCGAACCTGATCGAAGACGCGCTCAAGAAATGCCCGCCGAAGTATATTCTCGCGGCGCGCGATCCACAGCAGGATTGTTCACTCGACGGCAATCACGTCTACCTGGGGACGGATGGCTGCGGCGTGGAAGTGATCGACATGGAAACCGGTCAAAAACGGACCTCGAAACTGGGCGACGTTGCTGACATTTCCCGCCTCGCCGACGCGACCGAGGAAGTCGGCTTCCACTGGGTTCCCGTCTCCGCGCAGGATGTGCCTGTGGAAGCGCGCGGCCTGCACGAAGTCAAGACCATCTGGGAAAACTCGACCAAGCACGTACAGACCGAGTCCATCTATAACGCGGACGAAGCCAAAGCCGCAATCGAAATGGCGGCGCTGATCGCTGGAGGCAGGGACAAACTTCGCGAGCGGCCTGTTCTCTCGCTCATGCAATGCACTGCTCCCCCGCTCGGGCACGACGGCGGCAGTCTCGATGCCGCGTTGCTGGCCGCAGAAGTCGGCATTCCGACAGGCTTCATGACAATGGCGGCCTGTCTCACGACCGGCCCTGCAACGCTGGCTGGAAATCTCGCCGTAGGCAATGCCGAAGTCATCGCCGCAACCGCGATGTTGCAATTAGCCCACCCCGGCACTCCTGTCTTTTACGCCGCGGCGCAGACCGCATCCGATTTGCGGACAGGCGCATACACAGGCGGCGGCCCGGAAGATTTCCTCTTCGGCGCAGCCACCAATGTCCTTTCGGACTTCTACAACATCCCGCTTTCGATGGGCGCATTTGCCACAGGCGCAAAGGAACCCAACTGGCAGGCCGGACTCGAAGGCGCAATGTCCAGTTTCATGGCAAGCGTGGTCATGTCCGACATGCTGCTGGGATGCGGATTCCTGCACGGCAGCCGCATCTGGTCATACGCCGAGATGATGATGGACTGCGAAATCTTCTCCATCATGCACAAGGTGATGCAGGGCATCGTCGTGGACGAAGAGACGCTTGCGCTCGACGCCATCGCGGCAGTCGGGCCGGGCGGTCACTATCTCGCGCAAAAGCACACGCGCAAACACATGAAGGAAATTTTCCTGCCCGAGTTCATGGATCGCCGCCCGTACGGCGAGTGGGAAACAAAGAAAGACGACGCGCGCGATTGGGCCCTGGCCAAGGCGCGCAAAAGACTAAAAGAGCACAAACCAGACCCGCTCGATCCAAAGATCAGCGCAGAGATGGCAAGAATTATCAAGTCGGTCGAGAAATAAAACTTGTACACGGATTGGACGGATTTCGCAGAGTCGCACGGATCAATTCCAGAGGAAGAAAATCCGCATCATCCCGTGTAATCCGTGTACAAAAACTCTCCGCCAAGGAGACTCGAATTCTGAATTCCCGACCCGAATTTCCCAATTTAATATTAGAGGTGTCTTATGCAACCCAAACTCACCCTCTTAAGCGATGAAATGATTGCCCGGGTCCTGGAAGAGGCCTATCAACTCCTCCTCAAGCCGGGGATCAAAGTCCAGAACGCCGAAGCGCGCGGCCTGCTCTCGGCCGCCGGGGCAAAAATCGACCCCGAAACAGATGTCGCACAAATTCCCGCGCAGATCGTGCGCAAGGCGCTCGAAAGCGCGCCGCGCGAATTTTATCTCTACGATTACGACGGCAATCCCGCCATCCATTACGGCGGGGATTCCGTCCACTTCGACCCCGGCTCATCCGGGATCACCATGCTCAACCCCGAAACGCTCGAACATGAAACAACCGAAACTTCACACCTGCTTCGGTTGATCAAAGTTGCGGAGCAGTTGACGCAATATGACGCGCAATCCACCGCCGTCATTTGCCACGATGTGCCGAAGGAAATTCAAGACTCGTACCGCCTGTATCTTGTTTTGCTCTACTCAAAAAAACCGATCGTCACCGGCGCGTTCACGAACAAAACCGTACAGGAAATGATCGACATGCTGGCGCTCTTCGCAGGCGGCGCCGAGGCATCCCGGCTGAAACCGCGCGCCATCTTCGACGTATGCCCCGCGCCTCCGTTGATCTGGTCAAACTTCGGCGCGGGCAACCTGATGGCCCTTGCCCGCTCAGGCATCCCGGTCGAGATCGTCTCCGTTCCACTATCAGGCGCGGCGGCCCCGGTAACCATGCTTGGCACGATCACACAACACACCGCGGAATGTCTTGCGGGCGTCACCATCCATCAACTTGCCCGCGCGGGTTCGCCCATTGTCTGGGGCGGCGCGGCTGCCATGTTCGACATGCGCAAAGGCGCAACGCCCATGGGCGCAGTTGAATCCGCCATGCTCGATTGTTCCTACGCGCAGGTTGCAAAATCGCTCGGCATGCCCACACACACCTACCTCGGCGCAACCGATTCGAAACTCGTCGACGCGCAGGCGGGGCTTGAAAGCGGAATCTCCGCCATGGTCGGCGCGTTGAGCGGCATCAATATGATCTCCGGTTCAGGAATGCTCGATTTCCTGGCCTGTCACAGCGCGGAAAAACTTGTCGTCGATGCGGAAGGCATCGCCATGGCCAAACGCATGATCGGCGGCGTAAATCTTCACACCGACACGCTTGCAACAGGCTTTTACGACCATAACATCAATTTCAAAGGCGGTGATTTCCTCAAGCAGAAAATCACCATGCAACTTTTCAAAAAGGAGCAGCACCTGCCCAGTTCAGTCATCGACCGGGACTCCATGCGCGGATGGAAGGAAGGCGGCAGTTTGGACGCCTTCGACCGCGCAAAAATCCGCGTGAATGAGCTGCTCGCTTCCTACCAGCGGCCCGAAATTGATTCCGCCAAATTGGATGAACTCCACGCCTTCATCCTTAATCTCGCCAAAAAGGCCGGCGCCGAACAACTGCCCGCGCTGGAAGATTATCAACCCGCATAGCGGCGCTTATCATCAGTCTGCAATTCCCCAAGGAGATGCTTTATGCAGCCCAAACTGTCCCTGCTCGACGACGAACTGATCAAACGGATCGTCGAAGAGGCTTATCAACTTCTACTCAAGCCCGGCGTCAAGGTGCAAAATACCGAAGCGCGGCAACTGCTCGCCGAAGCGGGCGCATCCGTGGACGAGGACAAGATGGTTGTCAGGATACCGGAGCAAATCGTCCACAAGGCACTGGAGACTGCCCCTCGCGAGTTCCATCTCCATGATTACGACGGCAATCCAAAGGTCCAGTACGGGGGCGACGCGGTTCAGTTCGACCCCGGGTCTTCCGGCGTCACTGTTCTCATCCCGGAAACGCTCGAACACAAAACCGCCGAAACCGAGGATTTGATCCGCCTCATCAAGGTCACGGAAAGCCTGCCGCAATACGACGCGCAATCCACGGCGGTTGTCTGCCATGACGTACCGAAGGAATTACACGACCTGTATCGTTTGTACCTGGTCATGCTGTATTCAAAGAAACCGATTGTGACGGGCGCATTCACCAATACGACCGTTCATCACATGATTGACATGCTCGCCATCTTTGCAGGCGGCCGCGACAAACTGCGCGAGCAACCGCGCGCCGTCTTCGATGTTTGCCCGTCGCCGCCATTGATCTGGTCGAACTTCGGCGCAGGCAATTTGATGGCACTGGCGCGCGCAGGCGTGCCTGCCGAGATCGTATCCATGCCGCTTGCAGGCGCGGCCGCACCCGTGACCCTGCTCGGCGCAGTCACGCAGCACGCCGCAGAATGTCTTTCGGGCATTGCCATCCATCAACTTGCACACCCGGGCTCACCCATCATTTGGGGCGGCGCGCCCTCGACTTTTGACATGCGCAAGGGCGGCACGCCGTTTGGAGCCGTGGAAACTGCAATGATCGATTCGTCCTACGCGCAGGTCGGAAAATCCCTCGGCCTGCCGACCCATGCCTACCTCGGCGCGACCGAATCGAAAGTATTGGACATGCAGGCAGGTCTCGAAAGCGGCCTCGGCGCAATGGTCGGCGCATTAAGCGGCATCAACATGATCTCCGGCTCAGGCATGTTGGATTCCCTTCTTTGCCAAAGCCCTGAAAAACTGGTCATCGACGCGGAAGGCGTTGCCATGGCAAAGCGCATGGTGGAGGGGATGAAGATCCACACCGAAACGCTTGCCACAGGTTTCTACGAAGGCGTCAACTTCAAAGGCGGCGACTTCCTCAAACAAAAAATCACAATGCAGCTCTTCCAGAAAGAGCAGCACATGCCCAGCAATGTGATCGACCGCGACTCCATGCGCGGATGGAAAGCCTCCGGCTCGATGGACACCTTCACCCGCGCGAAAATCATCGTGACGGAAATCCTCGCCTCCTACAAACGGCCTGAACTTGATCCAGATAAAGAGGCCAAACTCCACGCCTTTGTGCTTGATCTTGCCAAAAAAGCGGGCCTCGAGCATTTACCCCACATCAAGGATTTTCAACCCGCCTGAACATGCCTGACCTCGCCCAACTCCTGCGCGTTCCATACGTCGACAACGGCCTACGCTTCGACCTCTCACCAGACGGCGGGAAGGTCGCGTTCTCGTGGAACAAGTCGGGAAATTGGGAGATATACGAAATATCCCCCTCTCCCAATGGGAGAGGGGCTGGGAGCGAGGGAAAATCACCAGGATTGCTATCGCAAGGCGCAGGCGCGAAGTTTTCCCCGCGCTATTCCCCCGATGGCACGATGCTCGCGTATGCGCTGGATATTGACGGCAGCGAGTCTTATCACATCGTTGTCCATGATTTAAAGACCGGCCATGCCACCGACCTGACACCCGATATTGCCTATGCGCACCAACCGAATATTGCCTGGTCAGCAGACGGAAAAACCCTCGCAGTATTATCCGATGCAAAAGGACAATTCGCGTTATTCCTGCGCCCCATTGATGGAAGCCCATCTCGTCTTTTATGGAATGTTTTTCATCCATGCTGGGATGTGACCTGGTCGCCTGACGGCCAATGGATCGCGCTCGAGTCCGAGTCGACCGCAAGCGACAGAAGCATTCATATCGTACCGGTCAATCGTCCCCGCAAAGGCGCGAGGGTAAAAACGATCCAATTAAAGATCAACGACAAAATGCTTAACGCGCAAAACCCCGCCTGGTCGCCTGACTCAAAATTCCTGGCATTCTCCGGCGAATTGGACGAATGGCACGACATTGGAATACTCAATGTCGAGTCGCAGGAGATCACCTGGGTCACCCAATCGGTTGGAGATGATACGCAGCCTGCATGGTCGCGGAGCGGGGAAATTATCGGCTGGGTCCATGCCGAGGGGGCGGGAACCAGTTTTCAGTTTAGGGAAAGAGGCGGTGCAGTTAAGGAGAAGAAAGTTGGGGCGGGCGTCCATTATTTTCCGCAATTCACACCTGCCAGTGTTGTAATTCTTTACGAAGACCCGGGACATCCATGTGACCTGTGGAAAATGAACCTCGACGACGGTTCGATTCAACAATTGACCAATTCCCTGCCCGAAGAATTGAGCAATGCAGATTTCATCCTGCCTGGGGAAGTTTTTTACACCGGCAGGGACGGGGCGCAGGTGCCTGCGCTTTTGTACCGCCCGAAAAATATGGGCAAAGATTCGCCTGCGGTAATCAACATTCACGGCGGGCCCAACTGGCTGTTCCAATTTTTGTGGCATCCCGTGATGAGTTATATGGCGTCGCGCGGCTGGACGGTGCTTGCGCCAAATTATCGCGGCTCGACAGGGTACGGCAAAAAATGGCAGAACGCAAGCCGCTTCGATATGGGCGGCGTGGACACAGACGATTGCGCGGCGGGCGCGCGTTATTTAATCGAAAACGGCCTCGCCGATAAAAACAAAATTGCCGTGACGGGCAGGAGTCACGGCGGATATCTCACAATGACCTGCATGACGATGTTCCCGGAATTATGGGCTGGCGGTTCGGCGGTGGTCCCGTTTTTGAACTGGCTTGATTCGCATCACAAATCGCGCGAAGATTTGCAGCACTGGAACATCGAGAACATGGGCGATCCCGGGGAAAATAGAGAGTTGTGGATCGCACGCTCGCCTTACTTCTTCCTTGATAAAATCAGCGCGCCCGTGCAGATGATCTGCGGCGAAAACGATCCGCGCTGTCCCGCAAGCGAGTCCATCCGCGCGCGCGATAAACTCGTCGAACTGGGCAGTGAAGTGGAGTTGATTTTATATAAAGGCGAAGGCCACACGTTTTTGGAAACGAGGAATGTGATCGATTCGGAATTAAGGCGGATGGATTTCCTGGAAAGGGCACTGGCTTAATAAAAGCGTTATAAGGAGCCGCAATGAAGAGACTCGAATTTTTATCCGAAGATGAAGTAAAGGGGATTCACCAGGCCACATTAAAAATCCTGCACGAAATCGGTTTCGTGTGGACACACAAACCCAGCCTCGAAATTCTCACAGGCGCGGGTTGCAAGGTAAAAGGCAATCGTGTTTATTTCCCGCCCGAACTGGTCGAAGACAGCATCGCCAGGGCCACAAAGCGGACAACGATTCGCGGGCGCGGCGGCGCGAGCAAAACCCTCGGCGACGGCAATTTATATTTCCACAACCTCGGCGGGGCGCGCGACGTCTTCGATGTGAAAACAGGCGCGCGCCGCATTGCCGTCTTGCAGGACGTGCGCGACGCCACCCGCCTGCTCGATGCGCTCGAAAACTGTCACACCATCACGCCCTTCTTCACGCCGCAGGACGTGCCAGGCGATCTGATGTCGCTTGCCATGTACCGCCACGCGCTCCCGTTCACGACGAAGCCGCTTCAAGGTCCCGGCGTGCAATTCGGCCCGGAGACAAAATACGCCGTGCAAATGGCGGAAGTGATCGGCAACCCGAAGGAGATGCTCACCCTTTCGCTTTCCCCGGTCAGCCCGCTTACCATTCCCGACCATGAGGCTGAGGCCGTTATCGAAATCGCCCGCGCAGGCGTGGCGTTCGGTCCGCTCCCCTGCCCGACCGCAGGAGCGACCGGGCCGATGACCATCTCCGGTTCCATCGCGCAGCAAAATGCGGAGACCCTTGCGGTCGTTGTCCTCGCGCAACTGGTCAACCCCGGCCTGCCCATCATCTACTGCGGACGATTGGCGATGATGGAGCCGCGCACAGGACTCTCCGTTTGGGGCGGCGTGGAACTTGGCCTGGCTTCGGCGGGAACGGTTCAAATCGGACATTATTACGGATTCCCGGTTAACGTTTACGGCTTCTCGACGAATGCCCACACCCTCGACGCGCAGGACGGCTTCGAGCGCGGACTGAACGCGGCCATCCCCGCGCTGGCAGGCGCGGACGAACTCTCCGGCATCGGCGAGATGGAAGCGGGCGTGATGGGTTCCTACGTCCAGATGGTTTTCGATAATGAACTGGCTTCCAGCATCCTCAGAATGCGGCGCGGGTTCCCCGCCGATGAAGATGCTCTCGGTGTGGATGTCATCGGCGCGGCCATGGACGGTTCGCGTAATTTTCTCGGCCAGAAGCATACGATGAAATATCTGCGGGCGGGCGAAGTCCATCTCACAAAATTTGCGGAGCGGAATTCATGGGAAAGTTGGGAACGCAGCGGCAGGCACGGCATGGTCGAGCGCGCCATCGCGGAAACGGATAAAATATTCCGCGAACACCAGGTGGAGCCGCTGGAACCGCAGCAGGAGAAGGAATTGGATAAAATCATGGCGGCGGCTGAAAAGGAACTGGCCCGGCGTTGATGTCGTTGTAATGACAAAAAATTATTCGGAGTTGGAGAAAAAATGCTCAAACAGGCACATGCAATTTCGGAAGAGATCATCGAATGGCGGCGCGATTTTCACGCGCACCCCGAACTTGGATTCGACGTCCATCGCACCGCGGGAATTGTCGCGGATGAACTGGAAAAGATGGGGTACCGGGTCAGGCGCGGGGTCGGAAAGACCGGCGTCGTCGCGGACATCGGCGAAGGCGGGAAAATGGTCGCCATCCGCGCGGATATGGACGCGCTCCCCATCCTCGAACAGACCGGAACGGAATATGCGTCGAAAAACGAGGGGAAAATGCACGCCTGCGGCCACGACTCGCACACCGCGATGGCGCTCGGCGCGGCGCTTCTGCTTTCAAAGGAAAAACTGCCCGGCCGTGTTCGTTTTTTGTTCCAGCCCTCCGAAGAGGCCGCGGACGATGAAGGCAAGAGCGGCGCGGTACGCATGGCAGAGGACAGCGCAATGGACGGCGTGGATTACGTCATTGCACAGCACGTGGATCCCAACCATGCCACTGGCACGATTGCCATCAATGCCGGGCCATGCTCGGGCGGCGTGGACTCGTGGTTCGCGACGATCAAGGGCAAGGGCGGCCACGGGGCATACGCATTCACAACCATCGACCCGTTCTACATTTTGGGACATGTCATCCTTGCCCTGAACGCCATCATCTCGCGCAGGATCGACCCGTTCGAACCGGCCGTTGTCAGCATCGGTTCGATCAACGGCGGTTTTACGGAAAATGTGATCCCCGAATCCATCAAAATCACCGGCACATTGCGATATACTTCGCCCGAAACGCACGAACAAATCCTGGCCGAAATTAAAAGGGCGTTCGACATCGCCAAAACGCTCGGCGGCGATTATGAACTGAAAATCGAAACCGGCGGCCCACCGATGGTCAACGACGAGGTGGTCTCGGATGCCATCGAAAACGTTGGAAAGGATTTGCTTGGCGCCGACAAGGTCCTGAAATTGCACAAAACCCTCGGCGCGGAGGATTTTAGTTATTTCATGGACCTGGCGCCCGGCGCGATGTTCACGCTGGGAACAATGATCGAGGGACGCGAGGTCTACCAGCTTCACCATCCCAAATTCGACCTCGATGAGCGCTCCCTGCCGGTTGGCACGGCGGTGCTGGTTGAAACAGCAAAAAGGTTTTTAAATTCGTAATCATATGTCCCTGCGAATTGGGCGGGCGAATGCCATCCCCGCAACGACATAATAACTTTTCCCGGAGGGCAGTATGCACACCATACTCAAAAGCAATACAAAGCAGGTCATCATCGGCATCGACAAACCGTTTGTCATGATCGGTGAAAAATTGAATCCCACAGGTCTGAAAAAACTTGGCAAGGCCCTGGAAGAAAACAACATGGACTACGTCCAGCAGCTCGCCAAACGCCAGGTGGATTGGGGCGCGGACGTGCTGGATGTAAACGTCGGGCATCCCGGCATCGACGAGATCGAAATGATGGGCAAGGTGGTCCAGGCGGTTTTATCCGTGGTGGATGTTCCGCTTTGCATCGACTCGAACGACCCGAAGATCCTGGAAGCGGGACTTAAACTTGCCCCGGGTAAACCGCTGGTCAACTCCGTCAACGGCGAGGAAAAACAATTGAGCACGATCCTGCCCATCGTCAAGGACAGGGGCGCCGCCGTCATCGGGTTGACGATCGAAGACGAAGGCATCCCCGCCACCGCCGAAAAGAGACTCGCCGCCGCAGGCAAAATCATCGAACGCGCCGCGAAGATCGGCATTCCCATCGAGGACATCGTGATCGACCCGCTTGTCATGACCGTCGGCGCGGACAGCAAGGCCTCCTCCGTCACGCTCGAAACCATCCGGCTGGTGCGCGAAAAATTCGGCGTCAACATCAACCTGGGCGCGAGCAATGTGTCCTTTGGCCTGCCGGACCGGCCGACAATCAACAGCGCATTCCTCTCGCTCGGGATGCAAATGGGCGCGACATGCTCCATCACCGATTCCATCAAATTGGGCGGCACCATTCGAGCAACAGACCTTCTGCTCGGCAGGGACGATTTCTCCATGCGCTTCCTGA
>Ga0172371_10011542_pt1 | contig 11765 bp, 9 predicted proteins | sample Lak12m_FD_114543 | JGI IMG/M metagenome (GOLD analysis project Ga0172371, IMG submission 114543) | Freshwater microbial communities from Kabuno Bay, South-Kivu, Congo - kab_022012_12m | ecosystem: Environmental > Aquatic > Freshwater > Lake | place: Democratic Republic of the Congo: South-Kivu...
ATCACGACGCGCCTGATCAACCTCATGGCGCCGATCGGCAAGGGCCAGCGCGGGCTGATCGTCTCGCCGCCCCGGGCCGGCAAGACCATCATCCTGCAGAAGATCGCCAACGCCATCAGCGAGAACAATCCCAAGGTCGTGCTGATCGTGCTGCTGATCGACGAGCGGCCCGAGGAGGTCACCGACATGGCCCGCTCGGTCAGGGGCGAGGTCGTCAGCTCGACCTTCGACGAGCCGGCCGAGCGCCACGTGCAGGTCGCCAGCATGGTGCTTGCGAAGGCGCGGCGCCTGGTCGAGCACGGCCGCGACGTGGTGATCCTGCTGGACTCGATCACCCGCCTCGCGCGCGCCCACAACACCGTGGTGCCCCACTCCGGCAAGATCCTGTCCGGCGGCGTCGACTCCAACGCCCTGCAGAAGCCCAAGCGCTTCTTCGGCGCGGCGCGCAACATCGAGGAGGGCGGCTCGCTGACGATCATCGCCACGGCCCTGATCGAGACCGGCTCGCGCATGGACGAGGTGATCTTCGAGGAGTTCAAGGGCACCGGCAACATGGAGCTGGTCCTGGACCGCAAGATCGCCGAGAAGCGCGTGTACCCCGCGGTGGACATCTTCAAGTCCGGCACCCGCAAGGAGGACCTGCTGATCGACCGCAAGGACCTCAACAAGATCTGGGTGCTGCGCAAGTACCTCAGCGACTACAACCCGCACGAGGCGATGGAGTTCATGATCGACAAGCTCAGCAAGACCAAGACGAACGAGCAGTTCCTGGCGGCGATGAACACCTAACGCGATTTTCGGCAGCGTGTTGCGCCTGAAGCCGCCCGCCGCCGCCCGTTCGCCCGCCCGGTGCCGATGCCGGACAAAAAATTTGCCCTTTCGGGATCCCGGAGTTAATTATGGGGCTTCCCGGAGCCGAGACCAACGGATGCGAAGGTGAGTGCCATGAAGAAGGACATCCATCCCAAGTACGTCGAGTGCGAGGTCAGCTGCCTCTGCGGCAACGTGGTCCACACCCGCTCGACGCTGCCGAAGATCAACGTGGAGATCTGCTCCAACTGCCACCCGTTCTTCACCGGCCAGCAGAAGATCGTCGACACCGCCGGACGCATCGAGCGCTTCAAGAAGCGGTACCAGGGCGTCTACGGCGACAAGCAGAACTAGCGGCGCGCAGCGGCGACAGCCGCCGCGCCGGACGCCCGGAGAGACGGGACCCGGGGACGATCGCCCGGGAGGATTCCGCGAGGGTGCTGGCGAACGGGCCGGCACCCTCGTTCTTTGTGGGAGCCCCCGGCGGGGGCTTCGCTCCGCCCGGCGGGCGGAGCGGTCACCAGAAGCCATGCGAGGACGGAACCAGATGAACGGACAACCGGCCGCGGGGGGCGAGGCGCCCCGTGCCTGCGATCCCCGCGAGATGGACCTGGCCGTCGGCGGCCAGGCCGTGATCGAAGGCGTGATGATGCGCTCGCCGACGGCCATCGCCACGGCCGTCCGCACGCCCGACGGCAGGATCGTGGTGCGCAAGCAGCCCTTCCGCAGCGTGTTCCGCCGCTGGCGCTTCCTTAACGTCCCGGTGCTGCGCGGCGGCATCCACCTGATCGAGTCGATGGGTCTGGGCATCGGCGCGCTGATGTTCTCGGCCGACCAGGCCATGACCGAGGAGCGCGTCGAGACGAAGAAGGGCTTCAAGGACACGGCCTTGATGTGGGGCACGATCGTGGTGGCCTTCGTCCTGAGCCTGGGCCTGTTCTTCTACCTGCCGCTGGTGCTGACCGACCTGACCGGCGTGCGCCACGGCTTCGGCTTCAACCTGATCGACGGCGTGATCCGCATCGCGATGTTCGTGGCCTACCTGATGCTCATCTCGCGGATGAAGGACATGGCGCGCGTCTTCGAGTACCACGGCGCTGAGCACATGTCGATCCACGCCTTCGAGGCGCACCGCGACCTCACGGTCGACCAGACGCGCCCCTTCACGACCCTGCACCCGCGCTGCGGCACCAGCTTCCTGTTCTTCGTGATGCTGATCTCGGTGGTCGTGTTCAGCTTCCTGGGCCGCCCCGACGACGTCGGGCAGCGCCTGCTGCGGCTGGCCTTCGTGCCGGTCATCGGCGGCCTGGCCTACGAGGCGATCAAGCTCTCGGGGCGCTTCCGCAACGCCTGGTTCGTGCGGCCCCTGATCTGGCCGGGCCTGATGCTGCAGAAGATCACCACCAGCCGCCCCGACGACTCCCAGCTCGAGGTCGGCCTGGCCGCCCTGCGGGCGGTGCTCGAACCCGAGCCCGAGGGCTTCCGGACGCGGACCTACGACGCGCCGGCGGCCGTGCCGGCGGAGGCCTGACGTGAAGGACATCATCGTCCGCCTGCGGGAGAAGTCGGCGGCCCTGGAGCGGCAGCTCAGCGACGGCGACCTGGTCAAGGACCGCCAGAGGTTCCGCGACGTCTCGCGCGAGCACGCCCACCTGCGCGATGTGCTGGAGATCGCCGGGCGGTGGGAGGCGCTGGCGGAGACGCTCGCCGGCCACCGCGAGCTGCTGCACGGCGAGACCGATCCCGAGCTGCTGGCCCTGGTCCGCGAGGAGCTGCCCGGCTGCGAGCGCGACTTCGCGGCGGCCGAGGCGGAGCTGGAGCTGGCGCTGCTCCCCCGCGACCCCAACGACGACCGCGACGCCATTCTGGAGGTGCGCGCGGGCACGGGCGGCGACGAGGCGGCGCTGTTCGCCGAGGAGATCGCCCGCATGTACGTGCGCTTCGCCGAGCGCCGCCGCTGGCGGGTCGAGCTGCTCGAGACGACCCCCGGCACCGCCGGCGGCGTCAAGGAGATCAGCTACGCCGTGCGCGGCGAGGGCGTCTACGGGCTGCTGCGCTGGGAGAGTGGCGTGCACCGCGTCCAGCGCGTGCCCGCCACCGAGAGCCAGGGCCGCATCCACACCTCGGCCGTCACCGTTGCGGTCCTGCCCGAGGCCGAGGAGGTCGACGTCCAGATCGGCGAGAACGACCTGCGCATCGACGTGTACCGCGCCTCCGGCCCCGGCGGCCAGTCGGTCAACACCACCGACTCAGCCGTGCGCATCACCCACCTGCCGACGGGCCTGGTCGTCCAGTGCCAGGACGAGAAGTCGCAGCACAAGAACAAGGCCAAGGCCATGCTGGTGCTGCGCTCGCGCCTGCTCGAGCAGGCCATCGCCGCGCAGGACAGCGCGCGCTCCGCGGAGCGGCGGACCCTGGTGGGCTCCGGCGACCGCAGCGCCAAGATCCGCACCTACAACTTCCCCCAGAGCCGGTTCACCGATCACCGGATCGGATTGACCGTGCACAGCCTCGAGGCCATCATGCAGGGGGACCTGGACGAGGTCGTGCAGGCCATCCAGGACCACCGCCGCCAGGAAGCCCTCTCCGAGAGCCGCAGCGACGGCGCCTGACCGGGGCGACCCTCCAGCCGGGAGATCCGCGTGCCCGAAGCCCTCAAGAGCGTGCGCGAGCTCATCCAGGCGACCACCGCCTTCTTCGAGAAGCGCGGCGTCGATTCCGCGCGCCTGAACGCCGAGCGCCTGCTGGGGCACGTGCTGGGGCTCGCGCGCATCGACCTCTACGTCCTCCACGACCGGCCCCTGGCTCCCGGGGAGATCGACCGCTACCGCGAGCTGGTCCGGCAGCGCGCCGCGGGCGTGCCGCTGCAGACGCTGCTGGGGGAGACCGAGTTCTACGGGCGCGCCTTCCAGGTGGAGGCGGGGGTGTTCATCCCGCGACCCGAGACCGAGCGCCTGGTGGAGGCCGCCGTGTGCCTGCTGACCGGGGGCGCGAGCAGCTGGCTGGCGCCCCTGGCGCTGGAGATCGGCTGCGGCACCGGCGTGGTGGCCTGCTCGCTGGCGGCGGAGATGCCGCGGCTGCGCGTCCACGCCTCGGAGATCGACCCGCGGGCGGCGGCCCTGGCCCGCGCCAACGCGCGCCGGCTGGGGGTGGCCGCGCGGGTCGAGGTGCACGAGGGGCCCTGGTGCGCGCCGTTCCCGCCCGCCCTGCGCGGGCAGGCCCACCTGCTGGTCAGCAACCCGCCGTACGTGCGCCGCGGCGACTTGGCCGGGCTGCCGCGCGAGGTGTCCGCGCACGACCCGGTCGCGGCGCTGGACGGCGGCCCCGACGGGCTGGACGCCTACCGCGCGATCGCGAGCGAGGCGCCGGGCTGGCTGCTGCCGGGCGGGTGGATCGCGCTTGAAATCGGCGAGGATCAGGCGTTGGATGTGACCGGCCTGCTCGAGGAAGCCGGGTTCTCGTCCCTGACCGTGAAGCGGGACTACTGCGACCGCGACCGGGTCGTGACCGGCCGGCTGTAGCGGCGACGGAACCGGCCGCGGGCGCGACCCGCGACCTGCGACCTGCGACCTGCGATCTGCGATGCGAGGAGCAAAGCATGGACCGCTTCGTGATCGAGGGCCCCGTCCGCCTGTCGGGCGAGGTGCGCTGCAGCGGCGCGAAGAACGCCGTGCTGCCCCTGATGGCCGCCGCGCTGCTGACCCGCGGCGAGTCGGTCATCCGCAACGTGCCGGACCTGCGCGATGTGCGCACCTTCATGCGCCTGCTGACGATCCTGGGCGTGAAGTGCGACCTGACCGAGGGAGTGCTGCGGCTGGACACCACCGCCGCCGACGGCATCGAGGCCCCCTACGACCTGGTCAAGACGATGCGCGCGAGCGTGTACGTGCTCGGGCCGCTGTGCGCGTTCCGGGGCGAGGCGCGGGTCTCGCTGCCCGGCGGCTGCGCGTGGGGGCCGCGGCCGGTCAACCTGCACCTGGAAGGTCTGCGCGCGCTCGGCGCCGAGACCGACCTCGAGGGCGGCTACATCAACGCCCGCGCCCCGCGCGGCCTGCGCGGCGGCAACTTCCGTTTCGAGCCCAGCAGCGTGGGCGCCACCTGCAACGTGCTGATGGCGGCGGTGCTGGCCGAGGGCGAGACGGTGCTGGCCAACTGCGCGGTGGAGCCCGAAGTCACGCAGCTCGTCGACGCCCTGATCGGGGCCGGCGCCCGCATCGAGGGCGGCGGCACCACCACCCTCACGGTCCACGGCGTCGCCGCGCTCGACCCGCTGCGCTGCCGCGTGATCCCGGACCGCATCGAGGCGGGCACGTTCCTGGCCGCGGCCGCGATGACCGGGGGCGAGGTCTCGGTGCTGGACTGCAGGCCAGACCACCTGGGCGAGCCGGTGGCGGTGCTGCGCAGCATGGGGTGCCGCGTCGAAGAGACGGCGGACTGCGTCCGCGTGGCGGCGCCCGGGCGGCCGCGCTCGGTGGAGATCGTGACGCGGCCGTTCCCCGGCTTTCCGACCGACATGCAGGCGCAGTTCATGGCGGTGCTGACGCGCGCCGACGGCACCAGCCACATCAGCGAGACGATCTACCCCGACCGCTACACGCACACCGCCGAGCTGCGCCGCCTGGGCGCGGACATCCGGCTCGACGGCGCGACGGCCACGATCTTCGGCGTGCCCGGACTTTCGGGGGCGCCGGTGATGGCCACCGACCTGCGCGCCTCGGCGGCGCTGATCATGGCGGGCCTGGCCGCCGCGGGCACCACCACCGTGGACCGCATCTACCACATCGACCGCGGCTACGAGCGGATCGAGACGAAGTTCGCGGCGCTGGGCGGGAAGATCGAGCGCGTGAGCGATTGAGTGGAGCCGGGGCGGATTTGGCGCGGGTCATGCGTTCATGATTTGACGGTTGATGCCGCAGGTCCCTGATGTCAGGGATGGCTGTGATGATGGATCAAGTTCTTTCCCTCCCGGAATCGATTCGGCCGTGTCAGAAATCCCCGGGCAGCCGCGTTCCGACGCGGCTGCGTGCTCCGTGCTGGCCACACCAGCTGCACTCGCATTGCACAACAACTTCCGGACCTCCGTGCAGACGCTGCGCCGCAGCCTGGTGCGCAGCCTGCACTACCTGGTCGCGATCCAGGACCGCAAGGTCCACCGCGCCCTGGGCTACGCCACGATCACGGATTACACGGCGGCCGTGGCCGGTTTCACCCGCAACCAGACCGAGGTCTTCCTGGCATTGGGGCGGAGGCTCGGCGCGTATCCCGAAGTTCGTGCAGCGCTGGAGCGGGGCGAACTCTCCTGGTCGCAGGCGCAGGTGATCGTCACGCAAGTCGCACCGGCCGATGCGAATCTCTGGGTCGATGCCGCCGGCAAACTCGGCGCGAGGGACATGAACGCCGCGATTCGCGGCAATGCCGAAGACTCGCCGCACGGAACGGCTTCGCCTCCGGTCTCCGCATCACCCAACACAACGTTGCCGATGTCGCCGGAAGTGCCGGCAGTTCCTGTATCGGCGCCCACCGTGGCGGCGGCGAAGACGCCGCCGCTCTCGCCCGCCAACCGGGAGTGTCACGTCAGCTTCGCGTTGTCTCCCGAGGAATACGACATGTGGAGCGCCTCTCTCGAGATCCTGCGCAAGCAGGGCCATGGCGAAGACGGAGCACAGCTGATGCTGGCTGCATACGCCGCGCTGGTGCGGCGTGACATCCCGGACCAGACCGACCCCGGTCCCCGTTACCTCCTGGTGATTTCCCGCTGTCCCGACCGCGGCACCGCGGAAATCCGCAACTCGCGCGGCAGGTTCGAGGCGTCGCCGGCATTGCTAGAGGCCGCGCAATGCGACGCCCTGCGTCAAGGGGAGCACGGCTCGCGCCGTGCTGCGGTACCGCCGCGGATCCGTCGCGCGGTGCTGGCCCGGGACGGGCACCACTGCCAGGCACCCGGCTGCCGATGCACCAGGTATCTCGAGGTCCACCACCGCATCCCGGTCGCGGCCGGCGGCAAGCCAGAGCCGACGAACCTGGTGACGCTGTGCTCGCGCTGTCATCGGGCGCTGCACCGGCGCGAACTGGATCTGCGAGCGGCAACGCGGGCGTCAGCCGAATGATCGATCGTCACGCCATCCCTGATATCAGGGATGGGCGCCACAAAAGCTCAAAATCCTACCCCCTGCTTTGCGTGGAACCCGCGCTCTGCTATGTTCCTGCCCGTATCTGTGCCAAACACTCCGGCAACCGAAAGATGATCAAGTGAGTTCAGAATCCCGCCGCTTCATCCTGGGCACCGCCGGCCACGTGGACCACGGCAAGTCGGCGCTGATCAAGGCGCTGACCGGCATCGAGACGGACCGTCTCAAGGAGGAGCAGGAGCGCGGCATCAGCATCGAGCTGGGCTTCGCGGAAATGACCCTGGCGGACGGCACGTCCCTGGGCGTCGTCGACGTGCCGGGCCACGAGCGCTTCGTGCGGCAGATGGTCGCCGGGGCCGGCGGCGTCGACCTCGCGCTGCTGGTGGTGGCCGCGGACGAGGGGGTCATGCCCCAGACGGTCGAGCACCTCGAGATCCTGGCTGCGCTCGGGGTGCGCGGCGGCGTCATCGTGATCACCAAGCTCGACCTGGTCGACCGTGACCTGGCCGAGGTCGCGCTCGAAGAGGTGCGCGACCTGGCGCGCGGCACGTTCCTGCAGGACCGCCCCGCGGCCCTGGTCTCCGCGCGCACCGGCGAGGGTCTCGACGACCTGCGCGCCGCGCTCGCCGCCGAGGCGGCCGCGCTGCCGGACCGCGGCGGCGACGGCCCCTTCCGGCTGCCGGTGGACCGGGTCTTCACCATGCCCGGAGCGGGCGTCGTCGTGACCGGCACCTGCTGGAGCGGCGAGACCGCCGTGGGCGACGTGCTGGAACTGGCGCCGGCCGGCGCCAAGGTGCGCGTGCGGGACGTGCAGGCCCACGGCCGCGCGGTCGCGAGCGGAGGTTCGGGCCAGCGGCTGGCCCTCGCGCTGCACGGCGTCAAGAAGGACGAGGTGGAGCGCGGTTTCCAGGTGGTCGCGCCCGGCGCCTGCGCCACCACGCTGCGGCTGGACGCGCGCGTCGACCTGGTGGCGCACTTCGACGGCGCCCTGAAGAACCGCCAGCGCCTGCACGTCCACCACGCCGGCCGCGAGGTGCTGGCCCGCGCGACGCTGCTCGACGTGGAGCTGCTGTCCCACGAGAGCGGCTGCGTCAGCGGCCTGGTCCAGCTCCAGCTGGAAGCTCCGCTCGTCGCACGCCGCGGCGACCGACTGGTGCTGCGCTTCTACTCGCCGCTGGACACCATGGCCGGCGGCCGCGTCCTGCATTGCGACCCGCCCCGCCGCCGCCGCTTCGACGAGACTTCCCTGGCCGAGCTCGCGGTCCTGGAGCTGGGCGACCCGGCCGAGCTGTTCCGCCAGAAGCTGCGTGAGGCCGCGACCGCCGGCCTGCCGGCGGTGGAGCACGCGGCTTTCGCCGCCGATCCCGCGGCGTTGCCGCTGGGCAAGCGGCTCTACGACCGCGCCCTGATCGATGAGATCGCCGACCGCGTGGCGGTCCTGGCCGACGAAGCCTGGCGGCTCAATCCCCTGCGCGGTGGCGTGGGCAAGGAGGAAGCGCGCCGCAAGGCGCGCTTCACGGGCTCGGCCGCGGAGTGGAACGCGCTGGTCGAGGCCCTGGCCGCCGCGCGCGGCTGGAGTTCCGCGGCCGACCGCATCGGGCCGGCGCAGTCCGACGTGCTGCCGGACGGGCTGCGGCGAGCCGTCGACGCCGTCGAGGCCCGCCTGCGGGCCTGCGGCCTGGACTGGCCCGGCGCGGCCGCCATCGGCGCTGACCTGCCGACCGGTCAACTCGCCGGCCACGACTTCGAGGAGTACCTGCGCTACCTGGCGGCGCGCGGGCGTGCCGTGATGGTGACGGACGACTATCCTGTGCACGCCGCCGCCCTGGCTGAGCTGCTGCCGCGCCTGCGCGCCCATTTCGACGCCGAGGGCAGCCTCAACTTCGCCACGTTCCGCGAACTGACCGGCCTGAGCCGCAAGCTGGGCATCCCCCTGCTGGAGCACCTCGACGCCGCGGGCGTCACGCGCCGCGTGGGGGACCTGCGCACCGCCGGCCCGGTCCTGAAGAAGGAAGCATGAACGAATATCCCACCACCGCGACGCGCCGCGCCACGCGGCGCGTGATGGTCGGCACGGTCGGCGTCGGCGGCGGCGAGCCCGTCCGCGTGCAGTCGATGACGACCACCAAGACCGGCGACTTCGACGCGACCCTGCAGCAGATCCTCGAACTGGCGACCGCCGGCGCGGAGATCGTGCGCGTGACGGTGAACGACGCCGCCGCGGCGGAGTCCCTCCCGCGCCTGGTGCGCAGCTCCACGGTGCCCCTGGTCGCCGACATCCACTTCCAGCACGAACTGGCGCTCAAGGCCATCGCGGCCGGCGTGGCCAAGCTGCGCCTCAACCCCGGCAACATCGGCTCCGCCGACAAGGTGCGCGAGGTGGCGCGCGCGGCGCAGGACCGCGGCATCCCCATCCGCATCGGCGTCAACAAGGGCAGCCTGCACCGGCGCTACGAGGAGCTGGCGAAGGTCGATCCCGCGGGAGCCATGGTGCAGTCGGCGCTGGACGAGTTGGAAGTGCTCGCGGCCGTCGGCTTCGCCGACGTCGTGGTCTCGCTCAAGAGCAGCGACCCGCCGGAGGTGATCGAGGCCTGCCGCCGCTTCTCGCGCCTGAGCGACGCGCCCCTGCACCTGGGGGTGACCGAGGCCGGCACGCTGCAGGCCGGCATCTCGCGCTCGGTGACCGCGATGAGCGTGCTGCTGTCCGAGGGGATCGGCGACACGGTGCGCATCTCGCTGGCGGCCGATCCGGTCGAGGAGGTCACGGCCGCCTTCCACATGCTGCAGGCCCTGGGCCTGCGCGAGGGCTTCGCGCGCGTGGTGGCCTGCCCGACCTGCGGCCGCGTCGAGGTCGACGTCGTGGCGCTGGCGCGCCGCGTCGAGGAGCTGGCCAAGGACCTGCCGCCGGACCGCGTCATCGCGGTGATGGGCTGCATCGTCAACGGGCCCGGGGAAGCCAAGGCGGCCGACCTGGGGATCGCGGCCGGGAAGACCAAGGTCGCGATCTACCGCAAGGGCGTCCTGCACCGCAACATCGGGAAGGACGACCTCGAGCGGGTGCTCATCGAGGAAATCGACCTTCTCCGGTGATTCGCCGCACCCGCGGACCAGGTGGTGCAGGGCTACGCGGCTTCGCCGTAGGGATCGGTCACCGGGCGCTCGATGGGAGCGGCCGCTAGGCGTGTCGTGGTCGTACGCCGGCAGCTACCGCGCTAGCACGATCTTGCACGAAACCGTCGCCCCGGCCCCGTCGCGCACCCGTGCCAGGTAGGTGCCGGACGGCGCCGCGCGCCCCGATGCGTCGCGACCGTCCCAGATTGCGCGCCACGATCCGCGGGCGAGTGCGGGCGTCATGGCGGCGACGCGCCGACCGTGCGTGTCGTAGATCTCGACCGCAACGGCCCCGAAGTCGGCGGCGGCGCTGATTTCGACCGTGGGGTTGAACGGGTTGGGGGCCGCCGTCACGGCCGCCGTGCGGTGCAGCGCGTCCCCTGCGCCGAGGCCGCAGTAGTCGAAGCAGGAGATCCAGACCTTCGCGGGTTGGGGCACACCCTCGATGGTGTCGCGGCTCGCCCACGCCATGGCGGCCTCGTCGCCGCTGTCGATCCCCAGCGACACGTGGGCGTCGAGGCCCCGGTCCTGGATCTCGGCCAGGTCGCCGGTGTGGTCCTCCCAGATCGCATCCTCGCGCTGTCGGTAGTGGAGGCGCCTGTGGCGCGGCTCCAGCATCTCGTCGCTGCCGAGCTGGAACCACAGCGCGTGCACACGGCCGCCGCCGTCGACGCCGATCCGCGGCGATTGGGGCCAGTCGTAGGCGTCCGTCGGGACGGTCATGGGGATGGGCTCCAGCCAGCCGCCCTGTTCCGTCCACTCGCAGAAATCGACATGGTTGCACGGGCAGGTCGGCTGCAGCCCGTTGGTCAGGAAGACGTAGCCGTCCGGCGAGCGAGCCACGTCGAATTCGCCGCCGAAGGTGTGGATCCCGTCGTGCGCGACGGGCGCCGACCAGTCACCGGTGTCCGACAGGTCGACGTGCTTCAGGACGGGCTCGTCGACCAGGTCGACGTAGTAGAGACGCGGCAGGGGTCCTTGCGGGCCGTCGTGGTCGGTCGCCTGGGGGAACGAGAGGTCCAGCAGCTCCGAGGCGGCGCCGGGCACGGTCTGCAGCTCGCTCCAGCCGTCCTGGTCGCGGCGCAGGCAGCGCAGGCCGCCGTCCGCGTACGTGCCGGACCAGATGGTCAGCCAGGCCGAGTCGGGGAAGTCGGGATTCCGGCTGCACCACAGGTCGGGGCGGCTCGTCAGCGGGGCCGGCGCACCGAGGTAGGAGACGGCGACCGTCGACCAGGCGGACTCCCCGTCGCACTCGCGCACGACCAGGCTGTCGCTGCGGATGTAGGCCAGGATGTAGATGTGAGCGTAGAACGGGAAGTTCAGGACGCCGACCTCGGGCCTGGCGCCGGGGCCGTGGTCGTGCCGCCAATCGCGGGCACCCTGCGGCAGCCCGACGCAGAGGATTCCCTCGAACGCCGAACGGACGTGCCCGCCCTCCTCCCAGGCGGTCAGGGAGAACATGGGTTGCGACGAAGCGATCGCGGGCCGGCTGCAGTCGGCCACGGTGCCGCCGAGCGGCATGTTGAACCGGTTGTCGGCGCGGACGGTCGCGGCGGGGACCAGCAGGGTCCACCCCAGCAGGACGGCCAGGAGCGGCAGGCGTGTCGGCACGATCCACCTCCATTGAGCAAACGATCCACGAGGCACGAGGCCGCGGGACACATCCGGCGGGGGAGGCGGTCTCCTGCGATTATAGGGATTAGCCGGGCGTCAGAC
>Ga0172371_10011543_pt1 | contig 11765 bp, 13 predicted proteins | sample Lak12m_FD_114543 | JGI IMG/M metagenome (GOLD analysis project Ga0172371, IMG submission 114543) | Freshwater microbial communities from Kabuno Bay, South-Kivu, Congo - kab_022012_12m | ecosystem: Environmental > Aquatic > Freshwater > Lake | place: Democratic Republic of the Congo: South-Kivu...
CTGGTTTCCACGGTGTATATGTCCGTGATCCCGGCAGTGGTTGCCGGCGTACGGAATATCACGTTGGTCTCGCCGCCGACGCACGGAGGGAAGATCCATCCGTACATACTGGCAATGGCCTCACTGCTCAATATCAAAGATATTTATAAAGCCGGCGGAGCCCAGGCGATTGCCGCATTGGCTTTCGGCACCAGAACAATTCCGAAAGTGGATAAGATCGTCGGTCCCGGCAATGAGTATGTGACTGAAGCCAAGCGCCAGGTATTCGGGTTTGTGGATATCGATATGCTGGCAGGTCCTTCCGAAGTGGTGATTATGGCGGATAAATTTACGAACGTCTCCTATATCATTGCTGATCTGAAGGCGCAGATGGAACACCATTCAGGGAAAGGGATTGTCGTGACTACCTCTAAAACCCTCACGGTTGCTTTACGAGATTGCGAACTCGATGCCGCTGTGCTGGTTGCCGAGGATTACGAGGAAGCGGCGTCCCTGGTTAACCGGATCGCTCCCGAACACTTGCAGATCATGGTAAGAAATCCGCAGGACCTGCTTAAGAAGATTAAGAACGCAGGCTGTATTCTTGTCGGAGAATACTCGCCGACGAGCATGGGAGATTACATCGCCGGAGCAAGCCACGTGCTTCCGACCGGCGGGACCGCCCGGTTCTTCTCGGGCCTGTCGGTGTACGATTTCTTAAAAAAAGTCAATACGATAAGTTATACTGAGAAAGCATTCCTCGAAGAAGCTCCTTCAGCGGAACTGCTTGCATCGCTTGAAGGATTGAGCGCGCATGAGGCGAGCGTAAAGCTGAGAAGAGAGACTCTCTCAAAGACCTAAACAGAGGAGAAGACTATGGCTCGATACCGGTGCATCGTCTGCGGGTATATTTACGATCCTAAGACAGGAGACCCGGATTCAGGAGTCAATCCGGGAACGCCGTTTGAGCAGATCCCTGATTCATGGGTCTGCCCGGTCTGCGGCGTGGACAAGAGCCAGTTTGAGAAAATAGCAGAATAATGAGGCAATTGGTTTAGGCATCGGTATAGGTAACGGTAACGTCGCGTTAATCGGTATCGGTTTAGTTTTCGTGACGACTCCCGAAATCTACACCTAAACCGTGACCTTACCGAAACCGTTACCGAAGAACGAAACCTGCTTGCAAATAAAGGAGAATTATGAAAAATGTAAAGATTTACTCCACCCCGACCTGCCCCTACTGCAGGATGGTAAAAGAATATCTGTCGTCGAAAGGCATTCCTTATCAGGATTTTGATGTATCAAAAGACCAGAATGCCCTGGATGAGATGGTCAGGACTTCGGGACAGATGGGCGTTCCGGTGATCATGGTTGACGGCGAAACCGTGGTGGGGTTTGACAAGCCGCGGCTGAACTCTCTGCTGGGGATAGCGTAATTGTCGGGAAAGGGGTAACGGGATACGGGTTTCGGGTTACGTCCTGTGGTTCATATCAAAAATCAAAATGCAAATAGTAAAATGACAGTGTAAAATTCAAAATGATCACTATTTTACATTTTTATATGCCATTTTGCTTTTTGATCTTTACTCTTTGATATTTTTGCCATTACCCGTAACCCGTTCCCCGAATAACATGCCCATCTTCACCTATCAATGCGTGCAATGTTCACGGGAATTCGATATGCTTGTCGGAGTGAATCAGGAGAAAAACACTTTAGAGTGCCCACCGTGCCATTCCCGGAGACTGCAGCGGGTGTTCACGCCATTTAAGATCGGTGGAAGCAGGTCGTCGGGCAAGGGTGTTTCTTCATCAAAGTGCAGTTCGTGTTCAGGCGGTTCGTGCGCAACGTGCGCATAGCTATATGAGATCAGAGTACAGAAAACAGACGACAGATGGCAGATGACAGATTACAGAGGACAGAATACCGATAGCGGAAGTCCCTTATCTCTGTTTTCTGTCTTCTGCCCTCTGTCTTCTGTCGTCTGGCCTTCGAAGAAGTAGGTATGGTGAAAGTCTACGATCTCATCATCGTCGGTGCGGGCCCTGCCGGAATTACCGCGGCAGTGTATGCCGCACGCAAGAAACTGAACTTCCTGGTCCTCTCCGCAGATATCGGCGGACAGACTGCGTGGAGCGGCGATATCGAGAATTATACCGGCTATCAGTTTATCACGGGTCCTGAGCTAACTTTGAAGTTTCAAGAACACATGGAACGGTTCGGCATAGAAGTGCGCGTGCCGGAGGAACTGAAACGTATTGAAAAGAAAGAAGGTTGTATCAGGGTAGTTACCGGAACGGACGAATACTGTTCCCGCACGGTTATTATTGCCACGGGCAAGCGCCCGCGCCTCTTGAATGTGCCGGGAGAAAAGGAGTTCAAGAACAAGGGCGTTACCTATTGCGCGACCTGTGACGGGCCCCTGTTTAAAGATAAGAGCGTGGCAGTTATCGGCGGGGGGAATTCAGCGCTTGATGCCGCGTTACAGATGGTGCGGCTTTCCCCCAAAGTGTACGTGATTAACAATACCACATCGTTGCACGGCGATGAGATTATGATCGGGAAGTTGAAGTCCTCGCAGAACGCCGAGATTTGGAACAATGCCGAGGTAAAGGCGATAGAAGGAGATCGGTTCGTTGCCGCCGTGACGGTCGAACAACAGGGGAAGCGCGTTCGTCTTCCAGCCTCGGGGGTGTTCGTCGAGATCGGCCTGGTGCCTAATTCGGAAGCCGTGCCGTTCTTGAAAAGAAACGAAGCGGGCGAGATCATTGTCGATTGCTATAATCGGACAAACATCGAAGGAGTTTTTGCCGCCGGTGATGTGACCAACGTGCCGGAGAAACAGATTATCATCGCCTGCGGCGAAGGTTCGAAAGCGAGCCTGTCGGCGTTCAGGTATTTGTCAACGCATACATTTTAACAATACACAGATGATCACTGATGCCAAGCCACAGATGACCACAGATATTATATCTGTGTTAATCAGTGGCTCCGCATCTGTGCTAATCTGTGCAATACCATGATCCATATCCCTCAATCCGTCATCAGTTTTCTGGAGAAGCAGGGGTTTGTGATTGTTTCGACCCTGGACAGCCACGGCCGAATCCATTCGGTGGCTAAGGGGGTTGTAGATATAGAAAACCAGGGGCGTATCTATCTTATTGATCTGTTCAAGGCAAGAACGTATGCCAATCTAAAAAAGAATTCCACGATAACTGTTACGGTCGTTGACGAGCACGCCTATCTCGGGTACTCGCTGAAAGGAAAAGGACACATCCGAGAGAAAAAAGCCATACAGAAAGATATGCTTCGTAAATGGGAAGAGCGCCTGTTGCATAGAATTTCAAGGAGGATTATACGCCATATCCAGCAGGAGAAGAACGGTTCCCGTCATCACGAAATCCATCTCCCCGAGCCGGAATACCTTATCCGGATGGATGTGGAGGAAATAGTCGATTTAGCTCCGGCGCCTCTTGATATAGAAACCAAATAGAAATACGATGGTCGAACAAATTTTCCTTAAGACCATCGAGCGACACGGCCTTTTAAAGAAGCGGGAACGGATCATGCTCGGGGTGTCCGGCGGACCGGACTCGATGTGCATGCTCCATCTTTTTCAAAAACTGCAGCCGGTCTATCGGTTGAACATTACGGTAGCGCATTTCAATCATTGTTTAAGAAGAGAAGCGGACCGGGAAGAAGCATTCGTGAAGCGCGAAGCAGAACGGTTGGCGATGCGCTGCGTTTCCGCGCGGAAAAAGGTCGATGAGGGAGCCGTGGATTCTCTGGAACAGACGGCGCGGAACCACCGCTTTGAGTTCTTCCTGAGTACCGCGCGCACGTATACCATTAAGAAACTTGCCTTAGCGCACACCAAAGATGATTTGGCGGAGACGGTCCTGATGCGCATCATGCGGGGATCGGGGCTGTTAGGCATCTCGAGTTTCGGCGTGCGCTCAAAGTTTAAAACCATGACCGTGCTGCGGCCGCTTATCGATGTGGAGAAAAAAGAGATACTGCAGTTTCTCAATGAGCAGCGCATCGGTTTTTGTACGGACACCAGTAATTTTGAAGAGCGGTTCTTAAGGAATAAGATACGCCTGAGCCTGATCCCCCATCTGGAAAAAGAGTACAACCCTTCTCTGAAGAACGTGTTGGCGACACTGGCAAAGACCGCTTCGCTGGATTACGATTTTATCGCGGAACAAGCCGGCGCGCTTTACCGCCGCCTGCGCACAAAAGAAAGAGCGCAGCGCATCTCTTTCGAGATAGAAGCGTTACAGAAGGCGCACCCGGCCCTAAAGCAGCTTATGATCCGCATGAGCATAGAAGAGATGAAGGGGAACTTACGAAGAATTGAATTCAAGCATATGGAAGATATCCTTGATCTTATTGATCGTCCGGAACAGGAGTCGCTCCTTGACCTCCCCGATGTTCTGGTAGAGAAATACAAAGGGAGGCTGTATCTTCAGAGTGTCCCAAAATCTTCTGCTTGATTAAAGACACGTTTCGCCATATAATCCTTTTACGTCTATGAATAACCATACTTCGCACCGGCGGCTCCAACGCAAAAAACCTGAGCGCAGCGACTTCCTGCGCAGCCTGTTTGTCTGGGTATTTATTGCCTTGATCGCGGTGTCCCTGTTTAATCTGTTGAACCAGAACGCATTAGGCCCGGTGAAGCAGTTGAAATATACCGAGTTTTATCAGATGCTTCAGCAGAATAGGGAGAAACCGAACATCAAGAGCGTGAAGAAGGTTGAAAATCTCCTCGAAGGAGAGCTGACCCCGCAGGCCGGAGGAGGCCGTTTTACGGTCTATATCCCCGACGACAAAGATTTAATCCCTTTATTGCGGGAGAACGTGCCGCAGTTCGAGGTGGAGCCGCCGCGCACGCTCTGGAGCAATATTTTCTACTCGCTGGGACCGATGGTCTTGTTCATAGTCTTCTTGTGGTACTTTGCCTACCGCGGCAACCAGATGGGCAACCGCATCTGGTCGTTCGGTAAAGCCCGGCCGAAGATGGGCGGCAAGGACGATAAGCTCAAGGTAACCTTTGAAGACGTTGCCGGCGTTGACGAGGCCAAGGAAGAATTGACCGAAGTCATTGCTTTCCTGAAGGACCCGAAAAAATTCCAGAAATTGGGCGGCAAAATTCCCAAAGGAGTTCTGCTGGTAGGCCCTCCGGGCTGCGGCAAGACCTTGCTGGCAAAAGCGGTCGCCGGCGAAGCTGGAGTGCCGTTTTTCAATATCAGCGGTTCTGATTTCGTCGAATTGTTCGTGGGGGTCGGCGCGTCGCGGGTCCGGGATCTGTTCGAGCAGGCCAAGAAAGCGGCGAAGACTTCGGGCAAAGGCGGAATTATTTTCATTGATGAAATAGATGCAGTCGGCAGGCAGCGTTTTGCCGGAATCGGCGGGGGGCACGATGAACGGGAACAGACGTTAAACCAGCTTCTGGTGGAGATGGACGGGTTCGATTCCGGCGGAGGAGTCATCGTGATGGCGGCAACGAACCGTCCGGACGTATTGGACCCGGCCCTGTTGCGTCCGGGGAGATTTGACCGGCATGTGGTGATCGACCGGCCCGATATCAAAGGGAGAGAGAATATACTTAAGGTGCACGTCAAACCTTTAAAGCTGGGCACGGATATAGATCTGAATGCGATAGCCCGGCAGACCCCGGGATTCTCAGGGGCTGACCTGGCAAACCTGTGCAACGAAGCGGCATTACTTGCGGCGCGGAAAGATAAAGAGTCTGTGGGTACGCAGGATATGCAGGAGGCCATAGAACGGGTTATTGCCGGGCCCGAGAGAAAGAGCCGGGTGATTTCAAAAAGGGAGAAAGAGATCGTCGCCTTGCACGAGTCCGGGCACGCGCTGCTTTCGCTTCTCCTGCCGGATGTTGACCCGCTGCATAAAGTTTCGATTATTCCCCGCGGGGTCGTTTCGTTAGGCTATACTATGCAGCTGCCCCTACAGGATAGATACCTGATTACCAAGACCGAGCTGTTCTCGCGGTTAACGGTTCTTTTAGCCGGCAGAGCAGCTGAAGAACTGGTCATGGGAGAAGTTACCACCGGAGCTCACAACGACCTGGAAGTCGCCACCACGATGGCGCGGCGCATGGTCACCGAATTCGGGATGAGCGAGCGCCTGGGGCAGATTACCCTGGGGAAGAGGGAAGAACTCGTGTTCCTGGGCAGAGATCTGGGCGAACAGCGGGATTATTCCGAGGATACCGCGCGGCTCATCGACGAGGAAGTAAAAAGGTTCGTTCAGGGCGCCTACAGTCAGGCGCTGAATATGCTCAGGAAGAACAACGACAGACTGGCCAAACTATCGTCGGCGCTGCTTGAACAGGAGGTGCTTGATTCGGCGAAAGTGCGGGAGATCGTCGGTATTGCCGAGCCTCCCGAAAAGAAAGAAGCGAGTATTTTCCGCGATTTTCCTCAATCCGGACGCGAAAATCCTGCGGCAAAGAAAACCACGGAAGGCCGAATACCGCCGTCATGAGAATCAGGATCCTTGATCGGAACGCACGCTACTACCGGACTCTCATGGAGCGTTCGGGAGTCGATGCGCAGGGGATTAAGATCATGGAGCCGAAGTCCCGGTTCGAGGTCATTGAATTGCGTCCGTTGCGGTCCGCGCAAGCCCAGATCATAAAGCAAAAATTGCTCTCCCTGGGCGCAGACGCGGCGGTCTCTAAAGAAAGCCTGGTAAAGAACTGCGATACCGCGTGCATCCTTTTTGCCAATAGAGCCCAGATCAACCGGATGCTTTCGGACTTGCGCTGTCAGCCTTTTCGTTTGGCCGACGTTGCTTGCCGGATCCGGCGGTCTTTAACCGCGCATGAACAGACCGCCTATACGCTCCGGCTGAAGAAGCGGACCATCGTGATACGAAGACCCCTGATCATGGGGATCCTTAACAGTACCCCGGATTCATTCAGCGGAGACGGGCTCCTGAAACAGCCGGGGAGCTTGGATGAAAAAGCGCTTGTTGAGAGAGTAGCCGGAATGGTGCGGGACGGCATGGATATCCTTGACGTCGGAGGAGAATCTTCCCGGCCGGGAGCACCGTCGGTGCCGGTCAAGGAGGAGATGCGAAGAGTTATCCCGGTGCTGAAAACGATACGGAAGGCGTTTCAACAGTTGATTGTCTCGTTGGACACCTGCAAAGCCGCGGTCGCCGACCGCTCGATTAAAGAAGCGGCAGTCGACATTATCAACGATATCAGCGCGCTGCGGATGGATAAAAAGATGCATGACGTGGTACGTACGTCCGGAGTCGGGTTGATACTCATGCATATGCGAGGGGTTCCCCGGACCATGCAGCGGCGTCCCCGGTATGATGATGTCTGCGCGGATATCCTTTCGTTCCTAACCGAGCGGTACGCCTGGGCTTGCCAGAAAGGGATTAACCCGCAGAGCATCATCGTTGACCCGGGAATAGGTTTCGGCAAAACCGTCGAGCACAACATGGAGATTCTGCGCTATCTCTCGGAGTTTAAAGTGCTGGGGCGGCCGATCCTGACCGGGACTTCGAGAAAGTCCTTTATCGGCCATATACTCAGGCAGCCCAATCCGCAGGAGAGAGAAACCGGTACGGCCTGCAGTTGTATGATGAGCCTCGCCGGCGGAGCGCGCATCGTACGGGTACACAACGTGCGGCAGGCAAAAGAAGTACGAGACTTTTATACCTATGACCATTCCTAAGATCATAACCGATCTTGCGGTTCAGGCGCAGGCAATGCTTCCGTCCATAAACTGGGTGGGTATTGTCGCTCATTGGCGGATGCTCCTTGAGATCGGCGTATTATGGGTTGTATTTTACCGGGTGTTCCTCTTCTTAAAAGGAACAAAAGCTTTGTATCTGGTCAGGGGGATTGTCATCCTGACCGTTGCTTTCTTTCTCTCCCAGAAGTTCGGGTTGAACACCTTGGCCTGGCTCTTGACCCAGATATTCGCGATCTCTATTTTAGGGATTATCGTTCTCTTCCAGCCGGAACTGCGGCAGGGCTTAAGCAGACTGGGGCAGAAACCGCTCATGTACGGGTTACGAGATTCCGAGATAGAAACATTGGTAAAGGAGATTGTGAAAGCCGCGGGGGTCTTGAGCAAGAAAAAGATCGGGGCGTTAGTGGCTATCCAGAGAGAGATGGGGTTGAAGAATTATGTCGAGAGCGGGATCCCCATTTATGCACGGCTGGGCACCGAGCTGGTCGAAGCTATTTTCTTCCCGGCAGGCCCCTTGCATGACGGCGGAGTGATTGTCTCTCTGGAGGGGATCATTCTATCGGCCGGCTGTCTTTTTCCCCTTACCGACAGTCCCTATATTGATAAAGGATTGGGAATGCGGCACCGTGCCGCGGTAGGGCTTTCGGAAGACAGCGATGCCGTCGTGGTGGTGGTTTCCGAAGAAACCGGCGGCATCTCTCTCGCCATCAACGGGAAGCTGACCAAAGATTTGTCGCTGGATGATTTGTATACCATATTAAAAGGGTTGCTCAAGAAGAAGAGAGCATCATGAAAGTAAAGAATGTATTCTTCGCCCACTTCTGGTTAAAGGCGCTTGCGTTGGCGCTGGCAATCGTCGCCTGGCTGTATATTAATGGAGAGCTGGGGAAGGTGATCAAACCGTAACTTGTGGGGACGAGGATTGAAATACAATAGAAATACGTCCCTTCGGGACGAAATACAGTAGAAATACATTGTTTTAAAACAACCGTATTTCTATCTCTGCTGAATATTGCTCATGAAAGTTGTTCGTCTGGGTGTAAACATTGATCACGTTGCGACTCTGCGGCAGGCAAGGGGGACTACGTATCCGGATCCGGTCCAGGCTGCCTTGATCGTTGAGAAAGCCGGGGCCTATTCGGTAGTTGCGCATCTTCGCGAAGATCGCCGGCACATTCAGGATCGAGATCTTTTCTCGATCAAGAAACGTTTACGCCGCGCCAAACTTAATCTGGAAATGTCGATTGCCGGAGAGGTCGTCGATGCGGCCTGCCGGCTGGTGCCCGATCAAATTACTCTCGTTCCGGAGCGCCGGCAGGAATTGACGACTGAGGGAGGGTTGGATCTGCGCGCAAACCGAGAAAGAGTAGAAAAAGCCGTTCATCGGCTGAAGAAGAAGGGGATGAGAATAAGTTTATTCATCGAGCCCTCATTGCCGCAGATTGCCATTGCCTATTCCACGGGTGCGGATACAATAGAGCTTCACACCGGTAAATACGCCGGGCTTACCGAAGAGAGTGAAATTCGTCGGGAATTGGCCGTGTTAATTAAAGCGGCGGGATACGCCCGTTCCCTCGGGTTTAAAGAGATTGCGGCCGGGCATGGGCTGCATTACGACAACATTGGCGGTATTGTTTCGCTGGGGGAGATTGATGAATTCAATATCGGTCATTCGATTATTGCCGAAGCGGTGTTCGTCGGTCTGTCCAACGCGGTGAAAAGGATGCAGCGGTTGATTCAAAAAAGTGTGTAAGTTTATAAGTTTGTAAGTGTGCAAGTCTTAACTTACACACTTTACACTTACACACATACACACTTATTACGGAGTTTTCTATGGTAATCGGAGTCGGCGTGGATATCGTCAGTATCAAGAAGATCCAGAGAGCTGTTCAGCGGTGGAAGTCCGATTTTTTAACCAAGGTTTTTCACGACGACGAGATAGCCCCTCTTCGGCAGGGGAAGATGTTTTATCAGCGACTGGGCGCTCGTTTTGCGGCGAAAGAAGCGGTATTCAAAGCAGTCTCGGCCGCTTCAGCGGTTTCTTTAAAAGAGATACGTATCCTCTCCGACAAGAACGGCGCTCCGTTCTGCGTCATTGACCGAAAAGACCTTGCGAACATATCCGTAAAACTCTCTTTAACCCATATCGAAGAATATGCGCTTGCCTGTGCAGTTGCGGAAAAGAAACCCTGACACTCACAAGGGCGATTACGGTCACGTGCTGGTACTCGGCGCATCGGCAGGACTCTGCGGCTCAGCCTGCCTCTGCGCTGAAGCGTCCCTGCGTACCGGAGCAGGAAAAGTCAGCGTGGCGGTACCGGCGTCGCTTGAGCCGATTATCCAGACGAAACTGACCGAAGCAGTGACGATCGCCTTACCCCAGGGCGCCCGTAAGAACATCGCCTACCGCGCCGTGGGAACGATACGGCGTTATATCGAGGGTTTTGAAGCAGTAGCGGCGGGAATGGGCGCATCGGTTATTCCCGAGACCGCAGCGTGTATGAGAGAAATCGTTATTACGGTTGAGAAACCGGTAGTGGTAGATGCGGACGGCATTAATGCGTTTGCCGGAAAAGCCGCTGCCCTGAAGAAACGGAAGTCGCTCTTGGTGCTGACGCCGCATCTTAAAGAGTTCTCCCGCCTTACCGGAATAACGACAGCATATATACAGAAGCACCGGAAAAAGCTTGCGAAAGAATTTGCGCTTCAGTATAATTTAGTTCTTGTCTTAAAAGGGCACCGCACGATTGTTACCGATGGGCGGAGAGCGTTTGAGAATCCCACGGGGAACCCGGGCATGGCTACTGCCGGAAGCGGTGATGTGCTCTCGGGAATGATTGCCGGTATTATTGCCCAGAAGGTGCCGTTTTTTGAAGCCGCTTGTACCGGGGTTTATCTTCACGGGCTTGCCGGAGACATTGCCGCGAAGGAGAAGACCGAAGTCTCGCTGATTGCATCGGACATTATCGGGAAGATACCTGAGGCGATCAAGGTAATGAGACGAGAATAGGTATTCGTAGTTCGGTATTCGGTAACGAAGCCCGTAGGGGAGTTCGTCAATCGGTAACGTAGGAAATATCAAATAGCAAAAATCAAAGAGTAAAATGGCAGATAAGAATGAAAAATGTTTTGACAATTTTGAACTTTACATTGGCATTTTGCTATTTGCCTGCCTGCCGGCAGGCAGGCACTTTGATTTTTAATATAAAACGATCAACGTAACCCAAAAACGAAACGGGCTTCGTAACCGATAGACGAACGACGAAATTGCCCAGGTAGCTCAACCGGTAGAGCAAATGATTTGTAATCATTAGGTTGGAGGTTCAATTCCTCTCCTGGGCTTTGTACACAGATGAACACAGATGCAGAGCGACAGATTAGCACAGATAAAACCCTAAACAAATCAAAAATCATAAACCCAAAATCAAAGACAATAAACTTTGAGTTTCGAGCATTTGGATTTTAAGTTTGTCTTTCTATCGGTGATCATCGGTGGATCTAAATCTGTGATCATCTGTGTATAACGGGTAGGTGGCGGAGCGGCCAATCGCACCAGACTGTAAATCTGGCGGACTAACGTCCTACGGAGGTTCGAACCCTCCCCTGCCCACCATTTTTTGCCTACGGCAAAAAATGGTAGAGCAATTGAGCAATAGAGAATAGAACAATAGACGAACCAGAGCTCAATTGCGGTCTATTTTCTATTGTTCTATTGCTCAAGACAGAAGGGGCCTTTGCCTTCGGCAAAATAAAATTAGAGCAATCGAGCAATAGAAAATAGAACAATAGACGAACAACAAAAGGCTCGATGGCGGTCTATTGCTCAAAGTAGAGGTTTTTGCCTTTGGCAAAATTTCAGCGTATGGCATATGGTGTCTAATAGTATGTTAATATTTTTGCCATAAGCCATTAGCCATTTGCCATAAGCAACTACGCGGGAGTAGTTCAATGGTAGAACAACGGCCTTCCAAGCCGTATATGGCGGTTCAATTCCGCTCTCCCGCTAGTCCCGCCAAAGGCGGGACAGAGCAATTGAGCAATAGAGAATA
>Ga0172371_10011545_pt1 | contig 11764 bp, 10 predicted proteins | sample Lak12m_FD_114543 | JGI IMG/M metagenome (GOLD analysis project Ga0172371, IMG submission 114543) | Freshwater microbial communities from Kabuno Bay, South-Kivu, Congo - kab_022012_12m | ecosystem: Environmental > Aquatic > Freshwater > Lake | place: Democratic Republic of the Congo: South-Kivu...
CGCGCCAGAAAACTGCAAGTGCTGATCGGCAGCCTGATTACCTTTCTGGCCTTTGTGGTCGCTATGATGGCATCCCTGGCTCTCTTCATCCCTACCAGTACGCTCATCTGGATTCTAGGCCTATTCAGCGCAGCATTCGGGTTGAGCGCGAAACCATTGGTTAGTGACCTTCTGGCTGGCATGAGTTTTCTTTTCAGCAACACATTTGATATCGGCGAAAAGGTGGAATTTTCCATCAATGGCATGAACATCCAGGGTGTGATCGAGGAAGTGAACCTGACTACCACCAAGCTGCGGGCGCCCACGGGTGAGGAGTACACCATCCCCAATGGTGAGATTCGAATCGTTCGCAATTTCAGCCGCGGAAAGTTTTCCACAGTGAATATCAGCCTGCTGGTTGCAGCCAATGACCTGGACCGCTGCCTTGAAGCCCTTAAAACCCTGGGCGAGGAGATCTATAACGAACAAACCAGCCTGGTGGACCGCTGGCAAATTCTAAGCACAGCGGATTTGGCAGCAACGAAGGTAGAGTTAAATTTAATTGCCCGCACTACCCTGGGGCAGGGAGCGGATGTAAAACTACGGCTGATTCAACAGATCCAGGAGCGGTTGCGGCGGGAAAATATCCACCTGATCGATTAACCTGTCCGTCGATGACTCTGTAACAGGAGTAATCCTGCCAGGCTCTTGCCATCACGAATATCCCCATTAAGCGTCATTTGGATGGCACGCTCAAAGGGGATGTTTTCCACAGAAATGAATTCATCATCATCCCCCTGCGCGTGGGAGGGGTACAATCCCTCCGCCAGAAAAAAATGTAAGTATTCACTGGAATACCCCGGAGCCAGCCATACACCGCCCAGGGGTGTCCATTGTGAGGCAGCATATCCGGTCTCTTCACGGATCTCACGCTGTGCGCAATGCAGGGGTTCTTCGCCTTTCTCCAGTGTACCTGCTGGTAATTCCAGCAAAACCTCCCCGGTTGCCGGACGGAACTGGCGGATGAAAAGGACGTCTCCCTCTTCAGTCAATGGGAGGATGGTTACCGCTCCAGGATGCTCTATGATGTCATAGACGACCATACGGCCGTCTGGCAATTTCAGGGAATCTCGGCGCATGGAAAACGCCCGCCCCTGGTAACCGATCTCACTGCCAATCTTCGTAAAGGGAACTACTTTTTCGTTTCTCATGCTGAACCTAGGGAATGATCAGAACCTGGCCGGCGGTCAGTGGGGTTTCTACAGTCAGGTGATTGGCTTCCAGGATCTGCTCCGGGGTGAGATCGCCATAGGCGCAGGAAATTCCGCCCAGCGAATCACCGACTGAAACCGTATAAATGCCCGGTCGTGGTAACAACATACGCTCACCTGAAGACCACGGATGTCCTGTCTGGGGAAGTTGAATCTTCGTGCCAGGGATCGGCTGGCTATCGGTTAGCAGGTGATTCAGGCTGAGCAGCTCGCCGATATCCAGATCAAACCGCCTGGCAATACAGTACAGGGTTTCTCCCTCTGTTAGCTGATATTCTTTCGGCAGCCCGGCTGCAACCTCCGATGGAATATCCGTGCTGGTGGAGGTAATCGTTCGTGTCACCCTCTTTGATTCGGTGGGAGCGGTGGTTGGAGTAAGATGCTGCAGAATGGCGCTGGCGGTTTGGGTTGCGCCGATCTGATGCTGAGCCGGATTTCCTGTGACCACGGGTCGTGGAACAGGGCTTGATGACACTGCCAGCGATCCGGTTGCTGGACGCGTACAGGCAGAAATCGTAAGAAGCAGCAGCATCGTCATGGATGCTTGTAAAACTGCCGGGTAACCTCTCGCTCGATGGATCCACATGCTGCCAGAATAGCATAGTACCCTGACCCGGTCAAGCAGCAAGCGGTCATTAAAATATCATGGATCGGCTTGATGTATAATTTCCGTACCATACTGCGCATGATTGCGCGATCGGATTCATCATGCAAATAAAAATACTTATCTGTCTCCTGATCCTTTCTCTTCTGCTCACCGGATGCATTAATATTCCAGTTGCGCCTACTCCCCTGCCATCCGCCCTCCCCACCGAGACGCCACTGCCACCGACACCCACCCCGGAGCCCAGTACTTTGACTATCTGCCTCGGTTCTGAACCAGAAAGTCTCTTTCTTTATAATGGAAACTTCAACGCATCCATGCTGGCTGTGCTAGAGGCAATATATGATGGGCCGATCGATTATGTCGATTATGCCTACCGGCCTGTGATCCTTAAATCCATCCCATCACTTCAAACCGGTGATGCATCCCTAACCCCGGTAGAATTAAAAGAAGGCATGGACCTGGTAGACGTGGATGGCAATCTGGCTACATTGCACAAGGGTGTACGCTATTTACCTTCCGGCTGTACTTCAACAGATTGCGTCCAGACCTACGATGGAAAAACTCCTGTCACAGTCGACCAGCTGCATGTTCGCTTCTCCCTGCTCCCCGGGCTAGTATGGTCGGATGGAAAACCCCTTACCGCTGCGGATTCTATCTATTCCTTTACTCTGGATGCTTCTCCATTGCTGCCTACCAGCAAAGGCATCATCCAGCGGACCGCTTCATACACAGCTGTGGATGATCTGACGGTCGAGTGGGTGGGGTTGCCTGGGTACCGGGACACAGCGTTTGCTAATCGCTTCTGGCTGCCCTTACCACAACACCTGTTAGGCACGAAAGACCCTGCCACCCTGCTGACAGATCCAGAGGCATACCAACGCCCCATTGGCTGGGGTCCATACGTGATCACGGAATGGGTGCCAGGCGACCATATCACTGCTGCGCGTAACTCAGCCTACTTCCGCGCTGCTGAATCCCTACCTGCAACGGATATTCTCACTTTTCTTTTTACCGGAACAGATCCCCAAACCAATATTCAGGCTCTCCTTTCTGGCAAGTGCGACTTGCTGGATGTCAGCACTGGGCTAGAAAGCCAGATTTCGAACCTGGATGCTGCTGCGAAAAAAGGACAGATTCAGCTGATGGCTTTACCTTCGTCCTATATAGAAATGCTTTCTCTCAATGTGAAACCATTCTCTCATGACAACGGCTATCAGTACAATCAGGGTGATCAACCAGCTTATTTCGCCGATGGACGTGTACGTCAGGCGGTCCAATTATGCATGGATACATCCGGGTTGACGAACGCTTTGCTTGGCGGTTTTTCAAAGACACCCGCCAGTTTTCTCCCTGCTGGTGACCCTGATAACCATTCAGCAATCAGCATGTCGATTTATGACCCTGCTGCAGGCATCGCTCTGCTGGAATCAGCCGGTTGGAAAGATCACGACCAGGACCCATCCACCCCGCGTATCGCCTATTCGGTTGTGGGTGTTCCTGCGGGGACACCCTTGCAGGTGGATCTTGCAACCACGAATACCGGTCTGCGGATGGCAGCCGGAGAAAAGATCGCTCAGGACCTTCAGGCTTGCGGGTTTGATGTCCAACAGGTGTACATGCCAGCCAGTCAACTGTTCTCCCCCGGACCGGATGGTGTGATTTTTGGAAGAACCTTCGATATGGCGCTGTTCTACTGGGGAGGTTTAACCTCAGCCTGCCAGCTCTATGAAACCGGGCAAATCCCAACCACTTCAACAGACTGGATCGGAGCCAATGTCACCGGGTACTCCTCATCGGCATTCGATAACGCGTGTGATACTTCACGCTTTTCGCTACCTGGCCAGCCAGGTTACCTGGATGCTCTGAATTTAGCCCAAACCCTCTTCAGCGCTGATCTGCCGGCTATCCCCATCTACCAGCCTTTGCGTGTGGCAGCCTCTAGAATGGATGTCTGTGGGTTCACTCTGGATGCCACTTCCCGCTCGATCCTCTGGCAAATCGAACGGATCCACACGGGGAACGACTGCCCCTAATCAGGCTGCGGCAAGGAAAAAATGACGGTTACGGATGAGATTAAAGCTCGTTTGAATTTAGAAGACATCGTGGCGGAGACTGTAAAACTGCGCCGTTCCGGCCGCAGCATGACTGGTTTTTGCCCATTTCATCCAAACACCCATACCCCTGCCTTCGTAGTTTTCCCGGATACAGGTACATGGCGATGTTTCGGCCAGTGCAACGAAGGCGGAGATATCTTTAAATTCATCATGAAGCGTGAAGGCATGGATTTCAGCCAGGCTCTCAAATATCTAGCGGAGAGAGCCGGTGTTCAACTGACTCCTCCGACCCCTGAGATGGAACGAACACGGCATATCAGTGACAGACTGGAAAATGCGCTGGAAGCGGCGGTTCAGTATTTCCGCAGTCAATTGCTGGAGACCCCTGCTGGCCATTCAGCCCTGGATTACCTGCATCAACGCAATCTGAAAGATGTCACCCTTGAGCAATTTGGTTTCGGTTACGCCCCCGATTCTTGGGATTCACTGCAAAAATACCTCATCGCGCGCGGTATCGATCCACAGACTCTGGTTGAATGCGGCTTGCTCACAGAAAGGGATGGAGGTGGAACCTACGACCGCTTCCGTAACCGCATTATGATCCCGATCCGCACTTTGGAGGGGAAAATGGCCGGCTTTGGCGCGCGCATCCTTAATCCGCAGGATCAACCGAAGTTCCTCAATTCCCCGCAGACGGTTCTTTTTGATAAAGGCCGTCTTTTGTTCGGGCTAGATCGGGCGCGAAAAGCCATCCGACTGCAAGATCAGGCTGTCATTGTTGAGGGCTATCTGGATGTGGTGGCATTACACCAGGCCGGTTTTACCAACGCAGTCTCACCGATGGGAACCGCATTAACCGAAGACCAGATGCGGCTCATAAAGAAATTCACCCGTCGCATAATTCTGGCTTTGGATGCGGATGCGGCCGGCGAAAAAGCAACCTTGCGAGGTTTAGAAGTTGCCCGCGAAGCGATGGACCACAACGAAGAGATTGGGTTTGACGTGCGAGGTTTGCTGCGTCATGAAAAACGCCTGCAGGCAGACTTGCGGGTGACTACGTTACCCGAGGGCATGGATCCCGATGAGGTGGTGAACCGCGACCCGGCAGAATGGCAGGGAATCGTGGAAAAGGCTACTCCGCTGGTGATCCATGTCATGGAATCACTCGCCCGATCAAAGGATGTAACGGATCCGCGGGTAAAGAATGAGATCGCGGCAGCTGTTTTACCTCTGATTGAAGACGTGCCGGGTACGGTGGAACGGGATGCTTATCGCCAACGTTTGGCACGATTACTGCGTGTTGGCGAAGAATCATTATTGAGCATGCACCCTACCAGGCAAACAAGTATACCCCCTGGAAGAAGAGCAACCGATCAACCCATGACACAGTCCCCCCGCCAGGTCTTACGGGCTGGTACACCCGACCCGGCACCGGAAATGGAAAAGCACATTCTCTCATGGCTGATCAGCAATCCGCCTTTACTTTATAGAGTAGACCGTAATTTGCGCCAGTCTGAGCTTTCCCGCCTCTCCGGGCAGGATTTCAGCCAGTCAGACTTGCAGCAGGCATTTTTAGTATTGAATATGGCTCTGGAACAAGACGAACTCGAACCGCAGGCATATATCGCAGGGAAGGTGGATGCATCGCTGTTGACAGATTTGACAAGGTTTTTCGATTTTAGTAATCAGGATAAAATTAACGAGGATGATCTGGTGGTGGATGTCTTTCGGACAGTCATTCGACTACGCAACAAGAGATGTAAAGATGCTCTCCTTCAGCTACGCTACTTGCAGGAAGATGAGCATCCGGAAGGGAACAAGGTACCCTTCCAAGACCAGGTGCTGGAAAACATGAAAATGATCAAAAAACTTGATAGCGCCTTGCGGTTGGATAGCCAAAAACGGAAACTATAGGAATCATCATGCCTCAATCCTCACATGTAAAAAAACAACCGCGTAGAAAAGCTCCGGTAGATCGTCAAATTTCAGGCTCCTCCAACGAGGAGGATTACTCAACACCCGGGACGAATGATGATGGCGATGCCCTGGATACGATCATGGAATTAACGTACGGTGATGACCGGGGGGGGCTGGTTGATGAACCGGATGAGGTCAGCCTGACAACTGCCGCCGCGGAAACTGGTGAACTTCTGGGCGGCGAGGCACTCGAAGAGATCAGCGCAGCCAATGCCGTCATGGAGCTTTCAGAAGACCCGGTGCGGCTTTATCTGAAGGAGATCGGTCAGATCCACTTGCTCGATTCTGACAGTGAGCTGAGACTGGCTGCCCGCATTGAAGCCTTACGGTTTCTCGAAAACTTGCGCGCTCAGAAACAAAATTGCCCGCCCGATCAGATGGATGCGCGCGTGTTCAACTGTGTGTACGAAGAAATGATCAGCCACTGGCTGGTATGGGAAGAAATGGGTGAAAAGAGCGGTTACGGTGTGCCGGACCCAGCCATTTTGCTAACAGAAGCACAGAATTTACGCGAAGGCTGGCAGATAGATACCCACTCATACCTGCGTGCTTATCTGGATAACGGCCAGTGGGGAAAAGATAATAACTGGACATTGCTGGTCAAGCAGGCATTTACGGTCTTCCTGTGCATGTACCTGCTACCTCAAAGCACTGCGCAAGTCATGTTAACTCACCTAAAAAAACATCATGATTTTCCTCACCGGGACACTTTACGCAAGCACCTGCCCGATGCAGCCACACTTCAAGAAGAATCCAAAGCGATAGAAGCCATAGCTGAAGAATCAAACCAGATGCTCATACGGGCGAATCTCCGTCTGGTGGTCAGTATTGCCAAACGCTACCTCGGACGCGGTATCTCTTTTCTGGATCTGATCCAGGAAGGAAACCTGGGGTTGTTGCGCGCGGTCAACAAATTCGACCCAACTCGTGGTTTCAAATTTTCCACATATGCTACCTGGTGGATTCGTCAATCCATCAGCCGTTGCATTGCCGAGCAGGCACGTACCATCCGAATTCCGGTACATCTCTTTGAATCCATTACCCGCTTGCTTCGGGTGCAGCGTAAGTTGGTTCAGGAACTGGGACGGGATCCGACCAATGAGGAGCTGGCGCTTGAAGGAGGATTCCTGGATGAAGCGGATACTCTCGCTATCCACCAGGCGCGAGCCAGCGGAGAGGTGGTGCCACTTGATTTGCAGCATCGCTGGACTCTGGCAGCCATCAAAGTGCAGAAGACCCTTCAAAGCGCCGAAGAGCCGGTATCTTTAGAACGGCCGGTCGGCGATGAAGAGAGCAGCCAGCTGGGCGATTTCATTGAAGACGATGATGCCCTTGAACCTATGGATGCCGCCGCCCGCGAGATGCTGCGAGACCAGGTGCAGAATGCCCTTTCCATTCTCTCAGAACGCGAACGGCAGGTGCTGGAACTGCGCTTTGGTTTAACCGATGGCAAAGATCATACTCTCGAGGAAGTGAGCCGGTATTTCAATGTCACACGCGAACGCATCCGGCAAATAGAGGCGAAAGCTCTACGTAAATTACGGCACCCCACCCGTAGTAAGAACCTCAAGGATTACATGAGTTAAATAGTCAGTGGGCACCTGCGTCAACTGAAAGCTTTTTTTGGTATCATTGGGATACACCACTTTTATTGTTATAGAAATGGAGCTCGTTATGGCAAAGATAAAAATCATTACCGATTCTACCGCTTACCTTCCTCAGGAATATGTGGACAGGTACAAAATTGAGGTCATCCCCCTGACAGTCAACTGGGAAGGCGGAAGTTACCGCGATGGTATCGACATGAAAGCCGAAGAGTTCTACACCCGATTAAAGGATGCCGACACTCTCCCCACTACCAATGCCACATCCATCCATGCGCATACTGAAGCCATCCAGTCTGCTCTGGATGCCGGGTATGAAGTGCTCTGCCTGCCCATTTCCTCCGGGATCTCAGCCTCGTATGCCAACGGTGCCATTGCCGTCGAAAGTTTTGCCGGCCGACCGGTGGAGATCATTGATACAAAACTGGTGTCCATGCCTCTGGGCTGGATGGTTCTTGCCACCGCACGCGCTATTGAAAAAGGCGCTACCTTACAGCAGGCTAAACAGGTAGCACTGGATTCTTACAAACATATTGGCGTGTATTTTACTGTGGAAGACCTGAAATATCTGCACAAAGGCGGCCGCATTGGTGGTGCCAAACGCCTGTTGGGGTCCGCACTCAGCATCAAACCGATTCTACATTTGTATGATGGCAAGATCGAAGCAGCCGGCTCTGCCGTAACCCGAAAGAAAGCTCTCGAAAGGCTGATACAGTTGGTCGGTGAAGGGATCAAAGATGAGAAGCCCGTCCGGATCTCTGTATTCCATGCGTTGGACCGGCCAACTGCGGATGACCTGATGCAGCGCTGCAAAGAAGCTTTCAACCCGGTGGAGATGATCCTCTCAGAGATTAGCCCGGTTGTTGGCAGCCATGTCGGCCCGGGAACCGTAGCCATCACCTGGATGACCGGGGAATAAAGAGGATCTTGCCTATAAAATCAGACCCCGCATTTCGCGGGGTCTGATGATTTATGGCTGAGTGGCTGCAAGGTGGGCGGCCAGTCCGGCTTCCTCCCCCGCAGTGAGGATCGCTCCATGTTGCACTATCCGCTGGATGGTTGTTTTCCAATCATTCAATGATTTTGAAGCGTTGTTCACCCGTTCCAGGCTGTGACAGATACTGCAACGCTCCTGGATCAGAAAATCGGCGGCTGCCGAATCCATTGGCGGTAAGGTTGGCTCCACAGTTGGGGGGATGCTCTCTCTCACCTCCGTCGCTTGAACATAATCAGCAGTTGGCGTTGGAATTGTTTGAGTTATTTCCAGCCTTGTACCCCCGGCAGGAACACATGCGGCCAGGACACATAGCATCACCACCAAAGCCAACCTATTCTTCATTGAGTCTTCGAGTCTCCTAGGGATATGTTTGTGCCAGATAAGTGACGATGGCGGTTTGTTCTGCGTCTGTCACTTTCAATCCGTGGCCAACCATGCGTAATACCAGGTTAGACCATTCCGCCTCGGTCATGCTTTCGTTCTTCACAGCGCTTGCGCTGTGGCAGGTGCTGCATTTTTCAGCCACCAGTGTCTTACCATCCAGAGATCCGGTTGAGCTGTTTGCCGTTGGCGCGCAGGCAGTGAGTGTCAGGCTGATAAATAATGCCACGATAATAAATATTCCGACCTTTTGCATAGATCCTCCATGAAGTGTATTCTACGAGCTATCTTACCAGTAGATTAACGGATGAACAGGTTACTACTTATACGTGATGATGAGGTCAGTAAAGATGGGCAATTCCAAATCTGTTCCTTCCAGCGGATAGAATGCACCACCATAACGACAATTGGCATCCACAATCCGGCTCGAACAGCCAATCCCCACGACAGAGGCCAGCCATTTTCCCTGATATTCAATCGGTGCATACGCATAAAATATACCATCTTCACCGGTCGTGCCCTGAATACGTACGCGATCCGCCCCACCCATGCGGGTTAATGCCACCTGGATCCCGGCGATACCTGAACCGGTATCGTCCACAACACGCCCCCTGGCTACCAGACTCTCGCTGATGAGCAACAGGGGAAGGTCGGTCACATCCTGAGGTAATGCAAGGTGGGTGACGGCCAGCCAACCAATGCGATTGTCCGCGCCGACCGCTTTGACCCATTCATTTCCCGGCGCGCGACCCAACAGCCGAACCACATCCCCCCGATGGTACTGACTGATGATATTGTGCAGCAGGCTTGGCCCACCACGTAAGTTCAACGTTTCAGCGGATACTGAGGCATCCAATGTCACATCAACGGGTATTGGAGTTTCTGTGATCATTGTCAGTGAGGTTTGAGCGTAAGGTGTTGCATCACCCCCCGCTGCTGGCCAGGTGGGCAGGGCAGCCATTACAGCCGTTTGAATGGCAGAAAGAGATGGGTTCTCACCATCAGCAGCATCTGGTCCGGATAATCCGCCACAACCAGACATTAACATCACACAGACTGCTAAGACGATGTTTTTTGCTTTCATCCTTCCCTCCTTTCGATAAAGAAAAGTCCGGATGACTAAATTAATTATACAACTCCCTTATTCAGATTTTTCCACCACCAGCGTGCAGCGCGTAACCAGTGCAGCGATCGCTCCGAGGGCAGCCAATTGTGGCGCGATTAAAATCCCTACCACGCTGACGGTCAGGGGAATATCGACTATGGTTTTACCTTCTTCATTCTTGATCGTGATGCGGCGGATATTGCCCTCATGCAATAGTTCTTTCAATTTAGACATGATCTCATCGCCGTTGATCTGGAACTCTTCAGTTCTGGTACTATTCTGGTTCATTGCTCCTCCGTCATCCCTGCCGGAGATCCACCGGCAGTACAATTGTATTATCGCATATGCATGGATAAAAAATACAAATGGGTGGGTATTAATTCCCCATGGAAAAGTTCCCCCTTCGCTGATAGGCCGTATTTCAGACTATAATCAGGACAATGGAAGCCAACCCAACGAACACTGGAGCCAATCAATGAAGGTTTTACTGGTGAATCAGGCCTTCGTTTCTCCCAACGAACCTGGTCACACTCGCCATTTTGAGCTTGCCAGGCACTTACAGCATGCCGGCCATCAACTGATCATTATTGGCAGTGATCTAAACTATCAGACCGGTCAAAAGATCCTGAAACATCGTGGACTTTCCGCCTGGCAGGAAGTGGAGGGGGTACAGATCCTGCGGGCTTCCATCCTCCCCGCATTGCATCACAGCTATTTCATGCGGGTATTATCCTTCATCTCGTTCATGTTCAGTTCCATGGTTGCATCCTTCAAGGTCAAAGAGGCTGATCTTGTGATGGCCACTACACCTCCCCTTTTTCAGGCATTGGCCACCTGGTTCATCGCAGCTATTCGACGGAAACCCTTTTTACTGGAAGTGCGCGACCTCTGGCCAGAATTTGCCATCGGCATGGGGGTGATCAAATCACAACTGCTCATCAACCTTTCCCGTTGGCTTGAATCCTTTCTGTATGCCCGCGCTTGCATCATACTGGTCAACTCGCCAGCTTATGTAGATTACATGCTAAAACGCGGAGTTCCACCCGATAAAGTTCGCTACATCCCTTATGGTACGGATACGCGCATGTTCAACCCATCCACCCCATCAGGTGACTTGCTGCAACGCCTGCATCTCGCGGGTAAATTTGTGGCGCTGTACGCTGGAGCTCTCGGAGCAGCCAATGATATCCCCACCCTGCTGCAAGCCGCAAAATTGCTGCAGGGGAAACCTGAATTTCGGCTGGTGCTGCTGGGGGATGGAAAAGAACGCTCCAACCTCGAAGATGAAGCAAGCCGCATGGAAATCAGCAATGTCATTTTTGCCGGAGCCATACCAAAAAGCGCGATGCCAGCCGCGATCGCCAGTGCGGATGTTTGTCTGGCAATCCTGCAGGATATCCCCATGTTCCGTACTACATATCCCAATAAAGTTTTCGATTACATGGCTTCTGGTAAACCCACGGTATTAGCTATTGATGGTGTCATCCGCCAGTTGGTTGAGGATGCGCATGGAGGGATTGCAGTGCCGCCCGGAGATCCTGCCGCGCTAGCCCAGTGTCTATCTCAACTGATGGAAGACCCCACCAGCTTACAGCAGATGGGCCGTAATGCCCGTGAGTATATTTGCCGTCACATGAACCGGAATGATAAAATGGAAGAAACGCTAGCCGTCATGCTGGGTATGGTCCACAAATGACACCCTGGTATTTGACTTTTACTTTTTTTCTCGCGATTTCCGCCCTGGTATACGCGTTTGTCGCCATATTACGCAAGAAAGCAGCCAACCGCG
>Ga0172371_10011546_pt1 | contig 11763 bp, 3 predicted proteins | sample Lak12m_FD_114543 | JGI IMG/M metagenome (GOLD analysis project Ga0172371, IMG submission 114543) | Freshwater microbial communities from Kabuno Bay, South-Kivu, Congo - kab_022012_12m | ecosystem: Environmental > Aquatic > Freshwater > Lake | place: Democratic Republic of the Congo: South-Kivu...
CGGCCCGTCGCCCGAGCCCTCGTCCGCCGCGCTGAGGCTCGCAATTGAACCGACAACCGCTGCTACCCCGGCCGAAGGCGCCGCGACAGCCGCCGAACGGTTAGCCGGCACTTCCGGCGCTGGAAATACCTCCCAGGTTTCCGAACCTCCTGGGAGCAGCCTGGCTGCCCTTGAACCGGACCTGAAGACGGTTTCGGTCGCGCAGGATCAGGCTGAATCGGCACGCGGAGCACCGTCCTCCGACGCAACCGCAGCCACCGTCGCTCCCGAGAACAAGCTCTCCACTCCTTCTCCATTGGACGCGGCCCACGATGCCTGGGCCGTGGCCGATTCCCAGCCCGTCCCCGCGAGCTTGGCCGACACGCCGGTCAGGGTGCTCGTGATCAACTCCAATGTCCAGGATGCGCCGGAACTGGTGGAAGCAGCTCAGGACGGCGTGGTCACCGTGGTGTACGACGGTCGTGAAGGGACTCCCGATCAGGTCCTTGCCTGGATCACGGACGCGCTCGACGGCAGAAAGGCCGACAGCATCGCGTTCGCGACGCACCACGTGGGCCAAGGCGCGTTTCAGCTCGTCGGCGGCTACGCTGTAACCGAGGCCGCGCTTGCCGACAACGCGGCGCTCCAGGGCTTCTGGAGAGGGCTGGCCGCGGATCTGACCCCCAACGGACGGGTGGACATCCTCGCATGCAGCCTCGCGGGGAGTGCCGAAGGCAGCGCGGTTCTGTCTCAGCTCGAGATGCTCACCGGCCACGCGGTGGCAGCCTCTGACGACCTCACCGGCAACCTTGCCTCCGGCGGCGACTGGTTCCTCGAGAAGGGCAATGTGGATGTCTCGGCCACTTACTTCGTGGCCCAAAGCCTGCTGGACTTCCAGGGAGTGCTTGTGGGCCCGACCGTTCAGGCGCCGATCCCCGACGTAGTGGTGAACGAAGACGCGGTCGACACGGTCCTGAATCTTTACAATTACTTCCAGGATACCGAGGACCCGGACAATCTCTTGACCTACACCGTGGTGGGGAATACCAATCCGGGGCTGTTCGGAACGGTAGGAAGCCCGTTTCCCGTAACCAAGTGGACTCCTGCAAGTTTGCAGGCCGGGGACCGGTTCGGCGGAGCCATGGACATGGACGGCGACTACGCGATCGTGGGAGCCTATTACGACGATGACAAAGGCTCCAATTCCGGTTCCGCGTACATCCTGCACTGGAATGGGACGACGTGGGAGCAGCAGGCGAAGCTCACTGCCAGTGACGGCGCTGCCAATAGAGACTTCGGCGATTCGGTCTTTATTCGCGGGAACTACGCGATCGTGGGCTCGGCCTGCGATGATACGGGCGCGACCGATTCCGGCTCAGCCTTCATATTCGTCCGGTCCGGAACGAACTGGTCTCAGGTGGCCAAGCTTTGGGCAAGCGATAGAACTGCCAGTGACTATTTTGGCTGCTCCGTATCCATGGACGGCGACTACGCGATCGTGGGAGCCTATTACGACGATGACAAGGGTTCCAATTCCGGTTCCGCCTACATCTTCCACTGGAACGGCACGGCCTGGGTGCAGGAAGCAAAGATCCTGGCGAGCGATGGGGCCGCGAACGACAATTTCGGAGGCGCCGTTGCCATACATGGGGATTATGCCATTGTGACCGCGATCCTCGATGATACCGCGGCGGGAACGGACGCTGGGTCAGCCTATGTGTTCAAACGAAACGGCGCCGCCTGGGAAGAACAAGGCAAACTGACGCCGGGCGATGCGACCGCGGGAGACAACTTCGCCTTTTTGTCAATGTCCTCTGACGGCGAATATATCATCTGTGGAGGATACAAGGACGATAACGCAGCGGGAACCGATGCGGGCTCTGCATACGTATTCAGGTGGAATGGAACGACGTGGACTCAGCAGGCCAAGCTGACGGCCAGTGATGGCGCCGCGGGGGACAACTTCGGCAATTGGGCGAGCATAAGCGGAGACTACGCGATCGTCGGGGCCTACAACGATGACACCGAGCAGGGCGCCAACGCCGGATCGGTCTACCTCTTCAAGAGGGATGGAGCACAGTGGGTGGAACAAACCCACTTCCTGCCCTCGGCCACGGCCGCGAACGACAACTTTGGCTGTCGCGTTGCAATCAGCGGAAACATGGCCATCGCGTCGGCGATTTTTGACGATGAGCCGGGCGTGGATTCCGGGTCCGTCTACTTCCTCGATTTGAGGCCTCAGTCAGGGGTAGTGACCGATCCGACGAATTTCAGGCTGGATTATCTCCCCAATGCCTGCGGCGCCGCGGACATAACGATTCGAGCCACCGATACGGAAGGGCTGTGGGTTGAAGACACGTTCCACGTAACGGTCAACCCGGTCCAAGATGCGCCGGTCATGACCAGCACAACGATCCCGAAATTGCCGACCATCACGGAAGAGGACGTGAACAATTCGGGGACGACTGTTGCCCAACTCCTTGCTTCCGACCCGGCCTTTCCCGATCCCATCTCAGATCCTGACCCTGCAGCACTGGAAGGCATCGCCGTAGTAGCCTCCTCTCAATCAAGTGGAACATGGCAGTATTCTACCAACGGGGGCGCTTCCTGGGCTGCTCTGGGCACGGTATCCGGCAGCTCGGCGCTGCTTCTGAGACCAACTGATTTGGTCCGGTTTGTACCCGACGGGCTGAATGGGAGCACCGACACCCTGGGCTTCTACGCATGGGATCAGACGAGCGGCACAGCGGGAAGTAAAGCGAACGTCTCGTCACGCGGAGGCGCCACCGCCTTCAGTTGGGAAGGTGTGACAGCGTCCATCACGGTCACCCCGGTGAACGACGCACCGGTGAACACAATCCCCTGGGCCTCATTGGCGGTGGACGTTTTTCCGGGCAACGGACCCAGTTCACCCCAGAACCTGACCGTTTCGGGAGGATTTCTCTACTTCACCGCCACCGTTCCCGCCTACGGCAGGGAGCTGTGGAGAACCGACGGAACCACAGACGGCACGGTTCTCATCAAGGATATCTGCGAAGGCATCGGTAGCGCCAGTCCCGGGAGCCTGACGGACGTAAACGGAATTCTTTACTTCTCCGCCACGGATACCACGGGCGACAGAGAGCTCTGGCGAACCGACGGCACGGCCGACGGCACCGTGAAGGTCAAAGACATCCATCCGAGCGGGAGCAGCAGTCCTGACGGCTTGTGCAACGTGAACGGGACCCTTTTCTTTGCCGCCACTGACCCAACCTACGGCAGGGAGCTCTGGAAAAGCGCTCCCAGCGGCCTGCTTGACGACCCTGCGACCACGAACATCGACGAATCCAGGAACACTCTCATCGTGAGAGATATCTATGCGAATTCCGCCAGCAGCGGTCCCAGCGGCATGATCAATTTCAACGGGACCGTGTTCTTCTCCGCCTTCCAGGTCACCGGGGCACTGAACTACCCCGCGAGGGAGCTCTGGAAGAGCGAACCCAGCGGCCAGCCGGACGACCCTGCGACCACGAACATCGACGAATCCCTCAACACGATCATGGTAAAGGACATCAATCCCACGCTTCATGGTACCGAGCCGGATCGTGCCGGCAGTCACCCCGACAAGTTCACTATTTCAGGCGGGAAGTTGTATTTCGTTGCCGGGTACGAAAGCAACCCGTGGGCCAACAGGCAGGTCTTTACCACCGACGGCTCGGCGGCCGGCACCATAAAACTTACTTCCATGCAGAGTAATTCCCCGAATTTCCTTCCGGATTACCTGACGGACGTAAACGGCAAATTGTTTTTCATGGCCGGATACTGGACCGACAGGCAGCTCTGGGCCACCAGCGGGACCCTCGCAAGCACCTATCAAGTTGCGTACATTAACCACGGTTATAATGCACTGCCTGGCCCCTTGGGTACCCTCGATGGGATACTTTACTTCCGGACCCCCAGTGCCACAGGAAATTATGAGCTCTGGAGAAGCGACGGAACGAGCTCCGGGACGTACTTGGCCGTGGACACGCTGCCTGGAGACGGCTTCAACAGGGAGGGATTGCCACAGAGCATGTTTACCGTCGACCACACGCTGTTCTTCCTGGCACGAAAGGAGCAAAATAGCAACGTTGAGCTGTGGCGCAGCGACGGAACCCAGAACGGAAGCTTCATGTTCGACATTCTGCCCGGCACCACCAGCAGTGGCGTGGCCAACATGGTGAATTTCAACAACACGCTGTTCTTCTCCGCTGATGACGGTACCCATGGGATAGAGCTGTGGAAGGCCGTGCCTTTCAGCCAAGGAGGAGGAATTCAAGACACCTTCAAGGACACTCCCATAACCTTCAGCGGCAGCAGAACCATTTCCATTTCGGATGTGGATGATGGCGGGGGAACCATGCAGGTTACCCTGTCGTCGGATCACGGAACGATTTCGCTGACTACCGTGGCGGGGCTGAGCTTTTCGTTCAGTGACGCTGACGGCGCTGCCGCCGGGGACGGCACCGGCGACTCCGTCATGACCTTCAGAGGGACCAAGACAGCGATTAACACCGCGCTGGCCAGCCTGACCTTCACTCCCGACGCGGGATTCATCGGGGACACCTATCTCGAGATCACCACGAAGGACCGTGGCTTCACCGGTTCAGGCGGCACTCTTCAGGACACCGACCGGGTGGAAATCTATGTGAACGCTCTCACCTCTCCGGTCACCATGAACAACTTGGCGCCGGTCCTGAGCGGCACAAACAGCTTAACGCCGATCGCCGAGGACAACAGGACCAGCGGCGGCACGCTGGTGAGCGATTTGATTGCAGGCCAGTTGACCGACCCTGACGGACCGGCTCAAGGCATAGCCGTGACGGGCATAGACGAAGCGAACGGCCAGTGGAAGTACTCTATTGACAACGGCACGACGTGGCTCGACTTCGATGGGGCGATTTCAAACACCCGATCAACCCTGCTCGGGCCGGACGATCTTGTCCGCTTCGAGCCGAACCAGGACTGGAACGGCACTGCTCATTTCTACTATCGAGCGTGGGACCAGAAGCCCGGGTACGGCAATCTCCATGACACGACTGTCGATACTACCCTGAGAGGAACGGTCCACGCGTTCAGTACGGCCCAGGCCGACGCGACCATTGCAGTCACGGCAGTGAACGACCCGCCGGTGAACAGCGTGCCCTGGGCCACCATAGCCGTGGACCTTGTAACCGGCTCCACGGGCAGCGATCCCTTGTACTTGACCGTGTCGGGAGGAAGCCTCTACTTCACAGCGAGCAATGCCGCGTTCGGAAGGGAGTTGTGGAAAACCGACGGCACCGCGGACGGGACAATCTTCCTCAAAGACATTATCGTTGGAACCGGCGGCAGCGATCCCTTGAATCTCATCGACGTGAACGGAACGCTCTTCTTCACCGCCATCGACGCCTCCGGCGGCCGCGAGCTCTGGAAGACCGACGGCACTCCGGACGGCACGGTCCGGGTGAAGGACATCTACGCAGGTGCAACGGGAAGCGATCCCCAATACCTCCGCAACGTGAACGGCACGCTTTTCTTCACGGCAGACGACGGTACCGTGGGTCGGGAGCTCTGGAAGAGCGAGCCCAGCGGTCAGCCGGACGATCCTGCAACCGTGGACATCGACGAATCCCGGAACACGGTGCTGGTAAAGGACATCGTCCCCGGCACGGACAACAGTCAGGCACCTACTGAGTTGACGGAGCTGAACGGGGAGCTGGTTTTCGCAGCGTGGGACTCGGTGCATGGTCGTGAGCTGTGGACGAGCGATGGTTCCGCTGCGGGAACGGTCATGCTCAAGGATTGCGATCCAAATGCCAACAACGGGAACCCTGGGAATTTAGTAAATATAAACGGCATGTTATATTTCAGGGCCTCGTGGCAGTATAACGGCGACGCTGAGCTCTGGAAGAGCGACGGCACAGCCGCGGGGACTGTTCTTGTTGAGGATATAGGTGGGGGCCACGGCCTCTGTAGCGATCCGAAGTATTTTACCGGGGCAGGCGGACTGGTGTTTTTCAACGGCCACGTCTACATGGGCGACAGGGAGCTCTTTGTATCCGACGGCACGGCCGCAGGCACCTACACGCTCCAAGACCCGCCGGGAATACTATTCACTCGTGATCCCGCCTCATTGATCAACTTCAACGACAGGCTCTTCTTCGCTGCCAACGACACGAGCCAAGGGCGAGAGCTCTGGACCAGCAACGGCACCGAAGCCGGGTCCGTTCTGGTCAAGGACATTTACTCCGGATCGACGAACAGCAACCCATACTCGTTGACAGTGGCAGGCGAGACCCTGTACTTCGGGGCGACCACGGCAAGCGGGACGGAGATCTTCAGAAGCGACGGGACATCCGTGGGGACAGTCACCCATGACGCGAACCCCGGCGCCGGTTCCAGCAGCCCGAATTATCTGGTGGATTTCAACGGCACGCTCTTTTTCGCAGCCGACGATGGGACTCACGGCCGGGAGCTCTGGAAAGCCACGGGGCATGACAGCGCCAACGCCGGTGTTCAGAACAGCTACGAAGAGAACGTCCTGACGCTGGGAGGGAGCAACAAAATATCCTTGTCAGACGTGGATGCGGGCGCGAGCACCATGCAGGTGACCCTGACCTCAACCCACGGGACCATGACCCTGGCCGGAATTGCTGGGCTGGATTTCGCCTTTGCTCCGGACGCGGACGGCGCTCCCGCAGGCGACGGCACAACCGACACGACCATGACCTTCAGGGGAACCGCGGCAGCCATCAACACCGCGCTCAACGGCCTCGCCTTCAACCCCGATATCGACTATGCCGGCCCCGCTTTCATCGACATCATCGCAAAGGACGTGGGGGGAACCGGCTCGGGCGGCACCGGCGTGGACCAAGACCGGGTCGAGCTCTACGTGAACAACATCAACGATCCGGTCACCGTAGCCAGCGCGCCTGCCACCATGAACCAGAGTTTCGCGGCGCTCCCTGAGAGCGGAACCACCCTCTCCTTCGCGGACATCGTGCTCGCGGACCCTGATACCAACGATATTATCACGGTCACCTTGACGCTCAACGACCTCACAGCGGGGACGCTCACCACCCCCGCGGGCTCGACCTACGATTCCGCGACGGGCCTTTGGACCATATCGAGCGATCTCGCGACCGTGAACGCAGCTCTCCGAGATGTCGCTTTCGTTCAATCAGCCCACTGGTACGGGGCTACGACCATCGATGTGAACATCTATGACACCGGTGGCGCCGGCCCCGCTCCCGGCGTGATCAACGTCCAGGTCAACCCGGTTCCGGACGTGCCGATTGTGACCATTACGACCACTGAGACTTCTTACCATCCCATCTCGAATGATTCCGCGAGCATAACCCCGTTTCCTCTTGCCATAACCGTGACGGACTACGATGATGCCTCGGCCGGAGCGCCTGTCGGGGCCACGGAAAACATCACGGTAACGATAACATTGCTCAACCCGGCCGCGGGCTGCATCGGGTATGCGTACACCGACGGCGGCGCAGACGTATGGACATTTACCGGGACATTGGCACAGGTGAACGCCGCCTTTTCGGGTCTTTCGTATTTTCCGGAGCCTCCCCACTCGCCTCCGTTTATCGGAGCTGCCGAGATGCTCGTTCAGATCAACGACGCGGGCTTCACCGGTGGAATCATTTCCGACAGCATACGAGTCGGCGTCGGCTGCGACGTGAACAACCCGCCGGCGCCGCCGGGAACCTCGCCAACCGGGTTCACGGGCACGTGGCAGGAGCCTCCGGGGCCTTTCCTCGGAGGAGACCCGTCCGGAGGATCCGTTTTGACGTTGCGTCCGCATTTCGCCGAAGAAGGAACCGGCCCCGGCGGCCGTGCGCACGGGGGACCCGGAGGGAGATTGCCGGCGGATCAGTTCGATGCAGCCCACAAATACTCCTGGGAAGGTTGGGAGGGGTATCTGGCCGCCAGGAGACACGATGAAGTCTTCTCACTGGAAGGAGGGTACGCCGGAACAATCGATGGCTCCGGCACATCGGGAAAACACAAGTCAACGTCGGCCCAACCGCTGATGGACTTCGAGGACTTCACCGGCGAACTGGGAGCCGGTACGGGTCAGCCCCCCTCCGCGGCGCTGGAACTGGCCGAAATAGTTGCCAAAGAGCAACCGCTGGGCAACATGGTCAAGAATCGCGAGTTTCAGGCGGTGGCAATATTCAACATGAGCCAGGTTACAACCATGGACCTCCTGGCTGCGTTCGACTCCCTGCCCGGGCCGGAGGGCGCAGCGAACAGCTCAACTCTCGGCGCATATCTGGCCGACAGCGCTCCGCCGTTGCCCATAAGCGCAGACGAGAGGGCCGCTCTCGCAGTTGAGAGGGCCGAGGCGGTGCTTTGGGAAGGTCTCAACAGACAGATGCCGAGCTGTACCAAGTGCGATGAATTGGTCCAGCACGCGGTGCAGATTTTCTGGTAAGAGCGAATAGAGCGGTGCTCCGCGCAAACCCCGGCAACCGACAATGATAAAGTAGGATCTCTAAAGAGGCTCCTACAAAAGGATAGGGCATGACGGAAACCGAAGACGCCATTGATCGCATGATAGAGGAGATCGTGAAAGCCGTCGTTGAAGCTTCGGATCCGATCTGCATCATTCTCTTCGGGTCTGCGGCCCGAGGAGAAGTGGGAGCGGATTCGGACGTAGACCTACTCGTCATAGAAAAGGAGACTTCGTTTCGGGGTGGGTCCCGGTGGAGCGAATCCAGCCGGATACGAAAGGCGCTGTGGCGGTTTCCCGTTCCCATAGACGTCCTCCTATTCACGCCTGAAGAGGTCGAGAAGTGGAGAGGGGCCACCAATCATGTTATCGCTCGCTCCCTGCGGGAAGGCAGGGTCCTCTATGATCGACAGTGAAGATGCGGAAAGGATGCTCGCTCTGGCCAGGGTGGATCTGAAGGCGATCCGCAACATGCTTGATCCTGATCTGTTCGAAGACCCGGTGTTCGGTTTTCACGCTCAACAGGCGGTGGAGAAAGCGCCCAAGGGATGGTTGACCCTTCGAGGCCTTGCCTATCCCAAGACGCACGACTTACGGCTACTGATGCATCTCCTTGAGACGGAAGGGCAAGAAAGCTGCGGACCGTTCGCAGATCTCGAGGATCTTACGGATTTTGCGGTTCAGTTCAGGTATGACTTCCCGGCCTTAGCACATGCGCTCGATCGCTCTGCGCTGGTGGCGAGGGTGGAATGTTTAATTCAACACGTTGACGGCCTGTTAGGCCATTTGCAGACTTGAGGTCTCCCTCGGCGACCGCTTTCTCGGAAATTTCTGTGCCGGATCGCGGGCATGGGAACTGGCCTCAAGAGCCCACCGCAGCCTCAGGTGCCTTAGCACCCAAGTTTGGCGTGATCGCGACGAAGAAAGCGAGGCAACCCTGGATCGGCTAAGCTTCCTGCGGAACGCATTGTTGGCGCTCCCTTTTCTCCAGCTACTGTCAGGGCCGGCAGAAGCCGCCGACAGCGCGGAGGAGGCTCGAGCACTGAACAAGCGGGGTGAAGAGCTGATCGTCAAGGGCAGGATACACGAAGCCATCCAGCTATTCGAGAAGATGCTCGAACAGTGCGGACCTCGCAAGTACTGCCGTGCGGTCGCAACCTTTTACCTGGGCAGGTGCCGGCTTGAACTGGGAGAATACGATGAGGCTCTGAGGCTCTTGGACAAGGCAGGGAGTTATTTCCGCCATTCCCGCCGAGAAAACGAACAGGCAATAGTGAATCAGACCAAGGCGCGCGTGTATGCCGAGCGCAGCCAATACCGGAAATCTCTCTCCCTGTTCTACAACGCTGCGGACGTCTTTTCCCGACTGAGAAACAAGGACGCGTTGTTCGACCTTCTGGTCAGCACGTGTGCGGTTCATTCCTTTCTCGGGCTTTCCGATAACGCGATGCGTTGTTCAAAACTGGCCGAAAGACTGTTGCCCCCCAAACCGCCTCCGCAGCAACTGGCAGTCCTGAGCAACAACACCGGCCTCGGTATGCTCGGCAAGCAGGACTACGCGGGCGCACAGGAATCCTTCGAGAAGGCTTTGAGCTACTTTCAGCAAGTCGAGCACGCCAAAGGGATTATCACCTCTCTCGCCAATCTGGGCGCGGTCCGTGAGGCCAAATCGGAGTATTCCGTATCGGCCGAAGCGTTGGGAAAATCCTTGACCATGGCCCGGGAAACCAAATACCCGCGTGGAGAAGCGGTGGCTCTGAACAATCTAGGGAACGTGCGGCTGAAGACCGGCGACTACGGCCCGGCACTGAAGCTGTACGAGAGCTCGCTCCGGATCAGCACATTGCTCGACGTCAAGCAGTTGATGGGAGAAGCCCTCAACAACATTGGACTTGTCCGGATGATTCTCGGTGAATACCAGAAGGCGTCGGAAAACTTCAAAAAGGCCTATGTGGTTTGCTCGTCCGTTGGGGCTTTGACCAGCCAGGCGTGGGCGCTACACAATACCGCTTTCGTGGCCAAAGATCAGGGGGCTTTTTCCGAAGCCCTCAATTGCTTGCGCAGAGCGATCCACCTGGCGGACAAGACCGGTGACCGTCGCCTCAAAGCCACGGCAACCCTCAGACTTGGTAACCTCGAGGAATATAAGGGTCTTTTCGACGATGCCCAGGATCGGTACACATCCGCCGAGATGATCCAACGGGAGATAGGTGACCTCTTCTTTAGAGCCGATACACTCACAGACATCGCAAACATGCACGTGAGAAAGGGGGATTTCGGCAACGCAGACCAGAGCTTCGCCGAGGCTGCTGAAATCAGGCGGCGCATGGCCGCGCCCATCGGAGGCATCCTCTGCAAGCATGCCCTATCGTTTCTTGAAAGGGCTCGCTATGAATCGCCGACGAGCTCCCACCCCGCCACGATCCCCGCTGACGAGAAACAAGCCCGATCAACCAAGGCCGGACATTACATTTCCCTCGCGAAACAGGCCGTTCGGCCGGACAATGCCCACGAATCCTGGCTACTGAAATACGTGGAAGGTCGGTATCTCCTCGATCATGATCCGAAGTCCGCAGTAGAGCAGTTCGAGCGTCTCAAAGAACACGCGGGTTCCTGTAGGGCGGGCAGGTTCCTTTTTCTCGGCGCCGTGGGACTCGGTCTTGCGCAGGAAAAGCTCGGCAACCGGTCCGACGCGGAGAAGGCCTTTGCCGAGGCCGTCACGTACGCGGACAAGATCCGTGAGACATTGCCGGAAAGGGAGCGACAGCTTTTCCTCGATGGGGAGCACATTCTGGGGTTAAAGAACAAAGACGCGTATGACGGGCTTACTCGTGTCAAGAAGATCAGCAATTAGAGCAGTTGCCAAATGTTTTGACCGTTTGACGAAGCCGGCCTTACTTTGGGCAACTGCCATAGACTCGGTCGCTTGACTCGGAACTTTCGCTGGTCAATGAGATTCTCGCTTTTGTGCAAGATTCGGCGCAAGGGATGATCGCACGCCAGGGGTATCGATTGCCGTATGCTCCTGAAAGGAAATGTGCCTGTCGTCCGTCTTCGGACCGACTCGTACACGGGAACGTGCTATAGTGTCACGCGGTGAGAATTGCGGAAATGCTCAGCGACCGATGTCCTCCTGTTTGTGCGGCGCGGAGACGCAGGAACTGTCTCAAAATTCCTGAACCGGCCGACAGCGTGACACGATTGTCGTAGGGGCGATCCTCGTGATCGCCCCTCGCCTCGTGATCGCACGATTTCCTCTGATTTCCCCGTTTTCTCTTCGACCGAAGAAGGGCGAATACAAGATTCGCCCCTAC
>Ga0172371_10011549_pt1 | contig 11760 bp, 9 predicted proteins | sample Lak12m_FD_114543 | JGI IMG/M metagenome (GOLD analysis project Ga0172371, IMG submission 114543) | Freshwater microbial communities from Kabuno Bay, South-Kivu, Congo - kab_022012_12m | ecosystem: Environmental > Aquatic > Freshwater > Lake | place: Democratic Republic of the Congo: South-Kivu...
AATTCCACCCATTGAACGTTTAGAAAGATTTGCTTCTGTTAATAATTCATTGGGATCAACATTTTTTTCTGCCAAAGACTTTTCTGATAATAAAAATGAATTTTTAATTAAATTTGATTGAATTTCAGGATTTAATTCAATTTTTTTAAATAATTTTAAATAGTTTAAATTGGTTTTTGTCTTATACGATAAATAAATTACCAGGCAATCTAAATGAGGTGTAGTAAAAATAACGGGTTTATCTGGATCAAGAATAATAAATGGTAAACCAAATCTCACTGCAATATCTTTAGCCAGATTTTCACTAGTTAAGTCTGTTGCTTTATAAAAATATGTAGCGGTGTGTTCAAATCCAAGTGATACATACATACGTAAATCTTGATTTTTACTTAATCCAGTTTTTAAAACTTTTTGTAAATTTGAGAATATTTTATTATCCATTACTTTGTATTAATTTTTCTCCCACACGCCACACATCTCCAGCACCCATAGTAATTAGTATAGAATTTTTATTAAGTCTATTTTTTAAATAATCATAAGCCAATTCTTTGTTTGATAAAAATATAGCATTGTGACTATGTGAATTTATACCATTAACTAACTTTTCTGAATTTATATCACCTTTTTTTTCACGAGCGCTGGCATAGATATCTAAAACTATCACTTCATTACAGTCTATAAAACTTTGTGTAAACTCAGTCAATAATTTTTCAGTTCTAGTGTATGTATGTGGATGAAAAAGTACAATTGATTTTTTTTCCGGATAGTATGTCTTCACCATTTTGAGTGTGGCTTTAATTTCACCAGGGTGATGAGCAAAATCATCAAAAATTAAAGCATTATTATACTTTCCTTTAAATTCAAAACGTCTTGTGGCTCCTCTAAATTGAGCAAGTGCTTCTAATATAATAGTTTTATCAATACCTAAACGGACAGCAGTGGCTACTGCGGCTAAACAATTATTTATATTAAAATCACCTTTTAAAAATATTTTTGCTTTAGACCATATTGATTGTTTATACCAAATTTCAAAATCTGTTATCTCTCCTTTTATATTTATTTTTTTTACTTGCCAATCTGATTGATTGTTCTGTCCAAAAGTTATAATCTCAGTATCTAATTTGGAAATTAATTTAAAAATATCTGGACTATCAATGCCTGCAACCAAAAATCCGTTTGTAGGTATTTTTTTTAAATAATCAAAAAATGCTTTAATATAACTTTCTGGTGAAGTGTAAAAATCAGGGTGATCCCATTCCATATTTGTCAAAATTATGGCATAGGGGTCGTAAAAACGAAATTTGTTTTGATATTCATCGGTTTCAACAATAAATAAATCGGATTTACCTACTAAAGTTGTACCACCTAACTGAGGAACATTTGAACCAATCAATGCGTTTGGGTTAACCCCAGCATATTTTAATATAAAACTCAATAATGCAGTGGTTGTAGTTTTACCGTGCGTACCAGCAATAGCAATTGTTTTTTTTAATGCTATAAAACTTCCTAATGCTTCAGGATAACTAACGACTTCTATGCCAATATTTGTGGCTTTTACTATTTCTATATGTGTAGTTGGATCGTACGCTGTTGAATAAATAAGTAAATCAATATCAGCAGATATATTAGTTTCTTTAAAATTCTCATAATAAAAAATTTTGTTATCTTTTAACACTTTATCCGTATAAAAAATTTCATTAGTATCGCTCCCTTCTATAATTTTACCTAATCCTTTTAATAATAAACTGAGGGCTGTCATTCCTCCACCTTTAATCCCAACAAAATAAATTTTTTTATATTTTTTATCTTGAATATTCATGTGTAAGTTTTAAAATTTCTTCAACCAAAAATTTGGTGGCATCGGGTTGATATAGTTTATTAATATTAACTCTTAAGAAATTTAATGACGCCTGATCATAAATTAAATCTTTTATATCTTGTACTAAACTTTGACTAGAAAGTGAATTTTGGTCAAAACATAAGGTCGCTTTTTTTTCACAAAAATATTTAGCATTTATTTCTTGATGAGAATTTGGCATTGGTATAATAATACTTGCCTTACTTAATGCTGAAAGTTCAGTTAAAAACCCCATTCCAGCCCTAGTAATCACTAAATCAGCAATTGCTAATATATCAGGAATTTCATTAACTAAAAAATCAAATTGATGATATCTATTTGATAAATTTTTAACTGCCAGTGGTGGGAATTTTTTATTTTTTCCAGTAATATGAATTATTTGGCAAAAAGTTAATAGTTCAGGCAGCGCACCAATTACCAATTGATTTAATCGAAGTGCTCCTGTACCACCGCCAACGACTAAAATTGTTGGTAAACTTTGTTCCAAACCTAACAATTCCCTGGCCTTTTCTTTGTTACCATCAAAAATTGAAAATCTTACTGGATTACCAGTGCAAACAACTTTTTTAAGTTTAAAAAATTGAGCTTCTTCAGGATAACTGACAGTAATTGTTTTTGCTAAATAACTTAAAATTTTATTTGCTAGTCCCGGCAGTAAATCTTGTTGATGTATAAGATGAGGTATCCTTAAAATCCAAGCTGCTACTCCCACAGGTACCGCTACATAGCTACCTGCACTTACTATCACGTCTGGCTTAATTTTCATTAAAAATAAAAAAGATTGTATAATACCAAAAAGTACTAAAAAAATATCAATAAAATTTTTTAATGAGAAATAACGTCTTAATTTTCCTGATAAAATACGATAATAAATAATATCTTCCGCCATAACTAATTTTTTTTCTGGTCCACTTGCAGTGCCAAACCAAACACACTGAATATTAGTAACTTCAACTTTTAAATACTGTGCTATAGCTATAAGTGGTGTAACTGAACCACCTGTGCCACCACCAACGAATAAAACTTTCATATTATTTTGTATATCTAGATATATTAAAAATTATACCCATTGCCGTTAATAAAACTACCAGTGAAGAAGAACCGTAAGAAATAAAAGGTAAAGGCGTTCCCGTCAATGGTACTAATCCCACCATAGCCATAATATTAATTAGGACTTGCCAAATAATCCATACCATAATACCACTGACTAAAAGTCTGGAAAATAAATCTGGTGTCTTTTTGGCAATCTGAATGCCCTTATAAAAAAAATAAAAAAATAAAACAAGAAAGAAAAAAGTAAAAATAAAACCAAGTTCCTCGGCGATAACTGCAAAAATTGAATCATTTGCTACCTCTGGTAAATAGTTAAATTTTTGCCTGGAATGACCAAGCCCTCTACCCAATAAACCACCAGAACCAATGGCTAAAAAAGCTTGATTTATATGATAACCAATTCCTTGTGGATCAAGTTCGGGATTTAAAAAAATTGTAAGTCTGGCAGCTCTATAAGATGCTTGCTTTATTAAAAACCAAAATATTATTGATCCAACAACACCTAAACCTGAAATATATAATAAGCTTCCATTTGCCAAAAAATACATGGAAACGCAGATAGCCACAATTATTACTGTGGTACCCATATCTGGTTGCAATAGAACTAACGAAGCAATTACTGCGAGTAATCCAACAAAGGGCAAAAAAGTTGCTTTTAAATCTTTTATTTCTTCTTGTTTTGTTTCAAACCAAGCAGCCAAATAAATTACTAAAGTAAGTTTTAAATATTCAGAAGGTTGAAAGGAAAAACCAGGGAAATTTATCCATCTTTTGCCACCTAAATATTCTGCTCCAATACCAGGAATAAAAACTAATAAAACGAGAATTATCCCAGAAAGTAATATTGGTAATGCGTACTGTCGTAAAAATTTATAAGAAATATGACTTAGAATGAAAAAAAATAAAAAACCAAAAAAAATACCTTGATATATTTGCTTTTTAAATAAATAGTACGCATCATGATATTTATCATACGAGATTACTGATGAAGCTGATGCTAAAAATACTAATCCACAAATCAATATTATGAATAGTAATAATAAAAAAGTGTAATCTGGATCATGTCCATCTTTTTTATACGTTAACCAATCCAAAAAATTGGCAAATTTTCTTCCCTTATTAGTCTGTTTTATCATTTAAGTAAAAAAATTCCTTTTTTAAATTGCTGACCTCTATCAAACTCATTTACAAAATTTGAAAAACTAGCAAATCCTGGGGATAATAAAACAACATCACCTTTTTTTGCATGTCTAACTGCTTCTTTAATTATTGATTTCATACTGATAAAGTTGGTTTTAATTTTCGCTTTTGGGTATTTTATTTTTGATAAGGCGGTAATTAATTCATTACTGCCTTGACCTTTGAACAGTAAACAATAATCAACTTTTTTCTTTATTTCCTTGGCGAGATCTAGTACTGGTAAATCCTTACTTGAACCGCCGGCTATTAAAATAATATTTTTGTCAATTGTCTGCAGAGCAGCTATAGTAGCTACTGGTGCAGTGGCTGTTGTGTCATTTATAAACTGAATACCATTGTATGTTTTTATTACTTCTAGTCTATCAGGCAATCCTTTATATTTTTTTAAAATCTTTTTAATATTTTTATTTTGAATGTGCATAATTTTACTAGCACAAATTGCAGCTAATACATTTTGTAGATTGTGCTGTCCTCGTAATTTTATTTGATTTAGAGCAATAATTTTTGCTATATTATTTTTTTCTTTCCAATAAATACTATTATCTTTAATAAATACACCTTGTCTTACAATTTTTTTTGAACTAAACCAATACACTTTTCCTTTTGTTAAAAGACCAAATTTTTTTGTTTCTTTATCGTCTAAATTTAAAATTGTTTTATCAGAAAACTTTTGCCAACGTAAAATATAACTTTTTGCTTTAATATAATGGTGAAAAGATTTGTATCTATTAAGATGCTCGTGTTTTATATTTGTGACAATTGCGAGTCCAGGTGAACGTTTGATAGCTACCAAACCTTCTAATTGCCAAGAAGAAAGTTCTAATATAATAGGAGTATTATGTTTTATTTTATCCAAAATTGTAAACATAGCAGTAGTACGTATATTACCGCCAACTAACGCTTTTTTATACTGGGATTTAACAATTGTACCCAATAAATCTGTAGTGGTTGATTTACCTTTACTGCCAGTAATAGCAACTATTGGATGTTTGCACAAAGAAAAAAACAAACCCGCTTCATTCATAATGGGTATATTTTTCCTTTTTGCTTGTATTAAAAATTTGTGTTCGTTGGGTACACCAGGATTTTGAATTATTAAATCAACACTTGATAATAAAATTAAGGCAGGTTCTTTCCCTAAATAAAAACGGACATTTTTTTTATATATATGAACTAATGTTGAACCTAATTCTTTTTTAGTTTTTTTATCTGTTACGATTACACGTGCTCCATGACGAACTAGCCAGTTTGTGACTGCTAATCCCCCACCATGTAAACCAAGTCCAAAAACTAATATTGTCTTATTTTGAAACCAATTTTCTGATATTTCCATGATGAATTTTATAAACAAATTCGTACCAAACTTGTCCAAAATATAAACCAGCAACAGTAGAAAAAACGATTACTACCATAGAAAAAATTATATGTAGTAATTGCCATTGCTGATAATCTAACCCTAAAGAATAAAATTTAAAATCTTTAATAAAAAATAATAATATTGGATATTCAATTAGTGAGTGTAATAATAATCCTAAAAAAAACCATAAACATAAAACTAAAATACGGTAAGTAAAAATAAAAAAAATGTTATTATAATATTTTTTCATTTATTTAATATAAATAATCCAATAAAAATACTATTAACCCTATCACTGCCACCACGCCTGATATAATCCAAAACCTCATCACAATTTTCGGTTCTGGCCAACCTATTGCCTCAAAATGATGATGTATAGGTGTAGAAAGAAATATTTTTTTAGATCTTATTTTTTTTGATGACATTTGGAGAATTACAGACAAAGTTTCTAACATAAAAAGAAATCCTATTATGGGGAGTAAAAAAACAGTATTTGTAAGCATCGCCATAATACCTAAAGTTACACCTAAAGACATTGCTCCCGTGTCGCCCATAAAAAACCTTGCCGGATTGATATTAAACCATAAAAATGATAAAAGAGACCCAACAATTACTCCACAAAAAGCTGCTAAATCAAATTTTCCTTGCACAAAAGCTATTACTGCATACGCAGAAAAAGCAGCCAGTAAACTTCCACCAGCTAGTCCATCTAAACCATCTGTTTCATTTACTGAAAATGCAGTGGCTACAATTACAAAAATAAAAATTGGGATATACCAAATGCCAATATTAAAATCACCAAAAAAAGGTATTCGCATAATATCCCATCCTAATTTGAAATAGAACCAGTAGGCACCCGCGATAGCAATTAAAGAATACGCAATTAATCGATGTCTAATTTTCAATCCACCCCCTTTTGATCCAATGCCATAAATATTTAAAAAATCATCAAACAAACCAATAAAAGCACTTACTCCTAGTGCTCCCAATGGTAACCACGTTTCTGATCTAGTTAAAAAATTCAAGTCAAAAAAAGTCTGTGCACCTGTAAGATGCCATAATACATTTATTACTAACGCTAATACAATTACTGTGAACCAAATCAAAATACCACCCATAGTAGGCGTACCTGATTTTGCTTGATGAAGTTTAGACATTATTGGCGCACTCTGTTCAGTCCTAATTCGTTTACCTAATCTGTATTTGTATAAAAAATGTGTCAGTAAAGGAGTTAAAGATACCGCTAATACAAAAGCAAGAACCGTAAGAAAAAAAATTTTAATTATTGCAATTTCCATTACGAATATTAAAAATAAAAAATAAACAAAAAAATTAAACTTAAAAACAATAAAATATTAACAATAAGGGTAAAATATAGTAGTAGTTCTATAACAAATTTAAGATTTTTCTTTAAAAAAAATAAAATTATCGAAAAATTTAACAAGCTAAAAATTAAAGCTAATAAAGGATACACATATAACAAATTTGTTGAACCAAACCAATCCAAACCATAATACACATTATAATGAAGTGGAATTGATCCGCTGAGTGTACGTAGGCGCAAAATTAAAAAAATCCAATGACTAAGATGTAAAGTACAAATTAACAATAATAATACTTTACGTTGCCATGTTTGAAATAGCTTAAAAAATAGCGAATTCATACACCAATTATCCAATAAAAAGAACACTGGGTCAAGTTTAAAAAATTATATACACATTTTTTATATTTATAAATTTATGGTATAATATAAAAGATTTAAAACCATGCTTACTAATGACATAATAAAAAATATTCTAATTTCACAAAAATTATTAGACAAAAAAGGAATTGAGGAATTAGAATCAGAAGCTAAATTACAAGAAAAAAGTTTACTAGAAAAAGTTGTTGCAAAAAAAATAATTAGCGACGATAACCTTTACGAAGCTGCCGCTCAATTTTTAAAACTTCCTTATATAAATTTAAAAGGTAAAATTGTAAGGAAAGATATACTTTTTTTAGTACCAGAACCTATTGCCCAAACTCATAATGTAATAGCTTTCGAATTAGAAAACAATAAACTAAAAATTGCTACCCTTGATCCAAATGATTTGCAAACCTTAGAATTTATCCGAAAAAAGACAGGATTCCAATTAGAAATTTTTTTAACTTCACCAAATTCAATTAAAGAAGCTCAAAAACAATACCATAAAGGTTTAAAAGCAGAATTTCAAGATATAACATCTCCAGCTGAAATTGAAACTGAAGGCGGAAAAGATTTAAAAGAACTAGCAACAGATTTACCTGTTGTTCGTATTGTAGATACCTTATTAGAATATGCGATTTTCGAAGGCGCGTCTGATATACACATTGAACCAATGGAAAAAGAATTACTTGTAAGATATAGAATTGACGGAATTTTACGCGATGTAATGACTCTACCAAAAAGCGCTCAAGCCGGCGTAACTGCAAGAATTAAAATACTTGCCAATTTAAAATTGGATGAACATCGTCAACCACAAGATGGACGTTTTAAAATTTCTACTGATCAATATCGGGTTGCCTTCCGTGTTTCTATTATTCCTGTGTTTGATGGGGAAAAAATTGTTTTGCGTTTATTAAATGAATCAAGTCAAATATTGACGCTGGAACAATTAGGCTTCCAAAAAAGATCATTTGAAATGATCAAAGCAAATGTGGAAAAACCACACGGAATGATTTTAGTAACAGGACCAACTGGGAGTGGTAAAACTACAACTTTATATACTATTTTAAATATTTTAAACACTCCAAAAGTAAATATTGCTACTGTTGAAGATCCGGTTGAGTACCGTATGCCGAGAGTAAATCAATCACAAATAAATCCTAAAGTTGGTTTTACTTTTGCTTCTGGCTTAAGATCATTGCTACGTCAAGATCCTGATATTATTATGGTGGGTGAAATTCGTGATGTTGAAACAGCAGAAATTGCTATTCATGCGGCTATGACTGGACACTTAGTATTGTCTACTTTACATACAAACGACGCTGTCTCTACCCTACCACGTCTTCAAGATATGGGTATTGCCAGCTTTTTAATCGCCACCACTACAAACGTCATAGTTGCCCAGCGTTTACTAAGAAAAATTTGTAGTAATTGTATTTATTCTTATAATTTAACAAAAGAAAATATAAAAGAATTAGAACATAGATACAATATTGATTCGCTTTTAGAAACACTGGCGAGAGAAAATATTATTGAATCAAAAAATATGCCTCTTTCTGATCTTTTATTTTATAGAGGTAAGGGTTGTAAAATCTGTAATAACAGTGGGTATAAAGGTAGGGTCGGTATTTATGAAACTCTAGATATTACACCTGATATACAAAAATTGATTATGCAAAAAGCCTCAGCTAGTGAACTTTTTCAAGCTGCCAAAGCTCAAAAAATGTTAACATTATTTGAAGATGGAATTATTAAAGCTAAAAATGGAATTACCACTATTGAAGAAATAATAAGAGTAACTAAAGAATAATATGCCTGAATTTTCTTATACTGCCCGTAGTAAGGAAGGCGAATTAAAAAAAGGTGTCATCATAAAAGATTCTAAAGAAGAACTTGTTGCTTATCTTGGAGAAAGAGATCTTATTTTAACACAATATAAAGAAATAAAAAATGGAACTTCAATTAAAGAATGGTTCAATAAAATTAATAATAAATTCATAGATTTATCTGGTGTTCCGGCTTCAGAAAAAATATTTTTTACACAAAATTTAATGGTAATGATTAAAGCGGGTATTTCATTATCACAAGCGCTCACCACACTTTGGCAACAAACAACTAACAAAAAAATGCAAAAAATATTAGCCGATGTGCAAGATAAAGTTGAAAAAGGAAAAACATTGGCAGAAAGTTTGCAACCTTATATAAAAATATTTGGTGAATTGTACATCAATATGATGAAAGCTGGTGAAACTGCTGGCCAATTGGAACAAGTGCTTAAGCAATTAACATTGCAAATGAAAAAAGACCATCATCTGGTGTCCAAAGTCAGAGGTGCTCTTGTTTACCCGGTCATAGTTATCGCTGCCATGATTATCATTATGATAATTATGTTTGTATTTGTTATTCCACAAATTACCGCAATTTTTAAAGAAGTTGAAGCTGAATTACCATTGCCCACAAAAATTTTAATTGGGGTTTCTGATTTTGTACTTAATAATGGAATTTTAGTTTCACTTTCTGCCATAGTACTTATTGGCGGTTTTATCCGTTTTATTAGAAGCAAGAAAGGTAAAATAATTTGGCATAAATTTATTTTAAAATTACCAATTATTAGTCCTATTTTAAAAAAAGTGAGTCTGGCAAGATTTTCTAGAACCACTAGTTCACTTTTAAAAACAGACATACCAATTACCGAAAACTTTTTAATCACTGCCAAAGTTCTAGGCAATACTTCATATCAAATACTACTTAATTCTGCTGCTGAAGATCTAAAAAGAGGTGTAAATATTCATACTACCCTGCAATCGCGTACTGATTTATTTCCACCAATCGTTATACAAATGATTTCTGTTGGCGAAGAGACTGGTTCACTTGATAATATTCTCGAACAGCTCGCAATTTTTTATGAAGAAGAAGTTGATCAAACCATGAATAATCTTACCGCTACTTTAGAACCAATACTGATGTTACTCCTGGGACTTGGGGTCGGCAGTATTGCAGTAGCCGTGATTATGCCTATGTACTCACTTACTCAGCAATTTTAATGACATATTTAAAAGTAAAACAAAAAGGATTTACTTTACTTGAGATTGTAATCACTTTAGGTATAATGGCACTTACTGTTTCAGCTATAGCCCAACTTTATCAAACATACCTTCGTCTTACAGCTGATGAAAAGTTTAAAATTACAGCTACTTCACTTGCTAACCAAAAAATTGAAATAATAAGAAATTTGCCATATAGCAAAATAGGAACATTGGGAGGAATCCCGGCTGGTACTATACCCCAGTCAGAATTAGTCAATAGAAATGGATATGATTTTACAGTAAACACAGAAATTATTTATATAGATGACCCATTTGATGGCACCTTTGAACCAGGTGAAGTTTCTAATCCTTACAATATTGATAATCCCGAAGTAATCTACTATTGGGATTTAAATAGTATTAATAATAATCAGACACCACAAAAAGGTTCAGGCACAATAACTACTTCAGCCGCACTTACTGCTACAAGTGGAGTTGTAAATCAAGCTATTAAATACTATCCAAGTAATGCCACTGACTATGTCCGTTTTAATGTGGGAACGAATTTAGATACTACCAAAGGTAGAATCGGATTTTGGTACCAACCAAATAGTAAAAATGAAAGTAGTGATCGTCGTTTATTTTATGTAACAGGGTGCACTGGACAATTTAATTTAGTGAGAAAAAATTCAAATAAACTTGAATTTCTTTATGGTCAATCACCAGAATCTCAATATATTTCAACTCATCCTTTAGAATGGAATGTTGGACAATGGTATTTTATAGAATTTCTCTGGGATAGTGATACCAATGAAATAGCTGTATTTAGAGATAATGAAGAGGTTGGATATGAATCAACTGGTAATATTGTTCCGCCAATCAATTGCACCTATATTTATGTAGGAAATTCAAGTACTGTTTCAACAAATAACGCTAATGGGGCTATTGATGAATTATATATTTTAGATAATCCCTACCCTTCCAATGTACCACAAGATTTTTTAAATACAGATTATAAACGAATTAAGGTCACAGTAAGTTGGCTAACTCCAAATGGTCCTAAAGAAATTTATGTAATCACTGACATTGCTCCACCAGGAATTGAAACTACTGAAGGTGGTGGTACTATGATACTTCACGTATTTGATAGTGATGGTAATCCAGTGCCTCAAGCTAATATACACATCACGAATTCAGTTATTTATCCAACTATTGATTTAAATTTAACAAGTGATAATGGGGGAAATTTAATACTTCCTGGTGTTCCAGTAAGTATTGATTATATGGTGGCGGTTAGTAAAACAGGTTATAGTCTAGATCAAACTTACACACCTACTTCAACATATCCTATTCCTGTAAGAGGTCCCATAGCTATTGTTGAAGCTAAAAGCACAGAAATCGGTTTTGCTATTGATCACATTAGTTCATTAACGATAAAAACAGTATCCCGTACCCTACCTGGAAACTGGCTAGCTGTTACAGGACCAACGAGCACAAATTATACTTCCGGAGATATTATTGCTGGCTCAAGTACAATTTTTACAGTTTGGCAAGATTATCGAGATGATCTCACAACCGCTCG
>Ga0172371_10011551_pt1 | contig 11759 bp, 14 predicted proteins | sample Lak12m_FD_114543 | JGI IMG/M metagenome (GOLD analysis project Ga0172371, IMG submission 114543) | Freshwater microbial communities from Kabuno Bay, South-Kivu, Congo - kab_022012_12m | ecosystem: Environmental > Aquatic > Freshwater > Lake | place: Democratic Republic of the Congo: South-Kivu...
AAAGATCTCCCCAAAAAAAATTTATATGGTTGAAATAATGCGTGTCTTCCAGGGCCCGGTGGGGTTAAACGGCTGTTTTCTTAAGAAGGATGTCTGCCCTAATAAAGGTAAATGTGTTTTGAGGAGAAAAATCCGCTCTATTGAAGAAGGAGTGCTTGGGCAATTGCGGGAGATAACCATAGCTTCCCTGGTAAAGGGTTAAATATATGGCAAAAAGAAAAATCATCACCATAAACGAGAAAAAATGCAATGGATGTGGTTTATGCATCCCTAACTGTCCGGAAGGGGCGCTCCAGATCATTGACGGTAAGGCGCGCCTGGTCAGCGATCTGTTTTGTGATGGGCTGGGCGCCTGCTTAGGTTATTGCCCGCAGGGAGCTATCAGCATCGAGGAACGAGAGGCAGAGGAATACTCCGAAACCAGGGTCATGGAAAATATCGTAAAGCAGGGCAATAATACGATAATCGCGCATTTAAAACATTTAAAAGAACACGGAGAGGCCAAATACCTGAAAGAGGCAACGGATTTCCTGAAAAAAAGGAATATCAACGTAGATTTTGAGCAGGAAAAAAGACATAAACAGGGAAGCTGCGCCGCCGGAGTATTTTCCGGCTGTCCGGGTTCCCGGGTAATTGATTTTAGAAAAAAGGAGGCTTCAGAAAAAAGAGAAGAGGTCCTTCCTGCAGTATCTCGACTGCGGCAGTGGCCGGTGCAGCTTATGCTGGTTCCTCCACATGCGCCCTATTTAAAGGATGTCGATCTCTTGATCGCTGCGGACTGCGTGCCATTTGCCTATGCCGGTTTCCATGAAGGCCTGCTTAAAGGCAAGGCCTTGCTCGTCGGCTGCCCGAAGCTGGATGATACAGAGGTCTATAAAGAGAAGCTAGTCCAGATATTAAAGAACAACAATATTAAATCCGTTACCTATGCCCACATGGAAGTGCCCTGTTGTTTTGGGTTGGTGGGTATAATCCAGTCAGCCATACAAGAGTCCGGTAAAAAGGTTCCTTTCAAAGAAATAATCATCAGCATAAGCGGAGAAATAATCAAATGATTTATAAATGCCCTGGACAGGATACCCGTAAGAGAAGCGTTGAAAATATAAGCTGCGTTATTTGCGGCTATATTACGGAGATATTCTCCGATGAGACCAGGTTGAAATGCCCGGAGTGCGGGGGTTTGATCCGCAGGGAAAAGCTGCCTTCCTGCGTGGACTATTGTAAGGCGGCAAGGGAATGTGTCGGAGAACAAAGGTGGAATAAGCTTAAGGAGGGCAAATAATGTTTTGCTATCAATGTGAACAGACAATAGGTGGAACAGGCTGTACTAAGGTTGGGGCATGCGGGAAAAATGAGGATATTCAGAGCCTGCAGGATACGCTTTTATACGGCTTAAAAGGCATTGCCGCTTACGCGTACCACGCCCGGGAATTAGGCGCTCATGATGAAGAGGTGGATGCCTTTATGCACGAAGCGCTTTTTAAAACCGTGACTAATGTCAGTTTTGATCTGAACCAGCACCTGGAATTGGTCCTGAAGTGCGGGGCAATGAATCTAAAGACCATGGAGATGCTGGACAAGGCCCACACCCAAAGGTTCGGCAATCCCGTGCCCACGCAGGTGGATACAGGCACAAAAGCCGGGCCCGGGATCCTGGTTACCGGCCATGACCTGCTGGATCTCTATGAATTGCTTAAACAGAGCGAAGGAACGGGAGTAAATATTTATACTCATAGCGAGATGCTTCCCGCCCACGGTTACCCTGAGCTGAAGAAATTTAAGCATTTAGCCGGCAATTACGGCGGAGCCTGGCAGGAGCAGAAAAAAGAATTCAACGCTTTTAGCGGGAGTTTGCTTGCGACCACTAATTGCGTGTTGATCCCTCCGGAAAATAGTTATCTGGATAGATTGTTCACCATAGGCGTTACCGGAATACCTGGTGCAACGCATCTAAAGAGCAGGGATTTTAAGCCCTTAATCGAAAAAGCCAAAACCTTGCCGTCTTTACCAGAAGCCCCAGGCAAAAAGATCTGGACCGGTTTTCATCACACGGCGATCCTGGGTTTGGCGGATAAAGTCGTCACTTTAGTAAAATCCGGGAAGATCAAACATTTCTTCCTGATCGGAGGATGCGACGGGGCAAAACCCGGCCGGAACTATTATACCGAATTCGCCGAGAAGGTGCCTAAAGATTGCGTTATCCTTACCCTTGCCTGCGGTAAATACCGTTTTAACAAGCTGGATTTTGGCGATATCGAGGGGATTCCTAGGTTGATAGATGTCGGCCAGTGCAACAATGCGTATTCAGCCGTCCAGGTAGCTTCAGCTTTAGCCAAGGTGTTTAACTGCAGTATAAATGACCTGCCTTTGACTTTTGTCCTCTCCTGGTTTGAGCAAAAAGCAGTTGCCATTCTGCTTACTTTGTTGTATCTTAATATCAAAGGAATCTACATCGGGCCGACCCCGCCTGTTTTTGTGAGCAGGAAGGTTTTTAGCATCCTGCAGGATAAATTTGACCTGCGGTTGATCTCTACCCCCGATGAGGATCTAAAGAGGATATTGAGAAAATAAAAAGGAGGATAACATGTATATGTTGAGGTTTTCGCCTTTGCCGGCCATTGTTCCGTTCGCGCTTTTATTGACCCTTAGCTTCTTTGTGCTTTTTGCCTTGCGTAAAGTGGAAGAAAAGGCCTTAAAGGCCTTTGGTTATGTGGTAGCCGGTTTACTCTGTTTTACTGCGCTGGTTGTCTTCCTGGGTACGCCCTATAATATGGGCAGGCCCCCGATGAAGATGAAATACATGATGCGCCAGAAAATGAAAAAGGATGTTATGCCGCAGATGACGCAGAAGGACAATATGCCAGAGGAGCAAAAGAGCCCTGTTTCCAAATGCGCCGGCAACAAGGGGGTTATTTTTAAGGCGGAATGAAGTTCCCTAGCGGTGAATTTCAGGCCGCGAATGTATAAGGCATTTTTTGTGCCAAAGGAGAGTAGGATGAGCAAATACAAATGTTTGGTTTGCGGTTATATTTATGATCCTGCTAAAGGGGACCCGGATAACGGGATTGCGCCCAGCACAAGTTTTGAGAGCCTGCCGGATACCTGGGTCTGCCCCGAATGCGGCGTGGGCAAAGACCAGTTCGAGAAGATTGTTTAGTTAGGCAGAGTATACGGTAAGGGAGGGGATTATGGCGGCCATAAAAATACTTCCGGATATTTATTCCGTCGGCGTGATCGATTGGAATGTGCGTAATTTCCACGGCCATACCTATACTACGAAAAGGGGCACGACTTATAATGCCTACCTTATCATTGATGAAAAGGTCGCCCTTATTGATACTGTTTACGGGCCTTTTTCCCAGGAGCTGATCGACAATATCAGACAGGTTATTCCCCCTGAAAAGATAGACTATATTATTGCCAACCACGTTGAAACCGACCACTCCGGAGCGCTTAGCGCCCTTATGCCCTTATGCCCCAAAGCCAAAATTCTCGGCACTGCTAAATGCAAGGACGGCCTTTACAGGCATTATTACGGAAATTGGGATTTCCAGGTCGTTAAGACCTCTGATAAATTGAAGTTGGGCAGGCGCTCGCTTTCCTTTATTGAAGCGCCGATGATCCATTGGCCGGACAGCATGTTCACATATTGCCCGGAAGAAGCCCTGCTTATGCCTAATGACGCATTCGGCCAGCATTTCGCCACAAGCGAAAGGTTTGATGACGAGGTTGACCAGTGCGCGTTAATGGAGGAGGCGCAAAGTTATTATGCCAATATCCTCTGGCCGCTAGGCCCGGTGATCTCAAAGAAGATCGAAGAGCTGCAGAAGATGAATATACCGATTAAAATGATCGCGCCCAGTCACGGAGTTATCTGGCAGGATGATCCGGCCAAGATAATTAATTCCTATATCTCCTGGGCCAAAGGGGAAACTGAAATCAAGGTGGTCATAGTTTATGAAACCATGTGGGGAGCCACTGCTAAAATGGCCGAGCAAATCGCCGAAGGCATCTCCTCCAACCAGATAGATGTCAAGGTTTATAACATAGCCGAGACAGACCGTACGGAAGTAATCACCCAGATGCTCACAGCCAGGGGTTTTCTCTTCGGCTCCTCTACCCATGACAATGATATGCTGCCCAACATCGCCGCCTTCCTTGAGATCGTTAAGGGCCTCAAACCCAAAGGCAGGAAAATAAGTTTCTTCGGCTCTTACGGCTGGGCAGGAGGAGCGCTTAAAGAAATGGAGGAGATGCTTAAAGACACGGGAGGAGATTTTACGATTCCCGGATCTTCCGTAAAGTATGTCCCTGACAAAGCCGAATTAGCGGATTGTTTTGAATTCGGTAACAAATTCGCCAGGCTTTTAAAATGAAGCACATCCCTGCGCAAATAGCGGATTTCCTGCAGCTCCAAGGGTTCGTAATAATCTCCTCTATAGACGAACAAGGTTTCCCGCATAATTCCTGCAAAGGCATAGTTAAGATCGACAGGCATGCGGGTGAGATCTATTTGATTGATGTTTATCACGGCCTGACATGCCGGAATATAAAACGCAAGCCCAAGATAAGCATCTGCGCGGTTGATGAACATAAATTCGCCGGTTTCTGCCTGAAAGGCAAAGCCAGGGTGATGCCGGATGATGATATCAGCCACGATATCATTAAATCCTGGGAGGACAATATTACCTCACGCATTGCCAAAAGGCTTCTGAAGAATCTGGCGGAGGAGAAATCCCACTCCCACCATCCCGAGGCCAGCCTCCCTGCCCCTAAGCATCTAATTTCGGTTACAGTGGAGGAGATCATTGACCTTGCTCCATTTAATTTAAAAAAGGAAGGTTCCAATGGCTAAAAACGTTAAGATTTACAGCACGCCGACCTGCCCCTGGTGTATCCGGACCAAGCAATTCTTGAAAGAAAACAATATTAATTTTCAGGAGATAGATGTGTCTGGCGACCAGCAGGCAGCGAATGAGATGATGCAGAAGACCGGGCAGATGGGGGTGCCGGTCATAGATATCGAAGGCCAGATCATCGTCGGATTCGACAAAGAGAGGATTAAGAGCGCGCTGGGATTGTAAGTATTCATTTGTCATCGGGGGGTGGCGCTGAAGAGGGGCACCCCATTCCGAGGACTTACTAGACCGCAGGAATGGGGATACTTCAGCGACAGGACCCCGAGGGGTAATATGCAAATTTATGATTTGATAATTATCGGAGCAGGGCCGGCGGGGATCACGGCCAGCGTCTACGCCGCCAGGAAGAAGCTGAACTTCCTGGTGATCACCCTGGATATCGGCGGCCAGGCTGCCTGGAGCGGAGATATTGAGAATTACACAGGGTACCAGTTTATCACCGGCCCGGAGCTGTCCAGCAAGTTTGAAGAGCATATGCGCAAATACGGCATTGCCTTAAAAGAGAATGAAGAGGCGCTTGCCCTTGAAAAATCAGGAGAGATAATTTCGGTAGAGACCAATAAAGGGGACTACCAGGCCAGAAGCGTTATCATTGCCTCGGGAAAGAAATCAAGAGAGCTGGGAGTCCCGGGAGAAAAAGAATTCAAGAACCGGGGCCTGACCTATTGCGCTACCTGCGATGGCCCGCTCTTTGCAGGCAAGGAAGTTGCTATAATCGGCGGAGGTAATTCGGCGCTGGATGCGGCCTTGCAGTTGATCAGGATCGCCAAGCACGTTTATATTATCAATAATACCGCTCACTTAGCCGGGGATGAGATCATGCGTCAGAAGGTTGAGGCCGTAAGTAATGTAACTGTTTTGAATAATTCCCAGGTTGTATCCGTAACAGGGGATAAATTTGTCAGCGCCATCAAAATAAAGGATAATGCGGGCGTAAAAGAATTAGCAGTGCAGGGTGTATTCGTGGAAATCGGGCTTATCCCTAATGTCGCCTTCGCCAGACAGGTGGAGAGAAATGAAAGAGGGGAGATAAAGATCGATCCCCGCAACCAGACCAATATCCCGGGTGTTTTTGCCGCCGGGGATGTGACGGATGTGCAGGAGAAGCAGATCATTATCGCCGCCGGAGAGGGCTCAAAAGCTGCTTTAAGCGCTTTCCGTTATCTTGCGCATAAGAAATTTTAAAAAAGGAGAATAAAAATGAGAGAAAGGATTGAAAAGGCATTGGATAAGGTCAGGCCCATGTTGGTAGCTGACGGCGGGAACGTAGAATTAGTGGATGTTACCCCGGAGGGGGTAGTCAAGCTGAAATTAAAAGGAAGCTGCGGATGCTGCCCGATGAGCTCGATGACCTTAAAAATGGGTATTGAAAGGATTTTAAAGCAGGAGGTCCCGGAGATAAAAGAGGTCATCGCGTTATAAGAGGCGTATCTGATGACACTTCAGAAGAAGCTCGCTTCTCTTAAATCCATAATTTCCGGATACGGTTCTTGCCTGGTAGCATTTTCCGGAGGCCTGGACAGCGCGTTTTTGCTTAAAGTTTGCTCTATGATCTTGCCGAAGGATAAACTCCTGGCAGTAACCGCATTCTCTGCAACTTATCCTGAATCAGAGCTGCATAAAGCTAAGACATTAGCCAGGCAAATGGGGGTCAGGCACCAGGTAATAAGAACCGCAGAATTGAATAATGAAAACTTTGTTTTCAATTCCGTTAAGCGTTGCTATTATTGCAAAAAAGAACTTTTTACGAAATTAATTTCTATCGCCGGCAGCAATAAGCTGGATTTTGTACTGGATGCCGGCAATATTTCAGATCAAAAGGATTACCGGCCGGGGAATATCGCTAAAAAAGAGCTTAAAATAAAATCCCCGCTTTCCGAAGCTGGTTTCAACAAAGAGGATATCCGTAAAGCAAGCAAAAAGCTTGGCTTGAGCACTTGGAATAAACCGAGTTTAGCCTGCCTTGCTTCGCGTATACCTTATGGCACCAGGATAACCGTTGGTCTGCTCAAGCGCATTGCCGGGGGAGAGGAATATCTGGTTGGCCTTGGTTTCAGGCAGGTGCGCTTGCGCCATTATAACGGGCTTTGCCGCATTGAAGTAGATAAAGGGGATATCAATCGTCTCTTAAACAGGCGGCAGGCGATAGTCAAGAAGCTTAAAACTTTGGGCTATAATTATATTACTGTGGATCTGGAAGGTTATCGGACCGGCAGCTTAAATGAGGTGATTGACAGATGAAAAAAATCTATTTGGATTACGCGGCAACTACTCCGGCTGACCCGCAAGTACTGGCCGCCATGGAGCCGTATTTTTTTGAAAAATTCGGCAATGCCTCAAGCCTTCATGCCTACGGCCAGGAGGCAAAGAAGGCGCTGGAGGACAGCCGCCAGGCGCTGGCAGAGTTCATCAATGCCAGGCCCGAGGAGATCGTGTTTACTTCCGGAGGAACGGAATCGGATAATTCTGCGCTTTTAGGGGTTGCGTATGCATTGGAGAAGAAGGGCAACCATATAATTACTTCCGCTATTGAGCATCATGCCATAACTGAACCTGCCAAATTCCTGGAGAAAAAAGGATTTAAGGTAACTTATCTGGCTGTGGATAAGGATGGCTTGCTTTCTCCCGATGAATTAAAAAAGGCCCTCACCGATAAAACCATCCTTATCAGCATTATGCACGCCAACAATGAGATCGGCACTATCCAGCCGATTGCCCAGCTAGCCAAGATCGCCAAAGAAAAAGAGATTTATTTCCATACTGACACAGTGCAGACAGTCGGGCATATTCCAGTGGATGTGGAGAAGCTTAATATGGATCTTCTCTCACTTTCAGCTCATAAGTTTTACGGGCCCAAAGGCGTGGGCGCTTTATATATCAGGAAAGGGACGCGTTTAGAAACATTCATGCGCGGCGGCGACCAGGAGAGAGGCAGGCGCGCCTCCACGCACAATGTCTCCGGCATAGTCGGTTTGGCTAAGGCCGTAGAATTGTGCCGCAAGAACATGGAAAGCGAAGCTAAATTCCAGTCCGCCATGCGCGACCGGCTGATTAAAGAGATCCCGGCCAGGATCCCGGAGGTCAGGCTTAATGGCCACCCCCGGATCCGGCTGCCGAACAATGTAAATTTCTCCATCAAGTATATTGAAGGGGAATCAATGCTTTTGAGCCTGGATATGCTGGGGATCGCCTGCTCTACAGGCTCAGCCTGCACCTCAAGTTCTTTAGAACCTTCGCATGTCCTGCTGGCTATTGGTTTAGACCATGCAACTGCCCACGGCTCCCTAAGGATAACCCTTGGCCGCTGGACTACCGAGGCGGACATTGATTACCTTCTGGAGAAACTCCCTCCGGTGGTTCAGAAGCTGCGCGCCATGTCCCCTCTTTATGAGAAGAAATGAAAGAAAAAATACTGGAATATCTGAATAAGGAACATGATTATCTCTCTGGCGACCAGATAAGCTCGCATCTTGGCATAAGCCGCCAGGCCCTCTGGAAGCACATCCAGGACCTGAAGGATTCCGGATATGATATCGTAGCCGTGCCGCATCTGGGCTACCGCCTGGAGTCAAAGCCGGACCGGCTTTTCCCTTTTGAAGTCAGCCGCGGGCTCAATACCAGATTTATAGGCAGGAAAATACATTACTTTGACTACCTTTCCTCGACCATGGACCTGGCCATGCAGCTGGGTATGGATGGCGCTCCCGGCGGCACGCTTGTGTTGGCGGAATCACAAACTAAAGGACGGGGCAGGTTAGGCAGAGGCTGGTTTTCCCCGAAATACAAGGGAATTTATCTCTCCCTGCTCTTAAGGCCCGCCATCTTACCGTCCGGCTCTCCGCTATTGACCCTTTTAAGCGCCGTAAGCATCTGTGAGGCGGTAAAGAAGGCAGTTGGCCTTGAGCTGCAGATCAAATGGCCCAATGACGTGCTTCTTCATAATAAAAAGCTTGCCGGCATACTGACTGAAATGAACGCCGAGGTGGATAAGGTCAATTTCGTGGTCATCGGAATCGGGCTTAACGTGAATAACGATAAAAAATCCCTGATCCCCCAGGCTGCTTCCTTAAAGGAGGCGGCAGGCCAGCCGGTCAGCCGGGTCTTACTGCTGCAGGAGCTTTTGCGCAGGATAGAAAATAATTACTTTCTCCTGGAGGATAAAGGGGCCAGGGTCATAGTTGATAGATGGCGCAGCCTTTCCCTTACCCTAGGCAGGCGCGTCAAGATCTATTACCAGCATAAACATATTGAAGGCTCTGCCGTGGATGTCGATGAGGACGGCACCCTGCTTATCCGCAAAGACTCCGGGCTTATCCAGAAAGTCTCAAGCGGGGATGTAGTGCACTGCCGTTACTGAGTCTCCGGCTCAGTAATAGTAAACCATATATAAATTACTGGTTGACAATTAGACCGGCTGCTTTATAATTATCTCATGTTTAATATAAAGCCAGGCGGTTTTTTTATCGCTGCTCTCCTTTTGTTGCCTCCCGCATCCTTTTCTTATGAAGAGGACTCCCGCGATCTGGAGACCGTGGTCGTCACCAAGCAAAAGCAGTTCCTTTTGAATGCCTACGCCACGGATAGCGCAGAGTCAAGCGTTTTTGATTACCAGTCCGGGGTAGAGGAGCTGGCCGGTTTGCCGGTAGATCTGCAAAGCCGTTCTTTAAGAAGCGGAATTCAGACGGATTTCTCCCTGCGCGGCTCATCATTTCAACAGGCCCTCATCCTGCTTAATGGCCAAAGGGTAAATGATCCGCAGACCGCCCACCATAATTCCGATATACCTTTTACCAGGGAGGATATTAAGAAAATAGAGGTTATTCCCGGAGCAGGCTCTTCTTTATACGGCCCGGATGCCATCGGAGGCGCGATAAATTTCGCGTTAAAAGCGCCTGAAGATAAGAAGGCAGCCTGGGAATTTGGCGCAGGCAATAACCGCAACGGCTACGGGTTATTCAGCTTCAGCGATAAGGTTAAAGAGCTGGGCCTCAGGTTTTCCGTTGAAGACGCGCAGTCAAAAGGATTCCGCTTTGACACGGATTACAAGAAATTCACCGCTTCATTAGGCGCGTATTTAGAGCTGCCCGCAGGAGTCTGGGAGAATAATTTCGGCTATCAGGAGAAGGCCTTTGGCGCCTATGATTTTTATACCCCAGGCCTGGGGTATCCTTCCCGTGAACGAACAAAAACATACCTGCTTAACAGTGGCGTGAACCTTTCCAGCGACGGCCTGTTGGTGAAACCGAATTTCCTCTGGCGCAGACATTATGACAGGTTTATCCTTGATGAGACAGGTATTCGCTCAACCTCGGTGAATAACCACCGCACGGATATGTTCACCCCGTCGATTTATTTTCAGAAGGAGCTCGGGATTTTAGGAAAGGCGGCGTGCGGCCTTGAATGGGGCCAGGAGCGTATTACTTCCACCAATTTAGGCAGGCATACGCGCGACCATAAAAGCATATTCCTAGATGACAGCGTGGGGATTACCCAAAGATGGGACCTGGGTTTTTCTTTCCGCTGGGATGACTTCTCGGATTTTAACCAGGAATACACCGGTTCGGCCGGCGCCAAATTCAAGCTCACTGACAGGGCGGCGTTTAATTTCGGGATCTCAAGGAGCATGCGGGTACCATCCTTCACCGAGCTTTATTACAGCGATAACAGTACAATACCTACTATAGGCAACCCTGACTTAGCTGCGGAAAAAGCCTGGAATTATCAGGTGGGTTATGAATATAAGAAAGAAGAGTTTTCCTCCGGATTGGTTTTTTTCTTGCGTCAAGAGAGGAATATGATTGACTGGGTCAGACTTCCTGATGTTTTGCAATGGCAGGCCCGGAACTTTACCCGCGACGATGTATTCGGGGCGGAGTATTCATTAAGCAAAAAGATCAACAACTTATTGAGCGTGGATGCCAATTATACCTATACCGATAAAAGCATAGATACCCAGGGGTATCTCTATAAATACGGCCCGAATTACGCCCAGCACCTGGTGAATACTATTTTCAATATTCAGCTTCCTTTCGGCAGGCAGGAGATAGGATTCCAGTATAAAAAAAGGCCGGGCAGGCGCGGCTGGCTGCTGATGAACGCGGGGTTAAATTACAATTTAAACAAAAATTCCAAGATCTTCCTCAATTCAACCAATATCCTGAATGTGGAGTATCAGGATATTGCCGGGATCCCGCAGCCCGGCAGGTATGTAGAGGCGGGATTCAGGCTTGAGTGGTAATCGTTTCGTTCCACTCCAGTCTGTCGGTTTTCTCGCTCAGGTCGATTTTTTAACGCCAATGTTCTTTCGCATTTAGGCGGCTGCAGAACTCCGCCTCGGCCTCTGCCATCGGCGTCAGACAGCTTCGCCGTCCCAAGATTGCCAAGCTCCCGCTTGGCCTTGGGATTCCCTCAATGCTCAAGCTCCATTGGCTAAAATCGACATTCGCTCCAAAACCGGCAGCCTAAGTGGAACAGTATATTGTAAGTTTGGTAAGGAAAATCTTTAAAGTAAATTAGAAATGGTATATAATAAAAATTAATAATTTGGATAAGGAGAGTTTATGTTTATACATGTAGTTCTGTTTGAAGTAATTCCGGCAGAGGTCGCCAAATACCGTAAAGACAGCCTGATGTGGGCGCGTCATACCAAAAAAGCTGCCGGTTTTGTTACTTATCACACCATGAAGCGCTACGGATTCAAGAACCAGTATGCTTCGGTATATCAATGGGCTAAAAAATCCGACCATGACCGCTTCATGCGCAAATACCACGACTGGCTAGTCGCCAAATCCAAGGCCAAAGTGAAGGTACTGGGATATTATAACCTTAAAGCCATAGATA
>Ga0172371_10011552_pt1 | contig 11758 bp, 10 predicted proteins | sample Lak12m_FD_114543 | JGI IMG/M metagenome (GOLD analysis project Ga0172371, IMG submission 114543) | Freshwater microbial communities from Kabuno Bay, South-Kivu, Congo - kab_022012_12m | ecosystem: Environmental > Aquatic > Freshwater > Lake | place: Democratic Republic of the Congo: South-Kivu...
CGATGATCTCGTGGCCGCTCGCGAAAAGCTGGGCCGCGGCAAACCGGCTGGTGCTGTTCAGCACCCGGCCCGAGGTCAGCTCATCACCGATGGCGATTATTTCTCCAAGCATATCCGGCTCATCAAGAATTTTTTGCCACTAATGAGGATGCTGAAAAAACCGTCTCGGCTTTTTTCAGCCACGAGCCGAGCGGCTGGGAGTTAATCCAGTCCAATCTCGCCCAGGAGTCGAAATCAAACAATCCGCCCCAGCATTCCGTTGGTGCCGAGCTCTTCCAGGCGCACCTCTACCAGTTGGTTGGCCAGGTCCGGGGAGCCGGGGAATTCCACCGGGATGTAGTTGTCGGTGAAGCCCTTGAGCAGACGGCGGCCGGGCTTGCCGCCTTCCACCAGGACCTGGCGGGCGCGGCCCAGGTTGCGGCGGTAGAAGGCCTGGCGTTTTTCCCGGTCCAGCTCTTTTAGGAGGGCGACCCGCCGGCTCTTTTCCTCCTTGGCCACCTGGTTTGCCATCTCCGCGGCCGGGGTTCCCGGCCTTTTCGAGTAGGGGAAGACATGGAGATAGCTCACCGGTAGGGAGGCGAGCAGATCGTAGGTGTGGCGGAAGGCCTGCTCGTCCTCGCCGGGAAAACCCACCAGCACATCCACCCCGATCCCCGCCTCGGGCAGATGGCGCAGGCAGTTTGCCACCACCTCGGCAAAGGCGGCGGCCCGGTAGCGCCGGTTCATCATCTTCAGGATCCGGTCGTCCCCGCTCTGCAAGGGGATGTGGAGATAGGGCATGATCGAGGGCGAGGCGGCCATCAGGCTCAGGAGCTCTTCGCTTATCTCGGTGGGCTCGAGCGAACTCAGGCGGTAACGGAGCGGGAGATTTTTTTCAAGCAGCAGGGCCATGAGCGTGGCCAGGCTGGTTTTCGGGCTCAGGTCATGGCCGTAGTGGCCGAGATGGATGCCGGTGACCACCAGCTCCTTGTAGCCCTGGGCCGCTAAGGTTTCCGCCTGGGCCACGGCCTGGTCCGGGGCGAGGCTGCGGCTGCGGCCCCGGGCATAAGGGACGATGCAGTAGGCGCAGAAGCTGTTGCAGCCATCCTGGACCTTAAGGTAGCCCCGGGTCCGTTCCCCGAAGCTTGTGGCGGCAAGGGGGGCGATCTCCTTCTGGACGGCGATGTTGCCGAGATGCATCTCCAGATCGCAGTGGCGATCGGAGAGAACCACCTCCACCAGGCGATGCTTGAAGGCGTTGCCCACGATGCAGATGGGGCAATCGGCGATCTCCATAATCTCCTGGGCCGCGACCTGGGCATAGCAACCGGTCACCACCAGCCGGGCCTCGGGGTTGGCCCGCAGGGCGCGGCGGATGAGCTGGCGCGACTGGGCTCCGGCTTTGGCCGTGACCGCGCAGGTGTTGACGACATAAACATCGGCGGGTTCGGAGAAGGGGACCAGCGCCACTTCCGGGTGCCGGGCGAAATCCGAAAGAAAGGCGGCGGACTCGAATTGATTGACCTTGCAGCCCAGGGTGGTGACCGCGATTTTCTTTTTATCCGTACTCACAGCCCAAGCAGTTTCTGGTTGGTGGTGATTTTGGCCCGGCTTTGCAGGTAGCTGACCCAGGAGTCGAGAAGCTGCATCTGTTTTTCCTGGAGTAAAAGTTTGCCCAAGGTCTCTTTCTGTCCGGCAAAGGCCTCGTCGCCGGCCGGAGAGCTTTCCTTGAAATGGAGGGCGTAAAAGGCGCCGTTATGCTCGATGATTTCAGCGGGGTACGGGGTGGCGACGCTGAGTTTCCGGCCCTGGGCAGCCACCTGGCCGGGCAGGCCTCCAGCCTCAGGCTGGTTGCGGGCAAAAAAGGCGGTGGTCTGCACGGTTCCTTTGCCTGCCTCGGCTGGGGCAAAAGGCCCGCCTTTTTTCGCCTGCTCAAGCAGAGCCCCGGCGGCTTCCCTGGCCCGATTTTTTGCCTGGTCGGCAAGAAAATCCTTCTCCACCCTGGCCTTGACCTCGGCCAACGGCGGGGTCTGGGGCGCCTTGGCTTCATCCACATAAAATATGGCGTAGCCGCCCTTTGTTTCGAGGATTGAGCTCAATTCCCCTTTTTTGAGGGCAAAGAGGGCGCTGACCAGCTCAGGTTGACCGGCCAGGGCCTGGGGCGGGTTGGCCTGGGTGAAATAATCGCTGCTCAGCACCGGGGTTTTGCCGCCACCCGCGTATTTGTCCAGACTTCCGGCCTGGATGATGCCCTCGTAGGCCGTGCCGGCCTCTTGCCGAGCCTGTTCTCCGGAAAAGAGCAGGTAGCGGAGCTTGATTTGCGGTTCGTTCAGGTAATTTTGTTTGTGCGCATTGAAAAATCCGCTCAGCTCCGGCTCGGCCACCGGGCCGGAGGCCCGGAAGGCGTCAGGGGTGAATACCGCGTATTCCAAGCGGATTTGTTCGTGGTCAAAAGCGAAGCGGTCTTTGAGCTCAAGCTCGCTTACCCCGGCGAAGCGAGTCAGGTGATCGGCAATTTTTTTCCGGAGGATATCGTTGCGGATGCTGTTTTCAAAGTCGGCCGGGGTCATCCGCGATGAGGCCAGCATCTTTTTGTAGAGTTCAAGGCTGAACGCTCCTTTTTCCGTGAAAGCGCTCATCCCATGCACCACTTTGCGCACCTCGTCGCTGCCCACGATCAGGCCGGCTTCTTTGGCGCCCTGCCGGATGATCAGCTCCTGAATCAACTGATCCACCACCTGCTGCTTGAGGTTAAGGGTTTCAAAGAGGCCGGGCGGGATGACCCCGCCGAGCTGGGCCTGGTACTGGTTAACGGTCTGTTCATAGGCCTGCTGGTACTGGCGGGAGGAGATGTTCTCACCGTTGACCGTGGCCACGGCATTGGAGCCTCCCCCCTGATTGGTGCCAACCCCCCAGAAGATGAAAACCAGGATGATGATAAGGATAGTGATCTGAATATAGGTGGATTGGGCCTTGCGGCGGAGAAAATCGAGCATGGGTCACCATTGTGAAGTGGAGTGTATTGCCTGATAGTTAAGGCGTTTTCAAGTAACGACGGCCTCCATCCCGGCCCTCTCCCTCTGGGAGAAGAGTTGGGGATGAGGAGCGCAGGACGATAGCTAACCTAAAATCTTTCCCGGTGTCCGTCAACCGCTTTGCTGCACCTTTGCTACACCTTGGCCAGGTTCTCGCCCACCACCGTGTTCACCACCAGGGGGACGGCAAGCGGCATGACCCCTTCCATGGCCTCCTTGACCACGGCCCCGGTTGCCTCGATTTCCCGGCTCGGCACCTCAAAGACCAGCTCGTCGTGGATTTGCAGCAAAAGTTCGGCGTCGAGGCCCTGCTCTTTGAGCCTTTTAACGGCGGCGACGGTGGCCAGCTTGATCAGGTCGGCGGCCGTGCCCTGGATGGGGGTGTTGATCGCGGTCCGCTCGGCGAATTCGCGGCTGATTTTGTTGGCGCTGTTGATATCCGGCAGCATCCGCCGCCGGTTGAGCAGGGTGGTGACAAAGCCGTCCCGGCGGGCGGTGGCGACAATCTCCTCCATGAAGCGTTTCACCCCGGCGTAGTGGGTAAAATAGCGCTCGATGAAGGTGGCCGCTTCCTTGCGGCTCAAATTGAGCTGGCTTGCCAGGCCGAAGGCGCTCATTCCGTACACGATCCCGAAGTTGATCGTCTTGGCCACCCGCCGCATCTCCGGGGTGACGAAGGCCTGGTTGATCCGGAAGACCTCGGCCGCGGTCCGGCTGTGCACGTCATCCCCGCTTTTGAAGGCGGCGAGCAGGGCCGGGTCTTGCGAGTAGTGGGCCAGGACCCGCAGGTCAATCTGCGAATAATCGGCCGACAAAAAAAGATGCCCGGGCGCGGCCACGAAGGCGGCCCGGATCTTCTGGCCTTCCGGGGTGCGGATGGGGATGTTTTGGAGATTGGGGTTGCTGCTGCTCAAGCGGCCGGTGGCGGTGACCGTCTGGTTGAAGGAGCTGTGGACCCGGCCGGTCCTGGGGTGAATCAGCTCAGGCAGCTTGTCCACATAGGTGTTTTTCAGCTTGCTTAAATTGCGGTGGGCGATGATCGCCGCAGGCAGGTCGTGCTGCCGGGCCAGCTCTTCCAGGACCTTGAAATCGGTGGAATAACCGGTCTTGGTCTTGCGGCCCTGGGGCAGGCCCAGCTTGCCGAAGAGGATCTCGCCAAGCTGGCGGGGGGAGTTGATGTTGAACTCCTCTCCGGCCAAGGCGTGGATGGTCCTTTCAAGCTCGCCGAGCTCGCGGCCGAAATCGCCGGAGAGCTCGGCGAGCCTGGCCCGGTCCACCATGATCCCGGTTTTTTCCATCCGGGCCAGGATGGGGACCAGGGCCATTTCGAGGTCGGCGAAAAGCTCCCATTGGCCAAACTCTTCGAGCTGGGGACGGAATTGCTCCCAGAGAAGCAGGGCCGCGCTGACATCCTCGCAGGCGTAATCCCTGGCCGCCGCGAGGCCCACCCGGGCAAAAGCATCCGGCCGCTTGTCGTTGCCGGTCACCTCGGCAAAGGAGGTCAACCGCCGGCCGATGAACTCCAGGGCCAGGTCGTCGAGCTTGTGGGACCTGCGGGCCGGGTCCAGCAGGTATGAGGCGATCATCGTGTCCCAGAGGGGTCCGGCCAGATCAAGCCCGTGGTTTTCCAGGATGGCCAGATCGAATTTCAGGTTGTGGCCGAGCTTGGGCAGGTTGGGCGTGGCAAGGAGCGGGGCCAGGTGCCGCCTGACAACATCCAGGGAAAGCTGGCCGGGCAGCGGGGCTCCGTCTTCGCCCCGGTGGCCGATGGGAAGGTACCAGGCTTCCTCGGGCGAGGCGCAAAGGGAGATGCCCACCAGCCCGGCGACCAGAGGGTCGAGGCCGGTGGTTTCCGTGTCCAGCACCAGAAAGGGCGCCCGGGCCAGGCGGCGGCAGACTTCACCCAGATCGGACTCCGTGCCGATCAGTTGAAAGCCGGCGCTTTCCATGGTGGCGGCGGTGGCCTGCACGGTTTTCAGCAGGCGGGAAAAATCGAGGAAGCGGTAAAGCTCCTGGAGTTTTTCCTCGTCAGGGGAGGGGATTTCGTATTCGGCGAGCTCCGGGGTAGGCAGGTCCTCCTTGAGGGCGATGAGCCGGCGGGAAAGAAAGGCGTTATCCCGGTTGGCGATGAGCTTTTCCTTGAGCTTTGCCTGGGCCACGCTCTCGATCTCCCGGTAAAGCCCATCCAGGGAGCCGTGCTGATTGATGAGCTTTTCCGCAGTCTTCGGGCCGATGCCGGCCACGCCGGGCACGTTGTCCGAGCTGTCGCCCACCAGGGCGAAAAAATCGAGAAGCTTCTCCGGCAAAACATTGTATTTTTTCCGGACCGCCTCCGGGTCCATGATGATATCCCGCATGGGCTCCCAGAGGCTGATGCTTCCGGAAACCAGTTGCAGCAGGTCTTTGTCTCCGGAAACCAGGATGACCGGATGTCCCTGGGCGGCAAGTTTTCTCGCCGCCGAGGCGAGCAGATCGTCGGCCTCAAGGCCCGGCCGTTCGAGGCCGGCTATTTTGTAAGCCGCGACGATTTCTTTGATGTAGGGAAGCTGGCAGGCAAGGTCATCGGGCATGGCCGGTCGGTTGGCCTTGTAGGCCGGGTACATCTCGTGGCGGAAATTGGGCCCCCGCGCGTCAAAGGCGATGCCGAGGTATTTGGGCGCTTTTTCCCGCAGCACCTTGAGAAGGATATTGATAAAACCGTACACCGCGTGGGTGGGCAGGCCGTTTTTGTTGGTGAGCGGGGTGAGGGCGTGATAGGCCCGGTAGATGCAGGCGCTGCCGTCAATGAGATAAACAGGTTCCGGCTGGTTCATGGGGTCTGATACTACCAGCCGGGTTGGGCTTTGGCAAAGAGAAAGGTTGTAGCTGTTCCTCTGGTTTTTCTCATCTGCCTCTTGTATTCTGCTCCTCGCTTATCGGTTTTACCGGCAGGGCACTCCCTTCCCTGGCTTTGAAGTGTAATGGAAAGTGGCCGCCGGCAATCGGCTCATCTTGTGGAGTGATATGATGAATTCCCCCATTCTGGACTGGCAGGCCATTGACACCGTTCTGCTCGACATGGACGGCACCCTGCTTGACCGGCACTTTGATGACTACTTCTGGGAGGTTTATGTGCCGGAGAACTACGCTCTGGCCAATGACCTGACCATCGAGGAGGCCCGGCAGGAGCTGCTTGTCCGCTACAGAAAACGTGAAGGCACCCTGGCCTGGACCGATCTGGATTTCTGGTCCGATGAGCTTGGCCTCGACATCCCGGCCCTGAAGATAAAGGTTAACCACCTCATCGCGGTCCATCCCCGGGTCATCCCCTTTCTCGACTTCTGCCGCCGGGCCGGCAAGCACATCTATCTGGTTACCAACGCCCACAGTAAGACCCTGGCCATCAAGATGGAAAAGACCGAGCTGGCCGGTTATTTCGACCGGGTTATCTGCGCGGAGGAGATCGGGATGGCCAAGGAAGATCCGGAGTTCTGGCGAGGGCTGGAAGCAATGCTTGGCTACCGGAAGGAAAGAACCATGCTCGCCGATGACACCGCCAAGGTGCTGGCCTCGGCCCGGACTTACGGGATAGGGTTTCTGGTTTGCATAGCCAAGCCCAGCAGCCGCAAGCCCGTGTTGCACGCAAAGGAATTCATCTCGGTGGCCGATTTCGGGGAACTGATATAGGGGACAGGCGCAAGGTTCAAGGCGAAAGGTGCAAGGCCAGGTACTTTGTCTTTTTCCTTTCACCTTTCACCTTGAACCTTTCTCCTGTCCTTTACTCCTTCCAGTCCGGCCTGAGGCCCAGCTCGGTGAGCTGCTTGCGCGCCACCGGGGCCGGAGCCTCGGTGAGCGGGCAGGTGGCCTTCTGGGTCTTGGGAAAGGCGATGACTTCGCGGATGGAGTCGCGGCCCAGGATTATCATCATCAGCCGGTCCAGGCCGAAGGCCATCCCCCCGTGCGGCGGGGCGCCAAGCTCCAGGGCCTTGACCAGGAAGTCGAACTTGTCCCTGATCTCTTCTTCGGAGATGCCGAGGGCGGCGAAGACCTTCTCCTGCATCGCCTTCTGATGGATGCGGATGGAGCCGCCGCCGATCTCGGTGCCGTTTAGAACCAGATCGTAGGCCCGGCTGCGTATTTTGCCCGGCTCGCTGTCAAGCAGGGGGATGTCTTCCTCGTTGGCCGCGGTGAAGGGATGATGCACGGCCACATGCCGCTTTTGCTCGTGATCGTACTCGAGCAGGGGAAAATCGCAGACCCAGAGGAAGTTGAACTTCTTTTTGTCAATGAGATTGAGCCGCCTGCCCAGTTCGAGGCGGAGTTCGGAAAGGGCCTGGTGCACGACACCTGGCTGATCGGCGACAAAGAAAAGCAGGTCGTCGGTCTGGGCGTCTATGGTTTTGGCCATCCCGGCCCGCTCCTCGTCGGAGAAGAACTTGGCGATGGGCGACTGCCATTCCCCGTCGGGCTTGACCTTGACCCAGGCCAACCCCTTGGCCCCGAAATTGGCCACGAAGGCGGTGAGATCGTCCAGCTCCTTACGGGAGAAATGGGCGCAGCCCTTGGCGTTGATCGCCTTGACCATCCCCCCTTTTTCGGTGACCGTGCGGAAGACTTGAAAGCCGCAGTCGCGCACCTGATCGGTGAGGCTGATCAGTTCCAGGCCGAAGCGGGTGTCCGGCTTGTCGCAGCCATAGCGCTCCATGGCCTCGGCGTAGCTCATCCTCGGGAAGGGCAGGGTAAGCGCACGACCGATGGTCTCGGCAAAAAGCCTTTTCATCAACCCCTCGCCCACCGCGTAAATGTCCTCCTCCTCGACAAAGGACATCTCCAGGTCCACCTGGGTGAACTCGGGCTGCCGGTCGGCGCGCAGATCCTCGTCGCGGAAGCAGCGGACGATCTGGTAGTAGCGGTCCATGCCCGCCACCATCAGGAGCTGCTTGAAGAGCTGGGGCGACTGGGGCAGGGCGAAGAACTTGCCCTGGTTGACCCGGCTCGGCACCAGATAGTCCCGGGCCCCTTCCGGGGTGGAGCGGGTAAGAACCGGGGTTTCTATTTCAAGGAAGTTCTCGTTGTTGAGGTAGCCGCGAATCGCCTGGGAGGCTCTGTGCCGCATGATCAGGGCCTCGGCCATCGGCGGGCGGCGGAGATCGAGGTAGCGGTATTTGAGACGGAGGTTGTCGGCGACCTCGATATCCTCGTCCAGGGGAAAGGGCGGGGTCTGGCTCTGGTTCAAGATGCGCAGTTCGCTCACCAGCACCTCGATTTCGCCGGTGGCCAGCTTGGGGTTGATCATCCCGGCCGGCCGCGGCTCCACCCGGCCCCGGATGGCCAGGACCCATTCGCTCCGCAGGCCGTGGGCCTTGGCATGGACCTCGGGGTTGATCTCCGGGTTGAAGACCACCTGGGTGAGACCCCAGCGATCGCGCAGGTCAATGAAGATGACGCCGCCGTGATCCCGGCGCCGCAACACCCAGCCCATGAGCACCACTTCCCGGCCGGCGTCGGCGCCGGTCAGGGCGTTGCAGTGATGGCTGCGTTTAAGTCCGCCCATGGATTCCATAGGGATATGCTCCTTTTAGGTAGTGATGTTCGGAAGTACGATTAAAAAGCTTCGCGAGCAAGCTCGCTCCTACCGCCCGGTAATTACAGGGGGCGCGTTGATTGTAATCTGTTCAGCGGATTCTCTCGATGATGCCGGCGCATACCGCCTCCGGTTCTCCGGCAAGCGGCAGGGGCTGCTGTTCCTTGCTGCCCATGTTTCTGAGCACCGCCTCGCCTTTGCCGACCTCTTCCTCGCCCATGATGAGGACAAAACGGGCCCTGGCGCGATCCGCCTGCTTCATCTGGCTTTTCAGGCTCTTGCCCTCGAGATCGGCGGCAACCTTCAGCCCCCGGCGCCTGAGAAGATGCGCCAGGCCGAAGGCGAAATTCGCCGCCTCCTCGCCCAGGGCCGCGATAAAAAGATCGGCGATATTTTCGCGGCCCGCCTCCGGGTTCTGTTGGCTCATCAGGAGAGTCAGCCGTTCCATCCCCATGGCAAAGCCGATGCCGGGCATGTTCTTCGGGCCGCCAAGCTGTTCCACCAGGCCATCGTAGCGGCCGCCCGCTCCCACCGCGCTCTGGGCGCCAAGGGCATCGGTGATCAGCTCGAAGGTGGTGCGGGTGTAGTAATCGAGGCCCCGGACCATGAAGGGGTTGACCGCGTGGGGCACACCGAGCAGATTAAGCCCGGCCCGGACCCTGGCGAAATGGCCGGCGCAATCCGGGCAGAGATGATCGAGGATAACCGGGGCGCCCTGGTATTGCGCCTGACAGTGGCTGCTTTTGCAGTCGAGAACCCGGAGCGGATTGCTCTGGCTCCGGCGGCGGCAATCCTCGCAGACTTCGCCCTGGCGGGCGGCGAGAAAGGCGAGCAGGGTCTCCTTATAGGCGGGCCGGCAGGTCGGGCAGCCCAGGGAATTTATTTGCAGACTCACCGTAAGGCCCAGCTCTTCGAGGATCAGCCAGGCCATGGCCATGAGTTCGGCATCGAGCTTTGGGTGATCGAGGCCGAGCACCTCGACGCTCATCTGGTGAAACTGGCGCAGCCGTCCTTTCTGCGGCCGCTCGTGCCGGAACATCGGGCCGATGGTGTAAAGGCGCTGCACCGGCTGCCTGGCCTGGAGGCCGTGCTCGATGAAGGACCGCAGCACCGAGGCCGTGCCTTCCGGCCGCATGGTGACCGAATCGCCGTTGCGGTCGCTAAAGGTGTACATCTCCTTTTCGACGATATCGGTGGCCTCGCCGATGGAGCGGGCGAACAGCTCGGTTTTTTCCAGGATCGGCACCCGGATTTCGCTGAAGCCGAAGCGGGCGAATATCTCCCTGGCCACGGCCTCGACATGCTGCCAAGCCCCGGTTTCATCGGGGAGAATATCCTTGAAGCCCTTCAGGGCCTGAATGTTCATCAGTCTGCCTCGTGATTGGGCCTGAACAGAGAAGCACATTGGAAATAAACGCCAACTGACGGCAAAAAAGCACAGAAAAACGGGATTTTTATCCCAACAGGCGGTAAAAGTCAAGAAAGAGGAAATGCGGCGAGATATGCAGAACCCCGCAAGCCTCAATGGGCTGCGGGGCTATTGAAGTTATGGGAGGCTCCCCTGTTCAGCCGGGGCAAACGGGGTTTACAGTCCGGCCAGGACCTTTTTCACCAGGTTGCCGTCCGCGGTTTTGCCGAAATGCTTCATGATCGGGCCCATGGCCTGCATGGGGCTTTTGAACTGGGAAAGGTCCACATTATTCTTGACCCAGGCGGCGATATCTTCCTCGCCGGCCATTTTGGGCAGGTATGATTCGAGGATTTGCAGATAGGCGGAGGTCGCTTCCTTTTTCAGCTCCAGGGTCTGTTTTTCCGATTTGACCAGGCCCTGGATGAGCGAGATGATATCATCGTTGGTGATTTCCTCGTCCTTCTTGGGGCGGCTCGACTTCTTGCCGCTTTCCAGGGTGATCGGGATGGTGAGTTTGGTGGGCATTTCGCTGATCACGATGCGCAGCGCCCCTTTGGCCTCCTCGTTTTTGGCAAGCATCGCCGCTTTGAGGTCGCTCTTCAGTTTAGCAAGCAGGGGTACGCCGGCCGCCTCGTCCCATCCGTAGGCTTTCTCAGATTCCATAAACATTCCCGTAATTGTTTGCTTTCAGTGGAAAGCGGAGAAAAGAACCAGGCCAAGGAGCATCAGCGCCGGGCCATTGGCGAGATAAATCACATAAACAAGCGGGTATTTGCCGCCCATGGTTTCCTTGAGCCGCACCTTGTTGATAAGCCCGGGAATCCAGAAGGCGATGGTGATGGCAAACCCGGCGACAGCCAGAATCAGGCCGATGGTGCTGAACAAGGTGTGCATGCTTTAAGTCTCCGGATTACCCCCTGCGGGTATAAGTTCTTTAGAGCGAGCCAGCTTCATGCGCCCTGAAGCTCGGCGAGCCGGGCGGCGATGATCGTTTGGCAGACAACGGCCCTGGTCTGGCCGGTTTCGTTGCCTTTCTGCTCGTAATACATCTGGCTGAGCTCCAGAGATTCCTGGGCAAGGCGCAGCTTTTTCATCTGGGCCGGGACCGGTTCTTCCCGCAGCAGGGCGATGGCTTCCCTGGCCTGCTCTTCGTTGTTGATGTTCATGGCGGCTCGGTGTGGAGAGGTTGCTATACCTGGTAAAAATGTTCTTTTTCCGCGCCGCATTTGGGGCAAACCCAATCCTCCGGCAGATCGGCAAAGGGAGTGCCGGCCTCGATCCCGTGTTCATAGTCGCCTTCCGCCGGGTCGTACACATAACCGCAGGGGCATTCGTACTTGTCCATGTCGTTTTCTCCTGGTGGGCTTGGATTCATGTTATTCCAATTCTAAAAAGGCTCTTGCAAAATACTTTATTGTGCTTCGACAGGATCAGCATGAACGGAAGAAGCTATATGATTTCCGTTTACACCCACAGGGTATAAGTTTCGTTTGCACAGACAAGCTGCTCAACTCAGCTTTTCCTTTGTCGGCTTCACTGCGCGGCTCCTCGCCGTACTACCTGTACTGTCTCGTCGCTGCTCACTCGCCTTCGTGGTACCATCTTGAAGTTAGAAATGGAATTAGACTGATGCCGTTTGCCTACAGACTGCTATTATAAGTACTCTTTCCGGAAAAATCAGCTATTAATCAATGGCCCGTGAGGGCCAGGACGATGTCCACCCCGACCGCGAGCAGGGAAAGAACAAAAATGAACAGGTAGTTCAGGTTC
>Ga0172371_10011553_pt1 | contig 11758 bp, 9 predicted proteins | sample Lak12m_FD_114543 | JGI IMG/M metagenome (GOLD analysis project Ga0172371, IMG submission 114543) | Freshwater microbial communities from Kabuno Bay, South-Kivu, Congo - kab_022012_12m | ecosystem: Environmental > Aquatic > Freshwater > Lake | place: Democratic Republic of the Congo: South-Kivu...
CCGTCGGTAGCGAAGTGGACGAGCCAGGAGCGGTCCGCCCCGGCCGCGCGTTCCAGCATCGCCAGCAGCGCGGCTCCGTCGCGCAGCGCGTCGCCGAACGAGACCGCGTGCGCGAGCGTGCCGTCGTAGAAGAAGATCGCCATCGAGCGTCCCGATGGCAGCCTGATGCGGTAGGGGCGATGGTGATCGATTACCGCTCCGCGGTCGCCGCCGAGCATCGACCAATTTTCGCCGGGCTCGCGCCGGATCGCGCGCACCCGCGCCGCCTGGTGGGGAGCCAGCAACGTGAAACGTACTCCGTGTGCGGCCAGTACTTCGAGAGTGGCGAGATCGACGGCGGCCTCCGGCAACCACAGGCCCTCGGCGCGGCGTCCGAAGCGCAATTCGAAGTCGCGCAGGCCCCAATGCACTTCGGTGTTGCGGTCGCGCGCGTTGGCCAACGGCAAGATCGCGTGCGAGTAGCTCTGCGCCAGCGCGGCGCCGTGGCCGCCGAAGCGCGCGCGGCTGTCGCGATCGGCGGCGCGCAGCGCGTCGTAGATTTCAGGTCGCTCGCGCGCGAGGTAGGCGAGCAGGGTGGGGCCGAAATCGAAACTCATCCGCGAGTAGTTGTCGAAGGCACGCTCGGGCAGGCCGTCGGTGGCCAGGATGCGCGCCTGCGCGTTGGGCTGGTAGCACTGGTCGCAGATGCGCTGGTTCCAGTCGTGGGCCGGCGCCGCCGTGGGTTGGCGATCGACCAGTCCGGTCCATGGATTCTCGCGCGGCGGTTGATAGAAATGGCCGTGGATGCACAGCGCGGGCTTGGTCATCGTTGCGGGGTCCGATCGCGTGCGCGTATGCGCTCGTCGTCGCCGTTCCACTCGAGGAGGAGCGCGCCGAGCGGCGGCAGAACCAGATCGAGAGATGATGCTCTGCCGTGCGTTGTCACATCGGCCGTGACGTGCCCGGCGAGGTCGTCCGAGCTGCTGCCGCCGTAGATGCCGGCGTCGGTGCTGAGAACCTCGCTCCATTGTCCGCGCAGCGGCGCGCCGATGCGGTAGCCGGCGCGCGGCACCGGCGTGAAGTTGAACACCGCCAGAATCGGCTCCGACCTGGCCCGGTCCCAGCGCACGAACGACAGCGTGGTGTTGTGCGCGTCGGCGGCGTCGATCCACTCGAACCCGTCGGGCTCGCAGTCGCCCTGGTGCAGCGCGGGTAGCGTTCGATACAACGCGTTCAGATCAGCGACCAGCCTCGACACGCCCTGGCGCGCGTCGGAGCCGTCGAAGCCGCTCCAGTCGAGCGCGTCGTCGTGGTTCCACTCACAGGGTTGCGCGAGTTCGGCGCCCATGAACAGCAGCTTCTTGCCCGGCATCGCCCACATGTAGGCGAGAAGCAGTCGCAGGTTGGCGAGGCGTTGCCACTGGTCGCCCGGCATCTTCGCGACCAGCGAGCCTTTGCCGTGCACGGCTTCGTCGTGCGACAGCGGCAGTACAAAATTTTCGTTGAACGCGTAGACCATTCGAAACGGCAGCGTGGCGTGGTGGTAGCGACGGTGGACCGGGTCGTGCGCGAAGAACGCGAGCGTGTCGTGCATCCAGCCCATGTCCCACTTGAGCCCGAAGCCGAGGCCTCCGGCGCTGGTCGGCCGCGACACCATCGGCCACGCCGTGGACTCTTCGGCGAAGGTCTGCACGTCGGGGAAATCCTGGTAGACGGCTTCGTTGAGGCTGCGCAGCAACGACACGGCTTCGAGGTTCTCGCGACCGCCTTCGCGGTTGCGGATCCATTCGCCTTGCTTGCGCGAGTAGTCGAGGTAGAGCATCGACGCCACCGCGTCCACGCGCAGACCGTCGGCGTGATAGCGATCGAGCCAGAACAGCGCGCTGCTCAAGAGGAACGATCGCACTTCACGCCGTCCGTAGTTGAAGACCAGGCTCTTCCAATCCGGATGGAAGCCGAGGCGCGGGTCCTGGTGTTCGTAGAGGCAGGTCCCGTCGAAGCTTCCCAGAGCGTGGGCATCGACGGGAAAGTGCGAGGGCACCCAATCCAGGATCACGCCGATGCCGGCTGCGTGGAGCCTGTCGATCAGGTACATGAGATCTTGCGGAGTGCCGTAGCGGCTGGTGGCAGCGAAGTAACCCGAGACCTGATATCCCCACGAGCCGTAGAAAGGGTGCTCCATGACCGGCATCAGTTCTACGTGCGTGAAGCCGTGCCGTTGCACGTGCTCGATCAGCGGCCCCGCCAGTTCGCGGTACGACAGCGACCAGCCGTCGTCGCGGTGGCGCCACGACCCGAGGTGCAGTTCGTAGATCGAGATCGGTGCGTCGAGTGCGTTGCGCGAGCGGCGCTTGGCCATCCACGTCGCGTCGCTCCAGCGGTAGTCGAGGTCCCACACGATCGACGCCGTGCGCGGCGCCTGCTCGGCGAAGAACGCGAGCGGATCTGCCTTCTCGTAGCGTTGCCGGTCGGCTGCCGAGTCGATCAGGTACTTGTAGAGGCTGCCGTGGCCGATGTCGGGCACGCAAGCGCTCCAGACGCCGCTGTCGCCGAGGCAGCCAAGCGGGTGCGCGGCGGGATTCCAGCCGTTGAAGTCGCCGATCACCGCGACCGCGCGCGCGTTGGGTGCCCACACCGCGAAACGCACGCCGCGCCGTCCGTCGTGCTCGCACAGGTGAGCTCCGAGTTTGTCGTACAGACGCCGATCGGTTCCTTCGCCGAAGAAGTAGAGGTCGCGGCCATCCATGTGCGCGGTCGTGTTGGCGGTGTCGCTCAAATCAGCCGTTTCCATCTCCCGCGCGTTGACGGCGTGCAAACGCCAGGCGTGCCATCAATGTGCGCAGGCCGGCGTCGGCCTCGACGTCTTCGAGGCTCGCCGCCGTGCGTTGCACCCAATTACCGGCCCACGCCGGAGTTCCCGGGCGGTTCTGCGGCTCGCGTTCGAGAGCCAGGTCTTCGAGCGCGACCAACACGACGGCGGCCTGGCTGCTCGCCAGCCAGGTCAGCAATGCCTCGAGCACGCGGCGCGGTTCGACCTGCGGGGTTTCGCTTTGGTGGTCGAGCAATCCGCGGGTGTTCAGGAACGCGAGCAGCGCGCGGCGGCTCTCGCCCAGGTCATCCCACCACGCCGCGAAGGTTGCGGTGTCGTGAGTACCCAGACAGGCCAGAGCCGGCGGCGGCTCGGGCAGCGCCGGGTCGCAATCGGCGCGCACCTCGAAGGGCACCACGAACATGCGCAGCGCGCCGCGTTCGTCCATCTCGCGCCGAACCTCGTCGGCAACCGTGCCGAGGTCTTCGCCGACCACCGCTGCACCGGCGCGCGCCGCTTCGATCGCGACCACGCTCCAGATCTCCTCGGCCGGGTAGTGTACGTAGACGCCGTCGGTGCCGCTGCAGCCCTCAGCGATCCAGAACAGGCGGTGGATGCCCATCACGTGGTCGATGCGAAGCAGGCCCGCGACCTCGAAGTGGTGGCGGAGCGCGGCACGCAGCAATGCGTAACCGCTGCGGCGCTGCCGCTGCGGGTGAAGCGGCGGAAAGCCCCAGTTCTGGCCGCCGGTGAACAGAGCATCGGCAGGTGCACCGACGCCGATGCCGAGCGCGAACGAGTCGCGGTCGCGCCAGGTGTCGTAACCCTCGGCGTGACTGCCGAGCGGGAAGTCCAGGTACAGAGCTGCGCCGGCGTTGCTCGCGCTCTTTACTTGCGCGCGAGCTAGCCACTGCGCGTAAGCGTGGACGCGCATCGCGCCGTGGTCGAAATCGCCGGCGCCGAGCCGTCCCGCGCGTGCGCAGGCCGGCCACTGCGGCCACGTACAGCCTTGCTTTTCGACGGTTGCGCGAAAGGCCGCGTAGTCGGCCAGCCCCGGGTCGTCGGCCAGGGCGTGCTCGAATGCTTCGAGTCCGGCGCCGCCGCGGCGTTCGAGCGCGGCCAGCGACTTCTCGAGCTGACGACGCCGCGCGCCGGCCGCGGCTCGGTAGTCGACGCGCCGCGCCGGCCGGTCGCTGCGATCGGCTGCGTCTCGAAGGTCGAGTTCGCCGCCAGCATCGGCGCGATCCCTCGCTCGGCCGCGGCCGTCGCGGGCTGTGAGCGCGCCGGAGGTCACGGCGCCGGTTAAGCGCGCGGCGGCTTCGACATCTATGTAGAGTTCGTTCCAGAAACGGCGGCTGATCGGCGCGTAGGGGCTGGGGTCGAACGGGGTGTCGGCGAACACGTCGAGCAGCGGAAGCGTCGCCGCGTAGTCCGCGCCGAGGTCGGCGGCGAGCCGCGCCAGGCGAGTGAGCTCGCCGTAGTCTGCCAGCTCGCGCGTGCGCTCGGAGTGCAACGCGTAGAGCGGAGCGAACAGCGCCAGTGCGTGCCGGGCCGGTCTTGGTAGCTCGGCCGGCGCCGCTAGCACCAGCGCTTCTTGGCGGCGGCCGCCGCTTTCCACGCTGAGCGTGTGGTAGCCGGCCGCTAACTCGCCGGGCCCGGCCTCCAAGACCGCACGTCGTTCCTCGGCGTGGACCGTCAATTCGTGCTGTTCGCCCGATTCGAGCGTGAGCAGTACCCGCGTGCGCTGATCGACGGCGAGGTGACCGATCGGCACAGCTGCAGCGCGGCCGGGTCTGACGCACAGCACCGGCGCGAGCCCGGCGGTGGCTCGTGCCTCGGTCAATTCGCGCAACGCGCCGGGCGCGTCGTCGATGCGCGTGAGCGGCGCCCCGAGAGCGGCGAGTACCGCGACCACAGCCTCGGTGCCAGCGCGCCGGAATTGTCCGGTGCCGTCGTGGTACGAGGTCGTCACCCCACAGGCTCGCGCGAGTTGTTCCAGGTCGCGCAATTCGCGCAGGGCTTCTTCGGTCGCGTACATGGCGCTGCGCAGTATGGGCGCCGGTGCCTTCTTGGCAAGCGAGCGCGGGCGCAACCGCGGCGGCAGCAAGGCCGAGACATGGTGCGCCTGACGAACTGTTGAAAAAGCCTCGTGAGCCCATCATTTAAAATGGTCCAGAGGCAAGGCGCGTGCGAAAAGCCGCGAGCGGAGGCGCACTTTCGTACGCCGTAGCGAAGGGGGTCGCGCACGAGCCCCGAGTTGGCGCGGCGCGAGCCCAAGTAGACAGACGTGATCCTCGCGCGTCGCCAGCTCCGCGTTCGTGGCCATTGTCAACGGGCTCGCAAGGCGGTCGACAAGTCGAGCAAGCTCGGCCAATGTGGCAATGGTCCCGCGCTACGGTGCAAGGCGCGGCTTATCCGGAGGGGTTCGATGGAACACATGTCTTTTTGGGGTGCGCTGGTGTTGGCACTCGGCCTGCCGCTTGCGGCTTCGGCCGCCATCATCGACGTGCCAGGTGATCAACCCTCGGTGCAGGCGGCGCTCGCCGCGGCCGGACCCGGCGACACGGTGTTGCTGGCGCCGGGGATCTACAACGAGAAGCTCACGTTCCCGTCCGGCGGCGCGGTTGGCAATCCCATCACGCTGACTTCGAGCGGCGGCGCCGCGGTCACGACGATCTCGGGAGCGTCGGTTGCCGGAGCCGACGTCGTGCTGATCGACTCGAAGAGCCACATACGCATCAGCGGTCTGACCATCCGCGACAACACCGGAGTCACCGACGGCTCGGGTATCCGCCTCATCGGCAGTCTCGGTGACGTCGAGATCCGCGGCAACGTCATCCGCGAAATTCGCGGCAACAACGCGATGGGGATCACCGTGTATGGCACCGAGGCGGCGCCGATCGAAGATCTGGTCATCGACGGCAACGAGATCTACGACTGCGACCCGGCTCCCAGCGAGGCGCTGACTCTGAACGGCAACGTGCGCGCATTCGAAGTTACCGGCAACCACGTTCACGACGTCGATAACATCGCCATCGACTTCATCGGTGGCGAGACCGACATCCAACCGGACTCGGGCCTGGTCGCGCGCGAAGGACTGTGCCGCGGAAACATCGTCGAGCGTTGCGGGAGCGGCTACTCGGGCGGCATCTACGTCGACGGCGGGCGTGACATCGTCGTCGAGAACAACACCGTCACCGAGTGCGATCTCGGAATCGAGGTCGGCGCCGAGAATTCAGGGGTCGTCGCCAGCGGAGTCGTGGTACGCAACAACGTGCTGTATCACAACCGCGTGGTGGGGATCGTCTTCGGCGGTTACAAGAGTTCGGTGGGCCGCGCCGACGGCAACGTCTTTCGCGGCAACACGCTCTACAAGAACGCGACCGATGCGACCGACGGAGTCGGCGAACTGTGGGTGCAGTACGGCAACGGCAACGTCGTCGAGAACAATCTGCTGTGGAGTCGCGCAGCCGGCGATTCCGGTGTGAAGAACTCGATGGTGGCATCGTACAACGCTTCGAGCGGTAACACCTTCGGCTACAACCTCTACTTCACCGAGGACGGCGCGGCCGCCGCGGAGTTCAGCCTGGGAGGTTCTTCGTACGCCGGGTTCGCGGCCTGGCAGGCGGCGGGACACGACGGCGGCGGGATCTTCGCCGATCCACAACTCGTCGATGCGGCCGCCCGGGACTTTCACCTGCGGTCGTCGTCGCCCGCGCACGATGCCGGCAATCCCGCGTACGCGGCTGCGGTCGGCGAGGGCGATATGGACGGTGCGCCGCGCGTGGCGGGAGCGGCGGTCGACATCGGTGCCGACGAGGTCGGTTGCGGCGACCACACCGTCGATCCCGGCGAGCAGTGCGACGACGGCAACCTCGTCGACGGCGACGGTTGCGACAGCAACTGCACGTCGACCGGCTGCGGCAATCGCATCGTCACCGTCGGCGAGCAGTGCGACGACGGCAATACCCGCGTCGGCGACTGCTGCGACGGGTCGTGCGGCTTCGAGCCGCTTGCGGCCGCTTGCGACGACGCCGACGCCTGTACCGGGACCGACGGTTGCGACGGAGCCGGCGTGTGCGTCGGCAGCGCGACGCCTGATCCGGTCTGCCTCCAGCCATTGGAGCCTGGCGGCGCGACGATCAAACTCAGGGACAACGGTGCCAAGGATGCACTCGTGTGGCGTTGGGGCAAGGCGCCCGCAGTCGCCGATTTCGGCAGTCCCGACAGCGGCGACGGCTACACGTTGTGCATCTACGAGGACGACGGTCCTTCGGTGTTGCTCGATGCGGCGCTACCGGCCGGTAGCGCGTGGTCGCCGATCGCTGCCGGCGGCTACAAGATGCGCAACGCTTCGGCGGCGCCCGATGGGATCGTCTCGGCGCTGCTGAAGACCGGCGGCGAAGGCGCCGCCAAGATCAAACTCAAGGGCAAGGGGCCCAGTCTCGGGCTCGGCTCGTTGGCGCTGGCGCCGGGCAGCACGCTCATCGTGCAACTTAGAAACCCGGCCGCCGGTCTGTGCTTCGGCGCAACCTATGCGGAGCCGTTCAGCACCAGCGACGCAGGACGCTTCAGTGACAAGAGCGAATGAGGAAGAGGTGCGCGGCCGTTCACCGCGCCGACCGCCGGCCCGTGAAGGAGAACCGAATGGCCCGCCTCGTCCCTGCACCGACGCGACTGTTCCCGCCTGCGACGGCACCTGCGGTGACCAGACTTTTCCTGCGAGCCCGACGTCGGTGGCACGGCCTGCATCTGCAAGGGTCTTCGGACGGATCTATGGGTGAATAGGGGAACCGCGGAGGGTGGATAGCTCGCCGCGGAGTCAGCACATCGGGCGGGCGCACCCTGCACAGGCCCTTGGTTAGGTTGGAATTGCGAAGAACCGACCAGCCAGGAGTCCCACGCAGGATGCAGCTGAAAACTATCCTCAACGCCGTCGAGAAACACGCCGGCTTCGTCTACGAGCGGATCCGCTTCGTCGATGGTCCGGTGCGCAAGCTGGAAGTCCTCGTGCGGCCACGCGCGAGCAGTCGCCCGGTGTGTTCCGGGTGCCTGCGCCGGGGCCGCGGCTACGACCGGCTGGCCGAGCGGCGCTTCGACTTCCTGCCGCTGTGGGGAATTCCGGTATTCCTGAGCTACGCGATGCGGCGCGTGGACTGCCGGCGCTGCGGGGTGACGGTCGAGCTGGTGCCGTGGAGCGACGGCAAGAGCCCGACGACGACGACCTGACCTATGCCTGGTTCCTGGCACGGGTGGGCCGGCAAGCTCAGCTGGAAGGAGGTGGCCGAGACGTTCCAGACGAGCTGGCACACGGTCTTCTCGGCAGTGGAGACGGCGGTTGTCTGGAGCCTGGAGCACCGCAGCCTCGACGGCATCAAGGCGATCGGAGTCGATGAGGTGCTCTGGCACCGGGGCCACAAGTACCTGACGGTGGCCTACCAGATCGACGAGCATTGCCGCCGCCTGCTGTGGGTAGGACAGGAACGGACGACGGCAACGCTCGAGAGCTTCTTCGACCGGATCGGCGAGGCGGGCAAGGCCGTCGAGTACGTGTGCAGCGACATGTGGCAGCCGTACCTGGACGTGATTGCCCGGCGCCTCGGCCAGGCCGTGCATGTGCTGGACCGCTACCACATCGTCTCCAAGCTCAACCGCGCCATCGATGAGGTGCGAGCGGAAGAGGCCAAGCGGATGAGGCGCGACGGCTACGAGCCCCTGCTCAAGCACAGCCGCTGGTGCCTGCTCAAGAACCCGTCGAACCTGACGGCCAGGCAGGACGCGAAGCTGGCCGATCTTCTCCAGTACAACCTGAGGACGGTGCGCTCCTACCTGCTCAAGGAGGAGTTCCAGCTGCTGTGGGACTACGTCCGTCCGTCCGTCGGCGGCGGGCAAGTTCCTGGACCGCTGGTGCACGGCGGCGCTGCGTTCACAAATCGAGCCGATGAAGAAGGTGGCCCGCACGATGCGCGGCCACCGCGAGCTGATCCTGAACTGGTTCCGCGCCCGCTGGACTATCTCAGGTGGTGCGGTCGAGGGCCTGAACAACAAGCTCAAAGTGACGTTCAGAAGATCGTACGGATTTCGCACGTTCCGTGCGACGGAAGTCGCGCTGTATCACACACTTGGAAGGTTACCCGAGCCGGCGCACGTCCACAGATTCTTCTGACGAGGTAAGTTTTTTCGACGAACGCGGGCACCTGATGGCCTCTGTCGCGCGCGGCGGCGAGGAAGCTCTCCAACTCTGCAGCGACAACCGTGTACAACAACTTGGATTCGGCGTGTCGCGGCTCATAGGGATTCTGGGCAACCGTGCCGGTGATCGTCGGCATGACCACCGATGCCCCAGTCCGCTACGACAGGTCCATGACGTAGTCGGCATGAATGTCGAGTTGAAGGCGGCGGTCGCAGGAACAAGCCGGAGTCCAAGGCAATTCGAAGCCGCGTGAGCATCACGCCGCCCGTCGAACTCTAATCCGAGCTTCGAGCCCCGCCGCATCAACCAGCCGCAGAATTCGATCAATCGTCACCTTTTGAAGGCTACCGTTCAGGATTCCCGTCACCGTGCTGCGCGACAGGTCTGCACGCTTCGCCAATGCCGCGTGGGTAATTCCCTGTCGCTTCACTTCGTCGATCACCGCGGTAATCAGTTCCGCCTTCACGATCGCTTCGGCGGCGCGGCTCTTGGGCAAGTTCAACGCCTTCGCCAACTCGATGGCACCGGTTTTTTTCATTGCACAACCTCCTTGAGCCTTTGACGCACCAGTTCGATGTCCCGTTTCGCCGTCGCCTGCGTCGTCTTCTTGAATGCATGAACGACGTAGACCATTCGACCGCGAGCAAGGGCGTAAACCGTTCGGTACACTCCAGAACGATCCCTGAGACGCAACTCATGGACTCCCGATCGGATACCCGGCATGGGCCGCGATAGCGGCATCGAAAGCATGTGTCCTTCGTCCAGGCGCGCCAACGCGTCCGCGAGATCGGCGCGAACGGTCGCCGGAAACCGCTGCAGCTCCCGCCGGCAAGGCTCCAGTATGACGATCATCCGGTTTTCCGTCTCACATTTGCGACACTGCGTCCAGTTTCATTCGAAGAAATTCTACTCGTCGAATACGGACCGAATCTACACCTTCCCCACTCTCGGGCCTTCGGCGACGGCCTCTTTGACTCGAGGCCGAGGGGACGGGCCGGCATCGGCCGAGCGTTCTACTGCTTCCTGTTCGGCGAGCGCGTCGTCGGGGCGGATAGGTATCGTATCAGGGGTGTGGCGTCTGCATCTCACGACCGGGGCCTGAGCCTGTGCGCACCAAGGGGGTGGTGTCTCCGTACCCCGTCGGCGATTCTCGAGTTGGTAGATCAACAACATCCAACGCGAGGAGACACCGATGGACAGATATATCGGATTGGACGCCCATGCAGCCAGTTGCACGCTGGCGATTGTCTCGGAGGCCGGCAAGCGGCTTCGAGATTTCCCAGTGGAAACCAATGGAGCGGCACTGGTCGAGGCTGTGCGGGCCGTGGCAGGACACCGGCACCTGATCTTCGAGGAAGGAACCCAGAGCGCCTGGCTCTAGGAGACGCTGGCCCGACACGTCCAAGAGATTGTCGTGACGGGGGTGACCCGCAGTCGCGGTCCCAAGAGCGACCGAGTCGATGCCTACGCGCTGGCCGAGAAACTTCGGATCGGTGCCGTGGACAAGCCGGTGTTCAAGGCGCCGGGTGAATTCACCAGTCTTCGGGAACTCGCCCGCGTCCATGCAATGCTGGTGCGCGATGTCGTGCGCGTGCAGGCGCGGACCAAGTTCGTCTACCGATCGCGTGCCATCGCGACCACTGGCAGCGTGGTCTACTCGCCGGCCCATCGCCAGCAGTGGCAAGACAAGCTGCCACAGGCCTCGCGCGGGTGGCCACGACCAAACTGTACGCGCACTACGACTTTCTGCTGGACCTCAAGAAGCAGTCCGAGCAGGAACTGGTTGGCGAATCGCAGGAGCATCCGATCGCACGCATCTTGGAGACGGCGCCGGGAATCGGACCGATTCGTGCGGCGCGGTTGCTGCCGGTCGTGGTGACACCGCACCGCTTGCGCACCAGGCGCCAGTTCTGGAGTTACTGCGGGCTGGGTATCGTGATGCGTTCGAGTTCGGACTGGGTGCGAAACCAGACCGGGCAATGGCAGCGCGCGGTGGTTGCCCAGACCCGCGGGCTGTCCAAGCAGCGCAACTCGACACTCGAGGCCATTTTCAAGGGAGCGGCCACGACGGTGATTCAGCGGGGAAAGACCGAGCCGCTCTACGCCGACTACGAACGCCTGCTGGAGGCTGGGACCAAGCCCAACCTTGCCAAGCTGACCGTAGCGCGCAAGATCGCAGCGATCGTGCTGCGCATGTGGAAGCAACAGGAGGTTTATCGGGAGAAAGTCATGAACACGTAGGCGGCGCCGGCAGACAGATAGTCTGCGTGGTCGTCCGCCACATGCCGGTGATCGCCCCAGTGCGTACGGGCGAAAACGGTTCGCAGGTGAGCATCCATGTTCTGCCTGGTCTGGGTCGCAGCAAGCTCGGCGAAACCCGAAGATCCCACCAATAGGTTATGCCCCTGCGGAGTACCGAAAGAAGCGATGGCCCAACGAGGCCCGGATGGAAGGATGGTTCCCAACTTCAAGTTGGAGAACGGACAGCCGCTCGAACCACGCCCGACGTCGCGATCACCCACAGACCTGCGTGCATGACCAAGGCAGCAGAGCAGCCTGCTCGAAACCGCCAGATGAACACGGAGGCAGACGCCGGATCACAGACCAGGTCGCGGCGCGGTGCAGAAGTGTGTCTTGCGCTCCTCCCCTATGGAAGGCAGTTCAAGGGTACAAGGGGCTGAAGGATCCCCCTCCGTCGTTTATGCCTCTTGTTTGTTCTGTCGGAGTGACGGATCTCATGTCAACCGTCGCCCGCCAAGCGCCGTCAGCCCCCGGCC
>Ga0172371_10011554_pt1 | contig 11757 bp, 13 predicted proteins | sample Lak12m_FD_114543 | JGI IMG/M metagenome (GOLD analysis project Ga0172371, IMG submission 114543) | Freshwater microbial communities from Kabuno Bay, South-Kivu, Congo - kab_022012_12m | ecosystem: Environmental > Aquatic > Freshwater > Lake | place: Democratic Republic of the Congo: South-Kivu...
GATCAAAGAATGAAGACGCTTTTTTCTCAAAAATAAGCTTCAAACCCAAATCTTTGAAAACTTTTTTCCACCCTTGATCGTTTAAGAACTTACCCTTCTCTGTATTGTTTTGAAAAAATTTGGCGAAAGAAATTCCGTGAATCTTGGATATGAACCTCGGGATAATCCCATTCGGAACATCTTCAAATATGATAATTTTATCCTTTACCACCCTTTTTATTTCTTTCAAAATAGAATTCTGGTCACTTATATGATGCAAAACATAAGATGAAAGAACAGCATCAAAATGATTATCAGGAAAAGGTATCCCCTTTCCGTCATAAATCTTAAAGGGAATGTCAATAAGCCTCATGTCCTTGATATCTATGCCGAAAATATCCGCTTCAAAACGATCTTTAAAAGCCTTAGCCACTATACCTGAACCGCATCCAAAATCAAGTATTTTTGAACCTTTTTTAACAAATCCGTTGCATTCTGAACACATTTTCCTAGCCGCCACCTCGACGAATTTAGAAGAAATCTTATAGTAATTCATTTGGATTTTGACAACTGGCCAGAAACTAAATCCGGTATCAGCTTTTTAAAGGAAGAAGAAAGCAGTTTCAAAGAAAAATTATGGTCTCCGCTGTTAACGATAATTTTGGGCTGCAGCAATAAAGATTTATCGGCGAAAGTCGGCAATTTCCACAAACCGCCGAAAGGAGGAACAGCCCCTATTTTCGCCCCCTTGATATTTTTTTTCATCCAGGCCTCTTTGACAAAATCTATGCTTTTTACCTTGGCTGTTTTTTTAAGCTTATCCTTGTCCAGGTTCTTATTGGCCGGGACCAAAACCAAGGCATAAGCTTTGTCTACTTTAACAACCAGGGTTTTCCCTATGATATTTTCTTTGACCCTCAGGGTTTTAGCCTTATCAAAAGCGGTATATACGGTCTTATGCTTTAAAACTTCGTATTTAACCTTTGATTTGTCTAAAAAATTAACTAACTTCTTTGAAATAGGCATATATTAAATGATATCAAAATCAAAAAAGCCTTTCAAGGCTTTCTGATGTTCGAATTAGTATTTTAGAGTTGCTCCGGATCGATCTTTTAGGTGTTCGATCAGTACCTTACGGTTGAAGATAGAATTCTCAATCTTCAACCTTAGTCGACAAAAAAATAAAATTTATTGATCCACGACCAGGTTCCCCTAGCCGTGCCTTGTTACGACTTCGTTCCTCTCACTGAGCCCAGCTTAGGTCCCCGAAAAGGGGCACTTCGGCTGTTCCCAGCTCGTTTAACGTGACGGGCGGTATTGGGATCAAATAGTCATTGTCCCACACCACCGGACGAACGGTTTTCCCGTATCCTGGCGGTTTCCAATCGATGCTTTTTACCTAAAGCTCTAATTTTTTCTCTTAAATTAACGATCCTTTTGACTCCTTTATCTGTTAAATGGCTTCCATTCATTCTTTCCCAAATAATCTTCTTGAAATGACTGAATACTTTTGCCTTCTTCGCCTGAAGCGGCCATTTTTCCAAAAATGGAATCAAAACCTGTGAAATTTCATCTAATCTGCTCACTTTATATTTCACGTGCGGATACCATCCATAACGATCATAATTGCAGTTATAAATTTTTCCGCAACCTAAGGTTGTTTTTATCCTTTCCAATATTTCTTTATCGTCTGCCCTTAGCTCTATCTCGAATTCTGGACGAATAAACACCTTGTTTTTCATTGTTTCATCTCTATAGATACTTACCGAAAAACTACCTTCCCCATCTATAAACCCCGATACGTATTGTGGATGGAGCTTTTTTACCGATTGGATTCGTTCCTTCCCCTTACGGGTACTATGAACTCTGCTGACTTCTTGTTTTCGCATAAAAATAAAATTGCTTTTATCTTTGTCCTGAGATTGGCTAACCTCAATTTAATATTAGCTCAACCAGGAGCGAATACAAGATCTCACTGGGTCATTCCAAAAAACTTGTCTTTCCATCTCGGTTTTCCGATCACTGCGAATCTATTTTTATCAGATAACTTCCTCATGTACTCGATGAGTCGTTAGATTCGTAGCCTTTTAATGAAAACTCAAGCTAGAAAATGCTTCCCAACCCTTCAGTTTAGACCTCACGGTCAAAACCTGTTGTTCGGCTTCACGTAACCTGATATTTACGCGATAGGATTTACACCTACGTTTTTTTGGAACTGCCAGTCACCCGAGTACAAGACTCAGGAACGTATTCATCGCCACATAGCTGATTGGCGATTACTAGCGATTCCAGCTTCATGAGGTCGAGTTTCAGACCTCAATCTGAACTGAGAGGCCGTTTGATGGGATTAGCTCCAGCTTGCGCTTTAGCAACCCATTGTCGGCCCCATTGTACCATGTGTGCAGCCCAGGGCATCAAAGGGCCATGCTGATTTGGCGTCATCCTCACCTTCCTCCTAATCATCTTAGGCAGTTTCACTTGATAAATAAAACAAGTAATGAGGGTTGCGCTCGTTACCGCACTTAAGCGTACGCTTCAAAGTACGAGCTGACGACCATATTTCTCCATAATTACTTATGGTATGGACTATACCATTTTCCGTTTTTAAAAACGGACCCAGCGTGTAATTCCCGTAAATCGGGAATTAAACTCTCTTAGCCTTAGCGAGAGTTAAGTCTCTACGGGGTCAATTATGACTTCCCACGGTATTGCCCATTCTTCCATTTTATCACGAAAGAATTAGGGTTTCACCGTTATGAGCTGGTTTTGCAATCCCGATTACTCGGGAAAGGGTCGTATGCTTTTTTATGAAAAGCACCAACCATGCAGCACCTGGACTAGTGTCCTTGTGAGAGGCTCTGACTTTCATCAGAGTTTCACTAGTCTGTCAAGCCCTGGTAAGGTTCCTCGTTTGTTGTCGAATTGAGCCACATGATCCACCGCTTGTGTGAGTCCCCGTCTATTCCTTTGAGTTTTAGCCTTGCGGCCGTACTTCCCAGGCGGAACACTTAACGCGTAAGCTTCGCCACCCGAAGGGTCGACACTTCAGATAGCTAGTGTTCATCGTTTAGGGCGTGGATTACAAGGGTATCTAATCCTTTTTACTCCCCACGCTTTCGTCCCTCAGTGTCAGGACCACCCTAGTTGAATGCCTTCGCTTTTGGTGTTCCGGTCGATATCAACGGATTTCACCCCTACACCGACCGTTCCTTCAACTCCTAGTGTCCTCAACCTCGCCAGTTTTTTCTGCAGTTCCAAAGTTGAGCTCTGGAAATTTAACAGAAAACTTGGCGGGGCACCTACGGACCCTTTACGCCCAATAAATCCGGATAACGCTTGGAGGCTCTGTATTACCGCTCCTGCTGGCACAGAGTTAGGACCTCCTTATTCCTAGGGTACTGTCATCCGAAGATTCATCCCCTAGAAAAGTAGTTTACAATCCGAAGACCGTCTTCCTACACGCGGTGTCGCTCGTTCAGGCTTTCGCCCATTGACGAATATTCTCGACTGCTGCCTCCCGTAGGAGTGGGAACCGTGTCGCAGTTTCCCCGTTGGGGGTCAGACTCTCATCCCCCCTACCCGTCATCGCCTTGGTAGGCCTTTACCCCACCAACTAGCTGATAGGCCGCAGACCCATCCTATTCCGACTTGCGTCTTTACCCTTACGGGACTATTGGGAATTATCCTACCTTTCGGCAGGCTATGCCCATGAATAGGGTTGGTAATCTACGTGTTACTAACTCGTTTGCCGGTTGTCCTTGCGGACCCCCTTGACTTGCATGCCTTATCCACACCGCCAGCGTTCATCCTGAGCCAGGATCAAACTCTCAAAAAAATATCGAATTTAACTTCGATATTGCGAATTTATAACTCGCAAGATCGGAGCAACTCTAAAATACTAATAACTTCGACAGAATGCATAATTACTGCAAACTTGCCGAAGGGCTCTAATTAACTTATTATTTTTTCAATGTTCTTTCCCTTTTAAACAGACAAAAATCAGGGAGACTTCCTGATTTTGCAAAAATTCCTCTAACTGTCCTATTTATTCACATCCACAGCTACATTTTTTCTTTTTTGCTTTCTTTTTTGCCATAGTCTCTACAGGGTCTATTTTACTTTTTTCAAAAAGGTTGTCAAGGCCCTAGATAACTTTAGAAATCATCTCAGGAATTACTTCCAATGGTATGCCACGAAGTAAATTATTATAACTTCCTTCTATTCTTTCAATAAAAGCCGAGCTGGAATGGCCCAAGGGGTCGTATCCCAAAGCATAAGTATTGTAATTTGGATCCTCTTCCAGATATTTGTTTATTTCAGCATCCGACAATTTTCTCATAAAAACTTCTGTTTTTACCACCCTAGAAACCGCTTTATTCAAAGCCGTGTTAACTACGTGAATTCCGGTATAAAACTGGTGATTCTCTCCAGAAAGAGCTTTTAGCCTCAAAAACGCTTCTTCTTTTGATTTCGGCTTTTCCAAGATTTTATCATTGAAATACCCTACAGAATCCATGCCTATAACAATGGCGTCTTTATGATTTTTGGCTACCGCCTCGGCTTTTAACTTAGAAAGCTGACTAACCAACTCTTCGGGCTCTGACCTATCAATTTGTGACTCGTCAACTTTGCTTCCTTCCGCTTTGAAATTAAAACCTAAAAAAGCAAAAGCCTCCCTGCGGTAAGGAGACGTTGTGGCTAAAATTATTTTAGTCATGAAGCTAGCTGATTTTAGTTAAATCACCGTCTAAAATCTCCGGTCTTGCCAGCTGGACCTCCAAAGAATATCTGAGATGTTCTATTTTAGGCGGCGGATGAAGCAAGAATATCTTTTTCTTCAAATGCTGGGCTATCCCTATTTCCATCAAAGTAGCTCCTCCGATATATCCTTCTACGCCGTTTCTTTCGTAGTTTAAAACTAAAATGGCGTCGCTGGCGGCGATACTGTCAAAGCATTCTTCCTGAACGTTTGTCTTCAAACAATGCTCCATATCCATGCTTAATTCGGGATTTTCCGCGCAATCGTGCACGTCTGAAGGAACCGAAACGGCATACCCCATTCCTTCAAGCCTGCTTTTCACATCAAGCATCTCTTTCGAAAAATACATGCTCCCGCAAATAGTAATTTTCATTTTTTAATATTTAATGGTTTTATCACCCTTTCCGAAAGAAAAGGACTATTTTTATACTCCCAATTATTTATTAACTTTGAATATCTTTTCTCAAGTTTTAAATAATCCTCTTTTAAAAGTAAGATTAAATTTTCATCTGGATATATCTTTCTAAATTTTTTATCTCTAACCTCAGAATATTTCCATAGAAAATTTTTAACCTCAATATATGTATTCTGCTCTGGCAAATAAAAATCGGGAGTGTAATTTTGTGAACCTAAATAAAAAGTTTTCGGCTGGTAGAACCACTTAACGTCCAAATAATTAAATAAACGAGCTACGTTTGCCTCCCAGCGACTATAAAAATAAATATTTCTATTGACATCTTCTCTAGCTCCTGCTTTACCTCGAGCGGCTCTTGGAGAAGTTGGCCTTCCGCCGATCACTTTTATCGCGCACTTATTGCTACAAAATTTCCTATTTGTCCATCGTTCCCTCAAAAATACCTTCCTACAATAAGGGTTCGCACATATAGTTTTAATCCTAGGCACCTTTATAATCCCCTTGAAAGGGTTTCTCTTCCCCCTCAATGATTTTGATACCTTTAATTTAGTTTCTTCAGACGGGGGATCTCTTTTTAAATTGTTAACTTTGGTTGAACAACTTTGACTACAATAAATTTTTTGGCTGCTAAGGATAGTTTCAAAGATCCTGCTGCACCCAGTTCTAGCGCATTTTCTTTTTTCTCTCTTATAATAAAAATTGAAAATCCCCTTTCTCCAGTTTTCTTTTGTTATCCTACTCTGCTTTTTCTTATATTCTAAATTTTTATAGAAATCGTTGGCCATTAATCCATTATTTCAATAAAAAATAATAATTGAAATGGTCATGGTCTTCGAATACTTATCAGAGCCTCCTGTCAGAATCGAACTGACGTCTGCGGTTTACAAAACCGCTGCTTTGCCACTAAGCTAAGGGGGCAAAATTTGGCAATTACCTTTTCTGCGTTGTCAGAAATTATATAGTAATTTATTCTCGAAACAGCGATTAATTATTTTGATAAACTATTATCATCGGAAGTTTTTTTCACCTCCTCCCAGTAGTTATCTTCTCCGAGCTGTTTCTCCCGCTGTTTTTTCTTCAAGTGCTGAAGCCAATTAAAGGTTTTATTCTCTGTTTTCAAGATTAAAATCCTGACTCTTGAGATTAGTTTTTGCAGAAACAATTCGTAAGAAAACTTTTTGAGAGGATTGTATTCTTTGGCTTTTTCCTTAAGCCTTGCCAAAAGTCTATTCTCTCCTTTGATAAGAGGAGTTTTGGGCAGAGAAAGCAAAACCGGTATTTTGCGCAAAACAATAACCAATACGCCCGCCAGGCCCAACAAGGAAACGATTATTGCCACTAAATTAAAGCTCATATTTTACGCTTCTCTTTACGACGATATTCTCCCTTAATTTAGCAACGCATTCGTTGACCAAGTCTTTTACGGTTTTTGAGGGATCTTTTATCCACGGCTGATCCAAGAGAGGAGTCTCGTCCGGATAGCCGGCTATTTGGAGACAAATCTCGTGAGATAGATTCTTAAAATCCTGGGATTGGGCCACGAAATCGGTTTCGCAGTTTAATTCAAGCAAAACCCCTATCTTTTTATTAGGGTGGATATAGCTGTCTATTATCCCCTGTTTCGCTTCCCTGTTTCCTTTCTTTTCTGCCAATTCCTTGCCCATTTTTTTCAAAATTTCCTTAGCTTTCCCAAAATCGCCCTTTGCTTCAACCAAAGCTTTTCTGCATTCCCCTACTGAAACCTCTGTTTCTTCCCTTAATTTTTTGATTTGATCGATTGAAACCATATTACTTTGATATAACTTCTTTCACTTTATCTAAAATATATTTTACAGAAGAAATCGCATCATCGTTAGCCGGGATCGGATAATCCGCTAATTCCGGGTCTACGTTCGTATCAGCTATTCCGATAATTTTAACCCCCTTCATCCTAGCCTCTTTTACAGCCAAAAGATCCTTTTTCATATCTAAAACGAATATCGCGTCAGGGAGCTTGGTCAAATTTCTTATCCCCCCTATCTTTACCTCTAAATCCTTCAAAACCTTGTCTATTTTAGCCCTTTCTTTTTTAGTATACTTTTCCAGTTCTCCTTCTTTCTTTTTCTTCTCCAGGCTCTTGAAATACTCTATTCTTTTTAAAATAGTGTCAAAATTAGTGAAAGTGCCTCCCAGCCACCTCTCGCTGACAAAAGGAAGGTTGCAGGATTTGGCTAAATCCTCCACCATTTTTTTCACTTGGATCTTTGTACCGACAATCAGAAGAACCTTATTTTCAGAGACCAATTCTTTAATAAATTTCAGGGCTTCCTTAAACTTCTCTGCCGTTTTTTCCAAATCAAAAATATGAATAGTATTCCTCGTGCCGAAGATATACGGTTTAATTTTAGGATTTATATTTGAAGTCCTGTGGCCAAAATGCAAACCAGCCTTGGCCATTTCTTCAAGGTTAAGATTAAAATCCTTTTCCTGTGTATGAATAGTGGGTTTTGTTTTTTTCTCTGTTTCTGGCATATCTATATATATAACATAACTTCAGAATCAAGACAAGAGGTTGACTTTTTGGTTTCTCTTGGATAAGATAAAAAGTGCTTAAACTTATGGCTAAAAAAGAAATACATCCCAAATATTATGAAAACGCCCGAGTCCAGTGCGCCTGCGGGAATACTTTTACTATTGGCTCAACCAAAGAATTAATAGAGGTTGAAGTCTGCTCAAAATGCCATCCTTTTTATTCCGGAAAAGAAAAAATGGTTGATACTATGGGCCAAGTCCAGAAATTCAGGAAAAGACTGGCAAAAAAGCAAGACCCAAAGAAGAAAAGATGATTGATATAGAATCAATCAAAAAAGAATACGAAGACATTTTAAATCAACTCAGTGACCCTGAGTTGATTTCAGATTTCGAAAAATTTGAAGAGCTGTCAAAAAGAAAAAGTTCCCTGGAGAAGACAATGGAAAAGATAAAAGAGCTTGAAACGATAAGAAACAGGATAGAGGAAAATAAAGTAATAATCTCTGCTAACGAAAGCCCTGACTTGGCGTCTTTAGCAGAAACGGAAATAGCCCAATTTCAGGAAAAAGAAAAGTCCCTTGAAAAAGATATTGAAAACCTGTCAAAAGTAGCGGAAACGCCTTCTGGCCCGCAAGCTGCCATTATCGAGATAAGGGCGGGAACTGGAGGCCAAGAAGCGGCCCTTTTTGCCGGAGATTTATTCAAAATGTACAGCAAATACGCCCAAGTAAAAGGATGGAAGCAAAAAGTTCTTGATTCCAGGCCCTCTGAGCTTTCCGGCCTTAAAGAAATAATTTTTGAATTAAAAGGCAGTGATGTTTTCTCAAAAATGAAACACGAAGGGGGCGTGCACAGGGTTCAAAGAATCCCCGCCACCGAGAAAAACGGCAGAATCCATACATCCACGGCTTCAGTGGCCGTCTTGCCTAAGCCCAAGAAAGCTGAAATCAAAATAAGACCTGAAGATTTAAAAGTTGATACTTATCATTCTTCGGGTCCTGGAGGACAATATGTCAACAAGAGAATGACTGCCGTAAGAATCACATACCTGCCGACAGGAATGGTTGTAGCCTCTCAAAGCGAAAGAAATATGCTCCAGAATAAAGAAAACGCCCTGTCAATTTTAGAAGCGCGTATTTTAGAAGAAAAACTCAAAGAAGAGGAAACAAAAATGTCAGGCAAAAGAAAAACCCAGATTGGCGGAGCAAAAAGGGCCGAAAAGATAAGAACCTACAATTTTCCTCAGGACAGAATAACCGACCATCGCGTTAAAAAAAGCTGGCATAATCTGGAAAAGATACTAGACGGAAATCTGGAGGAGATAACCTCCAGCATCCAGAACTCCAACTGATTATTTTTGCCGTATAGAGCCGCCTATTCAATATTTTTAATATCCTCTTCGTACTTTTTAGCGATGTTCTCAACCGAATCGCCGTAAAAGCCGTATTTTTTTATACTGCTGCTGGTATAGGAACCGGAAAAATAAATTATCGCCGCTTTCCACTCGTCAGTGGCTTTTTGAGAATCTGCCCCGTATTTTTTCAGATATAAAGCGGCGGCCAAAAAAGAATCTCTGATATCCCAAGGATCTGCTGCTTTGCCGGTAATTTCTTTAACCTTTCCGGCGTAAAGACTCCAAGTGGTAGGAATAAATTGAGCCGGTCCCATAGCCCCTCCATAGCCTCCGACGCTGGCAATAGGACAGGAAACCGGGGTCGCAAAAGGGTCTCTCCCTAACTCCTTGGTTATGGCCAGGAAATCATCTACATCCCCTTTTCTACCGGAAAGACCCATGGGTTTCATCACGTTTTTTACCGTTGCCTCTGTTTTAATATTCACGCCAGCTCCGGTTTCAGTATTTTTCAGATAGCACTGGCCAACATTCTTTCCGATATTTGACTCTTGAGTTAAAATGGCGAGTAGAAAAGCCGGCCTTATCCCGGTAAGACCTGAAACAAATTTAGCTATATCCAGAGCCTCTCCGAAAGTCGGAACTTTTGAAACTCCGACTATTTCAAAAATTCGTGAACGTATTTCCTCGGCCTTTTTTTTAGTTTCGGCCAACAGTTTCTGATATTCGGACTCCTTGCCCTTGGTTTGTTCTAAAAGGGTATCTTTCTCGTTTTTAACAGAAGCGCTGTCCTGCACTTGAAGTTTCTGTATGGTCAAAATCCTTTCCAAATCATATTTTTCGTCATCTAAAGCGCCCTTCTGGTCTTCAAGAGAAACTTTTAAATTTTTAATTTCTTTCAATAACTCCTGGTTTTTTGAGTTTAAAATCTCCAAGTTGACTAAATTATCGAAAAAGTCAGAGAGAGTATCTTCTGAGAATAAAACTTCTATTAACGACTTCTGATTCTGCTCGTAAATACTCCTTAAAATATCTCCCAATTGCGCCCTATAATCTTCAACTTTTGTAGAAGTCTTTTCAATAGACTTCTCGGTGTCTTTTATCTGCAAACCGACATCTTTTATCATCACATTGCTCTGCTGAATTTGGAGATTAAGCTTACTGATTTTGCTTTTCAGGATATTTATCTGATTTTGAAGGGTCTTTTTCTCCTGCTGGGTCTTTGTTATATCTTCTTCATAGCCCGCAATCTGCTCTTCCAGTTTTTTAAGTTCTTCCTCCAGTAATTTTTTCTCGTATTCAGTCGCCGACTCCTCGCCAGAAGGTTCGGTTTCATCCGCTAACGTCTCTACTGTAGCAGTCTGGCTCTGATCATTTTCGGCACAAACAAAAAACTCCGCCTTATCTCCGAAAAAAGCGAAGCTTGAAATCAAAACTAAAATCGAGACTGAAAAAATTAGAAAACCTAATTTAAGACAAGAAAAAGATTTCATAATAAACATTATGCTTTTTCTCCTTTTTGGGGTTCTGTCTCTTCCACCTTCTCTTTTTGAGGTTTTTCAACTTTTTCTACTTCTTCCACTTTCTCTTCAACCGGTTTGGTCAATTCCTCCTCAACCTTTTCCAAAGGAGCGACAAAAGCCAGAATTAATTCCTTTTCTTTCAAGGCCTTGACTCCATCGGGAAGTTTTAAATCTTTTACCAAAATATTATCTTCAAAGGTATTAAGCCCCCCAATATCCACTTTTATTTCGTGAGGAAGGTTCTGGGGCAGAGCTTTAACTTCCAGCTCTGAAAGATTCTTAATAAAGGTTCCTCCCAAGTCTTTTACCGCCGGAGGCAGCCCCTCATAAACCAAGGGAACTTTTGCCACTATTTCCACATCCAAAGCCGGCTGGAATAAATCAACGTGAATAAACCTGTCTGTCACAGGGTCTCTCTGAACTTCGTGGATCAAAACAGGTAATTTCTTCCCTTCAAGCTCTAAATTTACTAAAGAGCTCTCTCCGGCTTCCCGATAAATTTTATCGAAATCTCTTGAATTAATTTCAATCCCTGTGTTCTTTGTTTTAGGGCCATATAAAACTCCGGGAATCAAACCCATTTCTTTTAATGCTTTCGCCTTTTTACCGATATCTTTCCTAATTTTTGCTGCAATTGTTAACATGGTTTAAATTTTGTTAGCTGAACCGAATAGTCTTATTTTATCTTCGACTGCTTTTTGAACGGCAGCTATGGCTTCAGGGAGATATTTATAAGGAATAATCTCTTCTGGATTTTCCCTCATGCTTTTCCCCAAAGCGTTTGTAAAAGCCGACCTCAACTCAGTATTTATATTTATTTTAACAATCCCTAATTCTATCGCTTCCTTAATATCCTCTTCATGGGTGCCTGATCCTCCGTGTAAAACCAGGAACACTTTCTCTCCCAATTTATCTTTTATCTCCTTTAATCTCTTAAGATTAATTTTAGGATCTTTGCCGGAAACCCCCATACCATGAAATGTCCCGACATTTACGGCCAAGCTGTCTACTTTTGTTTCTTTAATAAATTTAAGCGCTTCCTCCGGACTGGTCAGATCTTCATCCCTTATCTCTGGAATCTCCTTTAATATCTCAGAAGTTCCCTTTATAAACCCCACTTCTCCTTCAATAAAAACCTTCTTTTTACGGCCGTATTCTACCACTTTCTTGGTTATCCCTATATTCTCCTCTAACCCCAGTTTTGAACCGTCAAAATGTA
>Ga0172371_10011555_pt1 | contig 11757 bp, 13 predicted proteins | sample Lak12m_FD_114543 | JGI IMG/M metagenome (GOLD analysis project Ga0172371, IMG submission 114543) | Freshwater microbial communities from Kabuno Bay, South-Kivu, Congo - kab_022012_12m | ecosystem: Environmental > Aquatic > Freshwater > Lake | place: Democratic Republic of the Congo: South-Kivu...
CAATGTCATGCCCCTCCTTTTTTATAGATGAGGAATATTTCACTTACAATGATACAAATAAATTATAATAATCTTCTGCTACCCTTTCCATTCGAAATTTTTTTATCATGTCTTTTTGCATTTCAAGAGTCACACTTTGATAATAATCAAAATTAGCATAAGCTTTTTTCATTTTATTTACCAGATCTTCAAAATTGTCTCGCTCAAACAAAAGGTCGTAGTTTCTCAGTATTTCTGGTATCCCGCCGGATTTAGTAGCGACAACAACCTTTCCTCTGATTATAGCCTCTACTATAACCTTCCCGAAAGGTTCGATATAAGAGGGCAAAACACAAATATCACAGTTTTTTAATCTAGGATCGTTTTTTGAGACAAAGCCTTCTAATTTAACATGATCTTTGAGCCCATTCTCGCTAATCATTTTTTCCAAACTCTTCCTCTCGGGGCCTTCCCCAAATATAATAAATTTCGAGTTGGGGTTTTCTTTGTTAATTATAGTCGCAGCTTTTATAAACCAGTCAGGCCTTTTCCACTTTACAAGGCGAGCCATAAAGTAAAACGATTTTTCTGAGCCAATTTTTTTCGAATTCTTAAAAATTTCAAAATTTTTCAAGCAAATTCCGTTGTATATAATCCTTATACCCTTTAAGTAGCCTATTTCTCTTAACCGAATAGCAACAGAATTAGAAATAGCTATTATCATATCTGTGAAAGCAAAGCATCTAGAATTATTTTTATCTATAAGAACCGCTCTGACCGTAGAGACTACTTCCTTGCCTAGTAACTTTGCAGCGAATGATTCTGGAACAACGGCTCTATAGTTTACATTTACAATATCGATGTTCTCTTTTAGACAAATCCATAATACAATAAAGAAAGAGAGTATCTTATAAATGGGTAGGGAGAAAGAAAAATTATATAACTTAACTTCTTTTTTTAATTTATTTTTAGGGAACACAATTTTTTTAGATTCTATAAACAAAAGAATGACCTTGATTTTTTTTCTTTCAGACAAATAGTTACTTAGGTCAATAATAGACTCCTCAGCTCCTCCTAACGAACTACTCCACCAAGTAATCAGTATTTTTTTTTGCATAGACAAAAATTAGCTTGTCATCTCTATTACAAAAAAGATTATATTACACTAACATACATTAATACAAAATCAAGTTGTTGCCCTTAAAGAGTACGTCAATCAAACAACCATTCAATGAACTAAATCCGGTATATAGACATATTCCTTTATCTTCTACAGAACGGTTCTAATCCGCCAGAGGTCTGCCGACTGCGTCATTCCGACGGACAGGCTGTCCTTGACTACGCCGTGCCAATCTAAAGAATTTTTTTGCAAAAGTTTTTTTCGCTTTTATTATAATCTTATAAACTCTTCGGTACTTCGGATAATCGATAAATAAAAAATAAAGAAATAAAAATGAAATCAAAAAACAAAAAGGCCGTCCCGCTAAAGACGGTGCCTAAACAATCTCCGGCAGACTCGCTGAGGATGGTGGTGCTGGTTTGGATTTTAAGCGTTTTTCTTATGCCGGTAGCAAGCTATCTTGTTCCGGGATTTTTCGGAGCAGACCACCGTTCCCTCAGCAACATCAGCTCGCTCTGGAGTCAAATATCGGCCGTACAAATACTGATATTATCACTGTCTTTCGCCATCGGTCTAGCTTTAATGAAAGAATCTTCCTCTAAATTTTCCACCCCAAAAATAACCAGAACAACACTAATAATAGCCGCGGTCATCAATGTTGTTTTATTCGTTGGAGACTTAGTTTTTAGCCAAATTTTACTCTAACGGCGTACAAGAGCCTGAAATGCAAAGAGACGGGATTGATCCCGTCTCCAAGCTATTTTGTTTCTGTGCATTATTTCCAGCGATCGCAGGTCTTGGTACCGGAAATACAGCTGCCGTTCACGTTAACCATTAGCCAATCAGGCTGATCGTTAGTGAGAGCCGCCGGCAGCTGGCCGGTTCTGGTCCACACATCGACAATCCAAGCCGCAATTATCTGGCCCATTTCCTGCAAAGTTAGGTCTTTCCCATAATCCCAATAATTTTTTGGGCTTCCTATTCCCAGTTGCTGAAGTTTTTTGACTCGGCTTTTAGTTTTTTTCTTTTTGCTCTTGAAATTGGCTTTTGACGCTTTACCGGCCGCTTTTAAACTGCCGCTCTCGACAATCTTAACTTTTATGCTGTTTCCACCCGATTTGGCTGAAACCGGTACAGCAGCCACAACCGTACCTAAAATGCAAGCCGCCAACAAGGCAACAACAATTTTCTTCATGAAGCTTTGATTAGATTAATTTTGCTTAAACGTGCTAATTTAGCACTAAATTTGAATTTGTCAATAGATATGCTAAAATTTTACCGAGATTTAAGACTCACAAATCAGGAATTGAAAACGTTTCTAAATTTTAAATCTTAATCCGTAAATCCGCCGATGTTTAAAGAACTTGTAAAAGCTCAATTAGAGAATGTGTTGACCGATTTAGACATACAACATGTTAATTTCACGGTTGAGCAGCCGGCTGATGAAAAATTCGGCGATTACGCGACAAATGTCGCAATGGCTTTGGCTAGAGAGTTAAGAAGATCTCCAATGGAGATTGCCAAAGAAATAGCCGGAAAGTTACCCGGATTTGATTTTATCGATCGAATCGAGATCGAGCAACCCGGTTTTATAAATTTCTACCTGAAAAAAGAAAATTTAATTAGAAATCTGGATGAAATCACGAAACTTGCGGAAAATTACGGTTCTTCCGATATCGGACACCAAAAAAAAATTGTCTTGGAGCATACCGCGGTAAATCCAAATAAGGCTCTGCATATCGGACACCTGCGCAGCGCTTGTCTCGGTAGCGCCTGCGCGAAAATTCTAAGATTTTTAAACTATAACGTAGAGGAGGAATATTACGTTGACGATACGGGAGTTCAAGTAGCCGTATCCGCGCTGGGAGCGGCAGAGTTGGATATCAAGCGAAAACCGGAGGAAAAATTTGACCACTACGCCGGCCGAGTCTATGTGGAAACCATAAAACGCATGGAGAAAAGCAAACGGCTGGAAAAGAAAAAAGACGAGATTATTGATAATCTAGACAAACAGGAAGGCAAAAGTTTAGTTTCCTTAAAAGAGTTTGTCGATAATGTTATCGAAGCGAACTTGGAAACAGCCGGGGTCTTCGGAATAGACTACGACGTGCTGATTTGGGAAAGCGACTTAATTTTAGGCAAGTTCTGGGAAAAAGCCTTTGAGACACTAAAAAGCAATCCGAACTTCTGTTTGGCAAAGTCCGGGAAAAATAAAGGCTGTTGGGTGATAAAAAGCTTACCCAACCATCAATTAAAATCAGAAGAAAACAAAGAAAAAGTGATCGTGAAATCGAACGGGGTTGTCACTTACACGGGTAAGGACATTGCTTACCATCTTTGGAAATTCAATCTGCTTGGAAACAATTTTAAATATAAAAAATTCGTTACCAAGACTCAAAGAAAACCGCTTTATTCAACATCTCAAAAAGGCAAAACGTCTGATCGGTTTGGTCACGCCGACTTCGTGATAAATTTTATTGACACAAGACAGGCTTTTCCTCAAGATATAGTCAAAAGAAGTCTTGAAACTTTGGGATATAAAAAGGAAGCAAATAATTTCAAGCATGTCGCCTACGGCATTGTGTCGCTCTCTCCTAAAACCGCTAAAGAATTAGGAGTCGGAACGGAGGACGGAAAGAGCCGTTATGCCATGTCGGGGAGAGCCGGGATTGCCGTACTGGCGGACGATTTACTGGCGACGGTTAAGAAAAAATTAAAGCAAAGACATCCGGATGCTCCCAGACCGGAAAAAATCGCGGCAGCGGCAATAAAATACCTTATGCTAGCCTATAACGCTTACAGTGACATCGTTTTCTCTTATGATAAGGCGCTGGATTTTTATGGCAATTCCGGACCGTATCTTGAATACGCCTACGCCCGCTGTCGCAGCGTGCTTCGAAAAGCCGGCAGACAGAAAATAAAAGGATATTCTGAAGAATTTAACTCCCTTGAACTAAGCAAAGAAGAGTTGAGTCTTTTGAAGTGGATTGCTCACTTTGCCGAAACGGTCTCGGAATCGGGAGAGCAATACGCCCCTAATCTGCTTTGCAACTTCCTCTTCGAGCTTGCCAGCCGTTTCAACACTTTCTACAATAAGCGGCCAATCTTGCGCAGCAAAAAAGGACCCGCATCGATCCAATTTCGGCTCCTGCTCACCGCTGCAACCGCCCAAGTGCTGGAAAACGGGTTGAAATTGCTGGGTATTGAAAGGTTGGAAAAAATGTAAGGCAATCAAAAAAAGTAAAAGTTTGACTTCCACGTAGATGTTTTCTAATATTATTTATTATCAAGTGTAATTCACTCACCACTGATTTAAAAACAAAAATCGTCTTTTATGGATAACGAAAAAGATCCGGAAAATAAAACGAGCTTGCTTGATGAGGCTTGCAAAATCGTCTATTTGAATTACGGCAACCAAGCCGCCCAACTTTATAAAGCGGGTTTGAAAGATAAGGCAGAAAAAGAAATCCTATCTTCCTTGGAAGAATCGCTTAAGGAGCTGGTGGGACCGGAGCACGCCCGTGAGCAGTTAAAAGAAATACAGGAAAAACTCGGCAACCAGCAAACGGTAAGCGGCAAGTAGAAAGCAATACAAAAAAACCGCTCGCTGTTTACTAATTATCAATTATCAACCGCCAATTACCAAAACAAAATGTCTAAAAAATTTTTACTAACAGTGCTTGCCGCGTTTTTTATCGCCGCCTTGCTAACTTATATTTCAGGAGATTACGAGAGTCTGGTTAATCAATTATGGAATTTATTCCCCCCTCTTTTCGCAGCCATGTGCGGAGTTTTGACGGTGAGGGTTTATAGTATGAACAATCCCCACGCCAAGGCGATAGCTTTTATGTCGCTGGGGGTTTTCTTCTGGTTTCTCGGCGATTTTATTTGGTTTATTTTGGAATATTTCTTGAATAAAAATCCCTTTCCTTCGATTGCCGATTATTTTTATTTATTAGCCTATCCTCTACTGCTTGTCGGCCTCGCTTATGAATTAAGAAGCAACCAAATAAAATGGACTCTTTGTAAAACCGTTTCGGCAATTTCTTTTTCGATTTTATTCGGAATTACGGTTTTCTATTTCGGCGTGTTACAAGCCTATAAACCTGCGGAAAATCTCATCAACAATATAATCGCCATATCATACGGGGTGGGGGACTTAATTTTAATAATTTTTGCCATTGCTATACTGATGGTTGCCATCGGCTATCAGAAGGGGAAACTTTTCAGTCCTTGGCTGTTTATTTTGGCGGGATTTACCCTGATTCTCGCGGCCGATATCCTTTTTGCCATCTATCGAGAGCAATATGAAAATTTTATTGGACTTTCCCGAAACATAGACTTGGGCTGGATATCGGGATTTTTATTTATCGGATTCGGATTTTTCAGTATCGGAAACACCGTAAAAGAAGCCCGCGCCGAATTGTTGAAATCCAACAGTTAGAGCCTGTTTAACGTCCCCTTTTTGTTGCGAAACTTGAGATTTGGAGCAGAAAATGAAGATTTTGAGCAGATTTTTAAATTACTTTTGCCTTAAGTAGCGCTGAAGAGGCATGTTTTTCGAACACGTCATAGAATTCAAGCTCTTGATCAAAGAGTTTTTTATTATTTGTGTAGCCTAGAAATATCGCTCCCTTAAGTCGGCCGGTTTCCTTCTTGGATAAGGGAATGATTAAATAACAACGTATTCTATTTTCAATACTAAAGCAGCTAAGATTGTGCATTTCGGAACGAATTTCCAGTTTAGTTATATTTTCGGCCAGCGGCTTTAAAAAATCGTGGGAATTTATGTTAAACAACTTAAGCTCCGCATCTATTTTCTTCCCCACTCCGCGCGAGGCTGTCAAGCGGAAGTTGCCTTCAGAATCAAATTTATACAATAAACCTAAGTCGGCCTTGGATAAACTCATGGCTGTTTTCAGGACGTAGCTGCCAGCATTTTCCTTATTTTTCACACTTTTTTCCATATCCAACAAAGCGGAAATTCTCCTATTGACAAATCCGAGATGCTGGTAGGATTCGATTAGCTGTCTCTCGGAACGTTCCTTAGCTTTTCGCATTCTTAGATTATTAATGCCGAAAGCCATGTCGTCGGCCAATTCTTCCAACAGTTTGATTTCCTTTCCGTCAAAAGCGATCGATTCTTTGGCATAGATGGTAAGCGCTCCAAAAATCGTGTTATCGTTTTTAAGCGGTATTACTATAGATGATTTGAACTGATGTTCCACCGCCAACTTTACCATATATGAATAATTGGGATCGGTTTGGATATTGTGTCTTACCTGTGTTTTTCCAGTATTAATTGTTTTCATAATAGATCCTTTTTTCCATTTAAGGTCTCCAATAATGCCGATCAGTTCCTTTAAAGAGCTTCCGCTGACACCCGCTTGGGCCACCGGCAAGACGCTCCCACCATTATTATCATTAGGATATCCGACCCACGCAGCGGTATACCCTCCCAGATCAACTATCATCTCACAAATGTTTTTTAATAAATCGCTTTCCTTTTGGGAGCGAATTAAGATACGATTGCCTTCGCCGAGAACCCTCAAAGCCCTTTGGGATTTTTCCAAACTTTCCTTGGTGTTGAATTTATTTATGGATGTGCCGATTAAAGACGAGAGCGATTCCAAAAATTCAATCACCTCATTGGACAATTTCCCCTTTTTCTTGTCCGCGACATGGATTAGTCCTAACACTTTCCGACCGTGCCAAATCGGGATAACTCCCAATGACAAGAATCCCTGTCTTGCGCAGGCTCCGCGGAATCTTTTTTTGTCTCTTTTTGAAATTTCAGACTCAAACTTGAACATGTCGTTGCAGCAAAAAGACCCTTCTTCACTGATCATTTTCAGATCTTGAATGCCCGGTTTCTGTTTCATCACTCTCGTGCAAATACACCGGCTTTCTTCTAAGGACAACCAGTTCTCTGATTTTAAAAATTCTGACGTAAACCCCGAAGAGGAATTATACGGTATATTTCCGTCTTCGTTCACTACTCTAATTCCTACAGAGCTGCATCCGGTCCAGCTTTTAATTAAATTCGTCAACTCCGCCAGATAATGCTTGCGGGAATTTGTTTCCGCGGCCAACCTAAGCAACAGATTTCTAGCGTTTAGTTTCTCGTTGGTTTTTTGCAAACTATAAGTATGGTCCCGCACTTTTTCTTCCAAAATATCGTTCATTCGGCGAAGTCTTTTCCTGCTTTTTTCAATGATAAAACGACTGATTGATAAATTCCGGTATAGGTTCCAACTAGGTTTGCGTAAAGCCACTTCTATAATACCTAAATACAACATATAGAAAGAAGTTACCAAAAAAAGATGGCCGAGGAGATTGGCAGAACCGTAAACATTAACGTACTCGGTAAAAAATATCTCCGCGGCCACGGAAACAACTAAAGACAAGATTAGCGGTTGGCGCACCCGCCGGCTGAAATGCTCTCTATGCGTGTAAACAAGCAAAGCGGATATGCCGAACAAAAACGAGATCACGTATTCACTATCTTTTTTAAAACGCGTAAGGCCATAGTCTTCAATGTAAGCAACGGGAAAATTTTTCCAATAAAAGATGCTTAAAAGCAAAAGACTAAAAACCGCGGAATAAAAAATTATAACGAGCGGAACGTCTACTTTCTTTTTTATAAAAACCGGCGCCAGCAAGAAAGAAACCGCGGTGAGATAGCGGCCGGCTACCCAAAGCTGAGTGGGCAAATTACTGTCGTTTCCCGGAAACACTACCATCCCTTTATACGACAGCAAGTGTAAAAGCGCGATTACTCCAATAAACAGAAAAGCTATTCCTAAAAATAAAAAATAACCGCTATCAATATAGCGGCGAGTGTTCCAGACAATCACAAAAATCACTCCGGCGATAACCACTCCCGCAACCTCAACCAATGAATGAAACAAAAGATAGCTGTGCAGACTTGTTAAATACAAAAAGAAGATAATTAGAGAAAGTTGAATCGCGGCCGTATAGTAGTTAGTAAAACCAATTCCCCTAACCTTAATGGCCTTACCCATAAGCGCGTTTTAATGATAAAAGCTTTTTAAAGAAGAACAGATTTTTTTATTAAGCCCGGTTGCCATCGCTCAAGCAGCAAAATGGCTAGTGTTATTTTTGTTTATTATAATACATAACATAAAAATTTAATCCTAAAAAGGCAGGAGCGGGGCATCCGCTCCGTTCTTATGGTAAAATATGCCATATCCCGTGGCGCGCAGGTTGGTTTTTCCGCTAGCTAGCTACAGAATTAGCGGTTTAAATTTCGGAAACAGCGTTAGTTCCGGTAGAATTTTAGGCATGCACTTGGGCGAGGACGCGAGAGCGTCCGCCGGCACGGAGGTAAAGTGCATTGGCAATGGGAAAATTGTTTACGCGGCCTTACACGCCGGCAGTCAGGGCAAAGGAAACTGGGGGAATATCATAATCATAGGCCACAAAAAACCAAAAACGGGAGAATGTTTTTATTCTTTGTACGGACATCTGAGCGCTCTACTGGTAAAAAAGGACGATAAAGTGAAATGTGGACAGAAGATAGCGTCAATCGCTCCGGCCAACACTCCTCAAAATGGCTGGTGGCCAGCCCATTTGCATTTCGCGATTTACGTCGGTCCTTGGACGGGCACAGTTTTACCGGGCTATTATCAAGAAGGTTCCAATCGAACAAAACCGGAATACTGGACGAATCCCAGCGAATTTATTAAAAATTACTCAAAAATCAAATAGATGGCAGAAAAAATTATTGAAGAAAGTGTTTTTAAGCGTGAAGTTGCTCTATGTAGAAAGCTTTCGCAAGAAAGAAAAGGTTGCAATTGGGGAAAATGCAAAGATTGTGGAGTGATTCCTTTGCTTTACAAATTAAATCGGGGAATTTCATTAGAGGACAATAAAGACATCGCGGGATTAAAGAGCGAATATTTGAGATAATTTATAAGAGAATTGACAGCAGTTTTGCAATAAATCCGCTTGACCGCTCACTTTCCTATACAAACAGTCCGAATTTGGCTTAGAATAAGGTTAATAGGCTGTTAGAAGTAAGCAAAAACTGGGAAAGCCACCAAAAAACTTGATGCTCAAGATGAATTCTGCTAATCTTCTAGTATGAATAAGGCAAAAAAGCCCGACAAAATGAAACAGGAGGATGTTAATAAGGCCGTTGATTATTGGTTTGTAATCGCCGAGCACGATTACAAAACCATGATAGCTTTATTCAAGTCCAAACGTTATTCGGATAGTTTGTTCTTCGGCCATATAGTACTAGAAAAGATGTTGAAAGGGTTGACGGTGAAGAAGACGAAGGAAGATGCTCCCTATAGCCATAATCTGGTGAGATTGAACGAACTAGCGGAATTAAATTTATCCAAGGAAGAAACTGATTTGTTGTTCGAGATAAATGAATTTAACATAAGAACCCGATATCCAGAAGATAAATTAAAGTTTTACAAAATGTGTACCAAGGAATATGCTAAGAGCTACTTGAACAAAATCGATAATTTGTATAAAAAATTATGTCAAAAACTGAAGCGAGAAAAGAAGTAAAAAAAGTAATCAGGAAGTATGCTCGGAAGCTGAAGAAAGAAAATTTTTCTTTTTATCATATTTATTTATTCGGTTCTTACGCTAAGGGAAAAGCCAATAAGTGGAGCGATATTGATATAGCCGTAATTTCAGATGAGATAGACAAAGATTGGGACGAGAGCAGGAAAAGACTTTGGAAACTTACCCGCGGCGTAGACAGCAGACTGGAACCCCACGGTTTTTCTAAGAAAGACTTCGGGAATAACTGGCATCCAATGGTCAACGAAATCAAGAAAACGGGCATCAGAGTGATTTGACCATTTATCACCATAAATAGAAAAACCCCCGTTCATAGGGGGAATAACCTAGTCGCATGGGGCGACAACCCGCCATACGGTCGGTGTTCGGTTAACTTTTCTAACTATTGTTTACATGATTTATACCGTATTGTCAAAAAAAGGCCAAGTTTCCAAATAGTAAAAAACTTGAAAATTAGCATAATTTCTGCTACTCTAAACGAGTCCAAAAATAAAGTTTAGAATAAATAAGGAAATACCCGGCGGGGTGACTATAGTTCAACGGTAGAACGCCTGCCTGTGGAGCAGGTCACGAGGGTCCGACTCCATTTGAACAATGACTTTCCTATACAAACAGTTCGAATTTGGCTTAGAATAAAGCTTCTAGGGTGCTAAAAAGAAATTGAGCTGATATTTTTATTTGTAGATACATTAATATGTCCAATGTGGTGCTTAATACTAACATTTCATTGTTGACATTTCATTAAAATTCATACTGAATATGTAGATAGTAATTTAATTTTCAAAGGAGGTTCACGGAGATGATTAAACTAGTCTTTGATTGCTTGAGATCACCATATGATTTTGCTAATGTAATCCAAGTAGCTTTAGCACTCAAAGATTGTGAGATCTATGTGACGGGAAGTTCTTTGGATTACAGGCATCCGAAAGTGAGTGGAAAAGTGGCTTCTTGGTCATCAAGAATAAAAAGGGGGGGGTTTCCTGATGATTTGAAAATACTCTATTTCGACTCACTGGAAAGCTGTGTCCGAGAGTTGAGAGAAAAAGGTTTAAAAATTATCGGAACGTCTCCTCATGCCAAGAGATCTTTCTATGAAGTTGACTTTGACAAACACGACAGTGCAATAGTCTTCGGCACAGAGGTAGGGGGGCTGTCGAAAACAAAAACCGCTCTAATGGATGATTTGGTCAAAATTCCTATGTCGAGTAGTCTCGACTTCATGACATTATCCATCGTAGTGCCCATTGTCGCATACGAGATTCGTAGAAGGGAAAACCGCTAAAGTCTAAGCTGCTCGAAAGAGTGGCTTAATTTTTATATAGAAAAATGAGACTACGAAGAAAAAATATATACTATGTCATAACAGGTGCTAGCAAAGCAAAGTATGCCGAAAATATAATAAAAGAGATTATAGGAGAAGGTGCAAATGTATTTACTATTCCTACTCAATCAGGAATAAAATTTGTCAATTTAGAAGTTATTAGAAATATAAAAAATAACATTATTAAGACAGATTGGAGCGAAAAAATAAAATTACCCAAAGAAGATGCAATTTTAGTTGCTCCTTGTACTTTTAATACTTTAAATGCCATTGCCCAAGGAGATTGGGGGGTACCCCAGCCTCTGAAATAAAAGATTTCATAATAATCAATAAAAAGCTTGAAAAAGTAAAAGCTAGTAATAATGGAAAATTATTTTATCTTTCCGCTACCGCAATCTTCTCGTATATTGGAAGATTGCCAAACACAGATTTTATAAAAATTAAAATAAATACTGATAAAGAAGGGTATTTCTTAGTAGATTGTTACAACTCTACTTCTGTCCCCGGCTTGTTTGCCGCAGGAGATATCACTTGTAAGCTCAAACAAGCAATCACAGCTTGTGGAGATGGTGCAAATGCATATTATTTTGCCAATAAATATATCCAAAATAACAGCTGAAGATAAAACTCAAGGCGAAGTTCGTATCTTTACAGGGACTTTTTTTATATTAAGCTTAACTCTCTCGCAATTTTTATATGTTTTTCGTTAGCGGGATCATACTTCCCGATTTTCAAATCAAGACACCTTTTCTTTCCTTTTCCAACTAAATCTAAA
>Ga0172371_10011556_pt1 | contig 11757 bp, 13 predicted proteins | sample Lak12m_FD_114543 | JGI IMG/M metagenome (GOLD analysis project Ga0172371, IMG submission 114543) | Freshwater microbial communities from Kabuno Bay, South-Kivu, Congo - kab_022012_12m | ecosystem: Environmental > Aquatic > Freshwater > Lake | place: Democratic Republic of the Congo: South-Kivu...
ATTCATTATGCTGCAAAGCTCTATTTCGGAACCTGCGCATTCCTGCCTTGTTTCATTTGCTATTGCAATTAATCTGGTAAGCGGTAAAGTTAAAAGCCTGTTTATATCTTTCTTGTTCATATGGACACCTTTTCAAGATTAGTTGGAATATAAATATATTGTAAACTATTATAATATATTTGGTTTACATTGGCAAGAGAAGTTTAATTTTTTTAGATAAAATTGGAAGGCCACAGATCGCCGAACGGGATAATTATCCCGTTCGGCGATCGGACGGGTAATCAGTTTCTGAGGCTGGTAACAGGCGCAGGAAGCCTTCCGCCTCTTCTCATAAAATTTTTAGCTGAATATTTATTAATGCTCATTACAGGCGCAACACCCAACAGCCCCCCGAGTTTTACAATATCCCCGGGCTTTTTCCCGGGTATGGGTAGAATTCTCACGCCTACAGTTTTATTATTTATAATGCCTATACTCAACTCATCCGCGATTATCGCATTTATAGTTTCTTCCGGCGTATTTCCCGGTATAGCAACCATATCAAGCCCCACAGAACAGACTGCTGTAAGGGCCTCCAGTTTATCAAGGCTGAGAGATTTTCTCTTTACCGCCTCCACCATGCCCATGTCTTCGCTGACAGGTATAAACGTACCGCTCAGGCCTCCTACGTTTGCGCTCGCCATCGCTCCGCCTTTTTTAACGGCGTCCATCAATAACGCTATTGCCAATGTAGAACCATGGGTACCGATGCTTTCTATACCAAAAGCCTCTACTACATCTGCCACGGAGTCGCCTTTATTTGTAGTTGATGCGAGCGAAATATCCACAACACCAAACGGTATCCTGAGATTTTTTGCAAGCTCTCTTCCTATCAACTCCCCTGCCCTTGTAATTTTAAAAACAGTCCTCTTAATAACCTCGGATAATTCCGTAAGGCCGCAATCTTTATTTTTTTCAACCACGCTTCTTACAACACCTGGCCCGCTTATCCCTATATTTAAAGCAATATCGCCTTCTCCAACCCCGTGAAATGCGCCTGCCATAAAAGGATTATCTTCAGGCGCATTTACAAATACCACAAATCTCGCGCAGCCTGAACCGTTTTTAGTCTTTTTCGAGGTCTCCTTAAGCATCGCCCCCAAAAGGTTTACCGCGTCTAAATTCATGCCGCTGACATTTGAGCCCACATTTAAAAAAGAGCATATATGTTTTGTTCCTGAAAGGACATCTGGCAGGATTTCTATTAATAACCTGTCTGAACGAGTAAGGCCTTTCTGGCACAAAGCGCCGAAGCCTCCTATAAAATCAACGCCTGCATCCTTTGCCGCCTTATCAAGGACCTTTGCCATTTCTAAAAATTTTTCTTTGCGTAGATGCGTCTCCATTATAAGGCTTATAGGAGTAACGGATATCCTCTTGTTTACAATAGGGACACCATATTTAAGTTCTAATTTTTTCGCCTCTTTCACCAAAACCGACCCGTTTTTATAAACCTTGCTGTATATCTTTTTCTTAAAAGTACTGAAATCGGAATCCACGCAGTCCTTCAGGTTAATCCCGAGTGTAGTTGTCCTTATGTCCAGGTTCTGGTAAAGGATCATTTTGGATGTTTCAAAGACTTCGTCTACTGTTATAGCCATATCATACCCTGTGCATCATTTTAAAAATGTTTTCGTGCTGGAGCTGGATCTTCAGGCCCATGTGTTTCCCTATATTCTCAAGGCCGGCGTTTAATTTCTGGATAGGATATTTATAACCGCTCACATCCACAAGCATTGTCATGACAAAAAGCCCTTCCATGACCTTTTGATTTATATCTTCGATATTGACATTATTCTTGTATAAAAGATTTGATACTTTAGCGACAATGCCTTTCTTGTCCTTACCTATCACAGTTATAAAAGATAATTCTTTTTTCATAATAGCTTCCTTATGTTTTAACTATAACTTGATACTACTGTTCTACTCTTGCGGCTATATTGAGGTTTCTTATACCTATCTCATTGAGATCGTCAAGTATGGATACTATATTCTTGAACCTGACCATTCTGTCTGAAAAAAGAATCACTTCCACATTCGGATTATCCCTATACGCCGTCCTGACATGAGATATTAAATCTTTTCTAGTAACAAGTTGATTATCAATATATACGCTATTATCATTGCTGACGGTAATATTTATCTGCCTGGCATTAGTAAAAGGTTTCCCGCTTGCGGCCTCGGGGAGATTAACTTTAATGCTAGATTGAAGGATTAAAGGAGTGGTTATCATGAAGATTATCAATAAAACGAGTATAACATCCGTAAAAGGCGTTATATTTATCTCTGCTACCACTCTTTGTTTTGTATGGCGGATATTCATTTCTGTTTATTGGGAATAAGATCGATTATTTCAGAAGCGCATAATTCCATATCTGTAACAAAATTATCTATTTTTTTTATAAAATAATTATACGCGATAACAGCCGGCACTGCAACGCATAACCCGGCTGCAGTGCATATCAACGCCTCTGATATGCCGTTTATGACAACGCTTATGCCGCCAGAACCTGTCTTAGAGATATCGTGAAACGCCCTTATTATCCCGAGCACTGTGCCAAAAAGCCCTATATAAACAGCGGTACTGCCTATTGTGCCGACTACTGCAGTGAAACGGCTTAACATATTCGTCTCGACAACAATGCTTCTATCCATGCTGCTTGATACTTCTTTTTCCCCTTTACCGTAAGCATTCAAACCAGTGCATACGACATTGGCAAAAGGAGTGGCTGCGTCTTTGCACATACTGATGCACGCAGACATGGCGTGTCTCGAATTATCGCGGCTCAGCTGATTCTTTATATCCATCATAAAGTCTTCTCTTTTGACGCTGGACCGCCTATGATAATATAAAACCCTTTCTATTATAATTGCTATAGATATTATAGAACACAATATAAGTACATACATAGTAACGCCGCCGTTACTGATCAGCTGAAACATCCCCATCTCTCCACCCCCGCTGTTTTTATTTATTATAATTATTTTTCATATTATATCAACAAACCCTTTAAACGTCCACTATCTTAACCAGCAAGGAGAGGTTTTACCGCTTCATTATACTAATTTCAGGTATAAAAATCTGAGAATAAATAAAACTGATAGAAGATATACAAGCCAGGATACCTCTTTGCTGCGGCCTGTAAATAATTTAAGAGCGCTGTAGCTTATGAAACCAAACGCAATCCCCGTAGCAATGCTAAACGTAAAAGGCATTATGAGAATTGTCAAGAACGCCGGGATCAATTCCGTATAATCCTTCCAGTCAATCTTTGTTATAGACTTAAGCATCATACTTCCGACTATTATGAGACTCGGAGCTGTAACCGGATGGGAAAGAACACCATTATCAGTTACATATCCTCCTCCTATCATTTTTATCAGGGGCGAAAAAAACAACGCCGCCAAAAACATCAGGCCGGTCACAACGCTTGTAAGCCCTGAACGGCCTCCCGCAGTTATGCCTGAAGCGCTTTCTATGTAGCTTGTTACCGTAGGAGTGCCGCACGCTGCGCCGACACATGTTCCAACCGCATCGCTGAATAAGGCCTTTCCAGATCTTGGGAGCTTTCCGCCTTTCATAAAACCCCCTATTTCAGCTACGCCCGCAAGCGTGCCTACCGTATCAAACATATCCATAAATAAAAATATGAATATTACTGATAAAAACCCCATGTTAAACGCTCCTGTTATATTCATTTTTAAAAAAGTCGGCGCCATTGAAGGAGGTATAGAGACAAAACCTTGATATTTAACTATTCCAAGAAACATCCCGGCCAAGGCTGTAATTAATATTCCCCAGAGTATTGCGCCTTTTATATTTTTGACCAAAAGCACCCCTGTAACTATAAGCCCAAACATGGCGAGTAAACTGGGCAAACTGACTATATCTCCTATGGTAACAAGGGTTGCAGGATGCGCTTTAACCAAACCGGCATCTATAATCCCTATAAAAGCGATGAAGATCCCAATACCTGAGGCAATACCGTATCTCATAGAAGGAGGTATCGTTTCAATCAATAGCTGCCTAATCCTGGTTAAAGTCAGTATTATAAAAATAATTCCTCCTATAAACACGCAGCCCAGGGCAGTCTGCCAGGAAATACCCATGGTAATACACACAGTGTAAGTGAAGAATGCATTCTCCCCCATTCCAGGTGCAAGCGCTATCGGGTAATTAGCATATAACCCCATAATAATAGTCGCTACGGCGGCTGAAATACAAGTAGCCACCATGGCTGAACCAAAATCCATGCCTGTCTGTGAAATCATTGCAGGATTGACAAATATAATATAAGCCATGGTCATAAAAGTAGTGAGCCCGGCTATTATTTCAGTCCTGATATTTGTATTCAGGTCTTTGAGTTTAAAAAAATCCTCGAGGCTATTTTTCATTTGGCAGAGAGTTTTTCTCTCAAAAGGGATAGATAGACAATGTGCTGTTTTTCCTCTTCGATAAGTTTTTTTATTACTTCTTTTCTTGCATCAACTGTATAATTCATAATCTCGTTGAAAAATATAATCGCGTCTTTCTCAAAACCTATTCCATGTAAAATAGCGTCTAAAGGCGCCTTTACATTAGCGCCGAACTTACCGGGACAAACATCGCTATAAAGCTTGTCATCTAAAAGCGCCTGCATATAAAAATTCAGCTCGCCTTCATAATTCTCTGTTTCCCTGAGTTCTTTTACAGAAGCCCTTATTTCTGTAAATTTCCGTATATGCGTCTCCTCCCAATCTCTTAACTTAATAAAAAGCTCTTTTATGTTCTTGTCATTGAATTTTTCAGCGCAAAGGCCATAAAAATCTCTCCGCTTTTTCTCTTTCTCTATTCCCAGATCTACTATTTCAGATATGCTGAAGATATTCATGAAAACTCCTTGTTTTAAGACAGCGCCTGTTTTATTTCCCCTGGTATGGCCCGGGGCTTCAATGCCTCATTGACGCAAGCCCATACTGTCCTGGCCGTTACAAGCGTAAGCTCTCCCCTTTTTATTTCCTGGAGAAAATAAATCGAAGAAAAACCTATCTTTTCAATAACTGTGAAAATACGGATTACGTCTCCGTACCTGGCAGGCGATTTATAATCTATCTCAAAATGAACTACCGGAAATATCGCGCCTTTTTTTGCGGCTTCCACCATGCTAACGCCTTTTGAAAGGCAGAATTCAAATCTACCTTCTTCAAGATGCTTCAGATAATTAGCGTAATATACCACGCCGCCCGCGTCTGTATCGTGATAATATACTTTCTTTTCTATAAAATGCTCTGCCATAATTCAACTTAAGAATTGTCTACAAATACAAAATAAAACACTACCACTGAAACCACAGTAACAGAAGCTACTTTTAATATGAATGGGTCAAAGCCTGAATGTTCCTGAATTGTAAACATATCTACAAGCGGCCTCTCCAGCCACGTAGTGCCCAATAAAATAGAAGCAATAATTGCGCAAAAGAAAAATGCCTTTCCGATGTTCCAATCTACGCCTTTCTCCAGTATTAAATATAAAATCATAAAACCTACCCAAAACAATGGGTTATCGTAGTAAAAATGAAAGCCTTGGATGCTTTTAATATAAGGTAAAAAAGCCGTCTTTAATACCTCGTAATATATATCCATATCCAGACTCCTTATTTTTTAAAATTCCTTCCGCCTCCTATTCTTCAAATCTTTACCAGTTATTAATAACTAAAAATACTATAAGCTATCCCCGTAAATAATAAAAACTCAAAAATAAGCAAGGCCTATTTCGGAAAATTAAAAGCGATATCTGCGTCTTTTTTATCTTCTTCGGCTATCTTGAAAAAATCCCTGGCTGTCATACCCAGGCTTCCGGCAATCCACATATCAGGTATTTGATTTATCCTTATATTATAGGTATTAACCGAATCATTGTAAAATTCCCTGCGATCTGCTATCTGGCTTTCCAGGTGGCTGACGCGCTGCTGAAGCTGGAGAAAATTCTGATTTGCCTTTAAATCAGGATAATTTTCCGCAACAGCAAAAAGTGTTTTCAGAAGCCCTGTCAAATCCCCTTCTTTTCGAGCATGGTCTCCTACGCCTTTTGCCTGGATACAAGCAGTCCTTGCGGCAGTTATTTTCTCAAGGGTCTCTCGCTCGTATTTCATATAACCTTCGCAAACCTTTATAAGTTTCGGGATTTCATCGTGGCGCTGTTTCAAAAGCACGTCTATATTTGCCCAGGCCTTGTCAATATTGCGGGAAACGGCGATGAGGCCATTATATACTGAAACAAAATAAAGCGCTGCGCCTATTACCAGAAAAACCAATAAAGCAAGAATGATAATCCCGATCATCTCAAGCCTCCTCTTTTTTAGCCTAAAACCATTTGTATCTGAAGCGAGACAATAAACATCCTAACATCAAAATACTTAAAGCTGCTCCGCCAAAAACTCCGAAAATGGCCTGCCAGGTTAAATTTTCTATAAGACTTTTCTGGCTATAATTTGAAATAATAAACACCTCTTTGCTATTGCCTCTGGAGATAACAGCATCCAGCTGCCCCTGTAAAGGAGCGGCTTTCAATTCTTCCTCCAGAAGGGCCTGCTCTGTTTTTTTAACCGCAGCGTCCCATTCCTCTGCGCTTATTTTACCGTCTTTATCAATATCCACGCCTGCCATTTTTTCTGAATCCTGCTTCAACGCTTCCAATCGAAAAATCAGTTTCTTCTTATGCGTCTCCATCAGGTCAACTTCCACGGAAGAAGCAGAGGCAGTGCCCATGACATATATCTTTTCCCCCTCGAATATATGCCATTCCCTGAATCTCATTTTGGAACCGCTGAAAAAAGTCCCGTACCTTATATTATTGTTTCGCAAAAACTCTTCAAGGTTTGCAGGGAGATTCTCTCCGAGTCCTGTGGTGAATTCGAAACTGACAGGCATTATGAGTTCCGCGCCCTGCGAAAATATCAGGGCCTTGCCTGTCCCGTCGTCCAGCCATAAAGGCGTAGCGTAGCTGTCGCCCCTGGCAATCACCACCCAGTGGCCTGAACGCCTGCTATGCTGATAGCGCTCTACTGTGTAACGGTAAAAAGTACATTCTGTTTTTGTGAGGGGGCTTATAACGGCATTCTTTTTTTTCGCGGTGCCTACAAGTTCTACGAGGCCCATTGCAAGGCCACGGACAGTAGAGGTAGGAATATCTTCTATCTTTCTTTTTCTGCGTAGCCTCATGAAACCCCAGAAAAAAAGCCATATCCCGATGCCAAAAAATATCAAAACAACATCCATAGCTATTTTACCCTGTTTAAACGCCTTTTCTAAAAGCACTTTGTATTATTAGCTATAGTATACAGCATGCCTTGATTTTTTCAAGATACTAGCGCCGTCTATCCGTAAGAAATTTTGCTTTAAGCATACCTTCATCCCATTCCCCCTCCGGAGTGGAATCCCACACAATGCCCCCGCCTATGCCCATCTCTCCGGTTCCTTCCCGGATTAACAGCGTCCGGATAGGGATGTTAAAAAAAAGATCTCTGTCAGGGGCAATGTACCCTATAGCACCGGTATATATCCTGCGCTCTTCGGCCTCAAGCTCTTTTATGATCTGCATAGCCCGTATTTTTGGCGCTCCTGTAACCGAACCTGAAGGAAACAGCGAAGCAAACAATTCGTAAATAGGTATACCTTTCTCCAGCTTGCCTGTTACAGTAGATGTCATCTGGAATAAAGTTTTATATTTCGCCACTTCGAAAAGTTTAGGGGCCTTTATATCCGCCCCTATCCTGCCAAGATCATTTCTCAAAAGGTCTGCGATCATCACATTCTCAGCTCTATTTTTATAGTCGTATTGAAACCTCAGCCGCGCTGCAAAATCGGAAATCATATTATCTCCGCGACGCCATGTCCCTTTCATAGGCTTGGTAACTGTATGCATAGATTCTTTTTTGATAAACATTTCCGGGGAGCAGGACAGTATATGGAACCTGTCTGTTTCAATATACGCAGGATAAGGCACAGGCTGTTCTTTTAAAAGCAAATTGTAAAGAGAAAGCGGATCTCCGTGAAATTTAAACAACAATTTAATACAATAGGTAATCTGGTACACTTCACCCTGAGCTATATAATCACGTATAGTCTGTATATTTAAAAAATATTTATCCCTGGTAATATTAAGGCTGAGGTCTTTCAGGATATTTTGGAAAGGTTTGGTTTTCGGGGAAATGTTACATTTGACAGGCGCCTCGTAAGCCCCCAGATAAATGAGAGGAAAATCGTATGCCTTGTCTTCTAGCAGTTTTTCTTCAAAATAGTACCCGGCTTCATATGACAGGAAGCCGGCTAAGTAGTACCCCTGACAAAGCGCATTTTCTATATCTTTGAAACAGGCAATAAATGAAGACGGGCCAGAGCATGATATGATGAATTTTGGATCCTGAAATAAAAGCGGCTTTTTTTCGAACTGTATTAAAACCTTCATAGCTTCAAAGAAGTCTGGCGTGCTATAGACGTCCACATATGCGTCTTTGCCTGTTTTAATTTTTCTTGGAACCTATCTTTTTTAAACATGGATACCCAATTTCTAAAAATAATCCATCCGCCAAAACGTATCAAGTAATTACGCCATGGCCTATACCAAATCCTCCAGCCGGCCTTAATGTCGTGCAAAAAGAAAATAAGCGATGGAAAGAAAAATATATTCAGCCCTATCATGAACATATATTTGAACTGGTAAAACTTACCCATGATTTTTCTGATCGAAAACTGCACACTTTCTGCACTCATTGGTTTATCAGGCTCAAAAAGCGGAAAGTTGCCGTCATAATATTCCCATCCAACATCAGAAAGAGGATAAATCCTGTTCTGCGCCTCAAGCCTTTGACGCAATTCCGTGCCAGGTAAAGGCACAGGCAAAAGAACTTGTATGGTATCCAATCTTGCTTTTTTGATAAATCTCTTAAGCCGCTTCACACGCTCCTCGCTGGACATGTTGAAATTCCTGCCATCTTTTAACGGATAGCCAAAAATAAACATACCATGAACCAGAAAACCTAATCTACGGAACACTTTTACAAACGCCAGCATATTCTCGGGCTTTAAGCATTTATTCATAGCTTTTAATTCTTCCTCAATAGGCGATTCAAACCCTATTGCCACTGTATTGATGCCTGCATGGCGCATTGCTGATAAAAGCTCGGTATCTTTGGCTTTATCCAGCCGTATCTGAACAGTGATATCCAGCCGCCTTTCCGTATCTTTTTGATAATCCCTCACCATATCGCAAAACCGTATCGTCTCATCTCTTTCCTGCCCAAAAAGGTCATCCACTATGAAAAAATGCCTGGCATCTTTAGTTTCAAGGAGAAAACTTATCTTTTCCAGAAGCCGCTCAGGCGAAGACCTTCTGGGTTTCCCTTTCACAGTGCAGAATTCACAGTCCATTCCGCACGAACGTATCCTCTCGACTGAATAGAGGTCTATTTTTGCATAACGCACCAGGGAAAAATCCGGCAATGGAAGACTGTCAAAATCTTTCAAAGGCTCCCGGGGAGAAGTAAAAACTACTTTATCATCACTCAAGTAAGCAATGCCTTGCACTCCGCCAATATCCTGTTTTCCTTCCAGCGCCCATAAAAGTTCCTTTATAGTATCTTCTCCCTCACCTATAACCACATAATCTATACCTGAAGTTAACGCTTCTTTGATATTCTCTTTGCAGAAATGCTGCCCCCCTGCTACAGTCACAATGCCTTTATTTTTATAAAAACGCGCTACTTCATAAAGCCGGGGAATAGTACTTGTAAGGCCCCCATAAAAACCAGCTACATCGCAAGGCCTCTGGTTTTGCAAAAATTCATGGTCAGCTCCTCCTGAAATCAGCTTGGGTCCATACCTGCGGAGATTGTTTTCATCTATAACTTCTACGTCCCATTTTTCCATCTCATTTACGCTGGTGGCTACGCATACAGGGCCAAGAGCTGTAGTTTTAGCAGCAATATACGAATAGATATTGAACGCTGGATAAGCAGGCGCAATAATTCTAAGCCTATATCGTTTTCTGGTAACATCTAACATAAGATACCGCTCTCCTTCTTAACGGTAAAATTTAGATTTGTATTGCATATGGCGTTTATGAGCGTAGTTATTTTTTGGGCGTCTATCTGAAAATTGGCGTGAAGACTGGTATGGAGATTGGTGCGAAGGCGAAGATTGGCTAAATAATTCTTGGGAAATACCTGGATGCTTTGAAATAGGCAGTGACACTCTTATGAGTTTTTCTATATCCCTGACATTGCCTCTCTGGTCAGGCGTAGCAAAAGAAATAGCATGGCCTTTGTTGCCTGCGCGGCCTGTGCGGCCGATACGATGCACATAGTTTTCGGTATCGTCAGGTAGGTCATAATTAATAACCAGCTCAATCCCGGTCACATCAATTCCTCGAGCAGCAATATCAGTAGCGACCAACACCTTGTATTTACCTGTTTTAAAACCTCCAAGCGCCTCACGGCGCTGACTCAACGAACGATCAGAATGTATTTCTGCGGCACTATGCCCCATATCTCTGATTGAACGCGTAATTTTTCCTGCATTATGTTTGGTGCGGGAAAACAAAAGAATAGGCCCGTGGTATCGCATAAGCAGTTTACCGAGAAGCTGCAATTTGAGATCTTTCTTAACAACAAATAATTCATGGGTAACTTTCTCAGCAGCAGTGCCGGAAGGAGCAACCTCTACATTGACAGGAAGCTTCATATGCTTAGCGGCCATTTGCATGATTTCTCTTGGAATAGTTGCTGAAAAAAGCATAGTTTGTCTTTCTTTTGGTAAAAAATGCAAAATCTTTTCAACCTGCGGAGTAAAGCCCATATCAAGCATGCGATCTGCTTCATCAAGCACCAGCATCACTGCGTCATCAAGCAATATATTCCACTGGGTCATATGGTCGATAAGCCTGCCCGGAGTCGCTATTATTACGCGGGGTTTATTGCGCAGCGCGCGAACCTGTTCATACATTGAAGCGCCTCCTATAAGACAAGCTGTCCGTATTCCGAACGGACGCGCAATTATCTGAAAAGCCTCGTCAATCTGAATAGCTAATTCTCTGGTAGGCGCAAGAACCAGGCCTATGCCTTTTTTCTGCGCAAGAATTTGTATCATTGGTATAGCAAAAGAATGCGTCTTGCCTGTTCCTGTCTGAGCGATGCCGATAATATCCTTACCTTCGAGAGCCAATGGAATTGCCTTTAACTGAATCGGCGTAGGCGTCTTAAATCTCATGCGCTCCAAGATATCAAGGATCTTTGGCGCAATACCAAGTCCATAAAAGCTCTGCGTTGTTTTATCCGTCATAACTATTTAGACCCTTTAAAAGCATATTCTTGCAGCATTTGACCCAGATGAACATGGCAATAATCCTCATGATTATAGATGCTTAAGATATGCTTGCAATGCTGATACTTGCATTTCCTATTCTTGTGGGAAGTTTTTACTTTTTTAATAATTCCTCCTTAGAATAAAAAAACCGTAAAGGTTAGTTGTCTGCTCTACGGCTTAAGATTTTCTAATCTTTTTATGTTTGTTGCATTATTTTACCACGTTATAAGAATTTGTCAATCTAATCTTATTTATATGTAACTAACATGTCAAGATGTCCGCTTTTTCTAACAAGTGATGTGTCCGCTTTTGGTTTAAGTTAGTATTAGTAGTCGTAGTCCTTTTTCTTTTGGTTACCTTTTCTTTTTGTGAATTATG
>Ga0172371_10011557_pt1 | contig 11756 bp, 8 predicted proteins | sample Lak12m_FD_114543 | JGI IMG/M metagenome (GOLD analysis project Ga0172371, IMG submission 114543) | Freshwater microbial communities from Kabuno Bay, South-Kivu, Congo - kab_022012_12m | ecosystem: Environmental > Aquatic > Freshwater > Lake | place: Democratic Republic of the Congo: South-Kivu...
GCTAAAATTTTACGGTTATTCAGGCGAATTAAAACATTGATCCCAAGCCTGGAAAAAATATCGTCGACGATCTGTACCTGCTCAACCTCATATAAAAGGGAATCGCTGCCGATCACATCTACATCGCATTGAAAAAATTCACGGTAGCGGCCTTTTTGTGGACGGTCGGCTCTCCAGACCGGCTGTATCTGATACCGCTTGAAAGGAAATACCAGCTCATTTTGATGTTGTACTACATACCTTGCGAAGGGTACGGTAAGATCATAACGCAGACCCTTTTCCGAGATTTGTTTCGTAACATCCTGTATCCCGTATCCTGCATCCTGCATCCTGTATCTTGTATCCTGCATCTTTTCAAGATAATTACCGGAGTTGAGAATTTTAAAAAGCAGCTTGTCACCTTCTTCTCCATATTTTCCCATAAGTGTGGTAAGGTTCTCCATGGCAGGTGTCTCCAATGGTTGGTAACCATAGAGACTGAAAACCTTCCTGATACAGTCGAAAACATAATTCCTCCTGTTCATTTCACCTGGTGAAAAATCACGGGTGCCTTTGGGAATGGAGGGTTTTGCAGACGACATAAGGATCAATTTTGAGCAAAGATAAATTAATTCGCCAAATGGTGAAATGGTGAAATATTGAAACCGCGAAATGGCAAAACAGTAATATCAAAACCAAATATTCGGTATCGGGTATCTTCAAACCTTCAGCTTCTTATACCGTATCCTTTTCGGACCATCATCACCAAGGCGTTTTTTCTTATTCTCCTCATACCCGGAATAACTTCCTTCAAAAAAATAAACCTGGGAATTGCTTTCAAAAGCAAGAATATGTGTTGCAACGCGGTCGAGAAACCACCGGTCATGAGATATGATCACAGCACATCCGGCAAAGTTCTCAAGTCCCTCTTCCAGCGCCCGGAGGGTATTTACATCTATATCATTGGTGGGTTCATCCAGCAGCAAAACATTTGCTTCTTCTTTCAATGTAAGTGCAAGATGCAACCGGTTCAGTTCCCCGCCCGAAAGAACGCCACATTTTTTTTCCTGATCGGCGCCTGTGAAATTGAACCTAGCGACATACGCCCTGGCATTCATTGACCGACCGCCCAGCTGAACGGTTTCACTGTTATCTGAGATCACCTCAAAGACGGTTTTTCCGGGATCTATTGCAGTATGACTTTGATCGATATAGCCTATTTTAACCGATTCCCCGATCGTAAAGGATCCGGAATCAGTTTTTTCCGATCCCATTATCATCCTGAATAATGTCGTTTTACCGGCGCCATTGGGACCGATTATTCCGACGATACTGCAGGAGGAAGTGAAAATTCAAGGTTTTCAAACAACAGCTTATCGTCAAAAGACTTGGAAACCTTATGTGCCTCAATAACCATATTTCCGAGCCGGGGCCCGTTGGGGATATATAATTCAAGCCGTTCTTCTTTTTCTTTTACATCTTCACTCATCATTTTTTCGTAGGCATTCAGTCTTGCTTTACCCTTAGACTGACGGGCTTTGGGTGACATACGGACCCATTCCAGCTCCCTTTCGAGTGTCTTACGCCGCTTGCTTTCCGACTTCTCTTCCATTGCCAGCCTTTTGGTTTTCTGATCGAGCCATGAAGAATAATTTCCCTGCCATGGGATCCCCTCACCACGGTCGAGTTCAAGTATCCAGCCTGCTACATTATCGAGGAAATATCGGTCATGTGTAATAGCGATGACCGTACCTTTATATTGCTGCAGGTGCATTTCGAGCCATTGAACCGATTCGGCGTCGAGATGGTTGGTAGGTTCATCAAGGAGGAGGATATCGGGTTCACGCAGAAGAAGCCGGCACAGGGCGACCCTTCGTTGTTCCCCGCCTGAGAGGTTCTTAACCGGTGTATCGCCTTCAGGACACCGGAGTGCATCCATTGCCCTTTCCAGTTTGCTGTCGAGCTCCCACGCACCATGCTGGTCAAGAAGTTCGGTCAATTCACCCTGACGTTTGATAAGCTTGTCCATTTCATCATCGTTCAGAGGTTCAGCGAATTTGTTGTTAACAGCTTCATACTCCTTCAAAAGGTCAACAACTTCTTTTACACCTTCCTCAACGATCTGGCGCACAGTTCTTGACCCATCGAGATGAGGATCCTGCTCAAGAATACCGATTGTATATCCCGGTGAAAATACAACCTGCCCCTGGAAGGATTTTTCCTCTCCGGCAATGATCTTTAATAAGGTTGACTTACCTGAACCATTCAGGCCGATTATACCGATTTTTGCCCCATAGAAAAAGGAGAGGTAAATATTTTTTAATACCTGTTTATGAGGAGGGAAGGTTTTGGAAACACCCACCATGGAGAAGATTATTTTTTTATCCTCACTCATGATTTTTCGTTTGTCAATATTTTTTCAATCCTGGCCGTTTCCGTTTCCCAATTATAGTTCCGGCGAACAAACTCATATCCTTTAATCGCGACCTGTCTGGCTTTTTCCGGATTTCCGAGCAGGTCGAAGACATGATGTGCATACTCTTCAGGAGTATTTGCTATCAGTATCTCTTCTCCTTCCTTTGCCTGGATAGCCTGGAAAGCAAGTGGTGAGGTTATGCAGGGAACTTTCATGGCCATTGCCTCAAGAATTTTATTCTGAAGGCCTGTTCCGATCTGCATGGGTGCAATAAATATCTTTGCTTTTGAGTAACATACCCGCATATCGGGAACCCAACCGCTGACCTCCACGTTGGCAGATTTCAGCACCATCACCCGGATATGGGGATTGGCGCCGGCGATAAGTAACCGGATATAAGGCATTTTTGCCAGAAGTACCGGCAATATCCGGTGTACCAGGAATTCTGCGCTGTTTATATTCGGGGGGTAACCCATATTACCTGTAAAGATCAGGTCGTATTCTTTTTCACGTTCAACCGGTGAAAAGAATATCGTATCAACTCCGTTCGCAACCACAATGATTTTTTCCCTGTCGGGATGAGGGATCAGGTCACGGTCGGGTTTGGATATAATAATTTTATTATCGAACGAGTTGAAGCAGTCATGCTCATACCTGAGTAACCGTTTATATTCGATCTTTAAGAACGGCCGCAGGTAGAAGGGCGCTGTGACGAGGCGGCGTTCGATCCCTTTGGAAAAGACATCCTGGTAATCCAGTGTTTTGGGTATTGTCAGATTCCTCACATATTCGGCAACACGGATGAGCTGGCAAAAAATATGATCAGGTTTATATTGTCCTATCAATTGGTGTATCTTCCGCTCGGAACTTTTATTAAAGAAGAAACCGACCTGAAGTGGTTTTTGGGTGAAGAGCGCTTTAAGAAGGTTCACGACGATGGTCGATCTTGAAAGAGGAATGATATGGATTGCCTTGACATATTTTTTAAGGACAGGGATGGCGTCGTCGTGCAAAGTGCCGTCGTTCATTGCACAAAGAATGATCTCATGATTTTTCGATAGATTCTTGATCTGGTGAAATGCCCGTAATTTGTCACCTTTCTCAGTGGGGTAGGGTACTCTGGGTAAAAGAAAAAACAATCGCATGAAGATGGCTTGGAATGGGCAAAAATAAAAAAATCCCGGTTAACCCGTGAGAAGTTGATAAAAACCGGTCAGTTTTTTAATTATCGTTTCCCTGTCGTATGTGGTATTGATCAGCTCACGGGCGCTTTTTCCGATCTGGATACATAGTCCGGCATCGCTCACACAGATCGAGATCATTTCAAAAAATTCGCAGGGAATATTCGCTATAAGTATATTTTTCCGGTTGGTACAGTTGATGCCTTCGGCGCCAAGACCGGTGGAGATTATCGTCTTACCGGTCGCCATGCCTTCGATAATTTTAATTCTGATCCCGCTGCCTGAGAAAAGCGGAACGATCATGATGGATTTTGAACTCATGAATTCGTGTGCATCTTCAACTTCACCTAATACTACAACATTCTGAAGGTTAAGTTCCTTCATCCATGACGGCATTTCACGTCCGGCAAGATAATATTTAAGATCAGGGAACTGGCGGGTCACATCCGGCCACACATTATTTAAAAACCAGCGGACTCCTTCCTCGTTCGGCATCCAGTTCATTGCACCGATGGTAAATAGTGACGGGAATTCCGATTTTTCAGGATCACATGTATATTGTTCCGGGTTTACGCCGAAAGGAATGTCGGTGACAGGAATGACGGATGAGGAATGACGGATTTCTGGTGTAGTATCCGATCTGTGGTTTCCGGTTTTTGGGTGCTGATTTAAAAGTATTGCCCGGAAATAATCGGCATCAGTTTCAGTTATTGCAGCTATCCCATCAAATTTTCCCAGGACTTCGTGCTCATAGTTTTTAAGAGTGGCTGAAAGGTGTTTAAGGTACTGGCGCTTCAGAGGATTCCCTGTTTCATCTGCAACCCTTTCCCAGATAAGATGCTCTATATTATGTGCCCTGAGTATGATCTTTGCCCCTGAATACATCCTGAGCGTCTCCAGATAAGGGCTCATGAAAAGAGTTTCCAGTTGGATAATATCGAAACTGTCATTTTTCAGAACTTCAGTTAATCTTTTCCTGAATGACTCGGAGATGAACCTTACAATATGATATGAACGTCCTGTGAAAAGGTTAAGGAAGGCATCAAGCGGTTTGATCTTTAAGTCGATATCAATTAACTCGATTCCTGTCTTATCAATGTAACCGGAAGGGATTGTTGCCGGATCAATATTATATTTGAATGAGTTTACAGCAAGAACCTTGACCCGGTGACCCGCCGCAGTCAGTCCTTCTACCATCATATTCATTGCAAGAGGCCCCCCTTCCCTGGGTGGCCATGGCGACTTATTACAGAGCAGAAGGATCTTCATACGCGTTGATCAGGCATTCTGAAAAGTCTTTTCAAAACTGCTGTCCATGCATCAATATCAAAAAGTGAGGCGTCATTTGTTGCTTTATATGTGAGGAATATCCCGATCGGAAGCAACAGAGCTGATGCAATCCACATTCCTTCCCATGCAGGCAAAACCCCTTCCACAGTATATTTTTCCCCGATAAAAGAAATCACCCAGAAAAGTATAAAAAACAGCGTGGAAACTACCGCAGGCATTCCCAATCCTCCTTTCCGTATGATGGCTCCAAGCGGAGCGCCTATGAAGAAAAGAAGGAAACAGGCTATGGAGAAGGAAAACTTTTTGTGGAAAACGATCTGGTGCTTATAGATTAACCTATTCTTGGAGGAGAGGCTTTCCTTGCTGGTTTCAAGGTTTTGTTTCACAGATAAGGCAGAATTTTTTGCTGATTCCAGCGCCGCATCCCTTTCCTCATGCTTCAGACCGGATAAAATGAACCGGTTAAAAAGTTTTCCCGTATCCGTGTTCACTATTTCAGTAGTATCCATCTGCGAATAAAATACGAGGTTGCTTAAAGTTGATTTTTTAAAACTCTTTTTATCCAACGACAACTGCCGGCTTATCGAATCGATTGCAAACTGGAGCTGGCGTATATTCTGCATCTCATAATTCTTTTTAAAGAGATTTTCATCGGTCCGGGTCAGTTGAAAAGCCGCTAAATTAAATCGCTGGGATTGTTCCCTGAAACTGGTCCGCTGAAAAGGATGTGTTTGCTCATGACCGCGCAGATCTACCCGTTCCTCGTAGTTTATCCCATTGTATAACCGGAAAATGAGGAATCTTTTGTCGGGTGTCAGCTCCATTTTACCCCACTCGGCAACTGTGAGCGAAGTATTACCTTTATGCTGGCTATGGTCGTAAACCATCACATCCCTGATGGTGTTCCCATCCTTGTCCTTATGTCCGACCCGGATGACAAATCCTTCGATTCCGTTGTAAAACATTCCTTCTCTCAGATTGAATGCCAGTTTTTTTTGTCTTACATCATAAAGCAGTGAAAGGAACTTAAGATTGGCGGCAGGAAGAACCACATTGGCAAAATAAAAAGCGACGAGGCTTATCAGAATTGAAATGATAATCAGCGGTCGCATTATCCTGCTCAGGCTTATCCCGGCTGCTTTAAGGGTCACAAGTTCATAATGTTCACCCAGATTTCCGAACATCATCAGCGAGGAAAGCAATATAGCCAGCGGCAGCGCCATCGGAACAAAAGTTGTTGAAGCATAAAACAACAGCTTCACGATGATATACCATTCAAGTCCCTTTCCGACAAGGTCATCGATATATTTCCATACAAACTGAAGAAGCAGTATGAAAAGCGCAATGAAAAATGTCATTATCAGCGGTCCTAAGTAGGATTTAAGGACAAACCTATCGAGTTGCTTCATGACCGGGCCAAATCTGTTTACAAATATAGCTATTATGTACAACGGGAAAATATAACTCGTATTTTTGTACTGCTGTGTATCATCGGCCTCATACCAAGAAAAGATTTTAATGCCGTTTGACAGAATATATAAGACTATATATGCAAATAAGGGAAGTCAGCGATAAAAAAACAAGAAATCAGTTCCTCGATGTTGTCAGGAGGATCTACCGGGACGATCCGGTTTACGTTCGTCCGCTGGATAAAGAAATTGAGTCTGTATTTGATCCGCAGCAAAACGGATTTTTCAGTCATGGAGAGGCAACACGTTGGATTTTGCAGAATGACTCCGGAGAGCCTGTCGGCAGGGTAGCCGCCTTTATCAACCGTCACAAGGCTTTTACCTTTCCACAGCCAACCGGGGGCATGGGTTTTTTCGAGTGTATCAATGATAAAACTGCGTCAAATGTCCTTTTCGATGTAGCCCGCGACTGGCTTGCTGCAAGAGGTATGCAGGCAATGGACGGCCCGATCAATTTCGGAGAAAACGATGCAAACTGGGGGCTGCTTGTCGAAGGTTTTACACATCCGGGCCTGGGCATGAGTTATAATCCTCCTTACTACCGTGAGTTTTTTGAATCGTATGGTTTTCAATTTTATTTTGAGCAGGTATCCAACCACCTCGACCTGACCAAACCTTTTCCCGAAAGGTTCTGGAAAATTGCGGAATGGTCGATGAAAAAGCCTGAACTTAGTTTCCGGCATGTGGATTTTAAGAAAACCACGATGTTCATCAGGCATTTGAAGGAAATTTATGATGATGCCTGGAAATTTCATGAGAACTTCACGCCGATGGATGAATCCACGCTGATAAGGGGACTGCAAAAAACCAGACCCTTTGTAGATCCGGAGATGATCTGGTTTGCTTATTATAATGATGAACCGGTAGGTTTTCTTATTATGTTCCCCGATGTAAACCAGATATTAAAGCATCTTAATGGTAAACTGCATCTATGGAATAAATTGAAATTTCTGTGGCTTAAATCGCGTAAAACCATTACACGCGCCCGTATCGTGATAATGGGTGTTAAACCGAGATTCCAGCGTTTCGGAGTGGAATCGGGAATATTTTGGCACCTGAATGAAAAGATGAAAAAGAAACCTCATATTACCGAACTGGAACTCTCATGGGTGGGTGATTTCAATCCCAAAATGCGTGCCCTGCATGAATCGGTGGGAGCGGTATTTGCGAAACGGCATATAACTTACCGGAAATTATTCACTTCCGGCATAGAATTTCAGCGTTCCACGATCATTCCGGTAGATACAAAAGAGAAGGACATACGGAATGAATCCCTGTAATTCAGATTAAATTCTCCCGGATTTATTGGAATGATGGATTTAAATTATATTTTTGTCATTCCGAAAGCAACTAACATTCATTCTTTTGTATCTTTGTAAATAAGTGAATAATCCTTTTGTCTAACCTAAATCCAAGAAAAATGAAAAAATTTTTACTTTTTGCAATGGCCTTGATTATAGGCTTAGGTGTGGTGGCACAACGAAAGTCATATCAGATCGGGACCACAAAATACAAAGCTCCGGTGGTTAAAAAAGCCATTGACGGGGATATCATTGGGATGAAACCTGTGAATTCAACTGTTACTACAAGATCTGTTACTGATGATCCGATACTGATGTCCACACGATATGATCTTCAGTCCAATTCCTCAAGCCGTAATTGTCTTTATAAATATCCTGATGGAACTATGGCCGGGGTTGCTACAATGGCGCATCTTGACGATTTTTCCGACAGGGGAACAGGTTACAATTACTATGACGGGACTGCATGGGATCCTGCTCCTGCTACGAAAATAGAAAGTGTAAGAACCGGATGGGGAAATTATGCTCCCTGCGGCCCGAATGGCGAAATTGTAATTTCGCATATCAGCGGTACTGCCGGACTCGTAGTTTGCAAGCGTGCTACCAAAGGGACCGGAGCATGGACTGAAACACAGATAGATCCGCCTTCAGGCGCTGCAGGAATGCTTTGGCCACGTCTTGTCAGTGGAGGTACTGATCATAATTCAATCCATCTTATTGCAATGACATCCCCGAGTGCCAACGGTGGCACTGTATATCAGGATCTTGATGGCGCTTTACTTTATAACCGTTCACTCGATGGCGGCACAACCTGGGAGGGATGGCAAATGCTTACGGGAATGACCTCTGCTGAATATCTGTCGTTCCAGGCTGATTCATATGTATGGGCCGATCCGAGAGGAGATACGCTCGCTTTTACTTACGGTGAGAGCTGGATGGATCTGGTTATCATGAAATCTACCGACAATGGTGTAAACTGGAATAAGATCACCATCTGGCCCTGTCCTTATAACAAATGGGCTGGCGGTGATACCACAGGTAATTTCTATTGTCCGGACGGGAACCTGGCGCTGACCCTGGATAAACATGGGAAAGCTCATCTGGCTACGGGTCTGGAAAATGCAAATGGAGATGAGGCCGGTGGCAAATACTGGACTATCAACCAGGATGGTTTGCTTTACTGGAATGAGAATATGGATACCTGGCCTGCAGTATTGGATATCAATGAACTGGATGCTAACGGAAATATTATTGGCTGGTGCCCCGATACTACTGTAGTTTATAACCCAATCGCAGATTTTGCTTTTTGGTATTGCTCCATGAGCAGTATGCCAACCATCGTTGCAGATGAAAATGACAACATTTTTGTTGTTTGGGCAAGCATCACCAATCTTCGTGATATAAATAACTATATGCTTCGTCATCTTATTGCACGTGCCTCAACAAACGGTGGTCAAACCTGGCATGAAACCCTGCTGGACATCACCGGCGCGTTCCAGTATGATTTTAACGAGTGTGTCTATCCGATCGCTGCACCATTCAGTTATGACGATTATGTATATGTTCACTTCCAGAGTGATTATGAAGCCGGGTCATATGTAAAATTATCAATACAAACCAGTCCTCAGGGTCAGTCGGTAATTACTGACAACGACATAATCGTACTGAAAGCCAGCAAGGAAGACATCATTAATCCGGGTGTCGGAATTGATAATGGAGTAAAGGATGTATTCAGTGTTTCTCAGAATATTCCAAATCCGTTCCATGGCAACTCGGTCATTAACATCACTCTTGAAAAAAGTGCCAGCCTCTCGCTGACAGTTCACTCCGTCGTTGGACAGAAGGTTCTGGAGATCAATAAAGGACTGGTAAACCAGGGAGGATATCAGTTTGTTGTTGATGGTTCCAAGTTGCAGCCGGGTGTATATTTCTATACAGTTAATGTGAACAAGGAATCGGTTACCAAAAAGATGATTGTAAGGTAATCCGGCACCGACCATATAAAAAAAGCAGCCATTTTTTTTAATGTCTGCTTTTTTTATATATATTTGTTGCGAGTTAATTGTTGTTTAATCAAAAACCAAAAAACATGAAAAGAATTTTACTTTTGAGTTTCGGATTCGTTTTGGGCATTTCTCTCATTGGACAAAATCTTCATATAAAGAAGGAAATTCCAATTGCAAAACGGGTCACGGAAAAGATGGTGGCCATTGATCCTGTAAAGGCATCGGGAGGGTCTGTTGTAGCCCCCACCCCTTCAAATACCAAGGCCACGAACACTGTAAATGTTGTTACGATCGGGACATCTGCCAATGCATATGGCTATGGTTATAATGGTGGCCAGAAAACCCTGGTTTGGGCCGATGATGCCCTTGGAGTACTTATCAACATACACCGAATGGGACCGGGTACCACTCCTCCGGGTCTCTCGGGGTATCTCGCTGTTGACAAAGGCATCAACAAGGGTATGACCGCAGGCGACTGGACACTCAACTACCAGATCGCAGCATCAACCCTGAACAACGGGGGTGATTATTACCTGGACGCAAACCGTTATCCTCAGGCAGTATTATATAATCCTGCCGGTAACACCAATCCGGACAATACCTATATTCATTTTTTCTGTCCCAATCTTTCCAATGTCGCCTACACATGGGGCGGTTATACTTACGGAGTTTGTAACTGGGCTGATCAGGCTGATTCAACCAAGCATCTGGATTGGTACGCGTCACCTCCTTACCAATATATCCCCGATGGTATGATGCTCACACACTCAGGAGTTTCCATTGTTTCCGATCTTGACAGAAACTGGGAAAGCGGCTCAGGCGTGTATATGGGCGACATCATTATGAACCGGGGAGTATGGAACGATACCGAAAAAGATTTCGTCTATGACCAGTTCGTTGTTCCTTTGCCAACTCTCGATGATATGTGGCCGGCCAATAACCGTATTGCTGCCAGTCCCGATGGAAATGATATGTGGATGGTTACCCTGGCTAACAATGGCGGGACTGTTCCTGTTGGCGGTTGGCTCAGCTATTACCCCATACTTCATAAATCCAATGATGCCGGTGTAACCTGGAGTGACCCTATTGCAGTCCAGATTGATGGTCCCAACGGTATCGACGGGATCAAGAACGCCCTCAGCGATTATCGTCTTACGCAGATCTATGGCACCCTGCCTAACCGTGACGACGTTCCTTATACCACTGCCTTTGACTGCGACCTTGTAGTTGATAAATGGGGCAATCCGCATATTGCAGTTGTAGTTGGTATTAATCCCGAACAGGACTATTATATTGCCACAGGCGATAGCAACTGCACGGTATTTGATATCTATTCCGTGGATGGCGGTAACACCTGGCAGGCTCAGAAAATGGGAACCCTGCAAACTTTCCAGGGTACTTTCGGCACACTTACAGAAGATAACCGCGTGAACATGGCAATAAATGAAGCAGGCGACCATGTGTTTCTTACCTGGCTTGATACCCATGTAGAAGGCGCCGTTGACAATAACCAGCCTGATGTTTTCGCCCGTGGATTTAACCTTCTCACAAATATGATCACCAGTAATGCAGGCGAAGATAACAGCGATAATGTTACTTTCCTTTCGGACGTTTATCAGCAGGCCTTCTTTGAAGCTACATCTTATTATGTATTCTCCATTGCAGGCGACGGCCATACTATTCCGATAGTTACCGAGCTGCTGACCGACAATGACGATACCCAGCCCGTGACCTTCAAGTATATTTCTGACTTCTCCTATATGCCGGATGACTATACCATCCCAAGCACCAACCCTCCGTTCCCAGTTGGTATCAATGATGACAAGAAAGAGATGGCTTTGAATGCCCGCATATTCCCGAATCCTGTTTACGGAACCGGAACACTTACTGTAAACCTGAAAGAAAGCGGAAACTTGAGCATCGACGTCACCAACATGGTTGGCCAGAAGGTAATGTCGTTCAACAAAGGCTTTGTCAATGCAGGTTCACAGCAGTTTTCTATTGATGCAAACGGATTGCAGGCCGGAGTATACTTCTACACCATTAAATTGAACGATCAGAAATTTACCAATAAAATGGTTGTTAAATAATCAAACTTTTTCTTCAATTTGAAA
>Ga0172371_10011558_pt1 | contig 11755 bp, 9 predicted proteins | sample Lak12m_FD_114543 | JGI IMG/M metagenome (GOLD analysis project Ga0172371, IMG submission 114543) | Freshwater microbial communities from Kabuno Bay, South-Kivu, Congo - kab_022012_12m | ecosystem: Environmental > Aquatic > Freshwater > Lake | place: Democratic Republic of the Congo: South-Kivu...
ATGAGCAAATCTTATACAGTAGCAGTAGTCGGGGCAACCGGTGCAGTCGGCATCGAAATGATCGAAACACTTGAGAAACGCAATTTCCCGGTCGGGAAACTGCGGCTCTTTGCGTCGGAACGCTCGGTCGGGAAGAAACTTCCGTTCAAGGGCGAACAGGTTCCTGTTGAACTCCTGAAAGCGGGCGTTTTCAAGGGTATAGATTTTGCCCTGTTCAGCGCCGGCGCTTCCAGGTCGAAGGAGTTTGCCCATGGCGCCGCCAGTGAAGGTGCAGTAGTAATAGACAACTCATCCGCATTCCGGATGGACGCGGAGATTCCCCTGGTTGTTCCGGAAGTAAACCCGGAGGATTGTTTCAAACACAAGGGCATTATAGCCAACCCGAACTGCTGCACGGCAATAATGCTGGTGGTGGTCTACCCTCTTCATAAGGTCAATCCGATCAGGCGGATAGTTGTGTCGACCTACCAGGCGGCGAGTGGCGCCGGGGCAAAAGCCATGGCCGAACTGGAAGAACAGACGGCGGAAGTACTCAAGGGGAGCAGGAACCTGAAGATTGAAGCGCTCCCCCAGAGGATCGCTTTCAACCTGTTTCCGCAGGTTGATGCCTTCCTGGACAACGGCTACACCAAGGAAGAAATGAAGTTCCAGAATGAATCCCGGAAGATAATGCACGCGCCGGAGCTGAAAGTCAGCGCAACCTGTGTCCGTGTACCCGTGAAACGGGCCCACAGTGAGGCGGTGAACCTGGAGTTTGGAAGACCGATGACGCCGGCGCAGGCGCGCGAAGTTCTTGCAAAAGCGCCGGGCGTCAAAATCGTTGATGATCCGGCCGGCAGGAAATACCCGATGCCGATTGATGCGACAGGCATGTATGACTGCCTTGTCGGACGCATTCGTCAGGATATATCGCGTGATGACGGCCGTGGTCTTGAAATGTTTATCAGCGGCGACCAGCTTCTCAAGGGAGCGGCACTCAATGCCGTCCAGATCGCCGAAGTGCTGATACGGTGAAAACTTTCACCCTCACCTTAATTCTCTCCCCTCAAGGGAGAGGAAGAAATCTTTAATCTCGCCCTTCAGGGGAAAGGTCGGTCCGACTTCGGGCCGGATGAGGGTGTTCAAATGCTCGACTCAACGTTTGAGCAATATCACTGGTATGTTGGCAGGCCGGGGATGGCTGGACTCCCCTCCCAGGGTTGCTGGGAGTTCCATGGCAGGTCTGAATCCTGGTCCAGGGACGAGCAGCCGGAAAGAACAAAGATAGCGGTTGCGAGCAGGATAAGTTTTAGGTGGAGCATCAGCAGCTGCATGTGAATCCCTTTACGGGAAGAACAGGATATCGCCTTCCTTGATATCCTTCTGCTTCCAATCCGTGAGAATATCGCCGATGGCATGTTTCTGCTTGGCATTGATCCGGATAACACGAAGCTTGCCGATAAACGTCTCTTTGTCACCGGAAACCCGCTTAACTGACATTGTGACGCCATTTGGAGGCGGCTTCAGCGGCGGCACAGCGGCGTATTCATCCCCCATGGCTTCCTTAAGGAACGGTTCATCCAGTTCAACAAGCACGTAGTTCCATTTTGCGTTGAGGGCGACAACTTTACCTTTTATACCGGGTGTGAAATTCTTGAAGGCATCTGTATCGGCGCCGGCCATGGCGCCGGTATCAACGGTGCTTGCCGCTTTCAGCGCTTTGTTTTCAGTCTGGAGTTTTTTGACATCTGTGGTCTGTTCATCATATTTGGTCTGAATCTCTTCTTTCTGCTTCTGCATGTCTTCGGCCTTGGCTTCGGCGGCTTTCTGGGCGTCTTGCGCCGCTTTAACCTTGGGCTTTTCAGCTTCAAGCTCTGCTTTTACCGCTGTAAGCTCTGCATTTACCGTTTCGATTTCCTTTGCCCGTTTTCTTGATTCAGCCTTCACCTTATTGAGGTCGATTGTTGTGTCAACGAGTTCGTCGCGGACAATGAGCATCATCTGGCGGGTATCCTTGAGCTTGGTGAGCTGGTCGGATGATTTCTTTACCATGTCATCAATAACGCCCTTGATGGTGCCTTCGCCTTCCATCTTGGGATTGCCGTATGAATCTTTCTCTACCTGCTGAAGCGCATCTTTTTTATAAAGGTTCAGCAGTTCACCTTTACGTGAGGAGAGGTCGAACAGGGATTTTGCGTCGAGTTCCAAGGGGATGGCCGGGGCATATTTCTTGGTCCAGAAATCAGAAACATCCGGCGCCTTATCGAGGAATTCCACTGTTGCAGGCGAAATGTCCCTGTTGGGATTGTTTCTTGCTTCTGCCGGCGGATCGCCAGGTTTGTCTTCGAACGTGGGCGCCAGTTTTACATATCCTTCGGCGAGTATCTGGTTCCTGAGAATGACCTGCTCGCGCTTGCCGTAGACCATTATTGCCAGGACGAGCGCCGCTATGCTGAGCGGAAGTAGCACAAAAATGACGAGTATTTTAAGAACCTTACCCATCTAAGTTAACACCCCTAAATTGCCTGAAGATATGGAATGTTTTTGAAGTATGCAAGAATAAATGGCTATAAAAATAAGCCCGGCTTTAGTCCGGTACCTTGTCCTCGACATGAGGTTCCACAGAAGGCCGGACCTCGTCTGTTTCAAGCCCCTTTGCCAGCCCGCTGATTCTTTCCACATTTACTTCCAGTTTGCCGAATCTTTTTTCCGCTTCGTTGAATTTCTTCTGTGAATTATCAAGGTGCTGACCAACCAGCCTGAAAGCCTCTTCAAAGTGGTTGAATTCCTTCTCAAGGCGGGACAGATTCTCGAGGATTTCACGCGAATGTTCCTCAACCCTCATCCCTTTCAGGCCCAGGATTATTGTCTGCAGATAGGCATAAAAAGTGCTTGGCGAGACCGGGATAACCCGTTTTTTCAGCGCATAGTTGAAAAGGGACATCCCGGCGCCAAAATCGTCGTCCTTTATAATCGTTTCATAGTAGACGTTTTCCGCCGGTATGTACATGAGGGCAAAGTCAAATGTGTTCTCGTCCATGCGGATATACTTGGTGGCAATGGCGTCTATGTGCCCCTTGACATCGCTGACAAAATTTTTCTTTGCGGTTTTGCGGTCATCGTCTCCGGCCGGGGCAAGAATGCGTTTGAAATTCTCCAGCGGGAACTTTGCATCTATCGGGACAAGGCCGAGATGGAGCATGACAACTGCGTCAACGGTTTCTCCCCCCTTGAACTGGTACTGCATTTTGAAGTGATCTGCCGGGAGTACGGCTGCAAGCAGTTCCGACAGGAAGAGTTCGCCCAGAACGCCGCGCAGTTTCGGGGGCTGGAGGATATCCTGGAGTTTTGATATTTCCCGGCCGACATCCGCCATGCGGCGGGATGATTCATCAAGTTTACCAAGCTGCTGCCGGACATCGCTGATAACCCTGGCAGTGCTGTCAAGCCGGTCTCCCATGTTCCTGTTTGTGTCCGAGAGAGAGCGGGACACCTGTTCCGTGAGCGCCTGGATGGAATTACCCAGGGAAGTCCTGAGGGCTTCCGTGACCTGGGCAGTCTGCTGGATGGATGCATTGATCTGGTTCTGGATCATGGTCAGGCCGATATCGTTCGTGTTTTTCCGGGGAGAACCGGCAAAGGAGCGGACCACAAGTACTGCAAGCAGGATGACCGCCGCCACGAGAAGGACTGGAACAAGGTACTGCATTTGAGCCGACTATACAGGAGCAAAGGGTGCTGCGGCAAGCAGGGAGATGGATTCTAATTAAACCAATATTGTCCGCCAAAGGCGGATCCACCTCCGGCGGAAATATTGAACGCTGAATAACCAATGCTGAATGGCGGCAGAAAGAAGTGATTGACCAATTCCCAACAGATGTAGGGGCGCTGCTTGCCGGCGCCTGCCATTTGCGTCCTTTCCTGTTCTTCTTTGCGTACTTCGCGTTGAAAATCCTCGTTATCCCGACTCCTCACTTCGATATTGGTATGTTCGGATTAAGAATGCAGAAATCAATATTATTTATCCTGTCTTCAGGCTAATATGCCGTGGTTTTGAAACGTCATAAACTTTGGGGTTGTTTTATCCCGGAGGTGTTCGCCGGACAATGGATAACCGCCGACATAGCGCAGGAAAGAAAGTGGAAGCCGTCATTTCCAGTCATGAAGGTCCATTGCTGCGTTATGCCATGATGCTTCTCGGAAACAGCGAGGCGGTACAGGACGCGGTTGAAGAGGCTTTTGTAAAAGTACTCGTGGATCCGGCGGAAGCCGCCGGGATGCCGGATGGCAGTTTGTCAATCAGGCTCTACAGGGCAGTCAGCGCTGCCGTTTCCAGCCGTTTTGCGAAACAGGGCCGGTTAAAACGCGGAGCACCGGCGGAGATGCCGGCGCCGGCGGAAGCCGCATTGAATGCCGTACGGACGCTGGATTTTGCGGAGCAGAACGTTGTCATCCTGAAAATCTTCGAGGGGAAAAATAACGAAGAAATCAGTCATATCACGGGTCTTGGCAAGGATTGTGTTGACGAAATGTTGCGCCGATCAATAATCAAGACAGCGGAAGAACTCAAGAAAGCGGGTTTACTGTGAACGAGAACAAAACTGGAAATTCAGGCAAGGCTGAAAAGAAGCTGATGAAATGCGAGGATATCCAGCCCCTGCTTTTCGATTACATGAATCATGAGCTTGGGGAGGGACGTTCTGCTGTTACCCGGGAACACCTGCGGAAATGCAGGGATTGCCAGGGCGTTGCCAAAAACATACAGGCCACGCTGGACCTTTTACACAAAGCATCCAGGCCCGGCAGCCAGCAGGCTGAGCGCCTGACCGACAGCCGCAGGAAGAAGATCATATGGGCGTTTACCCATCCCATAAGGAGCTGGATTGCAAAACACCTGTTTATTTTCTCCTTCATTGCCACAATACTGGTGTTTATGGGCGTTTTTTCCTTCATGCGGCTGATGGTAAGAAGACACTTTGCCCCGAGGCATGGCACCCTGGTGGAGGTGATACTTGTTCCGCAGGGACAGACAAATCCTGTAGCCGGCAGCACGAACGCGATCCCGCCGGAGAAAAAAAATTGATTCCATGAAAAACGTGTTTTATAAATATTTTCGCTTGGCATTTCACGAATACAACATCTATAGTAAGGATGTGATGTCATTGAAAAAGCATATTGCTATTTTCTGTCTCTCAGCCGGTTTAATCTCACAACTTTTTACCGCTTCCATCGTTTTCTCCCAGCAGCCCGCCAAGGCGGGTGCAGGCAAGGCTGCTGCCCCCAAAGCGGGTGACGACAAAGACGCGGCGAAGGCAGCAGCGGCAAAAGCAGCGGCAGCCAAAAAGGCGGCCGACATCAAAGCGGCCGAGGCCAGGGCGGAAGCCAACAAAATGGATACGCCACCCGACCTTCAGGAATACGATGATGGAACGGGCGAAGAAGAGGAGCCGGAACCTGAAGCCGAAACCCAGCCGCAGGATCCAATCGACAGGGAGATAGAATTCATGAAGGGCCTCATCAGGATGAGGTTTCCGGACTATTCCCAGAAGGTTCTTGATAAACTCCTGCTTACAAATCCTGACGCAAAACCCCGTGCAGGCCGCATAAAGATAGATATTCTCGCCGGTACCGGCAGGTATGCCGACGCCGAAAAGCTGATCGCCTCGATGCCGCAGGATTCGCAGGAAACATGGGGAATGAAACTAGCGCTTGCCGGGCATTACTATGAAGTCAACAGGATGACGGAAGCCAAAGCCGGATACGAAGCGTTCTTCAGCAAATACACCAGTGGTCCGCCCAAGGGTATGGAGAAATTCTATATGGACCAGGCCTACATGTTTGCCCAGATGCTGATGGTGAAGAATGATGAAAGGGCGGCAATTGATGCTTACGGTTACATTATTAAGGCCAACCCGCCCAAGGACATTGAATTCAAGATCCGGGTTGACCTTGCAGAATTGTGCATAAAGATGGCAGAAAAAGCCGGCAGTGTACGGGCTGCCGTTCCTGCAGAGAAACCAAAGGTTGAGCCCGATAAACCCAAAGACCCAAAGGCAGCTAAGGCCGGCAAGGATTTGAAATCTGAGCCACAAGCTGTGCCGGGTAAGGCCGATGGCAGGGCAGAACGTGACGAATTCCTGAAGAAAGCCAAAGAGGCCCTTGAGCCGGTGCTGTGGAAGGGGCAGGACCAGGGACCATTATTCGGCAAGGCGCTTATAATGCTGGCGCACATAGAGATGATTAAAGGCGACAAAGTGGCGGCAAAGAAACTTATTGATACGTACCTGCCGATGCTGAAGGAACTGGAAAGGATCCTGGAGAAAAATAAGATTTCCCTTGAGTTCAGTCCAATGGCGGAATGCAGGTACCTGCTTGGAACAATAAACGAGGAACAGGGCCGTGAGTTTATAAAGCAGAACCAGTATGAACAGGGGAAAACCAGCCTGCTGGCGGCCCTGAAAGAGTATGTAAATGTGGTAAGAGCCTACCCGACGGGGCAATGGGCCATGCCTGCAGGCGAAGCGCAGGACCGGGTTGTGGCCTTTCTAAAGTCGCTTAAGCCGCCGGTTGAAGTTGTCATCCCGGCATTTGACAGGAAAGAAATCATGGCGGCCCAGTTGAGGCAGGCCCAAATCATGTATGAACAGAACGACTTTGCAGGGGCCAGCAAAAAGTACCTGGCATATGTCAACAGTGTGCCGGAAGCCGATTCCTCCATCGCGGCGCTGGGTGAGCTTGCAAAATGTTATGCCGAACTGGGAAATACCAATTACTTCGTGATTCTGGTCGGTTATATTGCGGAACGTTTCGGCGGAAATCCACAGCTGCAGGAGAACGCCGGCGACGCCATACTCCGGGCGGCGGGGAAAGCCGAAGAAATGAAGGACCAGGAACTCCGCCAGAAGGCATACGACTATTACATGGAGCATTTGAAAACCCACAGGCGCATGGCGGGTGTTATTTTCTCGCTCGCCGAGAGCAAGTACAAGGAAAAGAATTATGACCAGGCAATAGACCAGTTCCAGCAGATTGTCACCAACAGCACTTATATCAAGTCGCCTGTTTATTTCCCGGCGCTCGGCAGGGTCGCCAGCTGCTATACAATGCAGAAGGACTATTCCAACGCGGTGCAGATTCTCACCAAAGCGCTTTCGGAGCTTTCGCCGGGCCCGGACGAGATAGAAACAAAGTACCGCCTGGCCGATATATTGCGCCGTACTGACAAGATAGTCCCGGCGATCAATGAATTCGTCGGGATAATCAACACTGTAAACGGCCCCAAAAAAGACGCTTACGTGAGGTCGCAGGAAAATGCGAACAAGACAAGGGATATACTGGAAAGTGTCTATTTCTGGAAGGCGCACTGCTACAGCCTGTTGAACAAGGATTATCCGCCGGAAGACATAAAGAAGTACCAGGAACTGTCCATCGCCGGTTTTACAAAGTTCGTTGCGGACTATCCCAAGTCAAACTTCGCGCCCCCTGCCCTCAGCAGGTTGGGAACACTGCTGTCGATCACCGGTAAATCCGATGAGGCAACAAAGGTATTCGACAGGCTCGTCAAAGAATACCCTGAAGCGCCCGAAGCGAAAGATGTTGTTTTCCAGCAGGGCTTGAGTCTTATAGAAATGAAGAAGATGGATAAGGCCATCGAGGTATTCGGCAAGATGCTCGAGAACGACAAGGCGTTCAACTCGAGCCAGTTCCTCAGGGTTGGCAGAATAATGTTCGACGAGAAACAATATGCGGCTTCGGTAAAGTTTTATGACAGGGCGAAGACGCTTTCAGTGAAAGGACAGGTTATAAACCGCCCGGTCTGGGAGCCGGCTGTTCTTGGAATTGGTGAGGCGCAGTATGAGCAGGGCAACAGCGCGGAAGCGGCCAAAGCCATTGAAGAATTGCTGAAAAAATTCCCGAGAACGCGCCTTTTTGGTGATGCCAGTTTCCTCCTGGGTAAAGCTTATGCCGATCTTGGATCGAAAGAGGCAGACAAGGTCAAGCAGAAGGAACTCTTCTCAAGGGCCAAGGTCACCATAGCCGAAGGCATGAAGCCGATGACAAACGCGGCCATGAGGCTCAAGGCCAATTTGCAGATTGCCGATGTACAGATGCTGCTGGGCGACAAGGGCGCCGCCGCCGCATCCTATTACCGCATGCTTTTCTCGGGCGTCTACACCGATGCGGATACCCTTCCTGCCATGGAGACGGCGCTGGAAAAAGGCCTGCCGATGCTCATGGAAAAAGAAATGTATGAGGAAGTTATCAACATCGGCTCCAAGTATCTTGATACGTGCAAAAGAGGCAGGGTTATCAGGGAAGTCAGGAGAATGAGAGATGATGCCAAACTGAAAATGGCAATGAGCGGAAGAAAGATGGAAACTGAAACAGGCACAGCGCCGGCAACGCCGGCTGTTCCTGCTCCCGCGGCAAAGGCGGAAGAAACTCCTGCACCGGCAAAGTAAAGATTTAAGTGTGACTTGAGGAAACTGCACAGTTACTTGTAATTGTGAAAGTATTGGATCATTTGAATAACGAGAGGAGCCCGTAATTATGAAGATGATTAATCATGTCGTTAGAATAAAACCATTTGGAATAATCTTATTCCTGGCGGCGGTTTTTACCTGCCGTCAGGCCGAAGCGGTCGGGGGAAGGGTGCTTACAACGGATGGCCAGATCATCAAGGCAACCAGCATCAGATTCAAGAAGACAACCCAGGAATATATCCTGACCACGGACAACCTGGAAAGACCGCTGGCAAAAGCCAAGGTCAAGAAGCTCGATATTGAAAAGCCCGCAAAATTCGCCCAGGCCATCACAACGCTCAACAGCGGGAAAGTGGACGATGCAATAGCGATGTTTGAGGAAGTTTACACTGAAGTTTTCATGTTGTCCCCCTGGGATGCGCAGGTGCTGGATATGCTGGGGCGTATCTACACTACAAAGAAGATCGACAAGGCTAAAGCGGTTGACACTTACGAAAAACTCCTCCGTAATGCCCTTCCGGAAGGAATAACCCCAGACATAAAGAAAAGGGCCTGGGCAGTACTTATTGATGCGGGCAAGACGGAAGCGCTGGCAAAAGAATTCGAGAACACCATAGCCACGGGATCACGGGCGAACGCCGCCGCGGCGTATATCGGGCGGGGCGACCTTGCGAAGCGGACCAAGAACACGTCGGACGCATTCATTGATTACATGCGCGTGGTTCTGCTTTTTGACCAGGTCAAGGACCTGCAGCCTGAAGCCATGTACAAGGCCATGAAGTGCCTCGAGGAGCTCAAGGATTCCCGTGCGGCGGAATTACGCCGGGAGCTTGCGCAGAAATACCCGCAGAGCGAATACGCGTCCAAGGAGTAGTAAAAAGCGGGTTGTCCGGAAATATTTCTTGAAAAACGATCGATAAAGGAATGTAATGACAGGGAAAAGAAGGAGACTGTAATAATGAAGAAACTTGTTGTAGCAGCGATGGCGGTGGTGTTTGTCTTTACCCTCTTGATATCTTCGTACGCCCAAGCTCCAGCGCCGGCACCGGCGGCACCGGCGGCAGGAGCGGCCCCGGCGGCAGGTGCTCTTGTGACAGCGGGAGGCACAACACCTCCTCCGGCAGGCGAGCACAAGAAAGCGGAGAGTCCCGGATTCCTGACAATCGTTCTGGCTGGTGGTCCGGTGGGTGTTGCCATCTGGCTGATGTTGTTCAGCGCATGCGGAGCCCTGATATATTTCTGGACCGACTGCGCGATGATGATCAACGTTAAACGCGTTATGCCGGCCACCCTGGTACAGGCCGTGACCCAGGCAATGGAAGAAGGCGATGTTTTCAAGGCCCTTAAACAGTGCGAGGACAACCCGGGCCCGCTTGCAAACGTTTTGAGCGCCGGTTTCTCCAATGTTGACCAGGGTTTTGAGACAATTCAGGATATGATCAGCGCGGCAGCCCAGATGGAAAGTGAGAAGCTGACGTCGCGTGTTACATATCTTAACGTGGTATCCAACATGGGCCCCCTGCTGGGCCTGCTGGGAACTGTGCACGGCATGATTTTTGCATTTGCAACCCTGTCGAGCACAACGGCAGGAGCATCACAGCAGGCAATGCTGGCCTTGAACATTGCCGAGTCGCTGTATTGTACGGCAGCCGGTCTGCTTGTAGCTATTCCGGCGCTGGGCGCTTTCTATTATTTCAAGAACCTTGCAACACGTATTGTCCTTGGAATGGAAGCTTTGACACTCGACCTGGTCAAGTCACTGCGTAATGTCGAAGTTGTTACCGAGGAATAGTACCGGCCTTCAAAGGCAAATATTTATCGCAGGAGGTAACTTAATATGTCTGGTGGCGGCGGTTCTGAAGATCTACCTGGTGTCAACATGACGGCCATGATCGACATTGTCTTTCAGCTGGTCATTTTCTTCATTTTCACCGTGAAAATGGAGGAAGGAATCATGAACGAGAACATCAAGCTGGCCATGGCTCCCAACGGCAAGGCAATAGTAGGGAAAGACCCTCGTGAGATAATTGTGGAAGTTAATGCAGATGGAAGGATTTATATAAACCGCACAGCTCTTACCACAAACCAGTTTTACGCTATCATGGCCAAGGCAGCCACTGAATACAAATCGGACCTCCCTGTAGTCATTGTGGCTGACAGCAAGGTGCAGCATAAATATGTCAGGAAGGCCATGGATATTTGCAGTTCGGTGGGTGTCTGGAAGCTTAAATTCATGGCCCTTAAGGAAAGTTAATTCCTGAAAACAAGCCTTATTTCGGCGATTTCAGGGGTTTCTGGCGTTTTATCTAATATTTCTGCGCACAGAGACGTTGAAAGGTTAGAAGGAGAGAATTTCCATGTCGATGGGTAAAAATAAGCACAAGAAGAAAAGAGGCGCCGAAGGTCTTGAGCTTAACATGACGGCCATGTGCGATGTGATCTTCCAGCTTCTTATTTACCTGATCCTCACAGCCAAGCCGCCGGTAGTGTTTGCCAATCTGGATATAAGCCGCCCCCAGGCCGATCCGAATGCGAAAAACGAAAAGATACAGGGCATGGTGGAGATAATGGTGGGAAGCGATGCTTGGGTTGTACAGGGCAAGCGGGTGGATTCGGCTTCCAGCCTGAACAACATTGTAAAACAGCTGGGCGAACTCGATGCAAATCAGACGGTAATGATCAAGTGCTCCTGGGATTCCCCGCATGAGAAACTTATTGAGCTTCTTGACCTGTGCAGTAAGTACAAATTAGTGAATCTTTCTGTAATGAGCATGTAGTTCCAAAAGGAAAACATCATGAAAAACTTGATGGACATTCTGATGAAGGTGCCGCTTAAGGAGCAGTGGCGCAGGATCAGAATAGGTTTGAAAGCTCCGAAGGATTCAGGTGAATACAAATACGCAAGGGAAGCGTTAATGTGCATGTTTGGCCCAACCACGATTTCCTTGGTAGGAAGCGTGCTTATAGCCCTGGCCGCGCTTTTCATTGAAATAGAGGGCAAAGCGAAGGATATAGATGTTTCTTATCAGGTCGAGGTTGTTGACCCAAAGACAACAAAGCTTGATGAGCTCAAAATAGAAGAAGCGAAACCGGAAGAATTCACCCCTCCCCCGGAGACGCTGGAAAACATGGATTTGGACCCGACTAAGGCGCCCGGAGTCGCCTCTGAGATTACTACACCTGGCCCGCCGCAGGAGTTCTCAAGCAATGATGATCCGAACGGTGTAGGCAATGGCGTCGGCGGTGACATGGATACGCCGGTAGTTCCTTTCGCCGTTGTCATGACAAGAAGC